>OHNF01001654.1_pt1 | contig 10555 bp, 8 predicted proteins | sample 1569491 | NCBI WGS metagenome assembly OHNF01 (sample SAMEA3879557, study PRJEB24766) | human gut metagenome | biome: human-associated habitat; feature: feces | place: USA | collected 1985/1987 | reverse complement strand
GCTCGGCGTAAATACGGCGCAGTGCATCTCACGGGCCACCTCAAGCACATTGAACAAGCCCCCCATTCCGATCTTCCACGCCAACTGAGGTTTAGCCTCTGCTACAGCCGACAAAAGAGCCGCCAAGTTGTAGATCGTATCAATATTATATTTTGATACCGTCTCAGCGATCTGCTGCTCGTTCGTGATATCCACGATAGCGGAAGGTCCCGATTCTAACAACTCGCCTTTAGGTTCCGCACCCGGGATATAACCCGCTACTATGTTCCCACCGTAGATACTTCTTAATTTCATGGTTAACTCTGATCCGATCTGACCGGTAGAACCAATTACTAATACATTCTTCATCGCGTTTAATGAGATTTAAGTTTTTTTCCGTCGGCAAAGGTATAGAGAATAAAACAGTTTAGACATGAATTTCTTCTCTTTTTTAGTATTAAAATTCAAAAAAAAAACAGACCTTTGTCTGTCGCTTTGACAACGAAGCTACTACTCACATCTAAATACTAATAAAAAACGAAGTTTTTATGTACGGAAAACTTAAAGAATTCTTGACAAATGAACTTGAAGGCATCAAAGCCGCTGGTTTATACAAGAACGAGCGTATCATTACTACGCCACAGAGAGCCGACATCAAAGTAAATGCCGGAAGTGATGTTTTGAACTTCTGCGCCAACAACTATCTTGGCCTGTCCGATAACCAACGACTGATCAAGGCCGCGAAAGAAGCCATGGATACACACGGTTATGGTATGTCGTCCGTTCGTTTCATCTGTGGAACGCAGGATTTGCACAAGCAATTGGAAGCAGCCATCTCCGACTATTTCAAGACTGAGGACACGATCCTTTACGCCGCATGTTTCGACGCTAACGGTGGTTTGTTCGAGCCGTTGTTTGGCGAGGAAGACGCTATCATCTCGGATGCCTTGAACCACGCCTCTATCATCGACGGCGTTCGTTTATGCAAGGCTAAACGTTACCGCTACGCTAACGCCGATATGGCGGACTTGGAGCGTTGCCTACAAGAGGCGCAGGCCCAACGTCACCGTATCATCGCCACGGACGGCGTGTTCTCCATGGACGGCAATGTCGCTCCGATGGACAAGATTTGCGAGCTTGCCGAGAAATATGACGCATTGGTTATGGTGGACGAGTCTCACTCTGCCGGTGTCGTAGGCCCGACGGGTCATGGCGTAGCCGAGCAGTTTGATGTTTACGGACGTGTAGATATCTTCACGGGTACGCTGGGTAAGGCGTTCGGTGGTGCCATGGGTGGCTTCACGACCGGAAAGAAGGAGATTATCGATATGTTACGTCAGCGTTCTCGCCCCTACTTGTTCTCTAACTCCGTGGCTCCGGCCATCGTAGGCGCAAGCTTGGAGATGTTCAAGATGTTGAAGGAGAGCGACGCTTTACATACGAAATTAATGAACAACGTAAGTTACTTCCGCGACAAGATGCTGGCAGCCGGTTTCGATATCAAGCCGACTCAATCCGCTATCTGTGCCGTTATGTTGTACGACGCTAAGTTGTCTCAAGATTTTGCCGCCAAGATGCAGGAAGAGGGTATTTACGTAACCGGTTTTTATTACCCGGTAGTACCGAAGGGACAAGCTCGTATCCGTGTACAATTGTCCGCCGGCCACGAGACTGAGCATCTGGACAAGGCTATCGCCGCGTTTATCAAGGTAGGAAAAGAGCTAGGCGTTATCAAATAACACCTCTCTCATTCATCATACAAGGCCACATCCGGGCAAGATGATCTGGATGTGGCTTTTTAATCACTAAGAACAATCATGCAACTCAGTAACTACCATAGTCATTGTACTTTTTGTGATGGAAGAAGTATTCCGGAGGATTTCGTGAGATTCGCCATAACACACGGGTTCCGTGCGTACGGTTTTTCCTCCCACTCGCCGCTTCCGTTCGAGACCTTCTGGAATATGTCTAAAGACGATATGCCGGAGTATCTGCAAGAGATAAACCGACTGAAACAGAAATACAGCGATCAACTAGAAATATATGCCGGTCTGGAGATTGATTATCTGGACGAGACCTATAACGCCTCGATCCCCTATTTCCAAGAGTTGCCTTTGGACTACCGGATCGGTTCCATCCATTTCTTGCCCGTATCAGAGCGTCTGGTCGAAGAGAACATGGTCTGTATAGACGGCTCATTCAGGGAATACGCCCACTCCGTGGAGCGTCATTTCGAGGGAGATGTCCGGTTGCTTGTCAAGCGTTTCTTCGATACCACGATGAAAATGATAGAGGCCGGAGGCATCGATATCGTCGGGCATATGGACAAGATCTATATGAACGGACAGAAATACGAGATCTTCAATTTTGAGGAGGATTGGTATCGGAAGCCTTTTGAGGCTTGTCTGGATCTGGTTCAGGAGAAAGGATTGATGGTAGAGGTCAACACCAAGAACTGGACCAAGAAAAAAGAGCTTTACCCCCGTGCGGATGCGGGAAATGAATATCCCTGTCATGGTGAACTCCGATTGCCATTATCCGGATTTGGTGAACGACGGTCGCAAGGAGGCTTTCAAGTTGCTGAAGCAAGCCGGCTTCAAGTCCACCCGTGAGCTCGTGAAAGGCAAATGGCAAGATATCGCCCTCTAGGATTTATTTTTCCGCTTATACAGGAAGGATTGCCAACGTTCCTCGGCGTTCCCTTGACGAAACATGTCATAACGTGCCATCGTAAAGAACAGATCCGATAAACGATTCACGAACGCCATGATCCCGGCAGGAACCGGGTCTTTCCGATTCAATGTCCACAAGCGGCGTTCGGCCCTGCGGGTGATCGTACGGGCCAATTGGAGGTGCGCCGAAACAGGTGTGCCTCCCGGAAGGATAAAATACCCGTTATCCTCCATCTGGGCGGATAGATCATCGATATGGGACTCACAAAAGACGGTCAAATCATCGGGAAGCGGATTCGGATTCTTATCACGGATCGCCGATGGTGTCGCCACATGAGACATCACGGCCATCATCTCACGCTGTATCCTACCCAGCAACACCTGCCATTCATGATCGGGAGGCAGCAACGTACGGACAATGCCGATCTCGGCGTTCAACTCATCCAACGTCCCATTCGCCTCAATACGGATGTCATCCTTATCGACACGCTCACCGCCATGTATGCCGGTTTTTCCTTTATCTCCTCCACGGGTATATATTCTCATAGGATACTCATTTTAGGACTTATGAAAAAAGACTACCGTATTCCGGCGATAAACACTATAGTATTCATTTCCAAACACTACTGTATTTATCCACGAATACTATAGTGCTCTCACACGAACACAATAGTCTTTTCTATTTGTTAATCAAAGAAGTGCTTAAACTTACTGAAGATTTTCTCTTTCATCGTCTTATTAGGCTGGAAGTTCGGTGAATTCTCCAATCCGTTCAGCGTCTCTTTCTCCGTAGACGACAAAGTCTCGGGGATATATACACTCACGTTCACCAACAAATCGCCCGTACCATAACTATTGATGGAAGGAAGTCCTTTATTACGCAAACGAAGCACCTTACCCGGCTGTGTACCCGGCTCGATCTTCAATTTCGCCTTTCCGTCGATGGTCGGGACCTCTACCGTGGCTCCCAAGGCTGCTTGCGGAACACTCAATAGCAGGTTGTATAACAGATCGTTCTCATCACGAATCAACTCCGGATGCGGTTCCTCCTCGATAAGGATCAATAAGTCGCCGTTGATTCCACCATGTCGTGCGGCGTTGCCTTTACCATTCATGGAGAGCTGCATGCCCTCGGCTACACCGGCAGGGATATTGATCGTGATAATCTCATCGTCGCGAACGACGCCCTCACCGTTACACTCCGTACATTTCTTGACAACGATCTTGCCCTCGCCACCACAAGTAGGACAAGTCGTCTGCGTCTGCATCTGCCCAAGGATCGTGTTGGCGATACGGGTAACGACACCGCTACCTTTACACGTATCACACGTTTTCACACCCTCCGAGCCTTCCGCCCCGCTACCGTGACAATGCGAACAAGGCACATACTTCTTCACCTTGATCTTTTTTTCCACGCCGTTAGCGATCTCTTTCAGGTTCAGCTTCACCTTCACACGCAAGTCCGATCCACGGTTCACCCGGCGTCCTCCACGAGAACCGCCGAAACCACCGAAGCCACCAAAACCGCCAAAATGTCCACCAAAGATGTCACCGAACTGGGAGAAGATATCCTCCATGGACATACCACCACCGAAGCCGCCACCTTGTGAAGCCCCGCCGACACCCGCATGGCCGAATTGGTCATAACGCTGACGCTTTTGCGGATCGCTCAACACGTCGTATGCCTCTGCCGCCTCCTTAAAGTTCTCCTCCGCTTGCTTATCGCCCGGGTTCTTATCCGGGTGGAATTGTATCGCCTTCTTACGGTACGCTTTCTTTATCTCATCCGCCGATGCATTCTTCTCAACGCCCAGCACTTCATAGTAATCCCTTTTAGCCATCCTTGTATTTGTTATTTGCCGATTTTCCGATTATTCTCCCACTACTACTTTAGCGTGACGTATTACCTTGTCAAATAAGGTATATCCAGTTTGTACGCAATCCAATACCTTGCCCTTCATGTCCGGTTCCGGAGCGGGAATCGTAGCGATAGCCTCAAACTCCTCCGTGTTGAACGGCTTGCCTATGGCCTCGATCGGCTTTACGCCCTGCTGAGACAGATAGCCCATGAACTTACCGAAAATCAAGTCCACGCCTTCTTTAACGGCCTCTACATCCTCAGCCGTGCGGACGTTCTGCAAAGCACGCTCGAAATCGTCGATAATAGGAAGAAGGTTCTTTAACGCACCCTCGCCGCCAGTCTTGATCAAATCGGCCTTCTCACGCATCGTACGTTTACGGTAATTGTCAAACTCCGCCATCAAGCGCAGGTGGGAATCGTTCAATTCGTTATATTTCTTTTGCAAGGCTTCCACCTCGCCCGACACATTGTCAGAGCCGGCAGTTTCATCTGCCGCATTTGACTGTTCTTCCTGCAAATTTGTCGCTTCCTCATTATTCACGTTTTCGTTTTTTGAAGCGTTTTCTTTTTTCTCGTTTGGATTCATCTTGCTCATAATCTATCTGATTTTTTTCATTACTAACTAATTGTAAGCGAAATACGGTACCACATAAATACCCTTAAAAAGTATATACACAGCATCCATATCAAGTTCATACACTATTATAGCAGCAAATATATTGCCAACTATTCCACCACATCAAAAATATCTTTACCTTTGCCTATGTTTTAAACGAAACAGGTATTTTTAGAGTAAATAAAATTCCAGAATATGATGAGAAGTGTGATTTTATCAACGTTACTATTAGTATTGGCGGTCTGTACGGTTTCCGCCCAAAACAGGAATACATCCATCTGCCGACTAGGCTTCACATACGATATCAGCCAGAGCAAGAACTGGGGAAACAACAAGCCGGTCATTAAAAGCGTCATCCCTTATTCATCCGCCGAGCAAGCAGGTATTAAGAAATACGACGTGATCGAGGAGATCAACGGTGTACCTGTGACGGAAATATCTGTCGATGAGATCCCACAACTGCTGAATCCCGCCGGAAGAAACGATGTCCTATTGACTATCAGCAACCTTTCCTCTCCTTCTAAACAAGTATTGGTAAAGAAGGACTGCAAGAAAAGTAACGCCATCACGGAAGACCAGCTGGCGTCCGCCTATGCGATGTATAGCTTGGAGACAACCAATGAGCAAGAATTCGTATGCCCGTTCAAGACTACCGTCACATCCGACGGCGTAGATTTCGGTAACTTCAAGACATTCGCCTTCTCGACCATCGACGAGAATAACCGTAAACTGGAAACGGTCATCAACGAATGCATCGAGAACGAGTTGACCAAAAAAGGACTTACGGTTGATATCGCGAAGCCGGATTTATTGATACAGACTTTCTATTTTTTCGATAAGAACCCGAACTATCTGGGAGCGAATAAAGTATTGGTAGAAAAAGAACCGACTTACCGGTACAACTTCTCGCACAGTAAGATGGAGAAATTCCCGTTCTTGAATTACGCCGCCGCCGAAGCGGAAGCCGAATATCTGTTGCAATTCGGTATCCGTATCATCGATCAAAAAGATATCCCCGGACGTGTACTCTGGGAATGTGAGGCGAACGAGTTGCTGGAAGACTCTTATCGTTTAGACGAATACGCCCGGGTGCATGTCCCGTTGATGTGTATGCAATACCCATACACGAAATACGGACGTAACGTACCGTTCAAGGTGAGCAAGAAGACCTATAATTATACGGGGATCAGCTACGATATCGATAAATTGGATCAAGTGGTTGACGTAGATCGTAACTCTCCCGCTTATGCGGCAGGCATCCGTCCTCGTGACATTATAGAAAAGATCGGCCGCCATAAGATGGATCATTCGGCAGAGGAGTTCTCATCCGCCTACAAACGCTTTATCACGAACACGATGCAATATCGTGATCCGAAGACGATGTTTACGGACGCGAACGGTTTCAAATATTGCATGTTTTGGGACGTATTCAAATATCCCCAAATAGCGGATGCGTCGCAAAGCTCCGATTACTTGCCGGCGTTCTCTTATTTATACTATTTCGCCCCTTATATTAATCCGTCCGGCAACAACGCCTGTACATTTAATATAAAGCGTGGCAAGACAAAATTAGAAGTAATTATCCGTCCTACCATTCGCTCTGAAGTGACGGTAGAGATCAAATAAAGATTTTACAAACACGTGATATATCCACAAAATTTTGAACAAAAGACGGGCTTTGATAAGATCCGTCACTTAATCACAGAAAAATGTTTAAGCCCGCTCGGGGAAGAGCGGGTAGCGGAGATGGGATTCTCCGCCGATTTCGAGGTCGTATCCAAGCGATTGGAACAAACCGATGAGTTTATCCGTATCCTACACGGAGACACGGAATTCCCCGCCAGTTATTTCTTCGACGTGCGCTATTCCTTGAAACGGATTCGGCCGGAAGGTACTTGGCTGGATGAACGGGAGTTGTTCGACCTCAAACGTTCCTTGCAAACGATCAATGACATCGTACGCTTCTTCAAGCCTATGGACGATGAGGAAATCAAGTATCCGGCCTTAACTGAATTGGCGGGAGATATCTTTGTCTTCCCCCAATTGATTGGAAAGATCGATAGCATCCTCGATAAATTCGGCAAGGTCAAGGACAGTGCTTCCTCCACCCTATCGCAAATCCGCAGGGAGATAACGATCACGATGAGCGGTATATCCCGCAGCCTGCAATCCATCCTCCGTGCGGCACAATCAGACGGGGTTGTCGATAAGGACGTGACACCGACCATGCGCGACGGTCGTTTGATGATCCCGGTAGCCCCGGCCTTCAAACGAAAGATAAAAGGTATCGTACATGATGAGTCCGCCAGTGGCAAGACGGTCTTTATAGAGCCGGAGGTGGTCGTGGAAGCGAATAACCGCATCCGGGAACTGGAAGGGGAAGAACGCCGGGAAATCATTAAGATACTGACGGAATTCACGAACGTGATCCGTCCTTTAGCCCCGGATATCCTACAATCTTACGAGTTTCTTGCCGACATTGACTTCATTCGTGCGAAAGCGTTATTCGCGGAGCAAGTCAAGGCGATCAAGCCGATCGTGGAGGATAAGCGACAAATGGATTGGGTACGTGCCGTGCATCCGCTCTTATTCCTGTCTTTACAGAAACAGGGCAAGCAGGTAGTTCCCCTCGATATCGAGCTGACCGAGGGAAAACGGATCTTGATCATATCCGGTCCGAACGCCGGTGGTAAATCCGTTTGCCTGAAAACGGTCGGATTACTTCAATACATGTTGCAATGTGGTTTATTGATTCCTTTGCATGAGCGATCAAGAACCGGGATCTTCGAGCATATATTCATCGATATAGGCGATGAGCAAAGCATCGAGAATGATTTAAGTACCTACAGTTCCCACCTTACCAACATGAAGTATTTCGTGAAGAATTGTAACGAGCGGACCATTATCCTAATCGATGAGTTCGGTAGCGGTACGGAACCCCAGATTGGCGGCGCTATCGCCGAGGCTTTATTGGATCGCTTCAACCGGAATCATAGCTTTGGGGTAATCACGACCCACTACCAGAATTTGAAGCATTTCGCCGAGGATACGGAGGGTATCGTAAACGGTGCCATGTTGTACGACCGCCATTTGATGCAGCCCTTGTTCAAGCTTTCTATCGGAAACCCGGGTAGCTCGTTCGCCGTAGAGATCGCACGCAAGATCGGTCTGCCCGAGGACGTGATAGCCGACGCTTCCGCGAACGTCGGAGCGGATTATATCAATATGGACAAGTACCTGCAAGATATCGTACGCGATAAACGGTACTGGGAAAGCAAACGGCAGAATATCCGTCAGCAGGAGAAAAAACTGGAAGATGTCACTTCCCGTTATGAACAAGACTTGGAAGCCGTAAACAAGCAACGGAAAGAGATCATCCGGGAGGCAAAGGCCGAGGCCCAACGTATTCTAGCGGAGGCTAACGCCAAGATCGAGAATACCGTTCGTGAGATCAAGGAGGCCCAAGCGGAAAAAGAACAGACCAAACTGGCTCGCAAAGCCTTGGAAGAGTTCAAGAACTCCGTAATGGCCACCGAAGAAGAAGACGATAAGATCGCACGCAAGATGGCGAAGCTCAAGGAACGGAACGAACGGAAGAAACAGAAACAAAAAGTGACGGCCCAGCCGATATTTAATAAAGAGGTGATAGAGGTCGGCGACAATGTACGCCTTAAAGGGCAGGTTTCCGCCGGAACCGTTATGGAACTACAAGGAAAGCAGGCCGTAGTAGCATTCGGGATGATCAAAAGCACGGTTAAGCTGGAGCAGTTGGAAAAGGTAAGCAAAGGCCAGATCAAACGGGAAATCCAGAAAAGCACGTTCGTCAGCTCCCAGACCACTGACAATATGCATGAGAAGAAGATAAACTTTAAGCAAGAAATCGATGTGAGAGGAATGAGGGGCGATGAGGCATTGCAAAGCGTGACCTATTTTATCGACGACGCCATTCAAGTCGGGGCAGGCAAGGTTCGTATCTTGCATGGAACCGGTACGGGTATCTTACGTCAGCTAATCCGGGATTATCTGCGCACGGTTCCCGGTGTCCGTCGTTTTCAAGACGAGCATGTGCAGTTCGGAGGCGCCGGCATCACCGTTGTTGAATTCGATTAAAAAGAGATCCTTATTATGAGACGGAATGAATATACACACAGGAGAAGACATATATCCAACCGGCATTTATCGGATAAGTATTATTACGCCGGCGAACATGAGACAGCAACCGGCATCCGTCTCACGCAATACAACGAACAATCTTTGCATACGAAAGAGGTGCGGATAACCGACACCTCTTTCAGCAAACTATCCGACTCGGATCAGATCAATTGGTTCGAGGTTAGCGGATTGACCAATGCGGATGCCATTACCCGTATCGTAAAAGATTTCGGACTGCATAATCTGGACGCTAAGGATATCTTGACTCCCCAACACGTGGTCAAGGTAGAGGAATACAAAGGACGAATGCTTATCGTATTAAACTCCTGCTATTACGATGTCAATAACGAGATGCGGTCTGAGCACATCAGTATACTGGTAGCGAACAATACGGTTATCACTTTTACGGAAAGCAACAACCCTGTATTCGAGGCCGCTCATAAAGCGCTACTATCCAACATGCTGAACATCCGGAAAAAAGGCAGTGGATTGCTGCTCGCTTTCCTTCTAAACACGATCATAGCGAATTTAGTAGAATCCGCCTCAAAGGTAGAAGAGATACTAGAGGATATAGAAGAGACTTTGCTCGATCCTAAGAACGATCAGGGTAATATGGGTTCCCTAATCCAACAACACCGCCATGAGTACATGATTATCCGTAAGAATAGCCTACCGCTGAAAGATCAATTCTCAAAACTATTACGAACAGAGAACGGGATTATCACCCCGGATATCCTGCCGATCTATAATGACCTGCAAGACCAACTCCAATTCGTTATCCAAACAACGGAAAGCTGCCGGGAAATCACCTCTTCCCTTGTCGATCTTTATATATCCAATAACGATCTTAGGATGAACGCCATCATGAAACGGCTGACGATTGTCTCCACCCTTTTCATCCCTTTGACATTCTTGGTGGGCGTATGGGGTATGAACTTCAAGATAATGCCGGAATTGGATTGGCGTTACGGTTATTTCATAGCTTGGGCCGTCATGATAGTTACCGGAGTATTGACTTGGCTATATATGAAACGAAAGGATTGGTATTAAAACCAATCCTTACGATCTGAAGAATTTCTTCCTATACTTATAAAAAGTATTCTTAGAGACGTTGAAATGCTCGCAAATCGATCCTACCGATTCTCCCCGCTCCAACATGTTCATGATCTCCCCCTTATGGGCATCCAAGAAGAACAACTTGGATTCCGAGCCTTTAGGACGTCCCAACCGCTTTCCCGTACTTTTCACCTGTTCCAAGGCGTCTTTTGTACGTAT
>OHNF01001613.1_pt1 | contig 10755 bp, 7 predicted proteins | sample 1569491 | NCBI WGS metagenome assembly OHNF01 (sample SAMEA3879557, study PRJEB24766) | human gut metagenome | biome: human-associated habitat; feature: feces | place: USA | collected 1985/1987 | reverse complement strand
CTACCATTGCCACTTTCTTTCCCTGCAATTGCAGTTCACGTATAAATTCGGCCTTGTCATCGGGCAAAGCGTCAGCTACAAAACGTTCGATTCCCAACCGGGAAGATACTGCCAACGCAGTACGTTGTCCGTCACCGGTAAGCATACAAATATCAATACCCTGACGTTTCAGTTCTTTCACCGCTTCGGCGGATGTTGCTTTAATAGGATCGGAAACCGCAATAATAGCCAACAGTTCGTTCTCGCAACCAAAGTAAATGATACCATTACCGTCCGATTCATAACGAACCAACATATCAGCCATTACATCGCTCACGATAGCACCGAAATCTTTCAGGAGTTTATGGCTACCTACCCAGTAAGTACGTCCCTGATAAGACACCTTGATTCCTTTCCCCGTAATACTTTCAAAGCTGTCCAGCGTAGCGGGTTTGATCTTCTCCTCCTCTTGGAGTGCAGCAACAATCGCACCCGCCAACGGATGTTCTGATTTCAGTTCCGCAGCCAGAAGCACATTTTTGAAATGTGGTTCCTGAGGCTGTGCCCATAACCAGCCGGTAGCGGTAGGATGCCCTTCGGTCAGTGTTCCGGTCTTATCCAATACCACTACATTTACTTTGCGCATCTGTTCCAAAGCAACTGCATCCTTGATCAAGATATGTTGTCCGGCAGCCTTACCGATACCCACCATTAATGCAGTAGGCGTAGCAAGTCCTAAAGCGCACGGACAGGCAATCACAAGAACAGACACAGCCGACATTATCCCATAAGACATATATTCGCTACCGCCGATAACAACCCAAAGGATAAATGTCAGAATAGCAATTCCCAGCACAACAGGGACAAAGATCCCTGTAATACGGTCGACAATACGCTGTACCGGAGCTTTACTTCCCTGAGCTTCCTGCACCATGTGAATGATACGGGCAAGCACTGTTTCACTACCCACCTGCGTGGCACTGATAATAAATGAACCACGCTGATTGATAGTTCCTGCCAGTACTTTATCACCTTTCTTCTTTTCCACAGGAATCGGCTCACCGCTAATCATACTTTCGTCCACATACGAATCACCCTCGGAGAGCTGACCGTCCACGGGAATCTGTTCTCCCGGACGAACGACTACCAAATCTCCTACTTGCAGTTGGTCTATCAATATTTCTTCTTCCACTCCGTTACGCAATACACGGGCTACTTTAGGTTGCATTCCCATTAACTTGCGAATCGCATTCGATGTATTTCCCTTGGCACGTTCTTCCATAAGTTTCCCGGTCAGGACGAAAGCTATAATTACCGCAGAGGCCTCATAATAAACATGAGGTTCCAGTCCGCGGGCATACCAGAACTCAGGGAAGAAAGTATTAAAGAGACTGAACAAGAAAGCAATGGACGTACTTAGCGCAACCAACGTATCCATATTGCTCCGTCCTATTTTTGCCTGTTTCCAGGCTCCCGTGTAAAAACCGCCGCCGAAAAGTACCAATACAGGAATAGTCAGTACCAACTGAATTTCATTAGAGTATGGCACATGCATCAATACCATTGAGAAAATAAGCAAAGGGACTACCAGAATCCACGCACCGATTACCTTCCGCTTCAGACGAAGATAACGCCTATGTTGTTCCTCCTCCTGACGTTCTTCTTTATGAGCTTCCTCTACAATCAAGTCGTAACCTGCTGCAAGCACTGCCGCACGAATCTCCCCGGGAGCCAGTTTATCGCTCTCATAAGAAACGGTTAATGTATTGGTAGCAAAATTGACAGAAGCCTCTATGACCCCCGGCAACTTCCTGACTGTTCTTTCTACATTATTTGCACATCCCGCACAATGCATATTGAGCACGGGAAAATTCTTCTTTACCATATTATTATCTATATTTATAAGAGTTTCTCCCCAACCCTCTCCAAAAGAGAAAGCCGGGGAGAGACCACATTCTATTTATAAAACACGCAAATACGGGTATTTGTTCAATTACTTCTTATCCGCTTTTTTATCGTCTTTCTTTGTTTCTTTTACAAATTCAGCTTCATAATTGAACTTCTTAAACCCTGCCTGCAAGTTCTTTACATTTGTTTTATCCGCGTCGTAAGTGATAGTGACGGTTTTGGTTTTCGACAAGTCCTTCAGCCCCTTCTCAAAGCGCATATTGTCCTTCACTTTCTTTTCACACTTTTCACAATGCATCTGAGCCACTTTGAACACTACGGCACGAATATCTTTCGCCAATACGGCAGTCACACCCAAAAGAGCCACCACGCAAGTGGCTATCCATCTTCTTGTTTTCATTTTTCTTATTAGTTTAAAATTCTATGATTCATTTTTGATACATTCTTCTTATTCATCGTTTCTTGCCAGATTGAAACGTATGCCGACATAGGCTTTTGCACCGTGCACAGGTCCCCAAATCATGGTAGAATCGAAATTATCTCCCCAAGGATTCGCTGCATCAATAATCGGGTTCTTCTGCTTGAAGTTCGTCAGATTCTCGCCTCCCACATAGATAGACCAGCGACGGAAATAACGAGTCACCTGCATACTAAGCTGTTCGAAGCTACCATAACGACGACTCCATGAGAGTTGCCCGTCCGCCAATTCGTAAGGAGCAGGCATTCTGCCCCCGCCATTAAGTTGCAAGGTCGCATCAAACTGCCAGATTCCCAACGGAGTCTGATAAGAAGCCGTCAACAATCCTTTATACTTGCCGGTTAGTGGTTTCTCCATTCGCTGACCTTTATAAGTAGTTTGTGCGTCCGTCAACCGATAGGCTCCGGTCAGAGTGAAACCTTTGAAGAAAGGATAGCTTGCTTCCACCTGGAATACGTGCGAATACGAACGTCCGTCCAGATTATAAAAAGCCACTTCATGAGGATTACTATCCATATCTACAACAACTTGCTTCCGGAAATCCGTATAATAATATTCTGCGTTGACATTCAGCGTCTTACCGAATACCGGAATATAAGTAGAAACACTGGCACCCAAGTTCCATGCTTCTTCCATATCCAGATTTTTCGCAATCTCCACCTTCCGGCTACTGGAAAGTAAGTAGTTGTTTTCTGCCAGCACATGATTTGTACGGTATCCCTTACCGGCAGAAAGCCGGAAGTGTACATAATCATTCGGATTATATTTAAGATGCGCGCGCGGAGTCACAAAGAAACCGTGTTTACTGCTATAATCTCCCCGAAGACCGGCCATTAACATCCATTGGTCATTCAGATTCAAGGTATATTGCACATACGCACCGGGAACAGCCTCTTTATCAGAAGCTTTGAGAGGGGTATCCGCGTTATTATTCAAACGATAATGCTGATCGTATGCGTCATAGTTAAAGCTCAATCCTGCGGAGAAACTATTCTGCGGATTAAATTCCGTTTCAAACATCAGAGAAGCGTATGTATTAGTCTGGTCTACATTATACAATTTCCGTCCGTACATCGCATCCTGATTGTGCCAGGAAGTGGACAGAATCAAAGCTAGATTCGTATTCTTCTCCTTATCAAATATGTAAGCGTTTTTAGTGAACAGTTCGTAGCGTTCCGTGTCAATCCCGACCTTATACAGTTCACCGGAGTACATATCTCCATGCGTGGACTGTCCACTGCTACGAGTCTCGGAAAGAGCTTTGAAACCTGCCTGAAAAACATAATGGTCGCCCATATATGCCCAACGGTTCCAGACATTATACTGTTCTACCTGTGGAATATCCACAAATCCGTCATCATTGCCGTCATGTGCTTTTGTTTCATTTTCATAATGCGCCAATAACGAGGTACTCCACCGTTTGGAAAGTTTCAAAGTGGCATCAGCATTAGCTTCATAACGATTCGTGGTACTTGCAAAAAGGTTGGCAGATACCCAGTCGGCCTCAGGTAATTGCGGCTTTTTAAACTCCACATTGATCTGTCCCGTAATAGCTTCGTAGCCGTTCTTTACGGAAGAAATTCCTTTGGAAACCTGTATACTCTGCATCCAGGGACCGGGAACATACCCCAAGCCATAAGGGGCTGCAGCCCCACGATAGTTCGGGATGTTCTCCGTCAACATCTGCACATAAGTCCCCGACAAGCCTAACAATTTTATCTGTTTGGCTCCCGTTGCCGCATCCGAGTAACTCACATCCACCGAAGGATTTGTAACAAAACTCTCTCCCAAATTGCAACAAGCGGCCCTGCTCAACTCGGCACTACTTATCATATCCTCGTTCATCACGCTGTTACGCAGCTTCATCGTTCCCAACTTACGGCTGACGACATTCACTTCTTTCAATTCCACTCCGTCCCGGAGGACAATCTCCAATTCCTGCTTTTTACTGTCAACGTGGATCGTATCATTCTGAAAGCCGATAAAGCTGACCACCAGTATATGGCTTTTCGAAGGCTTCGTAATAGAGAAGGTGCCGTCTACTTTTGTTGTTACTCCCTGTCCTGTATTCATCCAGAACACATTAGCTCCCGGAACAGGTTCTCCGGTACTATCTTTTACCGTCCCCCGTACTTGCGCATACATACCGGTGGCAAGCAACGAGAACAGTCCTAATATCATATATTTCATTCTTTAAGTAAGTTACTTTTGTGATACAAAATTAGCTTATAATCCTTGCAACTTAGTTGCAATCAAAACTACTTCACTTCCACTGTCAGAAGACGGCGGCAAGCAAAGTACTGAAAAAGAATAAAATAGTGGCTAAATAATATAAGTGGAATATAACGCCAGCATCTGCCTCGAGCAGAGAGGTGGCGGAGAGGTCAGACTATCAAATTCTACCGGTTTATCCGCATAGGTCGGAGTCAGCAGATAGCAGAAATGCTCACATAAAAGATCGACTGCCAAAACTGATACGGTCAGTTCCGTAGAGTGTTTCATCAGGTCGAGCTTATAAATCGTAACCGTACAACCTTTTTCTTTGCAGTTTTTCTTTGAATCGCAAGTATGAGACTTTTTACACTTCGGACAGCCTGAATCACAGCAACTCTGCACTGTCTCACAACGGGCACAGCAATAACGCACAATAGAGACTCCGCCTCCTGAATAGATAATCAGGAGAGAAAGGATAAGTGCTGTTATGTAGGCTAGTTTTTTCATTTCAGAGGACAAAGATAAGAATAAAAACAGATTTTCCTATAATTTTTCGTAATTAAGATTCAATCAATCCGATACAGACACATTCTCTTTCCTTTATTTGGCTATTTTAGAGTCATATCAGCACTATTAACTCTTTTTACTCAACAATAAAACCTATCTTTGCCCCAATAAATTCTCTGATTTTTAAGTAAACGCTATGCTTACATATTTACTCATCATTATCACTCTTTATCTGGCAGGTAATGCCTACATATTTATCAGAGCAAAGCAAGCTCTGAAAGTTAAATCTCTCGGAGTAAAAATATTCCTGACCGTTTTATTCTGGATATGTGCTTTATCCTTTTTCGGCACGATGCTAACTCGTAACCTTGAGATGCCTGTCTTTATCTCCCATTCAATGTACACCATTGGAACAAGTTGGTTGATATTTACTCTATACATGGCATTATTCTTGCTTTTGTTTGATATCTTGAAATTATTCAAAGTTGTCTACAAATATAGGTTCTATCTGTCTTTAGTGTTCACGTTGGGATTGCTGGGATGTGGGGTATATAACTATCATCACCCGGAAACCAATGTAGTCAGCATTTTAACCAATAAACGATATGAAGATACTCCCCAAGCAATTAAAATCGTCGCAATCAGCGATGTTCACTTGGGAAATGGCACAGGGAAAGCCGCATTAAAAAAATATGTGGAAATGATAAATGCGCAGCATCCCGACCTGATACTGATTAGTGGTGACTTGATTGATAATAGCGTCGTACCTCTTTATACAGAGAATATGGCGGAAGAATTAGCTAACTTGAAAGCTCCTATGGGTATCTATATGGTTCTCGGCAATCACGAATACATTAGCGGTATCGATGAAAGTATCCGATATATTAAAAGCACTCAAATACAATTATTGCGCGATTCAGTAGTTACACTTCCCAACGGCATACAACTGATAGGACGTGATGACCGTCATAACCGCAAGCGTCATTCCCTGCAAGAGTTAATGGTGAATATCGATAAAAGCAAACCTATCATTTTATTGGATCATCAACCTTTTGATTTGGAAAAAACGGAAGCTGCCGGCATCGACCTGCAATTCAGTGGGCATACACACCACGGACAAATATGGCCTATTAATTGGGTGACCGATTATATCTTCGAGCAAAGCCACGGTTATCGCCAATGGGGAAACAGTCACGTGTATGTATCTTCCGGATTGTCTCTTTGGGGACCACCCTTCAGAATAGGAACGCATAGTGAAATGGTTATTTTCAATTTTCAATGAATATTATGCAGTTTTGTCACATATGTTACAGTTTCCAAGCAATCTCTGCCCTATCTTTGCAGAAAAAAGATTATGGAACAATTACATGCTCATGAAGTCCTCCACATGATGGAAGGAAATAGCTACTCGGAATCATCATTGCGGGAAGCAATCATTAAGAAGTTTGGCTCACAGCAACGTTTTTATGCTTGCTCGGCAGAAAACATGGATGTAGATACCCTTATCGAATTTCTGAAAATGAAAGGGAAATTTATGCCTGCTGAAGATGGATTCACCGTGGATATCACTAAAGTTTGCAAGCATTGACGTGTGGATGGTATCCGGCAATCCTGTTTTAGAGGATAAATAGCTGCAAATTTTTCTGTTTTTATTAGCCCGATTCACGAATTTCATCTATATTTGTCAATAGTGAATGATAAAACAAATGTTGAATTTATAGAAAAAACGGGTATGAAAAAACAATATGTCAGTCTGCTTGCAATTATACTTTCGGTAAGCGGCTTTTTGTTTTCTTGTCATGACAAGATGAACAAAAACACAGGTGCGTTACAGTTTGATAGCATTCAAGTGAATGAGACAGCACACCTCTTCAGTGATACAGCCAAACCGGCCTGCAATATTATTATTAATTTTGCCTATCCGGTAAAATCATCGGATGATATGCTGAAAGATAGTTTGAATTCTTATTTCATTTCGGCCTGCTTCGGTGATAAATACATCGGCGAAAAGCCGGAAGAAGTTGTAAAGCAATATACCGAGAACTATATCAGCGAATACCGCCGCGACCTCGAACCGATGTATACTGAGGACGAGAAAGACAAAGAAGACAAATCTTCCATCGGAGCTTGGTATTCTTATTATAAAGGTATAGAGAGCCACGTACAACTGTATGATAAAGACCTGCTTGTATATCGTATCGACTACAACGAATATACCGGAGGTGCACATGGCATTTACATGGCTACTTTCCTGAACATGGACCTCACCCTGATGCGCCCGCTCCGTCTTGATGATATTTTTGTCGGAGACTACAAAGACGCATTGACCGACCTGATCTGGAACCAGCTCATGGCGGACAACAAAGTGAACACTCACGAAGCATTGGAAGACATGGGATATGCTTCCACCGGGGACATCGCTCCGACAGAAAATTTCTATCTAAGCAAAGAAGGAATCACCTTCTATTATAATGTATACGATATCACTCCTTATTCTATGGGACCTGTAAAGGTAACAATTCCATTTTCTATGATGGAGCATTTACTAGGCAGTAACCCAATTCTGGGAGAACTGAAAAATTAAATTTCATAAAAAGCTGAACACCAATGAATATCCTATTGTTATCACTCCCGTGTGACAGAATAGGATATTCATCCACTTATATCATTCAAAACTTATAACTCAAAACTCAAACAGTGGAAATCATACTGAAATATTTTCCTGATCTGACGGAAGAGCAGCGCAAACAGTTTGCAGCTCTATACGACCTCTACATTGACTGGAATTCTAAAATCAACGTAATCTCCCGCAAGGACATCGAGAATTTATATGAGCATCACGTGCTCCATTCGTTAGGCATTGCCAAAACAATCCAATTTCGCCCCGGAACCAGCATTATGGACCTGGGTACAGGAGGAGGTTTCCCCGGTATTCCTTTAGCCATCTTATTTCCCGAAGTAACATTTCACCTCGTGGACAGTATCGGCAAAAAAGTACGGGTAGCAACCGAAGTGGCAAACGCTATCGGACTGAAAAATGTAACATTCCGTCATGCCCGCGCAGAAGAGGAGAAACGAACGTTCGACTTTGTTGTCAGCCGTGCCGTAATGCCTTTGGCGGATTTGATTAAGATTATCAAAAAGAATATCTCTTCAAAACAACAGAATGCATTACCCAACGGACTGATCTGCCTCAAAGGTGGCGAGCTGGAACATGAAACGATGCCGTTCAAGCATAAAACGGTCATTTATAACTTGAGCGATAATTTCGAAGAAGAGTTCTTTCAAACTAAGAAAGTGGTATATGTTCCGATTTAAACAAGACTATATGTTCTGATAGATGATAAATCATAAAGAAACCATGAAAATAAAGAGATTTGAATTTAATATGTTTCCCGTAAACTGTTACGTATTATGGGACGACACTAAAGAAGCAGTCGTAATCGATCCCGGCTGTTTTTATGAAGAGGAAAAGCAGGCTCTGAAAAAGTTCATTCTTACCAATGAGCTGAATGTAAAGCATCTGCTGAATACTCATTTGCACCTGGATCATATCTTCGGAAATCCGTTCATGCTGAAAGAATTCGGATTATCGGCAGAAGCAAACAAAGCGGACGAGTACTGGATTGACGAAGCACCGAAACAAAGCAGAATGTTTGGTTTTCAGTTGCAGGAAGAACCTGTACCACTGGGCAAATACCTGCATGACGGAGATATCATCACTTTCGGACATACCAAACTAGAAGCGATACATGTGCCCGGACATTCACCCGGTAGCTTGGTGTACTATTGCAAGGAAGACAACTGCATGTTCTCCGGCGACGTCCTATTTCAGGGCAGCATCGGCCGTGCCGATCTCACAGGAGGCAACTTCGATGAACTGATAGAGCACATTTGCAGCCGTCTGTTTGTCCTCCCCAACGAAACTGTCGTTTACCCCGGACACGGTGCTCCTACGACGATCGGAATGGAGAAAGCTGAAAACCCATTTTTTAGATAAGAGAAGATTTAATGAGTTATGAATTCTGATTTATGATTTATGATTTGCCGTGCGGATGAAGTAGGTGTTGCGGCTGATTGAGGTTTATAAATCGGGAAAACATAAGAAAGCATAAATCAGAATTCATAATTCAGAAATCATTAATCATAAATCATTAAGACATGAAAACCGATTTGTTAGCTAGCCGTCACATCGGCATCAATGAACAAGACACAGCCCTGATGCTCCGCAAAATTGGCGTGAACTCACTGGACGAACTGATTGATAAAACAATTCCCGCCAATATACGGCTGAAAGAGCCGCTGGCATTGACTAGTGCGCTGACGGAATACGAATTTGGAAAACATATCGCCGAACTGGCAAATAAAAATAAACTATATACTACGTATATCGGTTTGGGATGGTACAACACGATTACCCCAGCTGTTATCCAGCGGAATGTATTCGAAAACCCGGTGTGGTACACTTCTTACACTCCTTATCAGACAGAAGTGTCGCAAGGCCGCCTGGAAGCGTTGATGAATTTTCAGACAGCCGTGTGCGACCTTACTGCCATGCCACTTGCCAACTGTTCACTTCTGGACGAAGCAACTGCCGCTGCCGAAGCCGTGAGCATGATGTATGCCATCCGTTCCCGTGCGCAACAGAAAGCCAATGCGAACGTAGTCTTTGTAGACGAGAATATCTTCCCACAAACATTGGCTGTTATGACTACACACGCTGTGCCGCAAGGCATCGAACTGCGTGTAGGTAAATATAAGGATTTTGAACCTTCACCGGAAGTGTTTGCCTGCGTTCTACAATATCCAAACTCGAATGGAAACGCAGAGGATTATTCCGAATTTACAGAAAAAGCTCATGCCGCAGATTGCAAGGTAGCTGTCGCCGCCGATATTTTGAGTCTTGCCCTGCTGACTCCTCCGGGAGAATGGGGAGCAGATATTGTATTCGGAACTACACAACGTTTGGGTACTCCAATGTTCTATGGTGGTCCGTCGGCTGCTTTCTTTGCTACCAGAGACGAATACAAACGGAATATGCCGGGACGAATCATCGGATGGTCTAAAGATAAATATGGCAAACTTTGCTATCGGATGGCTTTGCAGACACGTGAACAGCATATCAAGCGGGAAAAAGCAACTTCAAACATTTGTACCGCACAAGCATTATTAGCTACCATGGCAGGCTTTTACGCTGTTTATCACGGCCAGGAGGGTATCACCACAATTGCGTCGCGCATCCACAGTATCACTGTATTTCTTGAAAAGCAACTGAAGAAATGTGGATACACACAAGTCAACGCTCAATATTTTGACACCTTACGTTTTGAGTTGCCCGAACACGTTTCGGCACAACAAATCCGTACCATAGCGCTTAGTAAAGAAGTAAATCTGCGTTATTATGAAAATGGTGATGTGCTTCCAATTAGTTATGATCTGGCTGGCGGAACAAATGACAGCTCCAACCCATCCACTTTCACAGGTGGAAACAGTATTGAGCTGAAAGCGCCTACACGAAGCGGTTATACCTTTACCGGATGGACGACAGTAGATGCGGATGATGAAGAAGTAAACTTTTCCGGTTCTTACACACCATCAATGGGTGAACTGGTAAGTGGTGTTAAACTGACTGCAAACTGGAAAAAGAACCCAGATCCTACCAAGGCACC
>OHNF01001606.1_pt1 | contig 10799 bp, 7 predicted proteins | sample 1569491 | NCBI WGS metagenome assembly OHNF01 (sample SAMEA3879557, study PRJEB24766) | human gut metagenome | biome: human-associated habitat; feature: feces | place: USA | collected 1985/1987 | reverse complement strand
TTATCTATAAACCTGATCTCCAGTGCTTCCTACCGTAAACAGAAAGCCCCCGGGACACTAAGTTCAGAGGTTAATGCAGCAAGTGGAGAAGTTACCCGTCAGTTTGACATCAATCCCTATTCGTATGCACTAAATACATCACGTGCACTAGATCCAACAGTTGACTATACAGCCAACTATGCACCGTTCAATATCCTCCATGAATTGGATAACAATTATATGGATTTGAATGTAGCTGATGTTAAGTTTCAAGGAGAAATAAAATGGAAAGCACTTCCGGAGTTAGAGCTAAGTGCATTAGGAGCAGTCAGATATCAGGCTTCTTCACAAGAACACAATATCAAAGATCACTCGAATCAGGCAACCGCTTATCGCACAGGAATGGACGACGCTACCATTCGTGACGAAAACAACTTATTGTATACCAATCCGGATAATCCGTATGCTTTGCCTATCAGTATACTACCGGAAGGAGGTATCTACCAGCGTAAGGACTATCGTATGTTGGGGGTAGACTTCCGTGCCACAGCATCCTGGAATCATTTATTTGCAGAAAAGCATATAACCAATCTTTTCGCCGGTATGGAAGTAAATGATTTGAAACGTATGCAAAATTATTTTCAAGGATGGGGAATGCAATATACAATGGGTGAAATACCATCGTATGTATATGAATTCTTCAAGAAGGGCATTGAATCCGGTGAAAGCTATTATGGATTAAACCATACAACAACAAGAAGTGTAGCAGGCTTTGCCAACGCAACTTATTCTTATGATGGACGTTATACAGTAAACGGAACATTCCGCTATGAAGGCACCAATCGCATGGGAAAAAGCCGTTCTTCCCGCTGGCTTCCTACATGGAATATGTCAGGAGCATGGAATGTACATGAAGAAAATTTCTTCAAGACATTCAGCTCTGTACTGTCACACTTAACATTCAAAGCATCCTACTCTTTAACAGCCGATAGAGGACCGGAATATGTGACCAACTCACATGCCATAATCACTAGTTATTCACCATTTCGTCCTTTCACCAGCGGACAGGAAACAGGACTTTATGTATCTGATCCTGAAAACAGTGAATTAACCTACGAAAAAAAGCATGAGTTGAACATCGGTGCCGACATGGGATTCTTAGACAACCGGATCAATTTTTCGATCGACTGGTATAAACGCAACAACTATGACCTGATTGGTATTACCCCGACACAAGGAGTAGGCGGTTCTATCTACAAATATGCCAATATAGCTTCCATGAAATCACATGGTATCGAGTTCACCATCTCAAGTAAGAATATCCAGTCGAAAGACTTTTCATGGCATACAGACTTCATCTTTTCCAAAGCAAAAAATGAAGTTACAGAACTGAATGCCCGTTCCAGCGTAATGGATTTAGTTTCAGGTTACGGTTTTGCCCGTCAGGGTTACCCAGTACGTGGTTTGTTTTCCATTCCATTTGTCGGTCTAAATTCAAATGGTATCCCGATGTATAATATCAATGGAAAAATAACCAGTACCGATATTGATTTTCAAACACGTGACAACATAGACTACCTAAAATATGAAGGTCCTACTGATCCTACCATAACAGGAAGTTTTGGTAATATTTTCACTTATAAAGCATTCAAACTGAATGTATTCATCACCTATTCATTTGGTAATGTAGTACGTTTGAATCCATGTTTCAGCTATCAATACAGTGACTTATCTTCTATGCCACGCGAATTCAAGAATCGCTGGACAGTGCCAGGTGATGAGAAACGCACGAATATCCCCGCTATTATCTCGAAACGCCAATATGAAGATAATAAAGATTTAATGTATGCATATAATGCCTACAATTATTCTACAGAACGAATTGCCAAGGGAGACTTTATCCGTATGAAGGAAATATCCTTGTCCTATGACTTCCCCCAATCATGGATTGCACCAGCAAAGATATCTAATTTATCTTTGAAACTTCAGGCTACCAATTTATTCCTGATTTATGCAGATAAAAAACTCAACGGACAGGACCCGGAATTCTTCAATACCGGTGGAGTAGCTTCCCCTGTACCTCGTCAGTTTACATTGACTCTTAGATTAGGATTTTAACCATTCAGATAATTATAAAAATGATGAAATACAGAAACGTCTTATATACAACACTCATTTCAGCTCTATGCTTGGGAACAACTTCCTGTAGTGACTTTTTAGATGAAATGCCGGATAACCGAACCGAATTGACTACTGAAGAAAGTATTACTAAAGTTCTGGTATCTGCATATCCTATGACTACCAACTGCCACATAGGAGAATTTTACAGTGACAATATCGATGAAAATAGCAGAGCATACAGCTACCTTTTCCGATTAAACGAACATTTGTACCGTTGGCAACAAACGACTGAAGAAAATCAGGACTCTCCTCATGCTTTATGGAATGACTGTTATAACTCGATTGCATCAGCCAACCAAGCCTTGGCGGCTATTGAGCAGATGGGAAATCCTCAATCATTATCAGCCCAAAAAGGCGAAGCTTTGATATGCCGTGCATACAATCATTTTGTATTAGCTACCACATTCTGCAAAGCGTATGGTACAAATGGAGACAAAGACTTGGGTATACCTTACATAAAAGAACCGGAAACATCTGTAAATCCACAATACTCACGCGGAACAGTTGCTGAAGTATACGAAAATATTGCAGCCGATTTAGAAGAAGGACTGCCTTTAATTGATGACAATATTTACTCACGGGTAAAATATCATTTTAATAAGAAGGCCGCTTATGCATTTGCAGCCCGCTTTTATCTATATTATACACAACCGGATTTTTCCAACTGTCAGAAAGTTATCAATTATGCCAATATAGTACTCGGTAATAATGCGTCCCAATATTTACGTGACTGGGCTGCATTAGGAGCTTTATCTCCCAACAAGAATATACAGCCGAACGCTTATGTTGATGCAGATAACCGTGCCAATCTAATGGTAATATCAGCAGCTTCATATTGGCCATTGGTTTCCGATCCGGGTTATGCCAACTGCGAAAGGTATTGCATGAACAATATTACTGCTTCGGAAAGTTGTAAATCCGAAGGTCCATGGGGAGATCAGTCAAGTTATCATCAGATCCCATTTTCACCCGGTGGCTCTATAAAGAACGGATTCCGCCGCTTAGTTATCTATCAGCAATTCACGTCGGGCAACAGTTGGATCGGCTACATGCTGTATCCTGCTTTTACCACCGACGAAGCATTGCTTTGCCGAGCTGAAGCCTACACGTTACTAAAACGTTATGACGAAGCTGCCGCTGATATAGATGCCTGGCAGAAAGCCTTTACAAAAAACACCCAAACTTTGACCAAGGAGACAATCAATGATTTTTATGCCCGACTAAAATATTACACACCGGAAGCTCCGACAGTAAAAAAGGAATTGCATCCGGATTTTGTAGTAGAAAAAGGAATGCAGGAGAATCTAATACATTGTATTCTACATGCAAGACGTCTGTTAACCTTAGAAGAGGGGCTTAGATGGCAAGATATAAAACGCTATGGCATTATAATCTACCGCCGCTATTATGAAGGTTATACCTTGGTGAATATCACCGACAAGATGGACACAAATGACCCCAGACGTGCAATTCAGCTACCGGCCAGTGTCATTACAGCAGGTATGCAACCAAATCCAAGAAATGACTAAATAACTTTAGGAGGAAAAAAATATGAAGAAATACATCATATATAGTTTAATCATGACATTGACCTGTGGACTGGGTGCTTGCAACAATGACGAAGACGTAGACAAAGCAAACAGCATTTTCTCCACAGAAGAAGTAGATCGTAACCCATTCGACAAATGGATATTAGGCAATTATACCCATCCATACAACATTGCATTAAAATATCGCATGGAAGATAACGAGAGCGACATGACACACATATTAGCACCTGCCGAATACAAAAAGTCTGTGGTACTGGCTAAAATTATCAAACATGTGTGGCTGGAAGCATACGATGAAGCAACAGGCAATCCGAACTTCTTACGCCAATATATTCCTAAGACAATCCACTTTATCGGTTCCCCCGCCTATGAAGACAATGGAACTATGGTATTAGGAACAGCTGAAGGCGGCATGAAAATTACATTATACAATGTAAATGACATCAATCCCGACCAAATAGATATTAACCTGTTAAACGACTACTATTTCCAGACAATGCACCATGAGTTCGCACATATTCTGCATCAAACTAAAAACTATGATCCGGCCTTTGACCGTATTACGGAAAATGCCTACATCGGTAGCGACTGGTATATGGTGGGAGCCGACCGCAATGCATGGCAACAAGGATTTGTCACTCCTTATGCAATGAGTGAATCACGTGAAGATTTTGTGGAGAACATCGCAGTGTATGTCACAAATACCAAAGACTACTGGAATAACATGCTGCAAAATGCCGGTGAAAACGGCCGTACACTCATAAAGCAGAAATTCGAAATAGTCTATAGTTATATGGAACAAACCTGGGGAATCAATCTGGACGAATTACGCGAGATTGTTCTACGACGCCAAGATGACATAGCAAACGGCTATGTAGACTTAAGTATTATTGAATAAAATATGAAAATTATGAAGAAATATCTATCCATATACACACTTCTGGCATTGGCCTGCATTGTTTTGCAATCTTGTCTTTTCTCCGAAGAAGAAATATTCGACGAATCATCTGCCAATAGAGCCACAGCCGATGTAATCAAATGCCAGGAGATTCTTAAAGATGTGCCGAACGGCTGGAAACTGGAATATTACATAGGAAGCAACTATTCTGCAGGTGCAGTCACTTTACTAATGAAATTTGACGGGAAGCAGGTAGAAATGGCTTCGGAAACAGGCGCAGAAAGCTATAAACCGGGAACTATAATAACCTCTCTGTATCAAGTAAAATCGGAACAAAGCACAATGCTCACTTTCGACTCATACAACCCACTGATCCATATGTTTTCAGGTCCTTTAGGCCTGAACATGAACCTAGGAGGGGATTACGAGTTTATTATAATGAGCGCAACTCCCGACAAAGTAATTCTGCAAGGAAAAAAATACAAAAACATAATGGAGATGACGCCTATGCCCAAAGATATACCATGGCGTATTCAGATTGAAGATATCATTAACATTGAGAAAGATGCTTTTCTAAATACATACCGCATGGAGAAAGGCGGACAAGTACTGAATTACTTTATACGCAACAATGGCACAATGGCTACATTCTCCGCTTACAGCGCCGATTATAGTAGTGCAAGAAGTTTACCCTATATCTACACAGAAAAAGGATTAAAGTTACAATCCCCGTACAATGTCAACGGACTTGAAGTCCAAAACTTCAAATGGGATAGAAAGTCCAGACTATTTGTTTGTACCGACGCAGGAGCAACTGACATCGTACTTAAAGAATATTATCCCGAAAACTATCTACAATATGAAGACTATATCGGTACCTACACTGCAACGATTGACGATTATGACGAAGGGCCAACTTCGCAATCTGTAACCATCTCTCCTAAAGTCAGAGGAGAAAGTTATACACTGAAAAGTATTGGCGGATTCAACTTCACCCTCCAGTATGACAAAGCCAGCGGAAAACTAGTTTTAGATTCACAAAGTATAAGTTCGACTTCTTCATCGTCTTATTACTTTGCGTGCGCGGCAGGTGTGGAAGGCTATGCCCACACAGAATTAAGTCTGCCATCACGCCTACGCAACGGATTGATAAATGTGACGACAAACAGCAACCCTTTCACTTTTTACTTTGCGGATAAAGCAAGCCAGGAAATTACATCATTAATAATCTGGGCTTATTCATCTGATGAATATTCAACCTCCGGACTAATGGGTTACTGGAGCTGGTATAACTCAATCTTAATGGTAAAAGAAAACGAAAGTAATTAATACGATTATGAGAAAGCTTTTTAATATATTCTTATTTGTACTTTGCATCGTAGCAATAGCGGGATGCAATGATACGGAAAACAGCGAATCCAAGTTAGAAATCAAAGCTGTAAATACTAATTTCCAAGCTACCGGCGGAAAAGGATACATACAACTTCAGTCAACAGGAAATATAACAGCAGATGTTGACGTCGATTGGTGTGTGCTGAAAGAAGTAAATCCTAATGAAGTGGTATTCGAAGTAAAAGAAAATACCGGGTACTCCGGTAGAAATGCTTTATTGACAATCAGTAACGGAGTAGAGACAGAAGCATTCAACATCAATCAATCCGGAGCTGTTTTCATCTTCGGCAAAGACGAATGGATGCTCCGTACCGACAATAAAGCAGCTACTCTGCCAATAAAACTACAAAGTTCTTTCGATTATACAATAGACATACCCGCAGAAGCTCAAGAATGGTTGTCATTTGAACAGAATGCGAAGGGAATAAATTTCAAGGTAAAAGAAAATACCTCCGGAAAAATGAGAGGAGCTATTGTCAATGTGGCAGCAAAAGACAGATCGGCTTCTTATCAGGTAATACAATATGATGTTGACGAACTTACCGGAACATGGCAAGGCATGTTTTCAGACGGGCAAATGAATTACGGTTTGAAAGATGTCACCATTGAGAAACAGGAAGACGGAACATACCTGCTTTCAAACATTCTAACCGGATTGCCTTACAAACTGAAAGCAAAAGCCATAGACAATTGCCTGGCTTTTGGGGCCGGTCAAAACCTAGGAGTCTTCGAGGACAATTTATATCTCTCATTCGAAATTCTTAGCTCTGACCTATATTATGTAAAAGATCCTTCTGTAACAATCTCATTAGGCCCCGTAATGTTAACAGACGGAACATTCGTTTTCGCTTTTTCCGGAATAAAAGAAAGTGATCCTTTCGGTTTTGTTTTCCGGGTATATGAAGATGCAAAACTACAGAAAGTTATAGACAATCTGTCCATTTTTATTAATTGTATTCTATTTAAAGAAGACATAATCCAATAACATATGAAAAAGATACTATTAACTAGCTTTATCGTGGCATTAGGATTACTTGGTGCAAGCTGTAAAGATGACAACAGCACCGCAAGCGGAGGAGGAGAAATACTTCCGGACCAACAGGTAAGCTGTGAGATATTTATGCCAACTGATGGCGCAACCGTTATTATGTCAGACAAACTGATTATCAGAGGAGAAGGGACTACAAACTATGGTAAAATCATTTCTGCAGAACTGAAAGTCGGGGAAGAGATTATCACTGACATCACTTCAGTTCCATTCTATTATGAGTATACCTTCTCCAAAGATGCCGAACCGGGAGAACTGAAAATTGAGTTAGCAGTTAAAGGAGATCACGAAGGTAGTGCCTTGGCAACTATTACAGTGACAACAGAACAAGGAAACAGGCCTGCTCCCCCTCAATATGGAGAAGTGCTAACCGATACCCGTGATGGAAATACATACAAAACCGTACAACTTGCAGACCAGTTATGGATGGCAGAAAATTTACGCTATCTACCAGAGCAACAGTTTGATGTGTCCTCAACCGAACCAAGATATTACGTAATGTTTGATAATGATGCAAAAACAGAACTTGGAAAAGGTTTCCTGAATGCATATGGAGCCTATTACAACCTACCTGCTGCTCTACAAAACGAAACGGCTTTAGGTCCCGATGAAACACGTATAATAAAAGGAGTTTGTCCTGATGGATGGCATATTCCTTCTCAAAAAGAATGGCAAAAATTATCTCAATATGTATTAGATTCCGGAATGGCAGCAATTATGAATGATGGTCAAGTAGATGAAACAGCCCTAGCAAAGGCTCTAGCTTCAACAACGATGTGGATGATGCCGGAATACACAGAAATAGAACCACAGCCAACCTGGGTTGGAGTTGAGATGGAAAAGAATAATGCAACCTTATTCAATGGTCTGCCTATAGGTTTCCGTGCTTGTGCAGGCGACGAAGATTGGATGCATTCAGCCTACAGTGCGGGTTGGTGGAGTTCGACAGCGGGAGTACAAATGGGACCAGAATTTGGTATTACCGTACGTATGTGGTCAGACCTCCACACATTTGTAACCAATGCAGAATTTAATCCGGGAGTAGGACTCCCCGTTCGTTGTATCAAAGATTAACCATATATTATTACTCACTAAATAAAAATACAATTATGAAGAAGTTAGGATTCCTTTTATTTTTAGTCTTAGGACTAACGGCTTGCGGTGATGACAACAATGATCCCGCTCCAGAACAACATGTAACATGTGCCATATCTTCTCCTACTGAAGGAGCAACGATAGACATAGCTAAAAAGATGACAATCAAAGGAGAAGCAACTGTTGACATTGGTCAAATATCGAATGTTACTCTTAAAATCGGAGACAAACAAATTTCAGAAGTAACTTCTGTTCCATTTAGTTATGAATACACATTCGAAGCCAGTCAAGCCGTAGGAGCACTAAAAATTGAACTGACCGTCAAAGGCGATCAAGGTGCCATGGCGACAAGTGAAGTAAATGTCACACTAAAAAAGACCGAACCAACCCCAGAACCGGAAGAAGGAAAAATGATTGACCCACGAGACAATCATGAATACAAAATTGTTACGATTGGTGAACAAATATGGATGGCAGAGAACTTGGCCTATTTACCATCAGTTAGCAAACCGGAAGCTGCCGCTACTAGTGATGGAGATCCACTCTATTTTGTTTTCAACTATGATGGCGAAGATGTAAATGCAGCTAAAGCCACGAAAGAATATAAAACATACGGAGTCTTGTATAATTGGTATGCCGCTATGAACCAAAAGAATGCAACAGGTGGAGATGCAGAAGCCATACCAAGTGGTATCCAAGGAATCTGTCCTAGCGGATGGCACCTGCCAAGTAAAGCAGAATGGAAAAAGCTAGAAAGTTTTGTTGCTAGTGAATTAGCACCAGTTGAAGGTAACGTATGGACAGATGAGGATGGAAATAAGTACTCTGATAAAGATTGTAAAAACGTCTGGTCAGCATTAACAGGAAAACTTGATACTGACGGTTGGGGAGAATCTGGCATGATAGATGAAAATCCTGACCTTGCTAATGGCCCGCGTGATACCTATGGCTTTAATGTTATACCTGCTGGACAATGCTATCATAGTGGAGGTTTTGAAACACCTAAGTCAAAGAGTAGAACAGATTTTTGGAGTACAGACCAAGCTACTTATGGAGCAGGAACTGTATATTTCAGTAATATGAGCTATGGATTAGGTTATTCTTCTGATAAAGGAGGAATACAAGAAAAACGCGGTCTTTCGGTACGTTGCGTAAAAAATTAGTTATAAACAAGTATTCATCAATTAGTTCATTACAGAATTAATAAATTCTCTCTTAAAGATAAGGGAAGCGTGTCAAGAGATATACTTCCCTTTTTATGTGCCTCTCTACACAGGAAATAGTGAAAATGCAATATGTAATTATGACTATTCTAATTTTATTCTCTCTCTCTTTATAAACCCGACCAGCCTCCTTTTCCGAATTGATTCAGAAAAGGAGGCTTTCTGTTTCAAAATCTATGAAATATCAAGTAACACAAAAAGTTTTGTCCTCATTCAGAACTATCAAGTCCAAAAATTTGTTTACTTTGTAGATTGAACTACTAATAAATTCCATATAATATGGCAAAAAAGAAAGAAAAGAAAGAGAAAAAGGCCGGCAAAAGAATGAGTAAGAAAGAGCTGGCAGCGTTATTGATAGACTTTTTCCATGCCAAACCCAGCGAAACGCTTAGTATGAAGTATATTTTCTCGGAGTTGCATCTCACTACCCATCCGCAGAAAATGCTATGCGCTGATCTGTTACACGACCTTTCAGATGACGATTATATTTCCGAAATTGAAAAAGGAAAGTTCCGCCTCAACAATCACGGCTACGCCCTGCGGGGAAAGCTCCTCAAACAGAAAATCCGCCACTTGTGAGGTGAGTCGCTCCTGAAGTTGGGGGCGTTTTGCAAAGCATTCCACAATCCGCGCAAGCTTTGACAGGCCGATCACCCGGCCATCACTCGGGATATATGCAATATGAGCCCGCCCGATAAAAGGAAGCAGATGGTGCTCACACATGGAATACATTGGAATATCCCGCACAATGACCATTTCATCATTGTTGCCCTCCTGAAACAGCTTCAGGTGCCGCCGGGGATCATCCTGCAAGCCGGAAAACACCTCTTCATACATGGCCGCGACCCGGCGCGGCGTTTCCAGCAGGCCCTCCCGGTCCGGATTCTCCCCGATGGCCAGGAGCAATTCGCGCACAGCGGCTTCAATCCTTTTTTGATCCATATTCATCACCCTTTTTCTAAGGTCAGGTTTATCACAAACATCTCGTCGCTGCATTGATACTGCACCGCGTTTGTTTGGAGCTTCTGCCCGCCGGATAGGTTCGCCCGTTCCAACAGGCGATAGATCCGCTCCCTGTCGAAAAGATCCGCAATCGCCTCTTCATACGCCGCGCGGCTAGAAAAGCAAAACTCTAGATTCCAACGGCCTAGGGAAATGGTTTGCTCAATTTCTTCCACAATCCGCGCTCTTGTCTCATCCCCATACCGAGAAAAATAGAGATGATTCCGCACAAAAAAATTCGCGGCAGTTTCCCTGCACCCAGGCGCCTCTGGCTGAAAGGTCAAGTGGTTTGCAGCAATCATTTGATCGGTCAAGTTAAAATAAGCGTGGCTTGGCGCAAGCTGCTCGTTGCCCACCGGATCATCCCACGTGACGTCTACATGATAGGGCGCGCCATCAAGGGTGATAAGATTCCACATGTGGCCGTCCAC
>OHNF01001579.1_pt1 | contig 10933 bp, 8 predicted proteins | sample 1569491 | NCBI WGS metagenome assembly OHNF01 (sample SAMEA3879557, study PRJEB24766) | human gut metagenome | biome: human-associated habitat; feature: feces | place: USA | collected 1985/1987 | reverse complement strand
ATCGCGATGGGAGGAACCATGCCGCCCACCATGACAGCGGCCATGACCTCGTAGTTGCCGGAGGCCAGCGCGGCAGTGCCAAAGACGTAGGCTGCCTTGTTGAAGGGGCCGCCCATATCAATGCTCATCATACCGGCAACGATGGCACCCAGCAGGACTTTGGAGGTGCCGCCCATGGCGTTGAGGCAGTTGGTCATGGCGGTGTTGATCATGCCCATGACCGGGTTGATGCCGCACATCACGGCACCGATGATGAGGATGCCGCCCAGCGGGTAGATCAGCATGGGGCGGATGCCGTTCAGGCTGGCGGGGAGCTTTTCGGTGATCTTCTTCAGAAACTCGACCACATAACCGGCTACGAAACCGGCCAGCAGAGCGGCCAGGAAGCCGCCGGAGATGCCGGTGGTCTCACCATTGGCAAGGCCTGCAAAGTTGGTGCCGTTCATGGCCAGCACGCCGCCCGCAAAGCCAACGGCCAGGCCGGGACGGTCGGCGATGGACATGGCGATGAAGCCTGCCAGAATGGGAAGCATGTAGCCAAAGGCGGCGCTGCCCACCGTCTTGAAGAAGGCGGCGATGGGGGTGTTCATGCCGAAGTTGGAGGGATCGATGGTGTAATCGTCCAGCAGGAAGGCCAGCGCGATCATAATGCCGCCGCCCACCACAAAGGGCAGCATGTGAGACACGCCGTTCATCAGGTCTTTGTACACCTTGCGGCCAAAGCTGTCGCCGGAGGTCTCCTCCTCGGCAGAGGAAGCACCGCCCTTGGCGTGGTAAACAGGAACTTCGCCGTGAGCCACCTTTTTCAGCAGCTCCTCGGGCTTGTGGATGCCGTCATCCACCCGGGCAAACAGCACGGGCTTGCCGTCAAAGCGGGCGGTCTCCACATTTTTGTCTGCAGCCACGATGATACCGTCACAGGCTGCGATCTCGGCGCGGGTCAGCACGTTCTTGGCACCATCGGAGCCGTTGGTCTCCACCTTGGTGGGCAGGTCCAGCTTGTCACCGGCCTTGGCCAGCGCCTCGGCGGCCATGTAGGTGTGGGCAATGCCGTTGGGGCAGGCGGTCACGGCCAGAATGCGGTAGCCGCTCTGGGGGATGGCCTGCTGGGTGAAGCTCTCCTCACCGAACTGGGCCTCTTCCTGTGCGTCGATGAGGTCAAGGAATTCGGCGGGGGTCCTGGCGGCCTTCAGCTTTTCCACAAAGTCCTCGTTCATCAGCATCTGCATCATGCGGGCCAGCATATCCACATGCAGGCTGCCGTTTTCGGGGGCTGCAATGGCAAAGAGCAGGTCGGTCTTGCCGTCATCCTCGGCGTTGTACTGCACCGGGGTGCTCAGACGCAGGGCGGCCAGGCTGGGCCGGGTGACCACATTCGTCTTGGCGTGGGGAACGGTGATGCCGTTGTCCACATAAGTGGAGGCCTCATCCTCCCGGGCGTAGAGAGCCTTTTTGTAGGCTTCTGTGTCGGTGATGTTGCCGTGGGTGGCCTGCAGCTCTACCAGCCGGGAGATGATCTCGTCCCGGTTGGAGGCCGCAGAATCCAGCTCGATGGACTTTGCGGTGAATAATTCCGTAATGCGCATAAGGGTTCTCCTTTCTCTCTATCTGCAGCCCTCTCAGTCAAAGCCTGATGGCTTCGTCAGCAATGACGGAGAGGGCGAGCTGCCTTAAATTTGACCAAACAATTCTTCGATCTTTTCTTTTGTTGCCAGCCCAAGGCTGAACGCGGTGGCACTGCCGCAGGCGGTGCCCAGCCGGAGGGCCTGCTCATAGCTGCCGCTTTGCAGATAACCTGCCACAAAACCGGCCACCATGCTGTCGCCTGCGCCCACGCTGTTCACGACCTTGCCCTTGGGGCAGCCGATGCGGTGCACCTCGCCGTGCTCATCCACCAGCAGAGCGCCGTTTCCGGCCATGCTCACCAGCACGTTCCGGGCACCCTTTTCCTGCAGGGCGCGGGCGGCGGCGGTGATCTCTTCGTCCGTTTTCAGCTCCCGGCCCACGATCTCGCCCAGCTCGTGATCGTTGGGCTTGATCAGGAAGGGGTGATAGGGGAGGACGTTGACCAGCAGATCCTGGGTGGCATCCACCACGGCCCGCACGCCGTGGCCCTCCAGCCCTGCCAGCAGCCGCTCGTAGGTGCTCTGGGAAAGGCTCTTGGGGATGCTGCCCGCCAGAATGAGGATGTCGTCAGGCTGCAGGGTGTCCAGCTGGGCTTCCAGCTGCTGCATGGCGCTTTCCGGGATGCTGGGGCCTGCGCCGTTCAGCTCCGTCTCGGTGCCTGCCTTGATCTTGACGTTGATGCGGGTCATGCCCTCGGCCAGATGGATGAAATCGGTCCGGAGCCCCTGCGCGGCCAGACCACGCTCCAGCCAGGCACCGGTCTCACCGGCCACAAAGCCCAGCGCCGTGCTCCGGCATCCCAGCTCGGCCAGCACGCCGGACACATTGATGCCCTTGCCGCCCAGCACGCAGTCCTCGCCCTTGGCGCGGTTCACCTCGCCCACCTCCAGCGGCCTATCCAGCCGCACGACATAGTCGATGGCCGGGTTGAATGTTACTGTGTAGATCATTCTGCTGCCTCCTTTACCAGAGTGAATTGTCTGTATTTCGGATTCGGACAATGGTTCGTCAGGATCGCGCCGCCGGAAAGCTCGGCGATGACCGCCGGGTAGACGCGGGCGAACTTGGAGTCATCCACAAGGAACCACGCTTCTTTGGCCCGCCGCACCGCCGTGGCCTTGACCGCCGCCTCTTCGGGGTCGGGGGTGGTGAATCCGGCGTCCAGCGCCACACCGTTGGCCCCCAGAAAGGCCTTCGTGAAGTTGTACTGCTGCAGGCTGTAAAGGGCCGCAGCGCCGATGATGGCCTCTGTCTCGGGCCGCAGCAGCCCGCCCAGCAGAAAGACCTTGCAGCCCTTCTGGGCCAGCGTCCGGGCGTGGGCCACGCCGTTGGTGACGTACCGGGCATCCAGCGCCGAGCCGTTCAGCTCCCGGACGAGGGCCAGCGTGGTGCTGCCTGCATCCAGAAAGACGAAGTCCTCTGCGGTGATGAGGGCCGCAGCCGCCTTGGCGATGCACTTTTTCTGGGCGACGGCCAGCGCTTCCTTCGCGGCCATCGTCGGCTCGTCGGCGAGGAACTGGCTGTCGGGCAGCGTCGCGCCGCCGTGCACCTTGTTCACCTTGCCTATCCGGTCCAGTTCGTTCAGGTCGCGGCGGATTGTGGATTCGCTGGCATCCAGCGCCTCGCAAAGCTCCTGCACCGTCGCGGTGCGCTGCTGGCTCAGAAGCTTCATGATGCGGGCCAGCCTCTCTTCTGCCAACATCTTTATCCCTCCTGTTGCACGATTCTGGTTGTGTTTGAATCGTTTTGACTGTTTCTGTCTGTATTATAGCAAATCCTCCGTCAAAATCAACCGCCTTCCGTCAACTCATCTGCCAAAATATATCTCCTAAAATCAGTCACTCTGCACAAACAGTAGGATACAACCTGCAAAAGAGCACAAAAAATCCGCCCCGGAGCGTTCTGTCCCGGGGCGGATGGCGATTTTATGACTCTGTCTGACCGATTTTGACGGTTTTAGAAGCTGTTTTCGTAAGCAGGGTGCGCCGGATGACGAGAGTTTTTGCCCCGCAGGCAAGGCGATTTTCCGCAGTAATCCTTGGTGGATTACAAGGGAAAGCAACGCAGTATGCGGGCAAAAAGACCGTTCAGACGGTGTGCAATGCTTATGAAAACGGCTTCTCAAGCGTCCGAACGGGCGTAGGCGTTCTTCATGCCACTGCTCAGCTCAAAGAGGACCTTGTCCAGCGTATCGGCGGCCCGCTTCTTCAGCTCGGCGGCGATGGCGGTGTTGGCCTCCTCCCGCAGGGCGGCACGCTGGCCCTCCTCGGCGGCAGAGATCTTTCTGTCGTACTGGTTCAGCAGGGCACGGCTGGCGGAAAGGACGCCCTCCTCGTACCGCTCCACATGGATGAGGCTCTTGGCGTAGGAGGCGTCGGCCATGGCGGCGATCATCCGGCTCACCCAGTAGAAGCTGTCGGTGGAGACCTCGCCGGTGGTGCAGGCGAGGTAGGCCGGGGTACGCTCCACGTTGGCGTAGAAGGGCACCATGGTGTTGAAGGCGTTGGAGGCGTAGGCGATCCACTCCACTGCACGGATGTCCTCGGGCAGGTCAGGCCGCATCTGGATGAGGGCCATGAAGTCGTTGCGGTTGATGCCGATGGAGCGGTAAGCGCCCTTCATGCTCTTGTCGCCATAGCTGGCGTAGGGGTCGAAGGGAGTGCCCTGATAGTGGGAGGACAGCACATACTTCACGTCCTCCGGGGTCAGCTTCCGCTCCGGCACCATGCACCAGGGCAGGTCGTCCGACCGGGGGCCGTAGTCGGCGGCAGGGCCGTCCCAGACCCATGTATTCGGGTTGAGGTGACGAAGCATGAACCATGCGCGGGGGGTGTTGTAGACATGGTCGGCGTCGTCGTGGCTGCCGAAAGCGTCCCGGGGGTTCAGGCAGCCGTCCAGCGAAAGGTCGAGGTGGTTGTCCCGGATGAACTCCCGCAGGTCGGACGAGCAGAGATAGTTTTCCTGTGCGCCGAAAGCGTCCTCGAGGTCAAAGGCGTCGATGCCCAGCTGGTTCGGCATGACCACATAGGCGTCGTCCGGCACCCGGCGGGCCATCCAGTGGTGGCCGCCGATGGTCTCGAGCCACCAGATCTCGTCCACGTCCTGAAAGGCGATGCCGTTCATCTCATAGGTGCCGTACTCCTCCAGCAGTTTGCCCAGACGAAGCACGCCCTCCCGGGCAGAGTGGATGTAGGGCAGGATGAGGTAGACGATGTCCTCCTCGCCGATGCCGCCGGGCACTTCCGGCTGACCGTCCTGCGCAGGCTGGTAGACCACCAGCGGGTCCGCGCCCAGCACCCGGGGGTTGGAGGTGATGGTCTCGGTGGCCGTCATGCCCACGTTGGCGGCGTTGACGCCCGAAGCGGCCCAGATGCCCTTGCCCTCCACGGCGTTGGGCATTGCGGTCATCCGCAGGGCATTGCCCGGCAGGGGGATCTCCACATGGGAGAGGACGGATCTGTAGACAGCCGGATGCTCCTCCGGCTGGACGACGACGAACTTTTTCGCAGTGAAGTGGCCGGAGCCGGAATCGTCGTTCCGGGCGATCATGGTCGAGCCGTCATACGAGGCTTTTTTGCCCACAAGGATGGTAGTACAAGCCATAGCTTTTATCCTCCGAAGTTTTTCTTTTTCTATGCCGAAGTTTTATGGATACCGTCTCGCAGGTCTGTTTGCCCTGCAAAACCCATTGTATCGCGTTTCGGCAGACAGTGCAAGCCCTCACTCGCCGATATAGGCAAAGCGCGGCTGACGTCTGCCATCCCGCTCCACCACCTCGGCCCACATGGCCGCCGGGCGCACCCAAAGCCCGCCCTCACCGTACAGGGGACGGTAGACCACCATCTCCTCCTCGGTCTCGCTGTGGCGGGCCATCCCGAGGACCTGATACTCGTTGCCCTTGAAGTGCCGGTAGCGGCCCGGGCGGATGTCGTATTGGAACTGGTACATAAAAACTCCTTCCCTGCAAAAAGCCCGGTCACAGACTGGTCTGCGCCGGACTTTTCCACTTGCTTCACCCCTGCGGGTGGAAATATTCGTAAATGGTCTGGGCCATCTGCCGCCCCACGCCGGGGGTGTTCTCCAGCTGGTCGGGGGTCGCCTCTTTTACGGCTCCCACGCTCTTGAACTGGGCCATCAGGGCCTTGGCCGTCTTGGGGCCGACGCCCGGCACCTCGGTAAGGGTGGACGAATAGCTCTTTTTGTTCATCTGCTGCCTGCGGTACGCATTGGCAAAGCGGTGCGTCTCATCCTGAATGGCCGTGATGAAGGTAAACGTCCCCCGGTTCATGTTGATGGCGATCTCGCGGCCCTCGCTGTCCACGATGGCGCGGGTGCGGTGGTGGTCGTCCTTCACCATGCCATAGAGCGGCACATCCGCCAGCGCGGTCCCGGCAAGAGCGGCTTTGGCGGCGCTCACCTGTCCCCTGCCGCCGTCCATCAGAAGCAGGTCCGGCTTCTGGCCGAAATAGTTGCTGCTGGGTTCGCCATTTGCGGCCATTCCGGAGTATTTTTCGTATTCAGCCGCACGGCGGGAGACGGTCTCGGCCAGCGAGGCGTAGTCGTCCGTACCGGCCACCGTCTTCATCCGGAACTTCCGGTAGCCCGCCTTATAGGGCTTGCCGTCCCGGAATGTGACCATGCCGCAGACGCTGGTGCCGTCGCCCCAGTTGGAAATGTCGTAGCTCTCGATGGTGCGGGGAGGCTTCGGCAGGCCCAGCACCTGCGCCATCTCGTCCAGAAGCTTTTCCTCCCGGGCATAGCGGCCGCTCTCCCGGGCCAGACGCTCGACGGCGTTGGTGTGGGCCATCTCGACCAGATGCGCCTTATCGCCCCGCTGGGGGACGTAAAGCTGCACCTCGCTGCCCCGCTTTTCGCTGAGGGCCTGCTGCAGGGCGTCGGCGTCCGGCGGCAGCTCGTCCACGGCGATGACCTTCGGGATCTGCTCGTCGTCAAGGTAGTACCGGGGCAGGAACTCCTCCCGCACCGCCGGGATGTCGGCGGTATCGTGGAAAAGGAACTCCCTCTTGTCCGTCAGCCGTCCCTCCCGGAACCGGAGAACAGCTGCACAGACGCTGCCGGGCGTGCCCGCCAGCGCCACCACGTCCATCTCCACGTCGGGGTCCACCACGACCTTCTGCCCCGCCGTCACCTTGGTGATGGCGGCGATCTGGTCGCGGATGAGGGCCGCTGTCTCAAATTCCAGCCGGTCAGAGGCCTCCTGCATCCGCTCGCTGAGAAGCTTCAGGATGTCCTTCTTGCCGTAACGGATGAGGTGGACGGCGCTTTTGACGGCCTCGTTGTAGTTCTCGCAGCTGATCTTTCCGCTGCACACAGCCATGCATTTTCCGATATGGGCGTTCAGACAGGGGCGTCCCCGGCCGATCTCCTGCGGGAACCGCCGGTTGCACCGGGGCAGCAGGAAAGCGTCCATCGCCGTCTCGGCCATCTGCCGGGCCGCAAAGCTCGAGGTGTAGGGGCCGATATACTCCGCGCCGTCGTCCTCCTTCTGGAGGGTGAACGAGAGGCGGGGCCACGCGTCCTTCGTCACCTTGATATAGCTGTAGCCCTTATCGTCCTTGAGCAGGATGTTGTACTTGGGGGTGTGGGCCTTGATCTGACTGGCTTCCAGCACCAGCGCCTCAAACTCGCTCTGGCAGACGATGACATCAAAGGCGTAGGCGTGGGCGATCATCTGGCTGACCTTGTTGTCGTGGGGCACGCCCTCCCGGAAATACTGGCTCACCCGGATGCGCAGGCGCTTGGCCTTGCCGATATAGATGATGGTGTCGCTTTTGTCCCGGATGATATATACTCCGGGCAAAAGCGGCAGCATACACGCCTTTTGGTATAGCTCCGCCTTGGTCATTCTGCGCTCTGCTTCCGGTTCTCGCGGGCCTTGCGGATGCAGCCGATGGACTGGAAGATGCCGAACCATGCGGGCAGAGTGGCCCACTGGCTGGGCTTCTCGTCCTCATCGGCCGCAAACCACAGCGCCGTCTGCACGATGAGCAGGGTCACAAAAACACCCAGCGCAAAATACCAAGGACGGCCGGAATCGCAGAAATCAACATACTTGCGCAGGGTCTCTTCACTCAGTCTTTTCATGGAAATGCCTCCCTTTGTTCTGATGCGAAATACCAAAAAAGCGGCAAGGATGACCCCCGCCGCTCATACACGAATGGAACTGGATTACTCTGCAAAGCCGGACTCGACCAGCTTGATGAGGCCATCGACAGCAGCCTGCTCGTCGGCGCCATCGGCGATGATGCGGATGGTGGTGCCGCCCACGATGCCCAGAGACAGGACGCCCAGAAGGCTCTTAGCGTTCACGCGGCGCTCTTCCTTCTCGACCCAGATGGAAGACTTGAACTCATTGGCCTTCTGAATAAAGAAGGTTGCCGGACGGGCGTGCAGACCAACCTGATTTTCAACGGTAACTTCTTTGACGTACATAGTAAAACGCTCCTATCTATTATCGTTCTAAGGAATGTAATTATGTTTCGCGCCTGTTGCGTTGTGATTATTTTAGCGCAAAGCGAAACCGTTGTACAGACCCCGGACGCATTTTTGGCGGTTTTCCCAAGGATGAGGGGGGCATTTTTCACCTTTTATACAAAGACAACAAAATTATTCCCCGAGTGTTGGCGAGGCAATACAAAAGTTTTCAACATTTTTTCGACCACAGGCCGTACTATGACATTCTTCCTGCTCCTCTGACTGCGTCCGACAGGCTTTTCAGCCCTCCCAGCGCATCACGAGCAGCTCACAGCGCCGCTGCACGAAGCCGTCCTCTGCGGGGTCAAAGACCTGTGCCGCCTCCCCGGTCAGCTTCCAGCCCATCCGGCGGTAAAGGGCGATGGCGCGGGTGTTCTGGTCCAGCACGGTCAGGGTCGGATGCTCATGCTCTTCCAGCTTTTTGCGGGCAAAGTCCAGCATCTTCTGGCCGATGCCCTTTCCCCGGGCGTCTGCCGCGACGAACAGATGCTCGATGCGGCCCGTCTTGTGGTCTACGCTCACCATACCGTCCGGCACATCCTTCGTGGTATGGAGATAGCAGGCCCAGCCCTCTTTTTTCTCTGCCTTGAGCTGGGCGAGGAAGGCTTCCTCCCGCAGACCCGCACAATACTCTGCCGTCCAGTTCCCGGCGCAGATGGTGCGGCGTCCCTCACAAAAGAGCTTCGCCGCCGCCTGATACTGTTCCTCTGTCCGGACGAGGCGGACGTTTTCGCCCCGTTTCCACTTGGGCAGCTCGGTGATGGGGTGGGTCTCACACCACTGTTCATACAGCTCCGGGCGGCGCAGACGGGTGCGCTCCCGGCTCTTTTCGCCCCGCCATGCGTCGATCTTCTGGTGGTCGCCGCCCAGCAGGACGTCGGGCACGGCACGGCCCTCCCAGACCTCGGGGCGGGTATACTGGGGATATTCCAGCAGGCCGTCCCAGTAGCTCTCCTCCTCGTAGCCCTTCTGCTCGGCCAGAACGCCGGGCTTGAGGCGGAGCACGCTGTCGGCCACCACGAGGCTGGCCAGCTCGCCGCCGGTGAGGATATAGTCGCCGATGGAGATCTCTTCGTCCGCAAAGGCATCGATGACCCGCTCATCGATGCCCTCATAGTGGCCGCAGACCAGCGTGAGGTTGTCGTACTCGGCCAGTCTGCGGGCGTGCTCCTCGGTGTAGCGCTGACCACCCGCCGTCAAGAACACGATATGCGGGGCAGGACGCCCCTGTTCCGCCACTTCCTTCTGGACGGCCCGCAGGCAGTCGGCGATGGGCTGGGCGTAGAGCACCATGCCGCAGCCGCCGCCGTAGGGGTAATCGTCGGTCTGCTTCTGCTTGTTGAGGGTGTAGTCCCGGATCTGATGGCAGTGGGTCTCGATATAGCCGCGCTTGGCCGCGCGGCCGATGATGCTGGCGTCCAGCACCTGCTGGCACATTTCGGGGAAAAGGGTCACGATGTCCACGCGCATTCCCATCGCTCACTCCCCCTCCCGCTCACTGTCACAGTCGTCATCCAGCAGGCCCGGGATGGGGGTGACGAGGATATAGCCCTCGGGCGGGTTGCGCTCTTTCAGGAAAGCGTCCACGCCGGGGAACATATATTCTTTTCCGCCGGGGGCTTTGACCGTGTAGATGTCCTGTGCGCCGGGATGGTCCACGCTGGTAACGACGCCGTACACTTTGCCGGTGTCGGCGTCCCGCACCTCGCAGCCGATGAGGTCGGCCACATACCACCGGCCCTCCGGCAGGGTGGCGTCATTGCGGTCGAAGTAGAACACCTGCCCCCGCAGGACACGGGCGGCATCCATATCGCTGACCCCTTCCAGCTGGAGCAGGGCCATCTGCCCCTGGGGGCGGATGGAGGTGATCTTGTAGCACCTGCCGCCCTGGGGGGTGGTGTACAGGCGGCCCACCTTTTTCAGAAAGGCCACGCCATCGCACCACAGCTCCAGCTTCATCTCGCCGCGCACACCGTGGGTGGTCACCACCTTGCCGGCTTCCAAGTATTTCTGCATTGCTTTTACTCCTTTAGCATCCTCACCCTCTCCGTCATTGCTACGCAATGCCACCTCTCCCGAGGGGAGAGGCCTTGGCAGTCACCACAAAGTTTCTGGTTTTGCCAAGGGCTCCCCCTTTGGGGGAGCTGGACGCGAAGCGGCCTGAGAGGGCGAGCCAGTTAACCTCTTAGAAGATATAATCGAACTGATATTCACCAATGAGGATGGTGTCGTTCTCCTGCACGCCCTTTTCCACCAGTTCGGTCAGGATGCCGCTCTCGTCCAGCTGACGCTGGAAATACTGCAGGCTCTCGTAGTCATCCACATTGCTGCCGGCCAGGATATACTCCAGCCAGGGCGCGTCGATGCTCCACACATGGGCCTCCAGCCGCTGGATGGTATAAGCACGGTCGTTGGCCTTGGGCTCGGGCTTCTTGTACTCGGGGGTGAACACGGGCACCGGCGGGATATCCTTCAGGCGGTTGTAGACCAGGCCCGGCAGCTCCCGCACGCCCTGCATGGTGGCGGCAGAGATGGGCACAAAGGTCAGGCCCTTGCCCTCCACATAGCTGCGGAAGCTCTCGATCTGCTCCTCGGTGGCCAGGTCGCACTTGTTGCCCACCACGATCTGGGGGCGCTGTGCCAGCTCGGGGCTGAACTTTGCCAGCTCCTCGTTGATCTTTTCAAAGTCCTCCACCGGCTCACGGCACTCGCTGCCGGAGACATCCACCACATGCAGCAGCAGGCGGCAGCGCTCCACATGGCGCAGGAAGTCGTGGCCCAGGCCGATGCCCTCACTGGCACCCTCGATCAG
>OHNF01001570.1_pt1 | contig 10995 bp, 9 predicted proteins | sample 1569491 | NCBI WGS metagenome assembly OHNF01 (sample SAMEA3879557, study PRJEB24766) | human gut metagenome | biome: human-associated habitat; feature: feces | place: USA | collected 1985/1987 | reverse complement strand
CAACCGTCATCGGTTTGGGATAGAGTGCTAAGAGATTTCCGAGATTTTTCTTGTTCGTTTCCATAATATCGGGGTGAGCGGTATTCTCCTTCACGGCCGTACTGCACGAGAGCATGACCGACAGCGACAGAATACCCAGTATTGTTTTTATCATCTTTGCTTCTATTTATCTATTTGACTTTCGGTGAACGGGTCGGCACGATGGCCCATGAGGTCGATTCGAGCATATTCCCTGTCGAACTCCTCCATCTCCCAAGCCGAGAGGCGGACGGTTCCCGCTCCGAGCAGCTCGTCCAAGTGTGTCGGATTGGTTGTTCCGGGTATCGGAGCAATCCACGATTTACGAGATAACATCCATATCAAAGCGAATTGCGCGGGTGTAACTCCCTTGCGCTCGGCCCATTTGCGTACCAAGGCGATGAGCGGCATATTGTGCTTCAAGGCTCTGGGCGTGAACTGCGGCAGGTTCCAACGGCGGTCGCCCTCGTAGAAACGGCTATTTTCATTGATAATTCCGGTAAGAAACGCACGCCCCAACGGACAATAAGGCACGAAGCCGATACCGAACTCTTCCAATGTCGGGAAGATTTTCGTTTCAGGCTCCCGCCACCAGATGGCATACTCGCTCTGTACGGCGGAAAGCGGACAGACGGCGTGCGCCCGACGGATGGAACGGGCACTCGCTTCCGACAGCCCCCAATGCAGCACTTTCCCCTCCTGCATCAAATCCTTGACAGTTCCGGCCACCTCTTCCATCGGCACTTTCGGATCGACACGGTGTTGATACAAGAGGTCGATATGGTCAGTACGCAGGCGTTTCAAAGAGCCCTCCACCGCCCAACGAATATGATCGGGACGGCTATTGATAGCAGTCGGTTGTTTCTCCTCGACACCGAAGCCGAACTTCGTTCCGATTTTCACTTTGTCGCGAAACGGAGCGAGTGCTTCGCCGACCCACTCTTCGCTGATGTAAGGGCCATAAACCTCCGCCGTATCGAAAAAAGTGACACCTTTGTCGTATGCCCGGCGAATCAGAGCGATCATATCCTTTTTGTCGTACTTCCCGCCGTAATAACCCACCATTGGCAGGCATCCAAGACCGATAGCCGATACATCCAATCCTCCGAGCTTACGATACTCCATTGTATCGTCCGTATTCGACGTATTTTCATCAGACTGATTTCCAGTCAAAGAGAACGAAGGTGCTTTGGCTAACACACGGGAAACACCAGTCGTAGCTCCGGTTGCGAGTAGTGCAAAACTCGATGCCGTCCTTAAGAAATTTCTGCGATCCATAATCTTCTATTTTTTCATTGTTCATTTTCTGATTGCAAATTTACCGCGATTGAATAAGCCGGCTTGTATACGATTTACGGATATTCATACCCGAATCCTCGATTCTGCAATAGGACCGTATGTAATTCAAATCAAATGAATTACTTTTGCTCGAAAGAATTTAAATAAACGCTTATGGAAGAAGTTATAAAACTCGATGAAATAGATAAATACAACAAACTGTTCGGACTTGAAACACGACATCCGTTAGTGAGTGTTGTCGATTTGTCGAAGGCAACGCAGTGGCCGGAACACTTTAAGATCAACTATGGTGTATATGCCCTTTATCTGAAGGACACCTACTGCGGGAACATCATGTATGGACGTCAAAGTTACGACTACCAGGACGGTACGATTGTCAGTTTCGCCCCCGGTCAGGTTGCAGAGACCGAGATGCTGAAAAATACTCAACCGAATGCCCATGGTATTCTGTTCCATCCCGACCTAATTCGGGGCACCGCACTCGGTCAGGAAATTAAGAACTACTCATTCTTCTCTTATGAGACTCGCGAGGCGTTGCATCTTTCAGAGGAAGAACGTGAAACCGTAATGGACTGCCTGCATAAAATAGAGGCAGAACTGAAGCATAGTATCGACAAGCACAGCCGTCGGTTGATTTGTGCCAATATCGGACTACTGCTCGACTACTGTATGCGCTTCTATGAGAGGCAGTTCACCACACGAGAAGAGGTAAATAAGGACATTGTCGTCCGTTTCGAGCGACTATTAGACGAGTATTTTGACAGCGATACCCCGATACGAGAGGGATTACCGACCGTCAAGTATTTTGCCGACAAGGTATTTCTGTCTGCGAATTATTTCGGAGATACGATCAGTAAACAGACAGGGCAGACCGCTTCGGAATATATTCAGAACAAACTTATCGAGCGGGCTAAAGAAGCCTTACTTGGTACGGATAAAACGACGAGCGAGATTGCTTACGGGCTGGGGTTCCAATACCCGCAGCATCTAAGCCGGATGTTCAAACGGGTGACGGGTTATACGCCCAATGAATTTCGTTCTCAAAATTAGTCTTTGTATAGTAAGCTATGAACGAACTGCAATTTCCCGGACTTTATATCGACGACTCTGCCAATCTCCGTACGATTCTTCCGTACTTGTGCCGGTTGGGATACTATTGTTTGATATTGACGGACTCACCTGCTGAAGTCTGTACAAAGTATGGCCGACTGCATTGCGACTACTGCGACGGAACGCTCATCGGCTATTGTCCGGATACCGTCTGCGTGGGAATTCTTGCATTTTGCCTATGGACGGTTGCATTTCATTCTTCGTTGTTTTTTTTATTGTTTCCTTTTCCTTGCCGACCGTCCCATTTCCTTTTTTATCCACAGATAATATCCCGTCAACGGCAATGTACCTCCGACCAATGCCGCGATAAAACTCAGGATACGGGTGAGCATACCGCCCCAACTGCCTACGTGTACAGAGAATATCCATCCGCGTATCTTTCCCGATTTGTCGAGGTCTTTGTAAAGAGTCGTTTCGGTGATTTCGCCGTTTTTCGGATTAAAGTTGTACCGGTCTGCTGCCCGTTGGTTGCCCAAACGATTGAAAGAGACAGTTGCAGTACCGTTTGATACGGTGATTTGTCTGTAGCCGGGATTTTGTGCTTTCAGTTGCTCATACACCCCTTGCCATGAAGTATATCATCTTCTTTGCCCTCTTTGCGGTTCGGATTTCCGGCATCACCTCTTTCGTTTTTTTCTCCCCGGTGTCCTTTTTCTTTCTCCGTTGTTTGAGAGAGGGCGCCGTGATGGGAAGTCCCTTGTGTAGTCTCCACACCGAATACTTTGTAGAATCCTGTACGATACCATCCGAAAGACCATGTCAGCCCGGTGAGCGACATAACCAGCAGGAAGAGGAAAGTGTACAGTCCTCCTGCAATGTGCAGGTCGTACCAGAATCTTCTCCACCCTTTATTGACGGATATCTTAAAGCTATTCTTCCATGCTTTGGCAGTACGGGGTATCCAAACGACGATACCGGATATCAGAACAAAGATAAACATCAGCGTGCTGGTGCCTACGATCATTTTTCCCCAGAAAATCCCACCATCCGGTTTCATGCTGTCCAGTAGCCACCGGTGTAGTTTGAACATTGTGGTGAAGAACGGCGTACGTTCGTATTTACCTTTTATTTCGCCTGTATACGGATCGATGTATACAGATGCCCGTCTGGGCTTGGAAAGGTTGACTTGATAGGCCCTTGCCGGATCGGCCGGGATACTGATACCTGTGACCGATACACTGTCGGACAAAGTTGCCGCTACCTTTTTTGCCAGCTCTCCGGCAGGCAAGGGGGTCGATCCTACTTTTTCCACATAATAGAAATCGTGGTTGAGTGCTTCTGTTATTTCGTTTTCAAAGACGAGGGCTGCTCCCGACAGGCAGAGGATGGAGATGATGATGCCGAAAGGAACGGAGAGCCAGAGATGTATTTGGCGAAATTTCTTTTTCATATAAGCTTTTTTCGTGGAGTTATGAGTAGAGTTATAAAAGGAGCCTGCATAAGCGCATACGGCTTGCAGGCTCTTTTATATTATTATCTGTTTGCCTATTTAAGGTTTCAGTCTTCCGACACCGCTGATTTGTGTGGCTTCTACTGTAACACCTCTTGTAGCCGTGGCATTTACCGGATCGATTTTATAGATACCGGGATGGCCGTCGGTAGTGGTTACGGCAATATAAGTAAGGCCGTTTTCCGTATACGGTGTATTACCGAATCCGGAAATCTGGTCGGTTGAAGGCAGCCCCTCTACATAGGTGAGTTTTCCGGTTTCTCCTTTGTAAATAGCCAGTTGGTTGGCTGTGAAGTCTTCTTCGTCCAAAGGACGGTCATACATTAACAACAGGAAGTAGTCTCCGGTGAGGTGCCAGCAACGAAGGAAAGATTTTCCATTGGTCTGGTCTTCGATGCTATAATAATAACTCGGGTCGAATTCTTCTGTTCCGGCTTTGATACGTACGACACCGGCATCCAAAGTCGTCTGTTGGCGGGCATCGTCCATTGTTTTGGCATAGCTCGGGGAGAATACGTAGATATCGCCGTTGTCTGCTGCCCAGATAGTCTGGTAATATTGCGATTTCATACGTCCGCAGGCATAGCTGATTTTGTCTGTCTTGATGAGTTTCTTGGTAGTAAGCGTCTCATCATCAAAGATAGCCACCCAACATTCATTGGGATATTGCGTCCACTGCAATTCACCTTTCTTGTATTTGCTGCTGTTCGAACCGCCATCTTCTTTTTTCACGAGGTCTTCATTTCCCGGAAGTATCCATTTCCCTCCATCTGCTTTTCCTCCGTACTGGCTTAAACCCATCGGAACTGCGGCGCTATAAATTTTGCTGTTATATTCCAGGATACCGGCCAATGTTACATATTCGCCATTACCCAGGAAGTTTTCCGACATGTAGGCCTTATTCTGGGTGTCATTTGTGGTAAATGTCTCATTCGGTACATCAAGATAAGAGAGCAGGAACATTTTAGGTAAATAGCCGTTCTCATCCGCGTACTGTGTAGGACCGTCACCGGTAGAGGAGGTCATGATATATTTGCCATAGATGCCGTAAGTAGTGAACCGTTTCACTGCATACTCGCCCGAACGGGCCTGCATTTCATAATTGGCATTCATGAAAAAAGAGCGGGTCGTACCGGCATTGCCTTGATTGTAGGTCAATCCATACAGGTATTGGTCTTTATAGAACACCCATTGTGTGGCGCCGTCGTTTACCAGACCATTGTTTATCGTAGAAACCGTCCCTCCGTTCAGAGTTTCGGAAGTCACCAGTACATTGGTTGTATTTCCGGATGCGGTAACAGAAGATGCGATGACATATTCGCATTTGTCTACAGTACCCGATCCGTTGCCCTTTTCGTCATCAGAACAAGCTGTCAATGTCAATCCGACCATTGCTGTTGCAAGGAGTCCGTTAAAAAAGAAATTTTTCTTCATGTAATTTTTAATTTTAAGCTAATTGTTATTTACTTATTTGTTTATTTTTAATTGCCGAAGTGGATACGTACTTTTCCATAGAACGCGCGTCCGGCTTTTTGGAGACTAAAGTTATCATACAGTTTCTCGTCTGTAAAATTGCGGCATTCGAATGACAGGTTATATCGTCCGTTCTTCAAACTGTAAGAGAGTGCCAGATTGTGTGAGAACTGGTTGGGTACTACATAATCACCCTTATTCGAACCGATATTGGACGAATAATACGTGAAACTGTGCAGATATTGGTTGTCATAAGATACGGTCAGCGTATTGCCCTTTTTCCAGAGGTTATTCCAGAAAAAACTTACATCCGAATCGGCAAACATATACGGGAGGTTGGGCATACGTTCACGATAGGCAAGGTTTACGGCATTGCTGGAAATAGATTTCTCCATATTATCGCGTACATCCATTTTCGTGAAATTTCCTCCTACACTGAGCCATTTGGCGAAGTTATAACGGGCGGAGATATTAAATCCTTTCGTCAGCACTTTGCCATAGTTTATGTAAGTAGCAGCGTATTTACCACCACTCAGGTCGGCAATGTTGCGCTGGATGTAATCTTTGGTGTTCCGGTAGATCAGCCCGCCATCCACATATACCGAATGTTTACCGAAAGTTCTGTTATAACTCAGGCTGAAATTCAGATTATCGCTGTTTTCGGGTTTTATGCCGATATCTCCCATTTCAAGGTCTTCATCACCGAACATCTCTTCGATGGTAGGCAGGCGATAAGCTTTCTCATAAGACAGTTTTGCTTGAAGTCCTGTCAGGATGAAGTAGGTACCTGCCGCGCCATAACCCATGGAACTGATACTGCGGGTCGTTCGTTCATAATTGCTTTGATTGGCGGTGGTAGCCATCGGACCTGCCACGAATTGATCGTAATACTTGCCGAATACGGAGAAATTCCATTTATCGGAAGGCATCAGACGATAGGACAGGCCGGAAATATTCTTGCGGGTCTCTTTGGCAATGGCGTCTTCCTGTTTTTCTTTGGCAAGCAGTGAGGTGTTGGACCGGTGGAACGTATTCAGTACATGGTTGAACGTAAACATATGGGCTTTACCGATACGGTATCTTGCGGTGAACGTACCGTTCCAGTTATTGTTGTCCGCCTCTGAATGTTGGTAGGATTGTTCACCGGGCGAATTTAATAATTTCTTTTCTCCGTACCAGTTGTATTTATAAGAAGCGGTATCCACATTGGTAGTCGTATTCTTGTTATAGTTTACAGTCAGCACTACATCCAGTCCTTTGGTGAACAGATTCTGCTTGCTATATTCCAGTGACGGCATCAGCGAATGGCCTTTGCGGTGTTTCTGTCCATATACTATTTCCTGGCGTACCCCCGTCTGTATCTCTTTGTACATGTGCGAATAGGTAAAACCGAACATCAGACGGTCCGCCCATTTTTTATCCACGATTCCGATTTTACCGATAACGGCCTCATTATGGTAAGTGTCGTTGAAACGCTTTACACGTACCCTCTTATCCTTATCGATTCTGCCGGTTTCAAAATCTTCTACCGGAGCATATACATGATAATCGTTGTCCGAATAGTTCTGGAAAGCATTGATCTCGTAAGTGAGCCCGTTACCGAAAGTCTGTCCGAAATTGACATAAGATTTATGTGTATTGAACGAACCGTAGGAGTAGGAAGCATCCAGAAACCAACGCTGACGTTTCTTGTTGGTGACGATATTGATCACTCCGCCAATGGCATCCGTACCGAAACCTACCGGTACCACCCCTTTGTATACTTCGATGCGGTCGGCAAAGTTTACAGGGATGTTGTTCAAGCCGAAAGAGCTTCCTACACCTTCCTGTGGTACACCGTCAATAAACACCTTGACGTGCTTGCCGCTAAAACCGTCCAGCATGAGCTGCATGTCCGAACCTACGCCGCCCGATTCACGGAGTTTCATTCCCGGTGCTTTGGCCAATGCGTCGCTCAGATTCTTCGTTGTATTCTGAAGTTCTTTTGTATCGACAGCCACTGCGTTGAATGCCGATCTTTTGATTCGGCTGACTCCCGTAGAAGTTATCACCACTTCATCCAGTTCGGTAGTAGACGGTTTTATCACGATGTTTAATTTGTTTCTTTCCCCTTCGGTCAGGTGCACTTTTCTCTCTACCGTTTCGAATCCTACGGCAGATACGATTAATGTATAGTCTCCTGCGGGGGCTTTCAGATGATAGATTCCTTTTTCATTAGTAGTACAGCCGAATTGTGTACCTTTCAGGTAGACAGTGGCAAAATCAATGGTTTCTTTATTCTCGGCAGATATAATTTTGCCGGAGAGCATTGCCCTGTGTTGCGCATATGCAGAAGTCGATAGACAGGCAATTATCAAAAAAGTCAGAGTTAATTTTAGGCTTCTTGTTTTCAAAATATCCTTTGTGTATTAAACGTTTTTAATGCGTTGCAAAGGTCTTTATTTATCGTCATTTGCACAATCGCTACTATTAGGTAATCTGCATAGATCGAATATCGGATATAGTATATGATGCAATCACCATAATAAGGTATATTACCGGAATAACCTGCGTTGGGATGAAATTTCCATTCTTTATATGTTTGAAAACATATTATTACTATTAGATAATTATTAAACTGTTGATATATAGTGTTATATTGTTTTTATTGCAGAATGTGTGTGCGTACACACTATTGCTTATCCGGGTTATTCATTTTACTTTTGCAGAAGAAAAAGAGTTTTAAGGTATTTATCCTATGAACAAAGAATCTCCAAACATTCGCATTATAGACATTGCCGAAATGGCCGGTGTATCCGTTGGCACGGTAGACCGGGTGATACATAACCGTGGCCGTGTGTCGGAGGAAAATGAGAAAAAAGTAAGAGCGATCCTTGAGAAAGCGAATTATCAGCCTAATCTGATGGCCCGTTCCTTAGCTTCTAAAAAGCAGTACCATTTCCTTGCCATTACTCCTTCTTTTAAACCGGGAGAATATTGGGAAGCCATTTCCGAAGGGATAGACAAAGCCGCTTCCGAGACCGAATTTTACAATGTCAATGTTACCAAACTTTTCTTTGACCAGTACGACAACCATACCTTTGATGCAATTGTGCGTACTCTTTTTGATGAAGAAGATATTGACGGCGTGCTGATTGCCACTTTGTTCACCGATTCCGTAGTCCGTCTTTCGCGCGAACTCGATGCCCGGGATATTCCTTACGTTTATGTGGACTCTAATATTGTGGGTGAGCATCAGCTTGCTTATTTCGGTACGGAGTCTTATGATGCCGGATTCATTGCGGCCAAATTGCTGATGAGCCAGCTTGGCAGCCATTCGGATATTCTGATATCCCGGATTGTGCATAGCGGCAAGAACGACTCCAATCAGGGGAAGAACCGGAGGGAAGGCTTTTGCCAATATCTCACCGAACAGGGATTTGAAGGAAATATCCATGAAGTGAAATTAAGGATAGACGATACGGATTATAATTTTGCCAGACTCGATGAGATATTCCGTGCCAATCCCCGGATCGAGGGAGCGGTTATTTTCAATTCAACCTGTTATATTTTGGGAAATTACCTTAAAGAGAGAGGGTTGGAAAATGTCAAATTGGTAGGCTATGACTTGATAGGGAAGAATACTCAATTACTGTCCGAAGGCATTATCACGGCCTTGATAGCCCAACGACCGGAACAGCAGGGATACGATGGCATTAAGTCTTTATGCAATTATCTTGTGTTGAAGCAGCGTCCCGATAAGGTAAATCTGATGCCGATAGATATTCTCATTAAAGAGAATCTGAAATATTATCTGAATAAGAAATTATAACTTTATAAAACAGGAAATCATGAACGAATTATTTAGTGTAAAAGACAAAGTTGTTGTTATCACCGGTGGAGCCGGTATTTTAGGTAAAGGTATTGCTGCCTATCTGGCAAAAGAGGGAGCTAAGATTGTTATTCTCGACCGCAGTGAAGAAGCCGGAAATGCTCTGGTGCAAGGCATCAAAGCGGAGGGGGGAGACGCCATGTTTCTTTATACCGATGTCATGAATAAAGAGGTACTCGAAGGAAATAAAGCGGAAATCATGAAAGCTTACGGCCGCATCGATGTATTGCTGAATGCCGCCGGCGGAAATATGCCGGGAGCCACCATTGCACCGGACAAAACTTTCTTTGATCTTGAGATCGACGCTTTCAAAAAGGTGGTCGATTTAAACCTTTTCGGAACCGTTTTGCCTACAATGGTATTTGCCGGTATCATGGTCGATCAGAAAAAAGGCAGCATCGTCAACTTCTGTTCAGAATCTGCACTCCGTCCGTTGACTCGTGTGGTCGGTTACGGAACAGCCAAAGCTGCAATAGCCAATTTCACCAAATACATGGCCGGTGAACTGGCTCTTAAATTCGGTGACGGCCTTCGTGTCAATGCCATTGCCCCCGGATTCTTCCTCACCGACCAGAACCGTACTCTATTGACAAACCCTGACGGCTCTTTGACCGATCGTTCCAAAACAATTTTAGCCCATACTCCGTTTGGCCGTTTCGGTGAACCGGAAGACTTGTACGGAACTATCCAATATCTTATCAGCGATGCCTCAAAATTCGTAACCGGTACTGTAGCTGTTATCGACGGTGGCTTCGATGCTTTCTCAATTTGATTGGGAGGTGGGAGTTAGAAGTTAGTAGCTAATAGCTTGAAATAACTGTAATTTCAATCGTAAATCGTAAATCGTAAATCGTAAATCGTCAAATCGTAAATAAAATTATTATGTACCTATGTGAACAAACTTGGCGCTGGTACGGTCCTAATGACCCTGTAAGCCTGTGGGATATCAAGCAGGCCGGTGCCACCGGAATAGTAAATGCCCTTCATCACATCCCTAACGGAGAAGTGTGGACAGTGGAGGAGATCATGAAGCGGAAGCAGATGATTGAAGAAGTCGGTCTTACCTGGTCGGTAGTCGAAAGTGTACCCGTACACGAACATATCAAGACTCAGACCGGAGATTTCATGAGATATATCGAGAATTATAAAGAGAGCATCCGTAATCTGGCGAAGTGTGGAGTGATGGTTGTCACTTACAATTTCATGCCGGTGCTCGACTGGACCCGTACGGATCTTGCTTATACTCTGCCCGACGGTTCTAAAGCCCTTCGTTTTGAAAAGGCGGCTTTTGTGGCTTTCGATCTGTTCATTCTCAAACGCCCCAATGCCGAGAAAGATTATACAGCCGAAGAAGTAGCAGATTGGGCTTCGTGCGGAGACGATACGTCACACTGGAATGAGCTTTTCGAAGAACAACATTATGTGGTTGCAGAAAACGAAGAAGGCGTGATTGTAGGCTTTGGCTCTGTAAACGATGACGGATATATGCACACGCTGTTCGTTCACAAGGACTTTCAGCATCAAGGTGTCGCAACATCTTTGTATAAGCATCTCGAAGCATATGCACGAGAAAGAGGTGCGAAAAGATTAACATCGGAAGTTAGCATCACGGCAAAACCATTTTTTGAAAAACAAGGTTTTCAGGTCGATGAAGAGCAAAAGCGGAAAGCTAATCAAATGTGTCTCACCAATTATAAGATGAGCAAGCAGCTCTGTTAATCACATCTAATCATTTCTAAGATGAAAACATAGAAGAAAGCTCATTTGCAGATAA
>OHNF01001563.1_pt1 | contig 11018 bp, 10 predicted proteins | sample 1569491 | NCBI WGS metagenome assembly OHNF01 (sample SAMEA3879557, study PRJEB24766) | human gut metagenome | biome: human-associated habitat; feature: feces | place: USA | collected 1985/1987 | reverse complement strand
ATTGATCAATACAAATTTCATCAATGAATTTTGTATTATCCCACATGCCATTATATTCAATCATAACTTGTGTTGGTTGATATTTTTGATGTAGATGAAGGAGTGTTTCGTAATTTAAATCTTCTTCATTTTCAATAAATTCAACAGAAGCATTTTCTTTTTCTAAAGCTGGAATATCGAAAGTCACTTCACCTTCTTCACAGGCAATGATCAAAGTTTTTTCATCTTCACCAAAACCTTGTTCAAGAAGAGTATCTTGAATAAATGAAGATTTTCCACTTTCTAAAAATCCAGTAAATAAATAAACTCTTGTTTTATTCATGCGCTTATCCTAAAAATAACTCCTTAATTGTATTTTCATCTAAGTCTTTACCGATTACACAAACTTGACCTGTATAAATAGGTTTACCTAAACGAATTTCAAATTCACCTGGTACTAAATCAAAATACCACCAATCTTCATTTCCACTATCTACAAAACCTTTAGCTCTTAAAACATTATCATCATTACATAATTTATTTAAGATATCACTTAATTCAAGTCCATCCATAAATGGCATCTTGATATCTGTGATCACGATGTCTGGATGTAGTTTTTCGATCATTGGAAGAGCCATCTCACCATCTGGTGCTTCTCCCGCAAATTCAAAACCATTTTCTTCCCATTTTACGTTATTCTTTATACTCTTACGAATGATCTTTTCATCTTCTACTAAAAATACTTTGATCATATTACCTTCCTCTTTTCTAAAATATTATTATACTCTCTTATAGAATTATATTCCAGAAATAAACAAGAATATATCCATACAAATAAAAAGGGGAAGGGGATATTGTATGGATATGATTCTTATTTTTTAATTTCAATCTATATTATTCTGTTTCAAATCGGTATGTTGTCACTGCTTCATACTCTTCGCCTTTTCTTAAGATAACTCTTGGCTTTTTCTCTATATTCATAGAATTAGGCAAGAATTGCGGTTCTAATGCAACACCATCTCTGTTCTCATATGGTTTTCCAAATTTACCATCACTTCCTCCTGCCAGAAAGTTTCCTGCATATAACTGCATGCATGGAAGTGTTGTTGTGATCGTTAATTTTCGTCCACTTTCTTTATCATATAAGACTGCATGATCTTTCTCATCCTTTAACATAAAACAATGATCATAGCCTCCAACGAATCTCAACTGTTCATCATCATCATGAATCCGTTCTCCAATCTCATGAAAACTTTTAAAATCAAATGGTGTATTCTCTACATCCAAAAACTTACCTGTTGGAAGACCATTCTCATCTGCACATGCAATCTGATCTGATTTGATCATCAATTGATGATCATAGATCTTACTGTCTTTTGCTGAAAGATTAAAAAAGGAATGATTGGCTATATTGATCAGTGTGTCTTGATCTGACATTGCTTCATATTCCATCTTTAATTCATTTCCAGATAGACGATATACTATCTTTAAATAAAGACTTCCTGGAAATCCTTCTTCCATATCTGGAGAAAGATAGATAAAACGGATTCCATTTTCTAAAATCTCATAGTTAAAAATCTTCTGATTAAATCCATTTATACCTCCATGAATCGTATTCGGTCCGGAATTTACTGCAAGTTTATAGGTCTTTCCATTCAACTGAAACTCTCCATTTGCAATTCTGTTTGCAACACGTCCGATGATACATCCTAAAAATTTATCATCTTTATGACAATCTTCCACATCTTGATATCCAAGAACGACATCTCCATAATTTCCATCTCTGTCTTTTGTGAACACAGATAAAATATGACAACCAAGGTTACTCGTGATCACTTTTATCTCATCATTTTGTAATTCAAATAAGCAGACTCCATTTTGTCTTTTTTCGATCATTTTTACTTTCATCATTTTACAACACTTTCTTTTAAATTTTATCTGATATCTTTATTGATCCATTTTCATTATTTGCCTTGGCCATAGTAAGCATTTGCCCCATGTTTTCTGAAGAAATGTTTATCCTGCAGATATTGTGGTGCTGGCTTTGCTTCTGGATTTAAATGCTCGCAACGGTATGCCATCTTTGCGACTTCTTCTAAGACAACGGCATTATGAACTGCCTCGGCTGCATCAGCTCCCCATGTAAATGGTCCATGATTTGTACAAAGCACTCCTGGAACATAAACTGGATTCTTATCTTTAAATGTCTCAATGATCACCAATCCTGTATTCTTCTCATAGGCTTCTTCAATTTCTTCTTTTGTGAGGCTTCTTGCACATGGAATTTCTCCATAGAAGTAATCTGCATGTGTTGTTCCATAGCATGGAATACTTCTCCCCGCCTGTGCCCATGATGTTGCCCATGGGGAATGTGTATGTACAATTCCTCCTAAATCTTTGAATGCTTTATATAATTCAATATGCGTTGGTGTATCAGAAGATGGATTTAAATCTCCTTCCACTCTGTTTCCATCAAGATCCATGACAACCATATCTTCTGGAGAAAGTTTATCATAATCCACACCACTTGGTTTAATAACAAATAAACCACTTTCTCTATCAATTCCACTGACATTTCCCCATGTATATGTGATCAGACCTCTTTTAGGAAGTTCCATATTTGCTTCATAGACTTCTTTTTTTAATTGTTCTAACATTTTTCGTCTCCTTTTTACATGACATCAATTGCAACTCGTTCAAGTGCAAGACCTTTTTGATATTGTTTGATAAATTCATCAAATCCTTCCACATCTTTTTCATCTGGAGCGATCGTTGTACCTTCTTCCCCTGCAAATACTTTGTCAGAAAGATAGGTATCAAGCGTCTCATCTTCTGCTTTATCCAGCATATAGGCTGCAAGGATCGCCATTCCCCATGCACCACCTTCTCCAGCTGTTTTCATAACTGATACTGGTGCATTCACAGCTGCTGCCATGATCTTTTGTCCAACACCTTCTGTTTTGAATAATCCACCATGTCCCAGCATTTTATCAACTTTGACATCTTCTTCTTTCATCAAGATATCAAGCCCCGTCTTCAAAGCTCCAAGTGCTGTGTATAGATGAACTCTCATAAAGTTTGCAAGATTAAAATTACTATCTGGTTTTCTTACAAATAATGGCCTTCCTTCTTCAAATCCTGTGATATGTTCTCCTGAGAAATAGTTGTATGCAAGTAATCCACCACAATCCTTGTCACCTTCTAATGCTTTATTGTAAAGAGTTCCATAAAGCTGATCCATATCTACATCTTCCACACCAAAGTTCTGTGCAAATTCTTTAAATAAGTTGACCCATGCATTCAGATCTGATGTACAGTTATTACAATGTACCATACCCACAAGATCACCTGATGGCGTTGTGACAAGATCGATCTCATCATAAACTTTCTTTAATTCTTTCTCTAAAACGATCATTGCAAAAACACTTGTTCCTGCAGATACATTTCCTGTTTTTCTTGTCACGCTGTTTGTCGCAACCATTCCAGTTCCTGCATCTCCTTCTGGAGGACATAAAGGAATTCCAGCTTCCAGATTACCAGATGGATCTAATAATTTTGCTCCTTCTTCGCTTAAGATACCCGCTTTATCTCCAGCTATTAAAACTTTTGGTAAGATATTTTCTAATTTCCATCCAAATTTTTTATCTTTGATCAGGTCATCAAATGTCTTGATCATCGTCTGGTTATAATCTTTTGTTTCGATATCGATTGGGAACATTCCAGACGCTTCTCCAACACCGAGCACCTTTTCACCTGTTAATTTCCAATGGACATATCCTGCCAGTGTTGTCAGATAATCAATATCTTTTACATGTTCTTCTTCTTTTAAAATTGCCTGATACAGATGTGCGATACTCCATCTTTGAGGAATGTGATAAGAAAATGCTTCCGTTAATTTCTCAGAAGCTTCTTCTGTCATTGTATTTCTCCATGTTCGGAATGGCACTAACAATTCTCCATCTTTATCAAATGCCATATATCCATGCATCATCGCACTAAATCCGATACTTCCAACCTTAGTTAGTGTAATATCATATTTTTCTTTCACGTCGTTTACCAAGTTTTGGTAACTGTCTTGTAGTCCACTCCAGATGTCTTCTAATGTATAAGTCCATATATTATTCTCCAGACGATTTTCCCAGTCATGGCTTCCGGATGCGATCGGATGATGATCTTTGTCGATCAGTACAACTTTGATCCTTGTTGATCCAAATTCGATTCCCAGTGCTGTTTTTCCATCTGCGATCATTTGCTTTGTTTCCATGATACTACCTCCATTTTCTAACGATAAACTACTTCATTCCATCTTAATTCATTCTTTAATATTCTGATATCTGTATTCTCATCAATGACAACACTCTCAATTCCCATAGCCTCTGCCCATGCAACCATCTGATCTACACTAAGATCATAAGAAAATGCTGTATGATGTGCTCCACCAGCTAAGATCCATGCCTCTGCTCCTTTATAAAGATCTGGTTTTGGTGTCCAGAATGCCGTCGCTACTGGAAGCTCTGGCATTGGTTTTTCTGTCTTTTTACAATCCACTTTATTAATGATCAGGCGGAAACGATGTCCAAGATCGATCAAAGAAGTGGCTATTCCTTCTCCTTCTTTTGCTGTAAATACAAGTCTTGCAGGATCTTCACGATCTCCCATAGATAATGGATTTACTTTGATTGAAACAGGACCATCCGCGATCGTTGGGCATACTTCCAACATATGAGCTTCTAAGATACCCTCTTTTCCCGGAACAAAATTATATGTATAATCTTCCATAAATGATGTTCCTTTGGCATCTTTCTTTCCTGCTGTCATAACTTTCATCAGTCGTACCATTGCTGCTGTCTTCCAGTCACCTTCTGCACCAAATCCATAACCTTTTTCCATTAATCTCTGAATCGCAAGTCCTGGAAGCTGTTTTAATCCACCAAGATCGCCAAAATGTGTAACAACTGCCTGATAATCATGGTCTTTTAAGAATTTTTCCAGTCCGATCTCGATTCCTGCCTGTACCTCTACATGTTTCTTAAATTCGATCGGATCTCTGCCCTCTAATAAAAGATTGTATTTTTCATAATATAACTGTGTCAGTGCATCAATATCACCTTTGCTGACTGCATTGACATAATCTACAACTTCATTGACTGGATATGCATCGATCTCCCATCCAAATTTAATCTGTGCTTCGACTTTATCACCTTCTGTAACCGCAACATTTCTCATATTATCCGCAATCCTTACCACACGGATATTTTTACTTTCCACCATTCCGATTGCACTTCTCATCCAAGATGCGATCTTTTCTTTCACTTCTTTTGATTCATAATATCCAACAACAACTTCTCTTGGGATTCCCATTCTTGTTACGATATGTCCAAATTCCCTGTCACCATGTGCTGACTGGTTTTCATTCATAAAATCCATATCAATCGTGTCATATGGGATTTCTTCATTAAACTGTGTGTGAAGATGTAATAATGGTTTCTTAAATGCCTGTAATCCTGCGATCCATGATTTTGCTGGGGAGAATGTGTGCATCCATGTGATGACACCAGCACATTCTTCATCTGCATTTGCTTCTTCAAATGTTCTTCTGATCGAAGTACTATCAATTAATGTCGGTTTCCATACAACTTCAAATGGTAAGATGCCACTTTCATTGAAATTCTGCACAATGATCTGTGCATGTTTTGCCACATGGCTTAAACATTCATCTCCATATAAATCCTGTGATCCTGTTGCAAACCAAAATTTGTAATTTTTTTTAAGTTCCATTTTTTGCCTCCCAGTTTTATATCTATTCTTGATTCCTATTTTTACATGAGTTTCCGATCACCAATTTCGGTTCGATCAAATACTCTGTTTTCATGTCTTTATCTGATCCACCTTGTATCTTTTCTAGCAACAACTGTCCTGCCATCTCGCCAAGTTTTTCCTGTGGATGAGCAATAGTCGTTAAAGACAGTGGATGCTGATGTGCAAGCATTGAATTATCATATCCTGTGATCGACAAGTCTTCTGGAATTGAAACACCAATCTGATGCAATCCTCCAATGATTGAAAATGCGATCTGGTCATTGTAACAGACAACTGCATCCATCTTTCTTTGATCCTTTATCATCTGAACAACCGATGTTACTGGTTTCGTCTGACGATCTTCTGTATGAAACCAGACAACCATATCTGGATCATATTGATATCCCGCTTCCTGAAGTGCCATCACATAACCTTTATGTCGTTCTCTTCCTTGATGATCATCTGCTTTAAAAACTCCTACGATATGTTGATGTCCCATATCGATCAGATATTTTGTAAGCAGATAACCTCCTTTACAGTCGTCCATAAGAATGTGGGGTTTGTCTTTCATCTCCTCATAGACTCCGTGAATAAAAATGTAGGGAATTTCATATTTATCAAGATTCTCATAAAGTTTTGGATGTCTGCATACAATCTCACTTTTACTTGGCTCAATGATCAAGCCATCAATATCTTTTGTAAGAATATCTTCAAGACATGCTGTCTCTCCTCGTCTGCTATTTTCTGTTGTCTTAAAAATAATGCTGTATCCATCTTTGGAAAGGACACTGTTGATCCCCTGGATCAATCTAGGGAATATATAATCAGAAATATAGGTTGTAACCACTGCAATGTTCTTTGATTCCTTTTTATGAAGTGCCCGTTCTGTACAAAACGTTCCCTTTCCATGAACTGCAATGATATAACCTTCTTCTTCCAGAATTGACAGCGCCTTACGTACGGTATGGCGGCTAAGATCATATTCCTGTACTAGTTGATTCTCTGACGGCATCTTATCTCCCGGTTGATAGACACCAGATAAAATATCATTCTTCAGTGATTCCTTTAATGTGTGATATTTCATTTCTCCTTTGTTCTTTCCCATGCTTGACATCCTCCTTCCTTATGGTTCTTATTTTAAAACTTGTACGGTCCTCTTTACAAGTTGTTGTTTATGGTCGATATTAACAATATTTTCACTTTATTTCTATGCACTTTTAACAAAAACTATTTTTTCTATCATTCTGCTTTTCCTTTTCTACTATCTCATGCTATACTGACTATCAAGAAGGAGTAACATACGATTGGAGGATTTCATGAAAATTTTGTGTGTAACAAAATGCCCGACTGGAATGGTTCAAACCTATGTTGCGGCAGAGAAACTAGAACAGGCAGGTAAGAAACTTGGCGTTGACCTTTCTGTGGAAACACAGGGAGCTATGGGAATTCAAAATCAGTTTTCCCCTGAACAGATTGATGAAGCTGATTATATTGTGATCGCTGCTGATGTTGCGATCGACGAAGCTTCCCGCTTCGGTAATAAAAAGCTTTATGTCACATCTTTAGAAGATGCCATTGTTCATCCTGAGCAGATTTTAGAATCTCTGACAACCAAGTCATATTCTTATCAGGATGCAACTGTATCGAATAAGAAAATTCTTGGCTAGAAAAAAGCCATCACATTTATGATCTTAATGGTCACTAATGTGGTGGTTTTTTTCAAATATATGTGATGATCAGCTCAAAATACAATTTGTAAATTACGTTTATTTATGTTAAACTAGAACATATATTCGAAAGGAGCTGTTTGATATGGAAATCTCATCAAAAGATTTATCTTTAAATGAAAAATTGAAGATTTTAGCTGATGCAGCAAAATACGATGTCGCCTGTACTTCCAGTGGTTCTTCCCGTCGTGGAAAGAAAGGAATGCTCGGGAATACAGAGGCTGCTGGAATCTGTCATAGTTTTTCTTCGGATGGGCGCTGTGTGTCTTTGCTTAAGATCTTACTTAGCAATGAATGTATTTATGATTGTAAGTATTGTCTAAACCGAGTAAGTAATGACAGGGTTCGTACAACATTTACTCCGGACGAGATCTGTACACTTGTTGTGGAATTTTATCGAAGAAATTATATTGAAGGGTTATTTTTAAGCTCTGGAATCATAAAGAGTCCGACTTATACGATGGAATTGATGTATCAGGCGATTTATCTGCTTCGTACAAAGTACCATTTTAATGGATATATCCATGTGAAAGCGATTCCTGGCACTTCGGATGAATTGATCACGAATATGGGATATCTTGTCGATCGTATGAGTGTGAATCTGGAACTTCCTACGATTGACGGGCTTAAGAAGCTGGCTCCTCATAAGAATCCGAAGAAACTTGTTGCTCCAATTCGTCAGATTCAGAATGGAATCGTGGATCATCGGTTGATGATCGGAAAAGATGCCTCTATGGAACGTTCTCAAAGTAATAAGTATTTGAAGCATACGATCTTTCAAGAGAATCCTTATCAGCGGATTCAGACTGGTTCTTCCCCATTGACACTTGCAGATCCTTCTCTTAAGAATACTTTACGTTTGCAAAATAATGGGAAACCAGCTTCTTTTGTTCCTGCCGGCCAAAGTACACAGATGATCATTGGCGCAACAGGGGAGAGTGATCTGCAGCTTTTATCGACAACGCAGAAATTATATCAGCAGTATGACTTGAAACGTGTGTTTTATTCTGCCTATGTTCCTTTGAATGAGGATTCTAATCTGCCAGCTCTTGGAACCGCACCGCCGCTTCTTCGGGAACACCGTCTGTATCAGGCAGACTGGCTGCTACGGTTTTACGGATTTAAGGCAGATGAATTACTTTCTGTAGATCAGCCGAATTTTAATACGATGCTTGATCCAAAGTGTGACTGGGCGTTACGTCACCTTGATATTTATCCAGTTGAGATCAATCGTGCTTCTTATGATGTGTTGCTTCGTGTTCCTGGAATTGGAACAAAGTCTGCATTTCGTATTGTGAAGGCACGCAAACATGGAACTCTTAATTTTGAGCATTTGAAGAAGATGGGGATTGTATTAAAACGTGCGAAGTATTTTATCACCTGCAGCGGGAAGATGATGTATCGGATACCGATTGAAGAAGATTTTATTACCAGGCAGCTGATTGGTGAGGATGGAAAGCAAAATTGGGAGATAGATCATCCAAAGACCTATCGACAGCTTTCTTTATTTGATGATTTTAATTTTCAATCTGAAGTCACTGTAGAAGATTCTTCGAAAACTTTGTTTGGACAGATGTAATTTTCGTTATTTTTTTATTCTGGAGGCTATTATGACTGTTTTTACCTGTGAAGATAATTTTGATGCGATGATGACTTGTGTTTATGAGGCCTGGGCATCAAGACTTGGTCATTCCAATATTAAATTGAAGACAGAACCGATTGGGAATCTGGAATTATTCTGTGATTATCGGCATGTGGATGCTGATCCGGAGAAAACTGCCAGTGTCGTTCGTTCTATCAAGAGTAAGATTTCTTATCAGGCTTATATTATGATCTATGAAGCTGCAATGTCTGATGCCGAGGATAAATTAGATACGATTTATCATTTTATGGTTGCTGGATTCCATTATGGTGCTCATGTTGTGGATTTTCTTCAGGAACCTGTGGTTATGCGGATGTTTGAATTGAAACGTAAAGTTGGAAATGAAGCTCATTTTCATGTGGAATTTATCCGATTTGCGAATATGCCTGGAGATGTGTTCGTAAGTCATATTGAGCCAAAGAGTAATGTATTGACTCTGGTTGCACCACATTTTTCTGATCGTCTGCCTTCTGAAAACTGGATGATCATTGATGATAAACGCTTCATCGCTATTGTTCATCCTGCAGATCAAAATTATTATTTAACAATACTTTCAAAAGAAGAAATGGACCGGCTGTCCATTCAGACAGACGATCCGTTTATTGATCTATGGAAAGACTTTTTCAATACGATTGGGATTAAAGAACGAGAAAATGATCAGTGTCAGAGGAATCTGATGCCATTGTGGTATCGGAAACATATGACAGAATTTCAGTAATTTTCAGTTTTATAATTGTTCTTCCCCTAAATATTTCATGAACGCTTCACACCCTTCGACTACATCTCTGTATGTATCGTCAAAATTCCCTGTATACCATGGATCTGCGATGTCTCTTGGATGTTTGGAATAGTCTAATAACAGATGAATCTTTCCATCTGGGTCACCACCTGTAATACGATTCATATTTCTTAGATTCCATGCATCCATACCGATAATATAATCGTATTCTTTGTAATCTTGTTTTGTCATCTGGATGGCACGGTGTTTTAGGACTGGGATTCCTTCCTGTCTTAGTTTATTTACCGTTCCATAATGTGGTGGATTACCGATTTCTTCTCTGCTCGTTGCAGCAGAGTCGATGTAAAATTTGTCTTTTAGTCCTTGATTGTTTACCATGTGTTGGAAAACAAATTGGGCCATTGTGCTTCGGCAGATATTGCCGTGGCAGATGAATAACACTTTTATCTTGCTCATTTTATCTCCTTATATCTTCTCAAAGCCTTGTAAATACTGGCTTTCCAGCATTCATACACGTCTCTTTGAAATCATATTCTACCTCCAAGGGGACGCAACATGATATTGTTAGTATATCACGTTGTCTCCACCTCGAACATCTCCTTTTTTTATTTTTTCATCTTTTGAAATCTTATAGCTTTGCTATACATGATATTAAGTTGTTATTCAATATTTGGATTTCCAACGGATTAGCAGTTTGTTGTTAAATTTCTTACATCTTTCCACCATAAACAGGGAAAATTCCACTGTCACCATAGCTCTTAATTTTTTTAAAATTCTTTAACAGTTCCATGTCTTCAGCACTAATTTGAAAATCTAATTGGGCATTACTCTTCATATGTTCAGGATTACCTGTTTTTGGCAAAGAAATTGCACCAAGCTGAAGCGTATATCTAATGCAGAGCTGTGGAATTTTCACTCAATTATTCAATACAATACTTCTATCAAACATTTCATTTACCTTCCTATTGTAATTTCCCATATTCTTCATCACTTACCGGTTCAAGCCATTCATTAGAACCATTTTCGCTTGGAACCTCTATTGCCAGATGAGAAAACCATTCATCCGGTGCAGCACCATGCCAGTGTTTAACACCTGTAGGAATATTAATGCAGTCACCTGGCTTCATTTCTA
>OHNF01001562.1_pt1 | contig 11018 bp, 11 predicted proteins | sample 1569491 | NCBI WGS metagenome assembly OHNF01 (sample SAMEA3879557, study PRJEB24766) | human gut metagenome | biome: human-associated habitat; feature: feces | place: USA | collected 1985/1987 | reverse complement strand
AATTAGGGAGATTTTGCACAAAATCTCCCTAATACAATATTTAATTTCTCCAGAATTTATTTGTAATATCTTTTCTATGATAGAAAAGCCTTTGATTTGTATTTTTATTATTTAATGGACCACATTCTTCTTTATAAGAGCCTACCTTAACATAATCAAATTTATCAAACAATTCATCTTCAACTTTATCACGACCACTATATAATGCAGTATGAATATTATAATTTTCTTTTAGATAATCATTAAGTTTAAGTAACATATTTCTATCATTACCCTCTCCTAAAAATAAAAAACAATTCACACCTTTATTTTTAGTCATTAATTTATCTATTGTATCAAATGTTAATTCTTTACCTATGTTTTTAATTAAAAAAGGTGAATGGCATCCTTTACAATGATTTTGGCAATTACTAATGCTCACTGCCAAACTCACCTTATCAGGTATTTCTTCAAAAACAATAGCTGTCATATCTTCAATATATTTCATCATATCTTAATCAATATACGCCCTTGCATGTTCTTCTTCTTGTCTTGGCTCACTGAAAGATGAAACTCGTTTCAAATAGCCAATTATTCTTGTTAAATAGTCCAAATTTTTGCTACCACAATGAGGACATTCTTCTAATGTATGTTTACTTATATAGCCACAATCATTACATACTGTATTTTTCACATTAAAAGTAAAATAATTTGTCCCATTTTCAGAAGCTATCCGCAATAATTGTCTATATTGTTCAAAAGATAAATGTTCTTTCAAATTCATATGATTTGCACTTCCACCATCCAAATATCTCACATAATCTTTTCCATGCAAAACCATTTTATCTATAATTGATAAATTTTCATCTTCAGGATTAAAGAAATAAGAACTATACATTTTATGTTTAGGACTTACATAATATCCATCTTTTTTATCCCAATTATAGTTTTTAACTGAAAGATTTTCTCCTGGAACAAACTCAGTATTAAACATTAATTCTTTTGTTTTATCTTTAGCATTACAAATATTAATTGTTTCTAATACTAAATTAACAAATTCGTTATAATCTTCATTTGGGCTAATATCAAGTTTCAAATATTCAGCAGCATCAGTAAGACCATTAACACCAACTGTTAAATACTGTTTTTTCATATCTATAAAACCTGCTGAATAAACATCCAACATATTAGCTTGTAAGAAATCTTTAACAATTTCATTAAATGCTTTTTGATATTTATGAACTCTTTTTGTTATTTCAGTAATATCATTCTTAATATATTCATAAATTTTATCTTTATGAATACTATTTTTAATATCAACCTGTTTGTTTAATTCTGAACTGTCACACAATACATTTTCATTGTAAAATCTTCTAACAGAATCTTGAATTACTCTATTAAGATTAATTGTCATTACAGACTTAGAGCCTGTTGCTACTGAAGCAGTTCCCATAGAGAATTGATGCGTTGTGTGATTATGCTCATTATCTTCTTTCTGAATCGAATTTCTTAAACGACAACAACTTGATAAACTATCAGGAGAATCACTAAGATAACAGAAAAATGAATGACCTTCAGCCCACATTTCAGATGTAAAATCAGCATATTCTTTATCAACAATATCATGTCCATCAGTTAACATAGCCATAGTTTCAACAGGGAATGTAAGAACATATTTATCTCTTTCTCTATTAAACCACTTCATAAACTTTTTCTGTAACCAAGATAATGTTTCCCAACATGGTTTTGTTCCATCAGGAAACACAAAATCACTAAATATACCATCAAAATAAGGTTTATCGAAATATCCAACATTCCAAAAAACTGTTTGATAACCACGATTTCCAGCTGGCATATTCATTGAATGAACTACTTGCTGAAAACAATTTTCGATTACTTTTTCCAAAGTTCTTCCTTTTCTATTCAATTCTACTTTATCATTAAGGTGATTCAAATAATCATCTCCATAATCTAAACGAATAAAATAATCCATATACATCAAAAACTCAGGAGTTGCAACTGCACCTGCAAATTGAGATGATACTGAATAAACGAGATTAACAAAACCGCCACAGAATGATTTTAAATCTGTTGGAGCTACTGATTGCCCACCTAATTTTTTTAAACCATCTATTAAGAATGGGTACATGGTGATTGCAACACAATATGGCATTCCTGGTATTGCGGTTTCATCATGTTTATAAATTAATTTATGCGCCAAATCATACAAATATCTATCAGCAAGTTTTTTTGAAAATAATGTTTTAATTTTATTAAACATTATATATCGGTTTTGATTGATATTATTAATCTTGTATAATTCTTGCCCCATTGTTACAATGTTCTTATTTGAAACATTAGCATTAGAATCATATTTAGAACCAGTGGATGCATTTGAAGCTTTGATATATTCTCTTATGAAATCATCTTTATCTTTTAGTTCCTTATCATTTCTAAACTTTTCAATATAAGCTTTTGCAACTTTTTTATTAATAGACATTAAACTCTCTTCAACCTGTCTACGTATTTCTTTAGAAGCTATTTTTTCATAAATGAAAAGGTTATTAACAATTGAATTAATAATTTCGTTTTGGCATGGCTCACCAACCGCATTATATGCTTCACATATACCTCTGCGTACTTTTTCTACATCATATTCTTCATATGTTTTATCACTTTTATAAACTGTCATATTACATCTATTTTTGTAATTTATAAATAAGCTTTGAATTTTATAAAAACACGCTCAATGATATTTATTAACACGTTTTTTTGCTTATTTTATTGATAATCAAAAAGAAAAAATTTTTAAAAATTTTTATGATATAAAAACAAAAAACGAGCATATTTAGTACTCGTTTTTTAGTAATTATTTCTTACCAAGTCCATTAATTACTTCTTTGGCAAGTTGTTCTCTTTGTTTTTGTTTATCCTCATTATATTCAACCATATTAAATTCGTCAATATTATCAGTACTGATTCTACATGTACCGTTATTAAACTCAACATTGTTAAATACTTTACCTGCTTTACCTGCACGATTTTTAAGAATTGCAATGGTTGCCAAATTACGTTCAATGCTTTCCATTGTACGAGCAATAGACATAATAATATGACCAATCTGAATTTTTTTCACAGAACCACCACCTTGACTCATTGTAACCAATTCAGCCCCAAGAGAATCTTTAGTACCTTGAATTGGAACCCATAATGCAATATCCAGCTCGTTAGCCATAGATTCAAATTTACGCATTGTAATGCCTTCTCTTGACCATTCATTGTCACCTGCTGTTGTTCCTGCTTCAAGTTTAACGCATTCAAAATAATCGACAATAACCATATCAGGTTTAAACCCTGAATTTATTAACTTTTTAATAAACTGTCTTATTTGGCTTGCGGTTTTTTCACCACTTTGAAAGCGAATAATTCTGATATTATTTTTAATTAATTCATAATCTTCAAAATTATTAATAGATTTTAAAACTTGTTCTTTAAAGTTCGGTTTTGATAAATCTTTCGCTTCAACATCAGCAATTCTACCAAGATGTTTACGTTGAATTTGCTTCTCTCTATCCTCAAATACAATTTGTAGGACTTTAAAGCCTTTATAATCGTTTTTATCGCACTTATAAGTTGCAGCATGAGAAGCCATTGCAGTTGTTAAAGATGTTTTACCAAATGATGATGGACCTAATACAATACCAAGTTCACCTTTGCCTAAACCACCTTCCAAAGTTTCATCAATTTTACCAATACCTGTTGGAATTGGGCATCTATAATCATCTGAAAGAACTAATTCAAGATTGTCAAACACACCAATTCCTAAATCTTCTTCACTTCCAACTTCAAGTGCTTTACGAATTATATCTTCACACTCATAATATTTGTCATATTCTCCATTTTGGATAACCTTGCTGATTTTATTAATTGCTTTGGTCAAGTTTTGTTGCTTAAAGAATCTATCAGCAATATCTCTGATACTATCAATACCCTCATTAGGAGTTTCTTTAATTTTCTTTAAAGTATCAACATATGTTTGAATTTCTATATCATTCTTAGATTTTGAACGAAGTTCAATTTCCATAAGTTGATAAGATGGTATCATCTCATGAAATTCGTAATACTCTTTTAACACTCCAACATAGGTTCTAAGGGCACTTTCTGTAAACATATTTTGGTCAATAATATTATTGATGCCTACAAAGAATTTATGGTCATCCATAAATGCCCTAACTAACTTATATTGAAATTCAGGACCGAGATAACCTAAATTATCTCGGTTTTTTGAATTTTCTACCATATTTTTTTATTATAAACAATTGTTGTAGTATTCACATTCTTTTCTCGATGGATAAAGTGAATCCATATACTCCTTTGTTTTTTTGGCGTATAGCTTTTCTAAACTATTGATGTAATATTTGTTGTTTAAGTGGTAGGTTTTCTTACTATGTTTAGATTTTTGTTTGCCATTGCCATAGTTCAAAACTTTTGTATAGTAATACTGTCTTGTATAAGTTGAACTTAATACATCACAGAATTTTTCAATAATACTATACACTAAATCTGACTTGTCAATAGTCATGTGTCTGATAAGATTTACAGAGAAAGATAATCTGTTTACATCCTCATTCTCATAAGAACTCTTCTTATTGGTAATATCCACACTATCCCTAACATATTTAGGGTACGCACTACCATCCCAAATTCTTGTACAAACTTCTCTTTCGTCCACCAAGAATGAGAACTTGAATGTTATTTCCCAAGGGTTTTGCATTTTGCCAACCCATTCTTCCATATCAGCTTCAGCATTTGCATATTCAATATATGTAGCTTCTGCTGGATTTTCGAAACCTGTAAGTTTCATTGGCATTTTGTTATTTGTGTACCACAAATAAACACGACTTTTTGATACTAAGTCTGAATTAATCAAACCTCTATCCATACCTGTTAAACACACATCCATTCCTTGAAGTGGAATAGATGAAATGATACCAGTTGTAATTTCATCAATGGTCTCCTTCAATTCTAAGGAATTTAAAGAATCTTCATTGAAGCCATTTATTCTAAAGTAACGTTGGCAAATGATATTATCATTCACTGATAACACAAATTGAAAACGTTCTTGACGATATTCTCTTTTTTGTTCCATTTTATATATTGTAAACAAAATTTGACATACATAGTTTTTGATAGTATTTCTTTTAAAACGCCACTATCATTTCCGTTTTTACTTTGCAAATATACGACTTATTTTTGATATTTGCCAATAAATGCTACTAACTTTTCGCACTTTCTCTTTTAAAAAACTTTTCTTCCTTGTCTATCAAGTATTTAAACTCAATAAAAAAATTACCAAATTTATTACTATCTTTCAATTCATCAATTCCATAAGATAAAATGATGTTGTATAAATTTTGTAAACTTCTTCCTTCAGGGTCTAAAGGAGCATACATCATTGAATCTATTTGTTCAATTGCTTCAGGTGTAAGTAATGGTTTTCTCAAATTAATGATTTTTTCATTAATCTCAAATATATCTTCGCCTTGCACACCATCTGTCACTCGATTAACGATATTTTCCGTCCATTTTAGAGGTTTTTTCTTATCAGCCTTACGTTCTTCTATCATTTGTTTAGAACGCTCTAAAATCTCTTCTAAATGCACTTCTCGTTCTTTTAGTTCTGGGAAATGTTTTAAAAGAGTTTCTTCACCAACTCCTTTTATTCCTTTAATGTTGTCTGACACATCCCCACAAATAATCTTCTTAACCAAGACATTCTCTGCTCTATAACCTATTAAATCTTTATGGTTCTCTAGATTCAGGAATGTTTTCATATTTGGAGATGGACAATAAACAATAACATCTTTTTGAATAAGTTGAGTTAAATCTCTATCACCTGATAAAATGACAATTCTTTCATTTGGTTTCTTATGTACCACATAATAACCAATAAAATCATCAGCTTCTACACCTTCTGAAAGGCACTGTCTAACAAACAATTCTTCAAGGCACTTCATTACAGCTTCTCTTTGAAAATAAAAAATCTCTTTGTCTTTTAGTTTCTGCTGATACTTATCAGGGTTTTCTTCACGTTTTTTGGCTTGTTTTTCTTTAGCCCATTTCATCATATTTCTCACAGTTTCATTAACTGCTTTTGAATAATCCGACAAATTGGGTTCGTCAAACGTTTTATCCCTATTTGCTTTATATAAAGGGTATAAATCATATCTCATTTGACCAGACTTATCACCATCCCAAAAAGTATAAACATAATCAAAGTTCCCTTTTTGAAGCAAAATTTTAATTTGTAGGAGAAATTGAAAAATTCCCCCTACTTGTTTTCCTTCAGAATTGCACCTTCTATCCCCATTGTAAGATATTTCTAATAAATTAGAACCATCAATTAACAAAGTATTAAAAGTTTTTTCAGCCAATTCAGGCTTTGCTTGTAGTATTCTTTTCGGTATTGGCTGTGACATCTGTTTTTTCTTTTGTTGTTGCTACTGACACACTTCCTGATTTTATATCAGTATTCAAATAAACAAATACTTCACCCTTTTGTGATACAAAAATGTCTTTTCTTTTATCTAAGGTGAATTTTCCATTTGAATAATGTACCATATATTCTTTCATATTCTTAAAATAAAGAACTTCAGGAATATTTTTATCTATTGCTTCTACATTGTCAAAAGAAGCAATAGCCATTGCGTTAAACACATCATTAGGTATTTTTGTAAATTTCGTTTCATCAAATTCAAAATACCCTTCTTTTTTAAGTAAAACTTTCATTTTTTATAAATTTAAAAATTAAACAATTTAAGATTCCATTTCATCTTCTTCTTCAAACTTAATATCAGATTCATTAACATTTGAAAAATCAACATCCGCATTTGCTTTTAGTCTTTCCATAATCAATGGAATTTGTTCTTTCTTGTATTTATCAATTTCATCTACGCCAATAATTCCACTATGAACACAACAAACTTCACCTTTATAAGTTACATTATATGGAGTTGGTAAATGGTTCTTGACAATCTCAATCTTAGTAACCATACCATATTTATATTCCTCACCTTTCAATGTAGCCTTCAATTTCTTAGTTGAAGCCTTTGCTTGTCCACCAACATGGATTAATAATCGGCAACTGAAATACATACTTTTACCGCCTTTTAATTCCAAAGAAGGTAAACCATTCATCGAATTCATTCCATCATTCCAAATTTTGTTCACACAGAACATCGTATTGGTATAAGGATTTGCCATTTTTCTAGAGTTAGGGATTCTAACATTAGTAATAATATTGAAAGCATTTGTTAATGCTGCTGCTTCATTCATTGGATTGCCACCTGCTTTACTTTTATAGCTCTTCCAAGAAGTTACTGTTCCAATACTATCCCAAATAAACAACAATGGTTTATTAATTTTTCCTTCATCTTGCATATCCAAAAGACAATTCATGCTATATGCAATATCTTCAATTACAGGGTATGTTCTATATTCTTTTTTATTTGTTGAAGTATCATAATCTCTATTACCATACGTTTTAGCCAACAAATCATTATCAAAATATATAAAATTACCGTCATAATTTATGACTTGTGTCTCTACTCTAATTTCACCTGTTTCTTCATCAACAACTTCCACTTCGCCATACACAGGTTCTGCATCCATACCGCAATCAACCGCATGTTGGAAATCAAAGTTACCTTCTGTTTCATAAATCACAGGGATGATTCCCATTCTCATTGCAGAAGCAATGATACAATTTTTTAGTGTAGATTTACCTGTATCTGACCAACCTCTACACAAAGTCAAATAGCCTTGTGGAATACCTGGTAACTTAACAGCTTCTTGATAAGCTTCTGGTAATGTAATCCATTCTAAAGGTTTATCAGAGTTACTTTTTTTAATATCTTTTGAAGTTTCAACCCCAATACCAATTTCATTTTTAATAGATTTGATGTCAAATGCATTAACATCTTTCTTTCTAATCGCTTGTTTAGCCATTTAAACATTAAGATTTTTCTTTCATTATTCTTTCTTTCCAGCATTTACGACACAAAGGTATATAGCTGTCATCACCACCAATCATCACTTGTTTTCCTGATATAACTAATTTTCCATTAGAATCAATACGAGCATTGATAATGCTTTTTCTTCCACATGAACAAGGAGACTTAATTTCTTCAATTGTATCAGCCAATTCGAATAAACGTTTAGAGCCTGGAAATAGACTAGACTTGAAATCGGTTCTTAGTCCATAACAGCTAACATTAATATCAAATTCATCAACAATTGCTGCGAGTTGGTCAATTTGTTCTTCAGTTAAAAACTGCGCTTCATCAATTAATATCCATTTAAGTTTATCTTGAAGTATTGCTTCGCTTGATTGGTTATACTTATCAACCAATGAATATATGTTATATGATGGATGTATGGTAACACATGTTCGTTTAACTCCAACTCGTGATTCAATCACATTCTCTTCACATCTTGTATCAACAGATGGTTTCATACACAAAAATGGTATGTTTTTCTCTTCAAATTGATATGCAGATGTTAAAAGGGTTAGAGTCTTTGTAGACCCCATTGTTCCATAATAATAATATAATTTCGCCATATTTACATTTAATTATTAGAGGAAAACTGACCAAACAAAAATATTTGGTCAGCATTTCTCATAATACATTCTTATTAGAATGGAAGGTCATCAGCTGGACCTTCAATCGTTTCAACTTGACCCAATTCTTCATCTTCAGGAGCATTTGCAGCTTTTTGAATTGCTGCTGCTTCTTCAATGATTTCTTGTTCAGTTTTTTCAGTTTCTTTTTTATTCTTTTCATCAAATTCTTTCTTAGAAATGAAAGTTTTTGATTCTTGGTCAAAATAAGGAACTTCACCTGCTAAAGCAACTTTCAAATAATCATAAGTTTTTACACCATACACATCTGTCCATTGTTTTGAGTCATTAACCCATTCCTTTATTTGTTCAGGGTCTTTTGATAAAGCAGATGGTCTACCAGCATCGGCAATGCTAATACTAACTTTACCATCTGATGCTTTGGTCAAGGTAAGAACTAAATCTTTTCCTTTATATAAGTCGAATATATTATATCCTTCCTTATCCCCATCATTTAATGCTTCATCGTTTCTCAATTTAAACAAATTGAATAATTTGTCATAAATACCATCATTTTTCTTCGAAACGTTGAACTTCCAAAACTTAACACCTTCATCTTCTTTACCTCGTTCAATGCATCTAACAATCCAGCTTTCAGATTTTCTTGTTTGGAACTCCAAATCAGAATACATCTTTTTCTTCTCTTCTGTCTCAGCCGTTTTCATCTTACGATTAAATTCGTCATGAGCATCGCAAATTGCGCATTTATCACCATATTTTTCATGAAGTTCTTTTGTATGTTTGCAACATACATAAGCCTTATATGGCTTTATTGATTGTGGTGCTAATTCTTTATTCACCTTAATTCCATGTGTATGGATTAAGTGGAATGGACTACCACCTTCAGGAGAGAAGGGTAATAATCTAATTGTCACTGTTCGAGTAACTTCAGTGTCTTTTAACTTAACGTTTAAATAATTCTTTGTATCAAAATTTACTTTTTTATAGACTTTCTTAGAATCTATTTCATCTTTTTGTGCAAAAATACTGTCTTGCGGAATATTAACATTTTCCATTTAATACTTAACTTTTTTCTCTTATTAAAATTTATTATATAATTAGCCGACTTAATTACAATGCAAATATACGACTTATTTTTCATACTTACCACTTTTACAAAAAAAATAATGGTCAATAAATCTTAAATTATTGACCATTATCAAAATATATTTGTAAATGTTTATTACACACCAAATATCTTTTCCAAATTCATATCATCTTTAACATCAAATGTATCAGCAATGCTCTTAGCATTACCACCATTAATATCAGATTGTCTTATGGTATATTCTTTTTCTTCTTTATCAGGTGCAACATCATTATCATACATCACATCATAATTAGAAGAAGTTGCTTTATCATCCCAATAATCTTTAGGCTTTATAGAATAAGGATATGAAGCTTGGGAACGCAAATTCAATTTTTCGGTTTCTGTTGGTACACGTTTTTGAAATTCGTGTGTCAAATCAGCAATTTTTTCGTCATTTGCTTGTAATGCTCCAAGGAATGAATCAATCTTATCCATCACTTGTTGAATCTTCATATTAGCATCTTCAACTTTGTGTTCAGTTTCTTCTTGTGAGTTTGTTAAATCATCAACATCAATGACTTCTTCATCGTCACCTTCCATATCAACAATTTCAGTATCATCCTCACCACCAATATCATCTGGTAATGTATCACCTAATTCTCCATTAGGAGCTTCACCACCTGTCATTGAATCATCTGGTATTTCATCACCTTGTGACATACCTTGGTCTTGACCGCCTTGTGGTGGAGTCCCACCATTCATAGGGGACATATCACCACCTTGACCACCATTGTTATCCATTGGTGGCATTTGTTGATTTGGTTGTTGAGGATTTTGATTACCATCCATATCGTCATCATCTTCTGCTAATGGCGTACTAATGAATGTGTATTCACATAACTGTCTAAACTTCTGTTGGGATTCAAGTAAATTATGTTCTTTCAAATACTTTTTATCCATCGAAAAATTAGTCGTTTAATACCATCTTATTATCTTCTGTAAGAACGATTTTTGAGTTTTCAGTTCTTTCAATAATGCCTTTGTCTTTCTTATCGACTTTAACTTTTTGTTTTGGCATTGGTCTACCTTCCATGTTGTTAAGTAAATCTTCTACTTGTTCTATTTTTCTATTATCAATCATAGTTTCTTCTTTATTTTCAGCAAGGGCTTCAGCTTCCTTTTTCACCATCGCATTATTACTATAAGGTCTAACGTATTTTACACGTGTAGTCTTATTAAAAAAACGTTGTGCCATATATTATTACTTTTTAGATAAATATTTCATAAATCTAAATAATTGAGTATAAATAGGGTATTATCATCTTATCA
>OHNF01001549.1_pt1 | contig 11068 bp, 8 predicted proteins | sample 1569491 | NCBI WGS metagenome assembly OHNF01 (sample SAMEA3879557, study PRJEB24766) | human gut metagenome | biome: human-associated habitat; feature: feces | place: USA | collected 1985/1987 | reverse complement strand
TAATTTTCCGTCTTGGTTTCGCAAGAACAAGAAAAGAAGCTAGACAGATCGTTGATCACAAGTTCGTTACAGTAAACGGAAAAGTTGTTAACATCCCTTCATACCTTGTAAAGGCTGGCGATGTTATCGAAATTAAAGAGAGCAAAAAGAATACTCAGAGAATGAAAGATATCGTCGAGGTAGCTGGCGGAAGAATCGTTCCGGAGTGGTTAGACGTAGATGCTGAGAAATTACAGGGAACTGTAAAAGACTTACCTACACGTGAGCAGATTGATGTTCCTGTAGATGAGATGCTCATCGTCGAGTTATATTCTAAGTAAAATTAGGTTGATTTGCCGGGGATTTATTTCCCGGCTTATCCACTCTTTGATAACATATAACAACGATACCCGAGAAGGAGGGAATTTGAAGTGTTCGATTTTGAAAAACCAAAAATTGAAATCGCAGAAATTTCAGAAGACAAGACATATGGCAGATTTGTTGTAGAGCCATTAGAGAGAGGTTACGGTACAACACTTGGAAACTCTTTAAGACGTATCATGCTTTCTTCTTTACCGGGCGCTGCAGTAAGCCAGGTCAAGATTGATGGTGTTTTACATGAATTCAGCTCTATTCCTGGTGTTAAGGAAGATGTTACAGAAATCATCATGAATATCAAGAACCTTGCAATTCGCAATAATAGTTCTACAAATGAACCAAAGGTTGCATATATCGAATTCGAAGGTGAAGGCGTTGTTACAGCAGCCGATATTCAGGTTGATTCAGATATCGAGATTTTGAATCCTGAGTTAGAGATTGCACACTTGAATGGTGGAGCAGATTCTAAGCTTTACATGGAGCTTACAATCACTAACGGCAGAGGTTATGTCGGAGCAGAGAAGAACAAGAACGAGGATACACCAATCGGAGTTCTTGCTGTAGATTCAATCTACACTCCTGTTGAGCGTGTTAATCTTACTGTAGAGAATACCCGTGTAGGTCAGGTTACAGATTACGATAAGCTTACATTAGATGTATTTACAAATGGTACATTGGAGCCGGACGAGGCAGTTAGCCTTGCAGCTAAGGTGTTAAGTGAGCACTTAAATCTGTTCATCGATCTTTCAGAGGCAGCACAGCAGGTTGACGTTATGGTCGAGAAGGAAAACGATGCTCAGGAGAAGGTTCTTGAGATGAACATCGATGAGCTTGAGCTTTCAGTTCGTTCATACAACTGCTTAAAGCGTGCAGGAATCAACACTGTTGCAGAGCTTATCAATAGAACACCTGAGGACATGATGAAGGTTCGTAACCTTGGTCGCAAGTCTTTAGAGGAAGTTTTAGCAAAATTAAAAGAATTAGGTTTAGAGTTAAATCAGACTGAGGAATAATTCATTCGAATAATCCTTGCACTGATTCTTCTAAATAAATTGGTCATATATAAATTTTAAATATCATATTTATGTTTATGTGTGACAAAACTCATAGCGGCAGGGCCAGTAAGACCAAAGAGCGTGACCGTGTCTGATACATGAGTGGCAACTGATTTGAGCATTTGCTTTTTGAAATAAGGCAAAGCTTTATCACAACAAGATACGATGTCTGGCAGTAAGACCGAAGAGCGTGACCGGATGTCCCACAAATGGAGGAAATTAAAATGGCAAAATATCGTAAGTTAAGCAGAACATCAAGCCAGAGAAAGGCTTTACTCAGAGGTCAGGTTACACAGCTTCTTGTTAACGGAAAGATCGTTACTACAGAGGCTAAGGCTAAAGAAGTTCGTAAGATCGCTGAGGGTCTTATCGCATTAGCAGTAAAAGAGAAAGACAACTTCGAAGAGGTTACTGTAACAGCTAAGGTTGCCCGCAAGGACAAAGATGGCAAGAGAGTAAAAGAGGTTGTAGAAGGAAAGAAAGTTACTGTTTATGACGAAGTAGAGAAGAAGATCAAGAAGGATTCTGCTTCACGTCTTCATGCCAGAAGACAGATGCTCAAGGTTCTTTACACAGCTAAAGAGTCTGACGGCACAAAGAAGGGAACAAAGACTATCGATGTAACAAACAAGTTATTCGATGAGATTGCTCCTAAGTATGCTGATCGTAACGGTGGTTACACAAGAATCGTTAAGATTGGACAGCGTAAAGGTGACGGAGCTTTAGAGGTTCTCCTTGAGTTAGTTTAATATTTGATCGGTATAAATCTTAGACTAAATTAAACCAGAGATTTGAGTGGATGACACTCACTTCTCTGGTTTTTTATATTACTAAGATAATTATTCTAAACTTTGAGAAAAACTGATGCGTCTTACTTGCATGTATAGTTCGACAGCCTTTCGTTTGAATTCGTAACAGTAACGCATAAAAATACCCCTTTCACTGGATGTCCAGTAAAAGGGGTACATATCATTTCACACGGCTTTTTATAAATGCGCTTAATTATTTATTTTTTGCTGCAGCCTGCTCGTCATTGTACTTCTGAACACACTTCTTGATTCTGTCATATGGTGAGAGAAGATCACTGATAGAACAGTCGTGGTTTAATGTATCAATGAGGTATGCGATGTATTTGCTCATGTCACAGCTGATATAGTACTCCTTAGAGAGAAGCTCCGGTGACTGGTAGATAAGGTTTGTTGTAACTACTCTGTAGATGAGACCCTCCTCGTAAGCCTTGTCAAATGAAGCAAAGCCGTTTGTAAAGAGACCGAATGTAGAAACAACAAAGATTCTGTTAGCTTTACGCTTCTTGAGCTCTCTTGCTGTATCTATCATACTCTCGCCGGAAGAAATCATATCATCGATGATAAGAACATCCTTACCCTCCACATTTGTTCCGAGGAACTCATGAGCTACGATAGGGTTACGTCCGTCAACGATACGGCTGTAATCACGACGCTTGTAGAACATGCCCATGTCTACTCCGAGTACGTTTGCAAGGTAGATAGCACGGTTTGTAGCGCCCTCATCAGGAGAGATAATCATAAGATGGTCAGCATCAATAGTGATATCCTTTACGTTCTTTAAGATGCCCTTAATGAACTGGTAAGAAGGCATTACATTCTCAAAGCCGTTCAGAGGAATAGCATTTACCACACGAGGGTCATGAGCATCGAAGGTGATGATATTGTCTACACCCATGTTGATAAGCTCCTGAAGAGCCAATGGACAGTCAAGAGACTCACGGCCTGTACGTCTGTGCTGACGGCTCTCATAAAGGAAAGGCATGATAACTGTGATTCTTCTTGCTTTTCCGCCGGCTGCAGCGATAACACGCTTTAAGTCTGCGTAGTGGTCATCAGGTGACATGTGGTTTGTCTGACCGCATACTGTATAGGTAAGACTGTAGTTGGTTACATCTACCATGATGTACAGATCATAACCACGAACTGACTGGTTGATAACACATTTAGCTTCGCCGGAACCGAATCTAGGTGTAGAAGGCTTGATAATGTAGCTGTTTTTGTAGTAGTCCTTGAAAGCACTCTCGTTAGCATGCTGATGCTCTCTGTGCTCTCTCCAGCCCTGTAAGTATGCATCTACTTTCTGGGCAAGACCTATACAACTGTCGGTTGCAACAAGTCCAAGTGTACCGGTTGGCATAGTCTCCAAAATTCTCTCATCGTTTGGCATTGTTATTCCTCCATATAACCATATAATAAATAAACTAAATATATAATATAAAAAGCGTTATTTGGAAAGACGCTTTTTAATTCGTATGTCATCTCCGAAGAGCTTGATAAAACTATAATTGCTTGAAATTCTTGAAAGTGTTCTCTCGGAGTAAATCTCTGCTATCTGCTCCAGATTCAGATTAGTGGAAATAATAGTAGATTTCTGTCGCAGTATACGCTCATTTACACAAAGGAAAAGCTGTGATGTGGTAAATGAGTTGGAAAGCTCGGTTCCGAGATCGTCTATGATAAGTAAATCACAGTCGAATATATTCTGGTGCGCTGCGATGGCATCTGCATCCTTTTCAAACACACCTTTGCTTAATATATCAAATAATTGGAATGCTGTAAAGTAAATTACGGAGTAACCTGCATCCAAAAGCTCTTTGGCAATGCAATTAGATAAAAAAGTCTTTCCGACACCGGTATTCCCGTAGAAAAATATGTTTTTAGGTTTGTTTTCAAAATTGTCTATAAATTCATGACAGTTCGTCACTGCAAGCTTTGCTGTGGCAAGAGCAGACAGCCCTGTCGCAGGATTCTTCTGCTCATCTGAGTAATAATCAAATGAGAGAGTGGAAAAATTCTCTCTTGATAAAATTTCCCTGATATTAGACTGTGAATAAACGGTATTGATGATAGCCTGCTTGAAACAATGACATTTCTGACCGTTTATATACCCGGTATCATGGCAATCTGGACAGGTGTAAATAGGCTCAAAATAATCAAGCGGATATCCGAGTGTGGATAGCAGTGCAGCACGCTCCTCCTTATAGTCCTCGATTGCAAGGCGTAAAGCGGCAAGAGCATTCTCATCGCCGTCCATAAGCCTGTACGCCTGCCTGACAGATGCGGATGCAATCTCTGAGTCAATTTCCCTGAGGCGGGGCGCCTTGCGATAGGCTTCCTCAATACGCTTGTCATGTATGTATTTGTTCTGAAGCTGGCGTTTATCGTAGCCTCGCATTATCTCATCATATTGAGCATTGGTAAGTGCCATATATCCTCCTTGGGATGTGTAAATCTAACTTGAAAAATCATATAACTAAATCACGCAACAGAAATCATACAGTTTAAATCATATAATTGAAATCATGTAGCTTAAATCATACCGTAGAATTCAGAAACAGCTTCTCCAGCTTGTCGTAATCATTGTTTCGCTGATTGAAGTTGTTAAATTTATTCTTGGAACTTGAATTATTGTTTTTTGGTTTTGAGGAACCGTTTGCAGCATTTGTGCCTTGTGATGAGCCTGTAGCAGAGGCTTTATTGGCCTTGGCAAAGTTGGCATCAAGCACTTCAACATCCTTTAATGTATGTACATCCTTTTTCTTCCAGTTCGCGAGTATCGAGTCTGTGTACTCGAAGCTTGGCTTCTGGATAGCTGAAATGGTTTTACTGCAGGCGGCCTTTACAAGCTCTATATCGAAACCGTATTCGCCGACCCATTTGTTGATGAGTGACACCTCAGAGTCAACCAGATTGCGGCCTGTGATGCCTAGAGCCTTCATTACAGAATAGTAAATCTGTGAGTGAGCGGCTGCATCGTCCTTTGCCTGGTCTACGGTCTTTATGCCGGCATCGGCCCAGCCGAGAGCGACCTTGTTCATGTACCGAAGGCTTGAATGTCCTTTGGTAATGCAGTACTCCACGAGATACTCCACCAGGTCGGTAGAAAAATGGAGCTCGTCCAGCCAGTAGAGCACCATATTGGTGTCTGTGGATGAAAGCGTATGCTTCAGATATGTCTCTATAATAAAGAAAAGCTCTGAAATGTCAGGATTCTTTCTAAACTCCTTAATCTCATCAAGTGTGTATTCCTTCTGTGAAGAAGCAGGCTTGTCAGGAGTCTGGCTCTTAAGCTTTTCCACAACAGAATCCTGCATCCGAATATTCGCGGTAGAAATATTCTGTGCAGCATTATTAACCACGCCGTTTTGCAAATTATTCTGTGCAGCATTATTAACCACGCTGTTTTGCAAATTATTCTGCGCGGCATTATCAGCCACAGCGCTTTGTATATTACTCTGAGCAGCCTGCATACCGGATACAGAAAGACTGCAGAGGTTGATTCCCATAATCTGGCCATCAGCGCCGGATTGCAGCTGTAAAATGCCCTCAGAAGCCCAGTAATTGAGAGCACGTATGATGTCGGCCTCAGTATTGCTGAAATGATCGGCAATCTCTGAAATAGTTGCTATGCCTGCCCCGGAGCCTGTCGCACGGAGCAGATAAAGGTATACCTTGACAAACTCACCGTTTGCCTTTGGCATGTATTGATCTATAAAAATATCTGACACAGTAGTGAATGATGTTGCTATGTCACTGCTAATGTTTATCGCTGTCATATAAAAAACTCTCTTTCGCTTAACCTGTGAGCAATTATAGCACAATATTTTAACCGTGTGAAGATGGTAAAAGTGCTACAAGCCTTGTAAACTCGGGCTTTCTGAATCCACAAAAAAATGTGGATAATGTGGATAACTATGTAAAATAATTGAAAAATCAATGTATCACAGGGTATATAAGCTGTTGAAAATTATTTAAAAAATCCACACACAAAATGAGAGTTGTTAACATTTTGTATGTGGATAACGTGGATAACTTATTTCTTAAGCAGGTCTTCGCCGATTTCTACTACATTTCCGGCACCCATTGTTATCAACAGGTCGCCGTTTACACAATTTTCTGATAAAAATTTCTCGATTTCCTCAAATGATGGGAAATAGTGCGCATTCACACCTTTTTCGAGCAATAAATCAAGGATGTCCTTAGATGAAATGCCATAGGTGTTCTGCTCACGAGCAGCATAGATATCAGCTAGCACCACAACATCTGCCATTGAAAGAACATCGGCAAAATCATTTAAGAATGCCTTGGTTCTGGAATAGGTATGTGGCTGGAAGCAAAGGACAAGCCTGTCATGTGGATATTTTTGTGCAGCTGTCAGTGTTGCACGGATCTCGGTTGGATGGTGAGCGTAGTCATCAATGATTGTGACGCCGTTTACCTTGCCCTTGTACTGGAAACGTCTGTCAGCACCGCCAAATTTGTCGAGGCCTGTGAGGATAGACTCCTCATCAAGACCGAGTGTGGTGGATAAAGCTATGGCTGCGAGCGCATTGCTTACATTGTGAGCGCCCGGAACAGAGAGTTTTACGTCGAAAAGTGGACTACCCTGTCTCATAGCTGTAAAAGATGCACAAGCTTTATCGTCATAGGTTATATTTTCCGGATAGAAATCATATTTTGAATCAAAGCCATAGGTGATAATCTTCTGAGGAAGACCTGCGACAATCTCTTCATAGCGGTCAATTTCACCATTGATGATGGTAGCACCGCCTGCGAGAGTGTTTGATGCATACTCGCGGAAGGAATGCCTGATGTCGTTGATATCCTTGAAGAAATCCAGATGCTCAGCCTCAATATTTAAAATAATACTGTAGCGTGGTCTGAAATTCAAAAAGCTGTTTGTGTACTCACACGCCTCAGAGATGAAGTACTCTGAATCGCCCACACGCAGATTGCCGTGGATAGATGACAAAATACCTCCTACGGAAATGGTAGGATCTGTCTGAGCGGCGAGAAGAATCTCACTGATCATGGATGTGGTGGTAGTCTTGCCGTGTGTGCCGGCTACAGCGATAGAATAATCGTAATTGTCCATAATCTGTCCGAGAAGCTCGGCTCTGGTAAGCATTGGAATACCGGCTGCTTTTGCTGCGGCAAACTCAGGATTGCTTTCGTGGATAGCAGCAGTGTAAACCACCAGGTCGATATCGGAGGTGATATTGTCTGCGCTCTGACCATATATGACTTTTATGCCCTTGGCAGCAAGCGTTTTTGTGAGGTCTGATTCCTTTGAATCGGAGCCGGAAATGGTAAAGCCCTCCTCATGCAGAATCTCTGCGAGACCGCTCATGCTGATACCGCCGATGCCTATGAAATGGATGTGTATTGGTTTGCTGAAATCTATTTTATACATTTATTTTACCTGCCTGATTTATTATAATTGTAACTATTAAGAACTGCTGAGAACAAAAAGCCGATGCGTCATGATTGCATGTAAGCGACAGATTTTCTTGTTCTGAATAGTTACTTTATATTAATTATACAACTAAATACAGTATTTGCAAAGGAAAAATAAGGTGAAAGCAGGCATGACTTTCAAATGATAAGAACCCTTGCAGGTTAAACAGATATACGATAAATGACACTTGTGCAAAATGTCAAAAAAAAAGAAAAATATTATTTGATTTTGTGAAAAATGTTGAAGTGATAATGCGGCTGTGGTATAATTTTTTTTATAAAAATAATTCATCCGGACCATATGAATTTGATGGGTTTAAAGTATATGGCAGTAACTGCAATTTATGCAGCGGCAACTATAATTTATATGGAAACAATTGTGATTTATTATAGAAGCATTACAGATACGGTTATTACAGAAACTAGTGGTGGGGACCGGATGGGCACAACAAAAATTAGGACAGACGAGGAGTGATAACGTGATTAAGAAAGAAATGATAGCCATGCTTTTAGCAGGCGGTCAAGGCAGCAGACTTGGTGTTCTGACAGCGGACGTAGCAAAACCGGCAGTTTCGTTTGGTGGAAAGTACAGAATCATAGATTTTCCGCTTAGCAACTGCATCAATTCAGGCATTGATACAGTTGGGGTACTTACACAGTATCAGCCACTCAGACTTAACAGCCACATAGGAATAGGTATTCCGTGGGACCTCGACAGGAATAACGGAGGAGTGGCAATACTGCCTCCTTATGAGAAGAGCGGCAACAGCGAGTGGTACACAGGTACAGCCAATGCAATCTACCAGAATATGAGGTATATAGACAGTTACAACCCGGACTATGTGTTGATACTGTCAGGAGACCATATTTACAAGATGGACTATGAGGTGATGCTTGATTTCCACAAGGAAAACAATGCAGATGTGACCATAGCAACAATGCCGGTGCCTATCGAGGAGGCCAGCCGATTTGGTATCGTTATAGCCGATGATGATAAGCGCATCAATGCATTTGAGGAAAAGCCGGTTCATCCGCGTAGCAATCTCGCATCAATGGGCATTTACATATTCTCATGGCCGGTGCTAAAGGAAGCCTTACTTGCACTAAAGAATCAGGAAAACTGTGATTTTGGCAAGCATGTCATACCATACTGCTTTGAAAACGACAGACGTATGTTTGCATACGAGTTCAACGGATACTGGAAGGACGTAGGTACACTGGGCTCATACTGGGAGGCCAATATGGAGCTTGTGGACATCATTCCGGAGTTCAACCTGTACGAGGAGTATTGGAAGATTTACACAAAGAACGATGCAATCGAGCCACTTTATATAGCCAAAGGGGGTCATGTGGAGCGAAGCATCATGGGTGAGGGCTGTGAATGCTATGGTCATGTGGAACATTCTGTTATAGGTGCCAACGTCAAGATTGGAAGAGGCGCAGTAATACGTGATTCCATCATCATGCGTGACACGGAGATAGGCTCCAATGTCACGATAGACAAGTCCATCATTGCCGAAAATTGCAAGGTGGGCGACAATGTGACACTTGGCTTCGGACAGGAGAAGCCGAACGTATTAAATGAGAGCATATACTCATTTGGGCTTGTCACTATAGGAGAAGATTCTGTGATACCGGACGGGGTAAAGATAGGCAAAAATACAGCAATCTCCGGTGTTACATACGAAGAGGATTACAAAGATGGTGTGCTTGAGGGCGGAGAAGTTATTATCAAGGCAGGTGACGGAAAATGAAGGCAATAGGAATAATTTTGGCCGGCGGCAACAATAATAGGATGAAGGAACTGACAGCAAAACGAGCAGTACCGGCCCTGCCGGTAGCAGGCAGCTTCAGGGCTATAGATTTTTCACTCAGCAGCATGTCAAACTCACATATACAGACAGTTGCGATATTGACACAATATAATGCACGCTCACTGAATGAGCATTTAAGCTCATCAAAATGGTGGAATTTTGGCAGAAAGCAGGGAGGATTATTCCTCTTTACACCTACAGTCACAGCGGACAACAGTGACTGGTACAGGGGTACGGCAGATGCGATGTATCAGAATATTGATTTTCTCAAGAGACGCCATGAGCCATATGTCATCATCAGCAGCGGTGACTGTGTATACAAGCTGGATTTCAACAGAGTGCTTGATTTTCACATCGAGAAAAAATCAGACATTACAGTGGTATGCAAGGACATGATGTACAACGACGATGTCAGCCGTTTTGGTGTGGTACGCATGGATGAGGAGTCAAGAATCACAGAGTTTGATGAAAAGCCGATCGAGGCTTCATCCAATACCATTTCCACAGGTATCTATGTCATCAGAAGACGACAGCTCATAGAGCTTTTGGAGGCAGCAGCTGAGGAAAACAGATTCGATTTCGTAAATGATATCCTCGTGCGCTACAAAAATGTAAAGAAAATATATGGCTACAAGATAAATTCGTATTGGAACAATATCGCCGATATTGATGCATACTTCAAGACCAATATGGATTTCTTAAGACCTGACGTCAGAAGCTATTTCTTCAGGGAGGAGCCGACAATCTGTTCAAAGGTGGACGACCTGCCACCGGCCAAGTTTAATCCGGGATCAGACATTTCAAACAGCCTCGTATCAAGTGGCTGTATCATAAACGGCAGAGTGGAGGATTCGGTGCTTTTCAAGCAGGTATTTGTGGGCAAAAACACCACAGTGAAGAACTGCGTGATACTCAATGATGTCTACATAGACGACAATGTGCACCTTGAGAATTGCATCGTAGAGAGTCGCGGAACTATCAGTCCAAACACATACTACTGTGGTGAGGATGGAGTCAGAATAGTAAAAGAAAAAAATGTAAGATATGTAATTTAAAAACAGACCAGGGGGACAAAAATATGCAGATTACAGACATCAGAATTCGTAAGGTAGAAAAGGAAGGCAAGATGAAGGCGGTTGTGTCAATTACAATCGATGATGAATTCGTGGTACATGACATCAAGGTAATCGAAGGAGAAAAGGAACTTTTCATCGCCATGCCAAGCCGTAAGGCAAACGATGGCGAGTACAGGGATATAGCCCATCCGATTAACTCTGCCACACGCGAGAAGATCCAGAATATGATTCTTGAAAAGTATAAGACAGAGATTGAGAATGTATAAAACAGTCAAATGTTGTAGCAAATGTAAATAATAATTTTGGTATGTGTATATCAGACGAAATCGCGCAAGTGCATCGAAGGAAATTGGCTTGCGCGGTTTTTGTGTAATAAGGGTTTGATTAGAGAATAAAAAGTAAGCATATATTCATTTTAGACCCTCGTCTTTTACCCTTGTCTTTTAGCTAACTTGAAAAAGTAAATTCCAGTGCAGAAGTAAATTCCACACTCATTTAAA
>OHNF01001521.1_pt1 | contig 11225 bp, 9 predicted proteins | sample 1569491 | NCBI WGS metagenome assembly OHNF01 (sample SAMEA3879557, study PRJEB24766) | human gut metagenome | biome: human-associated habitat; feature: feces | place: USA | collected 1985/1987 | reverse complement strand
CCTGCCATGATTCCAGACTTTGCTGCCGGAAGAACAGCACAGAACACACTGCGTTCGTGGGTATCTCCCAGTGCCAGTGCTCCTTCATAATAGCTCTCCGGAACTGCCCGGATCGCACTCTCTGAAACTCCGATAATCGTTGGCAGGATCATGATTCCCAGAAGAACAGAAGCTGTAAGTACTCCTTTTCCACTGGTTCCGGTCAATTGTTGTATGATTGGAACGATCACCACCAGTCCAAAAAATCCATATACTATGGAGGGAATTCCTGCCATCAGCTCAATGGCCGGTTTCAGGATCGGCACTACCACGTACCACAGCACCTGAATGGAGTTACAGCCGTCAATCTGCGCCGCCTCTTCCATGTCACGCGGGACGCCGCGCAGGAACTGGATCAGCATGAAGACGAAGAACCCCTGAGTGGCGAAGGCCAGCGGCAGGTACAGCGGCATATAGCTGTTGAGCATGCCCATTTCACGGAACATCAGGTACTGCGGGATCAGCAGCACGGTGCTGGGCAGCAGCATGGTGGTGATGAGCGTGGCGAACCAGAACTTCTTCCACGGGATCTCGAAGCGGGCAAAGCCGTACGCCACGATGGTGGAGGAGATAATGGTCAGGATCACTTTCGGGATCACATACTTAAAGGTGTTCAGCATGTAATGGCCGAAGTTGTACTCGGTGCCGGTTTTCCAGCCGTTTACGAAACCATCCCAGGTGGCGTGGGCAGGCCACAGGCTCAGTGTGGTGAAGATCTCGTGGTTCGGTTTGAACGACGCGGAGAACATCCACACCAGCGGGTAAAGCATCAGCAGGCCGACAACCAGCAGAATCACATAGCGAACGGAGGCGTTGATTTTCTCTCTGCGCAGCGTGCGGGCCACTTCGCGTTCGGCGACGCTTCTTGCCGTGGAGAGTTGTTGAATATCAGCCATTTTTGCCTCCTTTATCGGCGGAGTAGAACACCCAGTATTTCGACGACTTAAAGGCGATACCGGCGAAGACGGCCACCACCAGGAACAGGATCCACGCCAGCGCCGCGCCATAGCCCATATCGAAATACTTAAAGGCGGTGTCGTAGATGTAGAGCGAGAACAGATAGGTCGAATAGGTTGGCCCGCCGCCGGTAATCACGTACGGCCCGGTAAATTCCTGGAACGCCTGCGTGGTCTGCATGATGAAGTTGAAGAAGATCACCGGCGTAATCAGTGGCACGGTCACCTTCATGAACATCTGCCATTTCGATGCGCCATCGATCATTGCCGCTTCATACTGGGACTGCGGTACGTTTTGCAGCGCGGCCAGGAAGATGACCATCGCGGAACCGAACTGCCAGACGCGCAGCAGGGTAACGGACATCAGCGCCAGCGACGGCTCGCCCAGCCAGTTCACCGGATCAAAGCCAAAAACGCCGATAAAGCTGTTCAGCAGGCCATCGATGGCAAATAAGGCGCGCCACAATACGGCAATGGCGACGGAGCTGCCGAGGATCGACGGAATATAGTAGGCCGTTCGGAAAAAGCCGATGCCGCGTAATTTAAAGTTCAGGACAAAGGCAATTCCTAATGCAAAGGCGAGCTTTAGCGGGATGGTTAAAAATACATAGGCAAAGGTCACGCCCATGGATTTCCAGAAGAGCGTGTCTTCGGTAAACATGTAGCGATAGTTTTCGATGCCGTTAAACACCGGCGGACTCATCAAATCGTAATCCGTAAAGCTGAGGAAAAACGATGAGACGAAGGGGAATGCCGTAAAGAGTATCAGCCCGATGATATAGGGTGATATCCATGCGAGCCCCAGCAGCTTGTTTTCATTCATACATACCTACCTGGCAATCAATGGTTTAATACGAAATCTGCTTTGTTACATTTTCCCAGGCCTGCGATGCGCGGCATGGGAGCTGAAATTCAGGGTGCAACGTCTGGCAACGGCAAAACCTACGTTTGTTTTTTAACGCTTTTTTGTCTTTCGTCGTGGTGTAAGCGCTTCGGGTTTCAAAAGAGCTGAACCGGTGTTCTTGGATACTAAAACATCGTTTTATTTTATATTATTGCGATTTATTTCTGCGTCATTCGCTTAATGGTGGAAATGTGATCAGCGTCGAAACGCTGTTTCAATATAGTGAGGGAGGTGGCATTTTTGACTTTCCACGGACGTTCGCCGCGGCCCATGAGGAAGAGATAATGAAGCAAAAGGGGAGCAGGAATAACAATAGTCACGCAGCGTGGCTAACTACCAGATCTGATAGCAGGTCTACAGATATACCAATTCGTCATTCAGATAATTCTTACATTCTTGTATGATTTGTTACACCGGAACCAGTCAGGCAGAATTTCACTGCATCCTTAAAAGAAGAACAGTTATGTCAGCGATGGATTTCAAAAAACATACGGATCTCAATTTTCCTCACTATGCTCCCCCGGCGGTCAGCGCTAAAGAAATAGATCTTCTGGGTCTGCTGGACGTCCTGCTGGCAGCAAAAAAACGCATCATCACCATTGTCTTTGCATTTGCACTGGTCGGCCTGGCAATCGCCTTTCTGATACCGCAAAAATGGACCAGTAAAGCGGTCATTACGCCGGCGGAACAGACGCAGTGGAGTTCGCTGCGCCAGATGATGGTGGCGCTCCAGGTGCTTGATGTCGACGTGAAAATTACCCGTGCGGATGTGTTTAATCTGTTTATCAAAAAGTTTCAGTCCCAGTCTCTGCTTGAAGAGTACATGAAGAGCTCACCTTACGTGATGGCTCAGCTCGATGGCGCTGAGGTTGACCCGCTGGAGCTGCACCGCGCGGTGGTCAATATTGCCGAAAAGATGAAGGCTGTTGATAACACGCAGGAAAAAAATGCCGATAAAGCACCATACCTCTCCTGGACGTTAAGCTTCACAGCCCCAACGGCAGAGGATGCGCAGAAAGTGTTGAATGGTTACATTCAGTACATCTCCCGCATCGTCGAGCAGGAGACCATGCAAAACATTCGCGATCAGCTGATCCTGAGAACCAAAACGGTACAGCAGCAGCTGGAGTTGGATCGGGTCCGTCTGACCAATATCCACAATACCAACCTGCAACGCCTGAACTACTCGCTGGAAGTGGCGAACGCGGCTGGGATCAAAAAGCCGGTTTACAGCAATGGACAGGCGGTGAAAGACGATCCGGATTATTCCGTCGCCCTCGGTGCGGACGGGATTGCGCAGAAATTGCAGATTGAAAAAAATCTCAAGGACGTTTCTGAGCTGAACGCCGATTTCCAGAACCGCGAATACTATCTGGCACAGCTGCAAAAACTCTCCTTCGAAGATGTGAGCCTGGAGCCGTTCAAATACCAGCTTTCACCTTCTATGCCGGTGAAAAAAGATGGCCCGGGCAAAGCCCTCATCGTGCTGCTGGCGTGTATTCTGGGTGGACTGTTCGCCTGTGGCAGCGTGCTGCTGCGCGAGGCTATGAGCACCCGCAACCCGCTGCCGGAACAACTTCCTGAGCCGGTAACGGAATAACATCAAAAAAGGCGCTCAACTGAGCGCCTTTTTTTATTTCAGGAAATCTTCGCGTACCGGCGTAAAGGTATCCAGCAGGGTGCCGGGTTTCAGGCAAACGCAGCCGTGCATCACGTGCGGCGCTTTATAGAGGGTGTCGCCCGCGGTCACCACATGCTTCTCCTCGCCAATGGTGAACTCAAATTCCCCCGAGAGAACGTAGGTGAGTTGCTCATGCGGGTGGTTATGCATCGGGCCAATCGCGCCTTCCTCGAAATTCACTTCCACCGCCATCATCCTGCCGTCGTGCGCCAGAATACGACGCGTCACGCCGTTGCCCAGATCCTCAAGCGTGGTCTCTTTATGGAAAATAAACATATTTTCGCCCTGTTATGTAATGAAACATTGTTTCAATTAACTTATCTCACCCGCCGAGAAAAGGAAACGTTTAGCCAAATAACTGGAAAGGCGATCACAAGTTTGCTTCACTGGGTGAAACGCACAGGAGGAAAGATGAAAACGATCGGTCTGTTAGGGGGCATGAGCTGGGAATCAACGATCCCGTACTACCGCCTGATTAATGAAGGCGTTAAACAGCGTATGGGCGGTCTGCATTCGGCCAGCCTGCTGCTGCACAGCGTGGATTTCCATGAAATAGAAGCCTGCCAGTCGAGCGGGGAGTGGGACAAAGCGGGGCAGATACTGGCGGACGCCGCGCTCGGGCTGGAGCGTGCGGGCGCGCAGGGTATTCTGCTGTGTACCAACACCATGCATAAGGTGGCGTCGCACATTGAAGACCGCTGTTCGCTGCCGTTCTTACATATCGCGGATGCCACCGGGCGTGCCATACGTACCGCCGGCATGACGCGCGTGGCGCTGCTGGGGACGCGCTACACCATGGAACAGGATTTTTACCGCGGGCGGCTGAGCAGCCAGTTCGGGATTGAAAGCCTGATCCCGGAGGAGGCTGACCGGGCGCGCATTAACCAGATTATTTTTGATGAGCTGTGTCTGGGCACCTTCAGCGAAGCTTCGCGCGCCTGGTACGTCAGCGTGATAGAGAAACTGGCGCAGCAGGGAGCGGAAGGGGTCATCTTCGGCTGTACCGAAATCGGTCTGCTGGTGCCGGCAGACCGAAGCCCGATACCGGTCTTCGATACCGCCGCCATCCATGCCGCGGATGCGGTGGAGTTTATGCTGTCATAAAGGTTTTTGCAGGGCAGGTAAGCGAAGCGCCACCTGACGCGCGTGCGCAATCAGATGTTCACTAAAGGCATCAACCAGCGCTGAGGCGGGCCGGTGCAGCGGGCGGATCAGGCTCACGGTAAAGGGAACGGAAACGCTAAAACGGCGCAGAACCACACCGCTGCTGGCGTAGTCCATGGCCGTGAGCGGGTTCACCACCGAAATACCCACGCCCGCGCGCACCATCGCGCAAATTGACGCCGCACTGTGCGTTTCCATCACCATCCGCCGCTTCACCTGATGTTCGGCAAACAGGCCATCCAGAAGCTGCCGGTAGCTGTCGGTCTGCGACAGGCTGATATAGTTCTCGCCGTGAAAATCCGCCGGTGTCAGCACCGTTTTGTGGGCAAGCGGGTGGCTGGCAGGCAGCACGCAGACCTCATCCAGCGACAGCAGCTCCGTGCGTTCCGTTCCCGCTGGCGTGACGAGGGTTTCAGTCAGACCCAGATCGTGGCGCTGGGCCGAAAGCCACTCCTCCAGCAGCGGCGACTCCTGCGGCACGATGGTCAGGCTGACCTCCGGATAGTGGGCCAGAAACGGCTGTAACAGTACCGGCAGGAATGACTGGGAAAAGACCGGCAGGCAGACGATGGACAGTTCGCCCTGGCGGAACTCCCTCAGGCTCTCTGCCGCGCTCACGATCCTGTCCAGCCCGTACCAGGAGCGCTGAACCTCCTCAAACAGACGTAAACCCTGCACCGTTGGATGCAGCCTGCCGCGGGTGCGTTCAAACAGCTTCAGCCCCAGCACTTTCTCAAAACGCGCCAGCTCGCGGCTGACCGTCGGCTGCGAGGTGTGCAGCATGTGCGCGGCTTCAGTGAGATTGCCGGTGGTCATCACCGCATGAAAAATCTCGATATGGCGTAGGTTAACGGCGGGCATAGGGCACCTGATGGCTGAGTGTGTTCCATATCATTTTTGCATAGACTCACGATAAAACGATATTTTTTATTCTCTTCAGGCTATGGCGTAATGATAAAAAACAGATTTCCGGAGACGACCATGCCACGCCCGCTCAACCAGACCGAAACCGATTTAAACGCCGATAACCTGCTGCGCCTGCCTGCCGAATTCGGCTGTCCGGTGTGGGTTTACGATGCGCAGATTGTCCGCGAGAAGATCGCCGCGCTGCATCAGTTTGACGTGGTGCGTTTTGCGCAGAAGGCCTGCTCCAATATTCATATTCTGCGCCTGATGCGCGAGCAGGGCGTGAAGGTTGACTCCGTATCGCTGGGTGAGATCGAACGTGCGCTGGCGGCCGGGTTTGATCCGAAAGCCGACAGCGACGCGATCGTCTTCACCGCTGACCTGATAGACGACGCCACGCTGGCGCGCGTGCACGAGCTGCAAATCCCGGTCAATGCTGGTTCGGTGGATATGCTGGAACAGCTTGGGCAGGTCTCTCCTGGCCATCGCGTCTGGCTGCGCGTCAACCCGGGCTTTGGTCACGGCCACAGTCAGAAAACCAACACCGGGGGCGAAAACAGTAAACACGGGATCTGGTATGCCGATATGCCTGCGGCGCTGGAGGTTTTACAACGCTACAACCTCAAGCTGGTGGGCATTCACATGCATATCGGGTCCGGCGTGGATTATGGCCATCTTGAGCAGGTCTGTGGCGCAATGGTGCGTCAGGTTATCGATTTTGGTCAGGATCTGGAGGCGATCTCCGCCGGGGGAGGGCTTTCGATCCCTTACCGCGAAGGAGAAGAGGCGATCGACACGGATCACTATTACGGCCTGTGGAGCGCCGCGCGTGACAGGATCGCTGCCCATCTGGGCCATGCGGTGAAGCTGGAGATTGAGCCGGGTCGTTTCCTGGTCGCCGAAGCTGGCGTGCTGGTGGCGCAGGTGCGGAGCGTGAAGGAGATGGGAAGCCGTCACTTTGTGCTGATTGATGCTGGCTTCAACGACCTGATGCGCCCGTCCATGTACGGCAGCTATCATCACATTACCGCGCTTGCCGCCGATGGCCGCGATCTGGTCAACGCGCCGCGCATCGAGACCGTTGTTGCCGGCCCGCTGTGTGAATCCGGTGACGTCTTTACTCAGCAGGAAGGCGGGAAAGTCGAAACCCGTTCGCTGCCAGAGGTAAAACCGGGAGATTATCTGGTGCTGCATGATACCGGTGCGTACGGGGCGTCTATGTCTTCCAACTACAATAGCCGCCCGCTGCTGCCGGAAGTGCTGTTTGATAACGGCGTGGCGCGGCTGATTCGCCGTCGCCAGACCATTCAGGAGCTGCTGGCGTTAGAGCTGGTCTGATTAAACCACGGCCCTGTTGTCACCGAATCGCGTAACACCAGCGTGCCGGTGAACGGCGGGATCGCTTCAACCGGCTGGTTTTTTGCCAGCCGGATCGCCTGGTCGATTGCCGTGACGATCATGTTGTCGATCGGCAAATATACCGACGACAGGGCAGGCTCCAGCCACTTTGCGCTGGGGGCATCGTCAAAACCAAACAGCGAAATATCCTGCGGGATCTTCAGCCCGGCCTGGTGTAATGCTTTGGAGGCGCCCAGGGCCATATCATCATTACAGGCAAACAGGGCGCTGAACGATGTCTTTTCCGCAATCAGCTCCTTGCACAGCTCGTAACCCCGCGTCATGCCTGCATCGCCGTATTTAATCCGCCGCTCGTTGAGACGAATACCGTGCTTCTCCAGCGCCTTACGGTAGCCCATCAGCCGCGCTTTACCCGTTGGGGTGTGGATCGGGACGGTGATACAGGCGATCTCCCGATGACCCTGGCTTATCAGGTAATCCACCGCTTTGAAGGCCGCGTCCTGCTGTTCAAAGAAGACGCAGCGATCCGCCGCCTGGCTCACTTCACGGTTAATGATCACCAGCGGCGTCTGCACGCTGTTGATCAGCTTCAGGATCGTCTTTTCGCTCATGTATCGCGTGTACAGCACGATGGCGTCGCACTTGCGGTCGGCGAGCATCTGCACCGCCTGTTCTTCCTGTTCAGGGGCGTCGTGACCGTCGGTAACAATCAGCTGTTTTCCGTGCTTTTCGGTCTGCCGTGACGCCTGCTGTAGCAAACGACCAAAGTAAAAACCGTCGAACGTCGAGACGACAAGACCAATGCTGTTGCTGGTCTGGTTAGCCAGCGAACGCGCGAGAAAGTTCGGACGATAGCCCAGCTCCTCCATCGCGCGAAATACCTGCTGACGCGTGCTCTCTTTAACCTGACCTGTGCCGTTCAGCACGCGCGAAACGGTGGCCTTCGACACGCCCGCACGCAGTGAGACATCCAGCATTGTTGCCATTCGAAATTCCTGTTTCCACGTAATGGTTTGCAGTTTAACACAGACCATCCGGCGCATAAGCGACGTGGTAAGGGCAAAACCCCATAACGATCACGCTTTTCGGTAACGATCCTCGCCAGCGGGATAAATGCCTGTCATTGGCATGCCAAAATGGTGATAAATCGCAATCTGGAATACCTCTTACCTCATTGAGAGCTTAATCACAGAACAAAGCGCCTGTGGGCGCTATTTTTGGCATACCAATATTATCCGGCTGTCCATCTTATTCAATAAAAGCCCTTTTACTGAGGTATTACCCTATGGCATTTCAGGAAAAACTGATCGACGCTCTGGGCAGTTTTGCCACCACCTTCAACAGCTATCGTTATATCCAGGCGATCAAGTCTGCGTTTATTACCTTAATGCCGGTCATCATTGTGGGGGCGTTCTCGGTACTGATCTCCAATATGGTGCTGGATCCGAAAAACGGCCTGGCGAGCTTTCAGTCGCTGTCGTTTCTGGCGGCGTTAAAGCCGATCACCAGCGCGCTCAACTATGCCACGCTTAACTTTCTCAACATCGGTGCGGTGTTTTTAATCGGCATTGAGCTGGGGCGTATTAACGGCATTAAGTCCCTGTTCCCCGGCCTGCTGGCGGTGATCTGCTTTATCTGCGTGACGCCAACCACGGTGGAAATGCTGGTGGACGGCGAGATGCACGTGGTGAAAGACGTGCTGCTGCGCCAGTTCTCCGATACCCGCAGCCTGTTCCTCGGCATGTTTATCGCCATCCTGTCAGTGGAGATTTACTGCTGGCTGGAAAACCGCAAGGGGCTGAAAATCAGGATGCCGGACACGGTGCCGCCGAACGTCGCCGCGTCGTTCTCTGCGCTGATCCCGGCCATTATCACCACCACCGCCATCGCCACCTTTGGCTTCGTGTTTCATCAGATTACCGGCATGTATCTCTACGACGCGGTTTACCAGGTGGTGCAACAGCCGCTGGAGCGCGTGGTGCAAAGCCTGCCGGGGATCCTGCTGCTGATGTTTGTCGCCCAGCTGTTCTGGGTGATTGGTATTCACGGCAACCAGATGATCAAGCCGATCCGCGAGCCGCTGTTGCTGGGGGCAATCACCGTTAACATGAGCGCGTTCGAGCAGGGCAAAGAGGTGCCAAACATCATCACCATGCCGTTCTGGGACGTCTATATGAGCATCGGCGGCTCCGGCCTGACCATCGGCCTGCTGATCGCCGTCATGATTGCCACCAAACGTAAAGAGATGAAGGAGATCGCTAAGCTCTCCATCGGCCCGGGTATTTTTAACATCAACGAGCCGGTGATTTTCGGCCTGCCGATAGTCTTTAACCTGCCGCTTATGATCCCGTTTGTGCTGCTGCCTGCTATCGGGATTTACTTTGCGTGGCTCTGTACCACGCTGGGGTTCATGTCGCGCTGCGTGGTGATGATCCCGTGGACCACGCCGCCAATTCTCAGCGCCTGGCTGGCGACGGCGGGGGACTGGCGCGCGGTAGTGGTGCAGTTGGCAATCATCGTATTTGGTGTATTCTTCTACCTGCCTTTCCTCAAAGTTGCCGAGCGAGTGGCTTTAAAAAACAGCGGGACAGAACACTAATTTAAGGAAGGACGATGGCGGCGAAGTACATCACCATAGCGCGGGAAATTAAAAAACGCATCATCAGCCAGCAGTACGCCGCCAATGAACCGCTGCCGGACCAGTTCGCGCTGGCGGCGGAGTTCAGCACCAGCCGGATGACCATTCAGCAGGCGATGCGTCAGCTGATTGTCGAAGGGCTGGTCTATACCCGACAGGGGCAGGGCACGTTCATCCGCAAAAATTTCCTCCAGCTTTCCCAGTGGGATCTCTCCGGCAGCGACTACTTCGGGGCGACCAAAACCTGGGAACATTTAGGCACGGTGAGCAGTCAGGTTGTGCACTTCGAACTGCGTTTCCCGAACGAGAAAGAGCAGGCATCGCTGATGATAAATCCGGATACGCCGATCTATGACTTTATCCGTCTGCGTTTACTGAACGGTGAGCCGATGTCTCTGGACGCCACGGTAATGCCGCTCAATCTGGTCCCCGGTCTGAACAAAACCCATCTTGAAAGTTCGGTATTCCGGTATGTGCAGGAGACGCTGGGGCTGAAGATCATGGGATCGTATCGTGTGGTGCGGGCGCTGAAGCCCAGTGCGCTGGATATGCAGCACCTTGTCTGCGAGCCAACCGACCCGGTGCTGGAGGTAGAGCAGGTGATCTATCTGGAAGATGGTACGCCGCTGGAGTACGCCCATTGTCACTATCGCTATGACCATGGCGGCATCGTTATCGTGAATAACGGATAAAAAAAAGCGGACTTCAAGGTCCGCTTTTTTAATTATCACGATTAGTTTAAACGCACCGGCATACCGGAACGGTTCTGAATCGCCTGGTCAACGATGGTCGTGTCAACATCCGCCTGAGAGGTGACGGACTGCACCGCGCTGGTCAGCTTAATCGGTACGATTTCGTTGTTGTTGATCTGATCTTCGCTGGTGGACAGCGGGTTATGCACTTCAATGTAACGGCTGCCATCCGGCTCTGACGTCGCTTTCACCGGTTCGTTAATGAACTGCACGCGCGTACCAACCGGCACGTTATCGAACAGGAATTTGATGTCTTCATTACGAAGACGCACGCAGCCGTGGCTTACGCGCAGGCCGATACCGAAGTTGGCGTTTGTACCGTGGATGGCATACAGACGACCAATGTACAGCGCGTACAGACCCATCGGGTTATCCGGGCCGGCAGGCACAACGGCTGGCAGCGGTTCACCGGCAGCAATGTACTCAGCGTGCATTTTGGCGGTCGGCGTCCAGGTTGGGCCCGCTTTCTTACGCTCCACTTTGGTGGTCCAGTTCAGCGGGGTGTCTTTACCCAGTTGACCGATACCGATAGGCAGAACGATCACGGTGTTGGTGCCTTTCGGGTAGTAATACAGACGCATTTCGGCGCTGTTAATTACGATACCTTCGTGCACGGTATCCGGCAGGATCAGCTGCTGTGGAATGTTGAGTACGGTACCCGCTTTCGGCAGATACGGGTCAACGCCCGGGTTCGCTTCCAGCATGTTAGACAGGCCGAGCTGATACTGCGCCGCGAAGTATTCCAGCGGCTGAGTGTTACCTTCCGGCACCGTCACCACCTGGTTTTCACCCACCAGACGGCTTCCGTCTGTCGGCAGGGGATACG
>OHNF01001507.1_pt1 | contig 11292 bp, 7 predicted proteins | sample 1569491 | NCBI WGS metagenome assembly OHNF01 (sample SAMEA3879557, study PRJEB24766) | human gut metagenome | biome: human-associated habitat; feature: feces | place: USA | collected 1985/1987 | reverse complement strand
CCATCTCGCAGATGAGCATGGAGCCGATGACGGCGTCCTTATCGCGGACGTAGGGACCGGCCAGATAGCCGTAGCTCTCCTCGAAGCCGAAGATGAAGCGATCCACCTCACCGGCAGCCTCCAGATTTGCGATCTGATCGCCGATCCACTTGAAGCCGGTCAGCACGCTGCGCATCTCCACGCCATAATGAGCGGCAATGGCGTCGGCCAGCGGGGTGGAGACGATGGACTTGACGGCGACGGGGTCCTTCGGCATGGTGCCCTTCTCGATGCGGCCTGCGCAGATGTAGTCCAGCAGCAGAGCGCCCATCTCGTTGCCGGAGACCAGCTCATAGCTGCCGTCCGGGCACTTCATAGCGATGCCCACGCGGTCGGCGTCGGGGTCGGTGGCCAGCATCAGGTCTGCACCGGTCTTGGTGGCGAGGTCGAGGCCCAGCTTCAGGGCATCGAAGATCTCAGGGTTGGGGTAAGAGCAGGTGGTAAAGTAGCCGTTGGGATACTCCTGCTCCGGCACGATGGTGATGTCGGTGATGCCCATATCGTTCAGGACGTGGGTGACCGGCACCAGACCGGAGCCGTTCAGGGGGCTGTAGACCAGCTTCAGGCCAGCCGTCTTGCACAGGCCCGGGCGCACCTGACGTGCCTCGATGGCAGCGTAGAGGGCGTTCTTGCAGTCGTCGCCCACAAAGCGGATGAGGCCCTGCTCGACACCCTCTGCAAAGGAGATGTACTTTGCGCCGGTGAGGACATCGGTCTTCTGGATCTCATCGTAGACGATAGCGGCGGCGTCATCGGTCATCTGGCAGCCGTCGGGGCCGTAGGCCTTGTAGCCGTTGTACTTGGCGGGGTTGTGCGAAGCTGTGACCATGATGCCCGCGTTGCACTCGTAGTAACGGGTGGCAAAGCTCAGGGCGGGGACCGGCATCAGCGCGTCGTAGATGCGCACCTTGATGCCGTTCGCTGCCAGGACCCCGGCAGCCGTCTTGGCAAAGATGTCGCTCTTGAGGCGGCTGTCGTAGCTGATGGCCACGGTCTGGCTGCCGCCCTGCGTCTTGACCCAGTTTGCCAGACCCTGCGTGGCCTGACGCACGACGTAGATGTTCATACGGTTGGTGCCAGCGCCCAGCACGCCGCGCAGGCCGGCGGTGCCAAACTTCAGCGCAACGGCGAAGCGGTCCTTGATCTCGTCGTCATTTCCCTCGATCTTGGCCAGTTCCGGCTTCAGATCTGCGTCTTCCAGATCTGCTGCCAGCCAGCGCTTATACTCATCCTGATACATATTGCACACCTTACCTTTGTTATTTTTGACCATAATGGACAAATTCATCCAAGTCTACTTATACTATAAGCTTTTAAACGCTTTGTGTCAATTCAGGATTATGTACCAAGTTTTCCCCCTCAAAACCAGCAAATGCTACAAATCGCGTCGGCTTTCCGCTTTGCCGACCTCCCTCTGCTGCCATACAGGGCCAGTAGGTCACCCCTGCGTCGTCCAGCACTTCGGTCCAATGGCCCAGTCCAACGCCATTTTCGCACAGATACCGCATCAAAGGCATCAGCCGCCCGAAGTCGCCCGTCGGGCAGATGACCTGTTCCGTCGTGCATTCCCCGCCCTGCTGCCGCTGCACTGCCAACACGACACCCTCTTCCTCCAGGCTTGCGTAATAGCACAGCGTGTATGCGCGCTGATAGCCTTCGATATTCGAATAGGGCCGGGTGTAACAGCAGTACTCTTTCGCAACCATATGATCCTTCCTCCGATCTTGTTTTTTGCCTGTTCTCATTGCGTGTGTCTCGTTGACATCTCACATGCCCTCTAATATAATAGATTCAGATAAAAAATTGTGTCGAACCCGGACGGCATGCCCTGCTTTTTCCATTTCTTAGTCGTTTCTTATCCAACGATTTTACATTTTTCGTCCGTTATTTCAAAATAAACATCGACACTACGTAGAATCACGCAGTGATTCTTTTTTTAAGATGGATACAACAGCACAAATCAAAAATTTTAATGGCCCTGCCGCCCCCCTGTCGGGCAGAAAGGAGCGCCCCCATGTACGCAGTCCTCAAGAGCTTCGGCCTCAAGGGCCTCAACGGCTTCCCGGTAGAGGTCGAGGCCGACATCTCGGGCGGGATGCCCGCCCTCTCCATCGTCGGCCTGCCGGACTCTGCCGTCCGGGAGAGCGGCGACCGCGTTCATGCGGCCCTGAAGAATCTGGGCTTCAAGTGGCCCGACCGCCGCATCACCATCAACCTCGCCCCGGCCGATGTCCGCAAGACCGGCCCGGTGTACGACCTGCCCCTGCTGCTGGCCGTGCTGGCGGCCTCCGGGCAGCTGGAAACGCCGCCGAAGGACACCGCCTTTCTGGGTGAGCTGGCGCTGGACGGCAGCCTGCGGCCTGTGTCCGGCGTGCTGCCGATGGCACTGGAAGCCGCTGCCAGCGGGGTGCGGGCGCTCTACGTCCCGGCGGAGAACGCCGCCGAGGCCGCTGAGGCCGGAGGCAGCGAGATGCAGGTCTTCCCCGCTGCAACGGCCCGTCAGGTCGTGGACGCTCTGCGGGGCGTCCAGCCCATCCCGCCTACGGCTCCTGTTCCCTTCGACCCTGCCGACGCATGGAACCATGTCCCCGATTTCTCCGACGTCTGCGGTCAGCCGCTGGCCCGCCGGGCGATGGTCATTGCCGCTGCAGGCGGGCACAACGTCCTGCTCATCGGCGCACCCGGCACCGGCAAATCCATGCTGGCCCGGCGTCTCCCCGGCATCCTGCCCCCGCTGAGCCGGGAGGAGGCCGTGGAGACCACCAAGATCTATTCCATCGCCGGGCAGATGCCCGCAGGCCGGGGCCTCGTGACGGCCCGGCCCTTCCGCAGTCCCCATCACTCGGCCAGCTCGGCGGCACTGGCGGGCGGCGGCGCACTCTTCCGCCCCGGCGAGTGCAGTCTGGCCAACTGCGGCGTCCTCTTCCTCGACGAGCTGCCCGAGTTTTCCCGCGAGAGCCTCGAGGTGCTGCGCCAGCCCCTCGAGGACGGCTGCATCACGGTCAGCCGGGCCGCCGGCAGCGCCACTTACCCCAGCCGCTTCCAGCTTGTTGCCGCCATGAACCCCTGCAAGTGCGGCTACTACGGCCACCCCACCCGGGCCTGCACCTGTTCCCCCAGCGCGGTGCGGCAGTACCGCAGCCGGGTGTCCGGCCCGCTGCTGGACCGCATCGACCTCTGCGTCGAGATGGACCCCGTCGCCTTTGACGAGCTGCACAGCGTCTCTCCCTCTGAGAGCAGTGCCGAGCTGCGCAGGCAGGTCCTTGCCGCGCGGGCTGTTCAGGCCCAGCGGTACGCCTCCCCCGGCTACGAGGGCGTGCACTGCAACGCCCAGCTCACCGCCGGGCAGGTGCGGCGCATCTGCCGGATGACCCCTGCCGCTGAGCAGCTCCTGCGGGCCTCCTATGAGACGCTGGGCCTCTCGGCCCGCGCCCACGACCGCATCCTCCGGGTGGCCCGCACCGTGGCCGACCTCGCAGGCAAGCGTCTCCTCGACGAGGATTCCCTGCTGGAAGCGCTGCAGTACCGCGCACAGGAAAAGGTCGAGCTGACGTTCTGAGACCGCAAAAAGCTCCCCCGGCAGTCCAAGCCGGGGGAGCTTTGTCGTTGCTATAGCAGTTTCTCAGAATCTCCGCCATGTATCGGGCAGGAAGAGCACCAGCATCGGGAAGATCTCCAGACGGCCGGCCAGCATATCGAAGATGAGCACCAGCTTTGCGAAGTTGGAATAAGCCCCGAAGTTCATCATGGGGCCGACCTGATTGAGGCCGGGGCCAATGTTGTTCAGGGTGGCGGCGACGGAGGTAAAGTTTGTCACCATGTCAAAGCCGTCCAGACTCACCAGCATCAGGCTCGCTCCAAAGAGGAAGATGTAGGCCGCTATATAGACGTTGGTGGTGCGGATGGTCTCGTGGTTGACCAGCTTGCCGTCCATCCGGACGGGAGCCACCACCTGCGGGTGAAGGGCCTGTTTCAGCTCCTTGCCCAGCGTCTTACCCAGCAGCAGGAAACGGCTGACCTTGATGCCGCCGCCGGTGCTGCCCGCACAGGCACCCACGAACATCAGCAGCACCAGCACCTCTTTGGCCAGCGTGGGCCAGAGGTCGAAGTCACAGCTGGAAAAGCCGGTGGTCGTGATGATGGAGCCAACCTGAAAGGCCGCGTGGCGCAGTGCCTCGCCGAAGGTGCCGTAGAGGCTGCGGATGTTCACCGTGATGACGGCCACCGCCGCCAGAATGATGCCGAAATAGGCGCGGACCTCCTCGCTGGACGCTGCGCGGCGGAACCTCCGCAGCAGCAGGAGGAAATAAGCGTTGAAGTTGACGCCGAAGAGGATCATAAAGATGGTCACGACCCACTGGATGTAGGGTGAGAAGCTGGCAAAGCTGTCGTTCTTGAAACCGAAGCCGCCGGTGCCCGCCGTGCCGAAGGACGTGAGCAGCGAGTCGAATACATTCATGCCGCCTGCCAGCAGGAAGCAGAACTCCACTACCGTCAGTGCAAAATAGATGCCGTACAGGATCTTCGCCGTGGACTGCACCTTCGGCACCAGCTTGTCCACCTGCGGGCCGGGGCTTTCCGCTTTCATCAGGTTGACGTGAGAGCCGCCGGTCAGGGGCAGCAGCGAGAGCAGAAAGACCAGAACGCCCATGCCGCCGATCCAGTGGGTGAAGCTGCGCCAGAACAGGATGCCGTTGGGCAGGCCCTCCACGGCGGGCAGGATGCTGGCACCGGTGGTGGTGAAGCCCGACACCGTCTCAAAGAGGGCGTCCACCGGGTTCGGAATGCAGCCGGTGAGGACGAAGGGCACGGCGCCTACAATACTGATGGCGATCCAGCTCAGCGCCGTGGCCGCGAAGCCCTCCCGCATATAGAACACCTTGCTGCGGGGCTTGATGGTCCGCAGCCCGAGGCCCAGCGCCGCGCTGATGGCCGCTGTCAGCAGGAACACGCCCATGACAGCCCACTCGGCGTAGATGAGGCTCGTCACCGCCGGAAGCAGCAGCAAAACGCCCTCGATCATCAGGATATAGCCCAGCAGACGAAAGACGATCGCATAATTCATACGTTCTGTCCCCCGTTACCCTTCCACGATGTCCCGCAGGTCGTGCAGGCCGTGCTCCAGCGTGACAACGATGACGTTGTCGCCCACCTGAATGCGGTCGCCGCCGCGGGGGATGAGGATGCGGTCGCCGCGGGTGATGCAGCAGAGCAGCAGGTTCTTTTTCAGATGCAGCTGGCTCAGCGGCACGCCGGTGGCCCGGCTCTCCTCGTGGACGGTGAACTCCAGCGCCTCCACGCGGTCATCGAGGATGCGGTAGAGGGTCTTGATGTTGTTGCCGGCCTCGTTCTGCAATGCACGGACGTACTGCACGATGTAATCGCAGGTCATGTACTTGGGGTAGACGATGCTGCCCAGATCCAGCCCGGCCAGAATATCGTCGAACTCGAGGCGGTTGATCTTCGTGACCAGCTTGCCCTTGGAGTGCTTCTTGGCAAACAGGGTCAGCAGCACGTTCTCCTCGTCGATGTTGGTCAGGGCCACGAAGGCCTCGGTGGATTCCAGTCCCTCCGAGAGCAGGAAGTCGCGGTTGGAGCCATCCTCATTGAGGATCTGTGCCTCGGGCAGGGACTCGGCCAGCACATTGCAGCGGGCCGGGTCGCGCTCCACGATGCGGACGCGGATGTGGTTTTCCAGCAGCTCCTGACTCAGGTAGTAGGCGATGGCACCGCCGCCCACGATGAAGGCATTGCGCACCGGCCGCACCGGCATATGGATGCGCTGGAAGAACTCGTGGGCCTTCTCCTGCGTAGCGAGGAAGGTGACCTGATCGCCGTTCTTCAGCACGAAGTTGCCGTTGGGAATAATGACCCCGCCGTCACGCTCCACGGCGCAGACCAGAATGTCGCTCTTGAGCTGGGTGGGGATCTCATGGATGGCCACACCGTCCAGCCCCTGCTGCTCGGTCAGGGCGAACTTGATGAGCCGCACGCGCCCGTCCGCAAAGGTGTCGATCTTGCTTGCACCCGGAAAGCGCAGCAGATGCGAGATCTCCTTCGCCGCTGCCATCTCAGGGTTGATGATGGCCGAGATGCCGATCTGCTTTTTGATAAAGTCCAGCTCATGGCTGTAGGACGGGTTGCGCACACGGGCGATGGCGTGGCAGTGGCCCGCCTTTCTTGCGAACATACAGCACAGCAGGTTCAGCTCGTCCGAGCCGGTGACTGCAATGAAGACATCCGCCTCCTCCACGCCCGCCTCAGACAGGGTGGTGATGGACGAGCCGTTGCCGAGAATGCTCATCACGTCGTAGGATTCGCCGATGTGCTCCACACGGGCCTTGTTCGTATCGACAACGGTCACATTATGACCCTCTTCACTGAGCTGCCGCGCCAGCGCTGTGCCGACTTTGCCGCCGCCCACCAAAACGATCTTCATAGAATAACCCTTTCTCTTCTCCTGCGCCGTTTGGGCGCTATCGAGTAGATTATAGCATATCTCGGGCCAAATATCTACAAAATCGGCCCTTCTGCCTGTTTTATCCACTGCAAAGCACCATTTCGGCGGAAAAAGCAGCCCCGGGGTGCGCGCACCCCGGGGCTGTCAGGTGTTTTTGCAGGCTTTATTCGTACCGCTCCACGCCGTCCTTAGTGACGAGGGCGTAGACCAGCGGAGCCTCTTCGGGCTTTTCGGGGCCGTAGACGAGGCCGCTGCGGTACTCGGCGGCGGCAGCGTCGAATCGGTCGGCTGCGCCGTAGAAGGTGGCGAGGCTCTCGCCCTTATGGACATAGTCGCCGCGCTTCTTGTGGAGGGTGATGCCGGCGGCAAAGTCCAGCGGGTCGCCCTTCTTCTGACGGCCTGCGCCCAGCAGCACGCTGGCCGAGCCGATCTTCTCGGCATCGTTGGCGATGATGTAACCGTCCTCCTCGGCCAGCAGCTCATAGCTGGCGGCGGGCTTTTCGAAGAGGCTGTAGTCGTCCAGCACCCGGATGTCGCCACCCTGTGCCGCGAACATTTCCTTGCACTTTGCATAGGCGGAGCCGTCCGCGAGGACGGTCTCGGCCATGGCGCGGCACGCGGCAGGGGTGCCCTTGTCGGCCAGAACCAGCATATTGGTGGCCAGCTGTAAGCACACCTCAGTCAGGTCGGCGGGGCCGTGCCCCTTGAGCACGTCCATGCTCTCCATGACCTCGAGGCTGTTGCCGATGTTGCGGCCCAGCGGGGTGTCCATGTCGGTGATCATGGCAGCGACGCGGCGGCCGTGATGGGTGCCGATGGAGACCATCAGCTTGGCCAGCTCGATGCTCTGCTCCACGGTCTTCATGAACGCGCCGGTGCCGGTGGTAACATCCAGCAGGATGGCGTCCGAGCCGGAGGCCAGCTTCTTGGACATGATGCTGGACGCGATGAGGGGGATGCAGCTGACGGTGGCGGTGACGTCCCGGAGGGCGTACATCTTCTTATCCGCCACGGCGATGCCTTCGCTCTGGCCGATGACCGACAGGCCGATCTTGTTCACCTGCGCGAAGAACTCCTCCTGCGAGAGGGCGGTCTTGGTGCCGGGGACGCTCTCCATCTTGTCGATGGTGCCGCCGGTGTGGCCGAGTCCGCGGCCGCTCATCTTGGCGATCTTGACGCCGCAGGCCGCGACGATGGGCGCGATGACCAGCGTGGTCTTGTCGCCCACGCCGCCGGTGGAGTGCTTGTCCACCTTGATGCCCGGAATGGGCGAAAGATCGACCATGACGCCGCTGTGGGCCATCACGTCGGTCAGCTCGGCAGTCTCCTCGTCGGTCATGCCCCGCAGATAGACGGCCATCATCCATGCCGCCATCTGGTAATCGGCCACCTCGCCGCTGACGAAGCCGTTGACGATGGCTTCCAGTTCTTCGCGGCTGTGGGTGCCGCCGTCCCGCTTTTTTGCGATCAGATCGTAAATGCGCATAAGTTCACGCTCCTAAATCGTATTCTCCGCCAACGCTCTTCCGTCGGCAATAAGTATGACATTGTACTTCAAGTATAGCAAATTCTTCCGCAAAAGCAAGCATCGTTTTGTGGAATCTGTTGAAAAAAGAACGAAAAAGGCGCAGCCGCCCGGAAAGCAGCTGCGCCCCGAAAAAACGCCCTCGGATCAGCGGGAACCTTTATCGTAGGGGATGCCCTCGGCCTTGGGGGCCATGCTGTTCTTGGAGGTGAAGGCCAGAATGACCATCGATGCCACGAAGGGCATCATGTTGTAGATGTTGCTGGACCAGTGGAGCTGTGCAAGGAAGGTGGAGTCGGCGATGTTGGCCAGACTCTTGAAAACGGCGAAGAACATGGCCGCGCCGCAGATGTTGAAGGGCTTCCACTGACCGAAGATCATAACGGCCATCGCAAGGAAGCCTGCGCCGGCTACGCCGACCTCGAAGTTCCACGTCTGGACGGGCGGCACGATGTAAGCCAGACCGCCGATGGCACCCAGTGCGCCCGAGATGACGACACCGGCATAGCGCATCTTGTAGACATTGATGCCCACGGAGTCCGCTGCCTGAGGATGCTCGCCGCAGGCGCGCAGACGCAGGCCGAAGCGGGTCTTGTACAGCACGACATAGCTGACGATGAGCAGGACGATGCCCAGCGGGACAAAGATGCTCAGCTCCAAACCGCCGAGGCTGAACAGGAAGGGCTTGTTGGAGTAGTTCAGCTTGGCACTGCCGCTCGTGCTGAAATACTTGGCGATGACCACGGCGATGGCCGTCGCCAGCAGGTTCAGGGCTGTGCCTCCGATGGTCTGGTCCGCCTTCAGGTTGATGGAGGCAAAGGCCAGCAGCAGGCTGTAGACCATACCGGCGAGAGCCGCCACCAGCACGGCGATGAGGACCGTAGCAAACGCAGGCAGGCTTGCAGGCAGCATAGTGAGGGTGAGGACACCCGCCACGCCGCCGATGACCATGATGCCTTCCAGTGCGATGTTGATGATGCCGGAGTGCTCGCTGAACATACCGCCCAGAGCGACCAGCATCAGCACGATGCCATACAGCAGGGTATACTTGATGAGAAGCAGCATATCACTTGCCCTCCTTCTTGGTTTTGGTCTCAGCAGGGGCAGGCTCTGCATTCACGTTGGTCTTGTCCGCATTCCTGAACAGCAGGGCGTGGATCTTGCCCCGGAACAGCATGGAGAATGCGCACAGGTAGATGATGATGCCGCTGATGAGGTCGGAGATCTCCGTGGGATAGTACTTGGTGGACAGGAACGAGCCGCCGACCGAGATGTGGGAGATGAAGATCGCAGAGAAGATGGTTCCGATGGGGTTGGAGCTTGCCAGCAGGGCCACGGAAATGCCGTTGAATCCCATGGTGGGCAGGCTGGTGGAGTTCAGCGGGTTCCACTGGGACACATTGGACAGGTAGTAGAGGCCTGCGCCGAAACCGGCCAGTGCGCCTGCAATGGCCATCGAGAGGATGATGTTCTTCTTCTCGTTGATGCCGGCATAGCGGGCTGCGCTCTTGTTCAGGCCGACGGCCTTCAGCTCATAGCCGAAGGTGGTCTTGTTCAGGATGACCCAGATGAGGACGGCCACCGCAGCTGCGAGGAAGATGGCGATGGTGGTGCTGTTGGTCTGGAACATCTTGTTCAGGCCAAAGTCCGGAATGAGGGACTTGGACAGCTCGGCGCTCTTTCCGAGGTTCAGAGTGCGGGTGTTGCGCACATCGTACATGGGGCCGGTGCCGTTCTGGTAGATGAGCTCGTTGACCAGATAGAGGCCGATCCAGTTGAACATAATGGAGGTGATGACCTCATTGATGTTGAAGTAGGCCTTGAAGAAGCCGGGGATCGCGCCCCAGATGCCGCCGAGGATGGTTGCCGCGATGAGGCAGACGAACCATGGCATCTTGAGCATGATGGCGCAGTAGAGGGCGCCGTAAGCGCCCAGCGTGTACTGACCGGCTGCACCGATGTTGAACAGGCCGGTCTTGAAGGCAAAGCCCACGGAAAGGCCGGTCATGATCAGCGGCATGGCGCGGAAAAGCATATTGCCGATGTTCTGGGCGTTAAAGCCCCAGCTCAGGGCGCCGGTGGCGTCGCGGCCGGTATTGAGGATACCGGCGAAGATCAGCCGGATGCCGTCCCAGATGCCGCTGCCGGAGATCTTGCTGTTGAAGGCGCCGACGACGATCACCACGATGCCGCCGACCAGCAGTCCCGCCAAAATAGAGATCAGCGAGGAGATGACCTTTTTGGTGCCTTCCTTGGCGTAGAGGGCGGAGAATTTTTCTTTCATACCGTTTCACCTGCTTTCTGCGCCCGCTTGGCGCCGGCCATATACAGGCCCAGCTCCTGCACGGTGATCTGCTTGGGATCGAATTCGCCCACGATCTCGCCCTCATAAACCACTAAGATGCGGTCGGAGAGGCTCATGACCTCATCCAGCTCCAGCGATACCAGCAGCACCGCCTTGCCGCGGTCACGCTCCGCTACCAGCTGGCCATGGATATATTCGATCGCACCTACGTCCAGACCGCGGGTAGGCTGCACCGCCACGATCAGGCTCTTGTCCCGGTCGATCTCCCGGGCAATGATGGCCTTCTGCTGGTTGCCGCCAGACATACTGCGGGCAATGGTCACAGGGCCCTGACCGCTGCGGACATCGTACTGCTCGATAAGCTTTTCGCTGTAAGTGCGTACAGCGTCGCGGCGGATGAAGCCATGGTTCTGGAACTGCGGCTCCCGGAAGCACTGGAGTACCAGATTTTCCTCCAGTGTGAAGTCCAGGATCAGGCCGTGCTTATGGCGATCCTCCGGGATGTGGCTCATATCGGCGCTGCGCTGGCGGATAGAGGCATGGGAGATGTCTTTTCCGCAGAGGGTGATCTTGCCGGTGGAGCGATCAAGACCGGTCAGTCCATGCACCAGCTCCGTCTGGCCGTTGCCGTCGATACCGGCGATGCAGACGATCTCGCCGGCGCGGACGGTGAAGCTCACATGGTTCACGGCGTTGCGCTTGTGGTTGTGAGATGCCACGCACAGATCCTCCACCTCCAACACGGCTTCGCCGGGCTGGGCAGGCTTTTTGACGACCTCCAGCTGCACGGGACGCCCCACCATCATGTTGGAAAGCTCCTGCTTGTTGGTATCGCAGGTGTTGACCGTACCCACATAGCGTCCCTTACGCAGCACGGTAACGCGGTCAGACACCTCCATGATCTCGTTGAGCTTGTGGGTGATAAAGAGGATGGACTTGCCCTCCTTCTTGAACCCGCGCATG
>OHNF01001485.1_pt1 | contig 11430 bp, 10 predicted proteins | sample 1569491 | NCBI WGS metagenome assembly OHNF01 (sample SAMEA3879557, study PRJEB24766) | human gut metagenome | biome: human-associated habitat; feature: feces | place: USA | collected 1985/1987 | reverse complement strand
CGCCTGCCAGGATCGCCGGACCGATGGGGATGTGGCGGCGCAGCAGGATGATGATCAGCAGCATTGCTAAAGCGATCACGAGAAAAATATTCATTTTAAAACCTTCTCACTCTCAAATAATATATCTATTATACAAAGAATGCAGAGAAATTTCCATATTCGGCTGAAAAAAGGTATAATAAAAGAAAATATACTTCTGGAGGTGTACTATGTATATCAGTCGCTTATGTTTGCAGAATTACCGCTGTTATGATAATTTTGAGATAGATTTCAACAAAGAACTGACTGTTATCGTAGCTGAAAACGGTAAGGGCAAAACAGCTATTTTAGATGCGGTCGCTGTAGCTTTAGGGCCTTATCTGGCGTGCTTTGACGGTGTTAAGGCCAACCAGATCAGTGATACGGACGTACGCCAGACCAAAGATACTGTAGGCAGGACTTTGGAGCATGTGCTGCGGATGAAAAGCCAGTATCCCGTTGTGATCGGGGCAGAAGGCGTTGTTGACGGCGAAAAGATCACATGGAAAAGAGAATTGAAGGCGGCCGGGGGGCGGACGACGATCCTGAATGCGAAGGCTTTGAGCGAGTATGGGCGGCATATGGTCAAGGCGCTGCGGGAGGTCAACGACAGTAAAATAATTTTGCCGGTCATGGCTTATTATGGTACCAGCAGGATGTGGAAGGATAATAAGCTGTTCGAGCTGCGCAAGGATATCAGTCTGGAGCGCGGCAGCGGCTACGTCGATTGTATGGAGCCTTCGTCATCATATAATACTTTTGGGCAGTGGTTCAAATATGCGGCGATGAGCGCGATGGAATTTGACCGTTATCTGGCCGAGAGCGGTAAAAAGGATGAAAAGAATCCGTATACGGAAGTGCTGAAGGCTGTGCGTCAGGCAATCATTACCTGTATCGGCAGTATGGGCTGGACGGATATAGATTACAGCTTTGCTTTTCAAAATCTGATCATTATGCATGAAACGATGGGTGTATTGCCGCTGGAGGCTTTGAGTGACGGTACCCGCAGCGTGATCAGTATGGCGGCAGATCTTGCGTACCGGATGGTGCGGCTGAATCCTGACCTTGGAGCCATGGCGGCTCTTGAAACGCCGGGCATCGTACTGATCGACGAAGTCGATATGCATTTGCATCCTTCCTGGCAGCAGGCGGTAGTGTATGATGTGCGGAAGGCGTTTCCCAACGTACAGTTTATTGTGACGACTCACAGTCCGCAGGTTCTGAGCACGGTTCCGGCTGAGGCTATCCGTATCCTGCGCTGGGACAATAATCTGATCAATATCGATAAACCTGCCTTTTCTTTAGGCGCTGAAAGCTTTCAGCTGCTCAAGGATATTCAGAATGTCGACACGCGCCCGCAGGCATTGCCGATCGTGAAGGACCTGTACAGGTATCTGATGCTTGTGAGCGAGGATAAATGGGATACGGACGAGGCCAGGGAGCTGCGCAAACGTCTGGACGAATGGTCTAAAGGGTGTGAACCGGCTTTGGTCCGTGCTGATACGGAAATCAGGATGAAGTCTTTCAGGAGGAAGAAAAAATGAAACGGGTGTACAAATCTCCGGCTACACCCGAGCGCCTGTGCAGTTATGTGAAGGCGTTCCCGGACGAGACCTGGGAGCATTTCCGCCGGCGCAACCGCAGGGGCTACCGCGAAGTAAAGCAGCAGCTGCTGCAGGATCAGCACGGTTTATGCGCGTATTGTGAGATCAGTATCAAGCTGGCTGAGTTTGAGGACAATGTTGATGATTTCAGGGTGGAGCATTTCTTCCCAAAAGTAGCTACACAGCTTGAAAAACACAATTATCACCTGGACTGGCATAATCTGCTTGGTGTTTGCCATGGCGGCAGCCAGCCCTATGTGTCGGACCCTGAATGGCGTTATTCCAGCAGGAAGAATGACCGGAGCTGTGATGTACCAAAGGGCGGGAAACCGATTTCCGAGCGGATACTGAACCCGCTGAAGATACCGGCGTCAGTCAGGCTGTTTCGTTATCAGGAGCATACCGGTAAGATGATCGTTGACGAAAGTTCCTGTCCGAAAAAACTGCAGGCCAAGGCGCGCAATACGATCCGCGAGCTGAATCTGAACGCGCCGCGGCTGCAGCGGATGAGGCTGGCGCTGATCAGGATACTGGAGGACGAGATAAACAGTGCTTTGGCTGGCGGAGCGGTGCTGGAGGAGTTTTTGCCGCTGCTGGCGGAAAGTATCCTGCTGCCGGATGAAGATGGCAATTATCAGCCGTTTTTTTCAGTGGCGCGCTGGTATCTGGGTGAATTTGCCGAGGATATTTTAAGGGAAAATAATTATGCGATGTAACGCACTCCTGCTTAAAAATAACTTTTTAAGCAGGAGTTTTTTTGTGGAGGTAGAAAGTAATAATTATCATGTTTTCAGATAATTGCAGAAAGATATAGGGGAGCGGAGAAATATGGAATTAACTAAGAAAGCGTTTAAAGCGTATGATGTGCGCGGCGTTGTGCCGACAGAGGTCAATGCGGAGATGGCTTATCGGGTAGGGCGCGTTTTTGCGGCGATGTTTGCAGCTGAAAAAGTTGTGGTCGGGCATGATATACGCTTGAGCGGGCGCGAGCTGGTCGATGCTTTGACGGAAGGGCTGCGGCACGGCGGCAGTGATGTGATCGATATCGGGCAGTGTGGTACGGAGATGATTTATTTCGCAACGGCACATCTGGACGCTGACGGGGGGATCATGGTAACGGCCAGTCACAATCCGGCAGAGTATAACGGGATGAAGCTCGTGCGCCGAGGAGCCAGACCGATCTCGGCCGATACGGGACTGATGGAGATTGCTGATATGGTGGTTGACAGTAAGGATTTTCCTCATGTCAAGGTGCCGGGCAAGACGGAGGGTGCTGTAAGACGTTATGATATCATGCCGGAATATATCGAGCATTTGCTGGGATATATCGACATCAAGGCGCTGAAACCGCTGAAGATAGTGGCTAACCCTGGGAACGGCGGCGCCGGCCCGGTCTTGAACGAGCTGGCCAAATATCTGCCTTTTGAATTTATCAAGATCAATGAAATACCTGACGGGACTTTCCCGAACGGGGTGCCTAATCCGCTTTTGGTACCAAATCGCGAGGCTACGGCAAAACTGGTGCGCGAATATCAGGCTGATCTGGGCGTGGCCTGGGACGGCGATTTTGATCGCTGCTTTTTGTTTGATGAAAAAGCCGAATTTATTGAAGGCTATTATATAGTCGGTTTGCTGGCAGAGGTATTTCTGCGCAAGCAGCCGGGCGCCAAGATCATGTATGACCCGCGTCTGACCTGGAACACGCAGGAGGTTGTGGATGCGGCTGGCGGTGTTGCTGTGCGCTGCAAGAGCGGGCATGCTTTTATGAAGGAATGTATGCGTGCCAATGAGGTGCTGTACGGCGGCGAAATGTCGGCACATCATTATTTTAAAGATTTTTCCTACTGTGACAGCGGCATGATACCCTGGCTGTTGGTGGCGGAGCTGTTATGCACCAGCGGTAAAACTTTGTCGGAGCTGGTCGAAGCACGGATGGAAAAATTTCCCTGCAGCGGCGAGATCAACCGCAAGGTTGAAGATTCAGCGGCTGTACTGGCGGCGATCGAGGCTGAATATGCGCCCGGCGGTCAGGTTGATAAGCTGGACGGGCTGAGCATTGATTATGCCGAATGGCGTTTCAATGTGCGTGTTTCCAATACAGAGCCGGTGATGCGTCTGAATGTTGAGACCAGAGGCGATAAAAAGCTGCTGGCTGAAAAAACAGCGGAACTGCTGGAACTGATCGGCGGCGAAGAAGCCTGACAGAGCCCGTGTCTGATCGGTGCTGGCGGCAATCAAGGTAAGTGTTTATCTAAAAATTTATTTCCTGTTCAAGTGGAGAAAGAGTGATACAGATGACTGCAATCAAACAAGTACGCAAGGCTGTTATTCCGGCGGCCGGATTAGGCACGCGTTTTCTGCCTGCTACTAAAGCTACACCGAAGGAGATGCTGCCGATCGTTGATAAGCCGACGATCCAGTATATTATTGAAGAAGCGCTTGCTTCGGGAATAGAAGATATTCTGATTATTACCGGGCGCAGCAAACGTGCTATTGAGGATCATTTTGACCGCAGTATCGAACTGGAATTGAACCTTGCGGCCGGCGGTAAAGCGCAGGAGCTGGAGATGGTCAAAAAGATCTCTGATATCCGGATCCACTATATTCGCCAGAAAGAGCCGCGCGGATTGGGGCATGCTATTTTATGCGCGAAGCAGTTTATCGGCGATGAGCCTTTTGCGGTGCTTTTGGGCGACGATGTAGTAGACGGTGAAGTACCGGCGCTGAAACAGCTGATGGATGTTTATGATAAAACCGGGGCCAGTGTTTTGGGCGTACAGGAGGTGCCGCAGGAAAAGGTATCGTCTTATGGTATCGTAGCGTCCGAGCCTACGGCCGAACCGCGCACCTTTACGGTCAGAGATATGGTCGAGAAACCGGGCGTTGAGGAAGCGCCTTCGCCCGAGGTGTTCCCGATCCTGGAGGCTACCAAGCCGGGACGCGGTAATGAGATCCAGCTGACGGACGCATTGAAGGAGCTGGCTAAACTGCAGAAGATGTATGCTTATAATTTTGAAGGACGTCGTTATGATGTCGGCGATAAACAGGGCTTTTTGGAGGCGACGGTGGAAATGGCGCTGAAGCGTCCTGATCTGAAGGATAAGTTTTTAGCATATTTACAGACTATTGTCAGTAAGAACTAAGGAGATTGAATGATGAATGTTCTGGTTACCGGCGGTGCCGGTTATATTGGTTCACATGTAGTTGAAGAATTGCAGAAAAACGGTTTCACACCGATCGTTTACGATAATCTTTCCACAGGCCATGCGGCGGCAGTGCCTGAAGAGGTGCAGCTGGTGGAGGGCGATATCCATGATGTTGCTTTTTTGAAGCATATCATGGCCCAGTTTGAGATCGACGCGGTCATTCATTTTGCTGCCAGCAGTCTGGTCGGCGAATCGATGGAAAATCCTTCCAAGTATTATTTTAATAATGTGGAGGGGTCGCTGCATCTTTTAGAAGCAATGAAAGGCGCCGGCGTAGATTATATCGTTTTTTCGTCGACGGCGGCAGTATACGGAGAGCCTGAGAGCGTTCCTATTAAAGAGGACAGCTGTCTGAACCCGACTAATGTTTACGGCCGCACGAAGCTGATGATCGAAAAAATGCTGGCTGATTATGATATGGCTTATGAGATGCGTTATGTGGCGCTGCGTTATTTTAACGCCGCAGGAGCTTCGCCGAGCCGCGATATCGGCGAAGACCATGATCCTGAATCGCATTTGATCCCGCTGGTTTTAAAAACTGCGCAGGGCGTACGCAGGCAGGTTGCCATCTATGGTACTGATTATGCTACTGCAGACGGTACCTGTGTGCGTGATTATGTTCATGTCTGCGACCTGGCAACGGCACATGTTCTGGCACTCAAGCATCTGCTGGCTGGAGGAGCGAGCCGCGTGTATAATCTGGGCAGTGAAAATGGTTTCAGCGTGCGCGAGATCATCGATGCTGCTAAAAAGATTACGGGGATAGACTTTACTGTGGTGGAAGAAAGCCGCCGCAGCGGCGATCCGGCTGTGCTGATCGCTTCTTCGGAGAAGATCAGGGACGAGCTGGGCTGGGTGCCTAAGTGCAGTACTGTCAATGAAGTTATCAGTACGGCCTGGAAATGGCATAAGGGACACCCGCAGGGCTATGAAGGCTGAAAATGTAAGACCGGTTTGCCTGGGCAGCCGGTCTTTTTGCTTTCAAGCCGTTTTTTTGTTAAAATAAAAGTTCAGGAAGAAGAAAACAGAGGACGAAAAAATGCAGCTTGTTGTAGATAAAATTGCCAGGAGTTTTGGCATTAATGAAATATTTAAGGATATCAGCTTTATGATCGATAAAGGTGAAAAAATTGGGCTGGTAGGCGTAAATGGCAGCGGCAAAACAACGCTGCTGCGCTGTCTTTTGGCTCCGGAAACGGTTGACGGTGGTGTGGTGCGTTTTGAACCCGGCTTGAAGATCGGTTATGTGGAGCAGGGGTTTCAGAATATCGGCACCGGCAGTTTGTGGCAGTTTATGCTGCGCTCCTGCCCGGAGATAGTTACGATGCGTGAAGAACTGGCGGCTTTGGAAGCACGTTCTGCCCAGCTGGAACCGGGTGCGGAGCTGGACGGGGTTTTAGAGGAATACGCCCGTGTGACCAAACGTTACGAACATGTCGACGGATATAATTATGAAGCGTTTATTAAAAGAGTCTTGATTGGCCTGGGTTTTGAAGAAGCGGTCTGGGATAAGACGGCGGAGCACTTTTCCGGCGGACAGAAAACCAGGATGATGCTGGCGGCGGCCCTGGTGCGGCAGCCTGATTTTCTGATTTTGGATGAGCCTACAAATCATCTGGATATTGCTATGACTGAGTGGCTGGAGAAGTATCTGCAGGAATTTAAGGGCGGGCTATTGGTAGTCAGTCATGACCGTGCGTTTCTTGATAATATCGCTACACGGATACTGGAAATGGAAGGCGGGCATCTGACTTCCTTCAAAGGCAATTACAGCAAATATCTGGTGCAGAAAGAGCTCCAGACTGCAACACTGGAAGCTGCTTATGCTTCGCAGCAGGATTATATCGCACGGACGGAAGCCTATATCCGTCGTTTTAAAGCGGGCATCAAAAGTAAGATGGCGCGTGGACGCCAATCTCAGCTGGATCGTCTGGAGCGGATGGACGCGCCTGTGCAGCATGAGGAATTTGCCCTGCGCCTGCCGCCTGCGCCGGAGTCTGCTGAACGGGTGCTGATTTTGGATAACCTTTCTGTTGGTTATGGCGATAATGTACTGCTGCATGATATAGATTTGGTGCTGCGTAAGGGTGAAAAGGTTGGCTTGCTGGGCCCTAACGGCACCGGTAAAACGACATTGCTGAAAACTGTTTTAGGCGAGCTGCCGCCGCTGAAGGGAACAGCGCAGATCGGCAATCGTGTGAAGGTGGGGTATTTTTCGCAGAGCTATGAAAGGCTTGCTCCCAAACAGACGCTGCTGGATAATTTTTTGGTGGAATATGGCTTTACTGAGGAACGTACGCGTTCACTGCTTGGCGGGATGCTGTTTCACGGCGACGACGTTTTTAAAGAGATCGGCACTTTGTCAGGCGGCCAGAAGGCACGTCTGGTATTGCTGAAGCTGGTGCTGGACGGGGCAAACTGCCTGGTGCTGGACGAGCCGACCAACCATCTTGATATTATGGCGCGGGAGACTGTGGAAGCTGCTTTGACTGCTTTTGACGGAACGGTGCTGGTGGTCAGCCATGACCGTTATTTTATCAACGAGATCGCTGACAGGATCTGGGAACTGGAAGATCACCGGGTCTGTGATTATAAAGGCAATTATGATTTTTATTTAGAAGAAAAGGCTAAAAGACGGCTGCTGCAGGCTGCCGTGCCGAGCAGCGCCCCTGTGCAGAGGAAGGCTGCGCCTGAGCCGATAAGCAGTACTGTAAAAAGTTTCGGCAGGCATAAGCGTGCCTACAGCCCGCAGGAAGCAGAAAAGCTGCTGGCAAAAGTTGAATTGAGTATTCGTGAACAGGAGGCTTTGCTGGGGGTGTTGGAAGGACGAATGGCCGATCCTGCCAGCCATACAGACCCGGAAGCTAGCGCTGCTTTGGCGGCGGAGCATGCTGCCCTGCAAGCGGAAATCGAGAAGCTGATGCTGCGTTGGGAAAAACTGATGACAGCGGCAGAAGCGTTACAGGAGTAAGCAGAAGATGTTAAATGCAATGACGGACGAAGAATATATGCAGTTGGCGCTGCAGGAAGCCCGGGCGGCTGACGTGATCGGCGAGATACCGATCGGCGCCGTACTTGTGGTTGAAGGTGAAGTTGTAGCGAAGGCGCATAATATGCGCGAAACCTGGAACGATGCGACGGCGCACGCCGAGGTCATCGTGATCAGGGAGGCGTGTAAAAAGCTGGGCCGCTGGCGTTTAGAGGGGGCCGTGCTTTATGTTACAGTCGAGCCCTGTCCGATGTGTTCGGGCGCTATCGTCAACAGTCGTATCGACAAGGTTGTTTACGGCTGTCCTGATGCTAAAGCCGGAGGGGCAGAGTCGATCTTTAATATCATCAGTAATCCCAATCTTAATCATACGGCACAGGTCGTCAGCGGCGTCTGTGAAGCCGAATGTGCACAGGTAATGAAGGATTTTTTTAGACGCAGACGTGCGGAAAACAGGCTGGCAAAGGCTGGAATAGCTGCTGACAGTGCGGAAAATTAAGAAAAACTCTTTGCAAAATACGGATTTATGATATAATAGATAAGGCTGGTTTACGCGGAGAGGTGTCCGAGTGGTCGAAGGTGTTTGACTCGAAATCAAATGTACGGCAACGTACCGTGGGTTCGAATCCCACCCTCTCCGCCAGATGATTATGCGGTTCTTCATTTATTTGAAGGACCGTTTATTTTTTTGCAGCGGCAGACATCAGCAAGAATAAAAATATTTGACAATAGTTAGATATCTAATTATAATTGAGATATGATGAAGCAGACAAAAACGATTTTTTTGATCAGTAAAATAAGAGAGAAGGCTAATAAATTCATTCTGGCAGATCTGGCGCAGCATGGTATTACTAAACTGGCTCCCTCACATGGAGATATTTTAGCGTGTCTGTATCAAAGGGAGCGGGTGACGATGAAAGAGATTTCAGACTCTATCCATCGGACGAAACCAACGGTGACGGTGCTCGTAAATAAGCTGGCAGAGCTGGGACTGGTGAAGAAATTTCAGGCAGCGGAGGATTCCCGGGTCATTTATGTGGAGCTGACTGAGCAGGGAAAAGCATTGCAGAAGCTTTTCGAAAAAGTTTCTGCTGATTTAGTTCAAAAAGTTTTTCAAAATATGGAACAGGAAGAAATGAAAAAGCTGGAAATATCTTTGCAAAAAATTCTGGATAATCTGGGGTAAAATTTTTTAGAAAAATAGTTAGAGCTCGAACTAATTTTAGCAGCTGATAAACAATGGATAACAATATTTTTATGATAGAGAAACATGAGATTTACGTGGGGAAAGGAGGCTGGCAGATGAAAGGTCTGCGGCAGTGTTTCGAAAATTCAAAGCAGGCTGCGGCTAGGTGTGCAAGCGGCTGGATCGAGTGATTACCAGGCCCTGAAAGGGGTAAATAAAAGAAAGCGAGTTGAGTTTTATGAAAAAAGAAGTATTGGATTATGTTATTGAAAAGACACATGAATTGATGAATGCTGCTTCCTGCAGCAGTGAAGCTAAGGCAGCAGCGCAGAGCTGGCTGGATGCGGTCGGTACAGAACGGGAAGCCGATGAAACAAAAAAATATATTGCCGAACTGGAAGCGGATATTATGCCGATCGACAATCTGATAGCTTTTGCAGGATCTGAGGCCGGAGCCGGATATTTTGGTGCCGAACTGGCAAAGAATATTACCGCACATGCTGAAGAAATAAAGCTTGCTGGGGCTGAATACTGCGATTGCCCTGCCTGTGCGGCTGTAGCAGAAATACTTGCCAGAAAAAAAGAATTGCTGTGAAGGTTTTTAGCAGGTTGATTGCGACTGCTTGCAACAGAATATTGCTGATAAAAGGAGTTTCATTTATTTGAAGCTCCTTTTATTTTTATAATTAAGTATTGATGCCGGATTTTTAATTTTAGTCAGGCTTCGGAAGCTGTACGGCAGATTAAAATTTTGTTATGATAATATCATCAGCCAAATTAGTGATGGAGGCATGAAGTGAATAATTCTGTGGTAATAGATAAAAAGTTTTACTGGGAACTGTTTAAATCTACGTTCCTGATCAGTGCTTTTACAGTGGGCGGTGGTTTTGTCATTATCCCGCTGCTGAAAGCCAAATATGTCGATCATTATAAATGGATGAGTGATAAGGAAGCGCTTGATCTTGTTTCAGTAGCGCAGTCGGCTCCTGGAGTGGTGGCCGTCAATGCCGCTATCATTATAGGTTATCGTCTGGCAGGGTATACCGGCGCTGCAGTTACTTTGCTGGCTACAGTGCTGCCGCCGCTGATCACACTGACGGTGATTTCGTATTTTTATGATGCTTTTGCCCATAATTATTATGTGCAGATTTTGCTGCGTGGTATGCAGTGCGGGGCTACAGCGCTGATACTTGACGTAGGCATAAATCTGCTGCAGAAAGAGCTGAAAAAGAAGCTGCTGCTGCCGTGTTTGATTATTTTCGGCACTTTTATCGCCAATTATTTTTTTCAGGTCAATATCATGTATCTTATTCTGATCGATGCCGTTATCGGTTATTTATGGCTGCAGGATGAAAAATACAGCTAAGGAGGTATGGAAGTGATATATATAAGTTTGTTCTGGAGTTTCTGTATGGTCGGCGCTTTTTGCGTTGGCGGAGGTTATGCTTCCATACCGCTGATCCAGACGCAGGTCATTGATGTCCATCATTGGATATCATTCAGTGAATTTATGGACGTTGTTGCTATTTCGCAGATGACACCGGGGCCAATAGGTATCAATGCCGCTACTTTCGTCGGGACAAAGGTGGCAGGTATTGGCGGCGCGGTAGCGGCGACGGCAGGTTTTGTTACGCCTTCGCTTATTATTATGATCGCATTGGCAAAGCTGCTGGCAAAATATGGAGATATGGGAGCGATCAGGGGTGTTTTGAACGGCCTGCGCCCCGCTGTAGTCGCATTGATAGCTTCTGCCGGTGTGATGTTTTTAACTCTGTCTTTGTGGAACGAAGAAAAATTGCCGGCTGTCTGGAGTGATCCTGATCTGGTCAGCACGATCGTTTTGCTTGTTTCACTGGTCCTGATCAAGAAGAAGATCTGCGGCGTGATCCAAACACTGGTTGGTTCGGGGTTATTGAGTTTGGCGCTGCATTTTTTTATAAAATAAATTACCTTTATAGGTGTATTGGCTTGTTCCAAAACCAAAATATAAATCAGATATTTTTCGGAAATAATCCCAATTCCGGTTTATTTTTCTGAAAAGACTTTTGGAATTGATCCCAAGCATATTTGACAAATACGGATTGGTTATAAACAATTCCAAATATCGGGATAGTTTCTGGAAATCTCCATACTCCACATGAAAACCATTATACCAATCCTGTACATAATTGTTTCCAAAGCCAGAATAAGTCGCTATAACTGGCTTTCCTGAAGACATTGCTTCCAGAATCACTCTTCCTCCAGGTTCAAAAGCAGAGTGCATAATCAATACACTGCATTTGAGTAACACGTTAGAAATTCCTGCATCAGATAAGAATCCCCACCAATATATTTTGTGCTGCTGTTCATATGTTTCAAGATCTGGTACATATTCTTTTATTATTCTGCGATACTTACTGATATCTTCAGCAGTACCGCCAATAAACC
>OHNF01001484.1_pt1 | contig 11436 bp, 6 predicted proteins | sample 1569491 | NCBI WGS metagenome assembly OHNF01 (sample SAMEA3879557, study PRJEB24766) | human gut metagenome | biome: human-associated habitat; feature: feces | place: USA | collected 1985/1987 | reverse complement strand
GACAGGTTAAGATATGTTATAATTTGAAATAAGTCATGACCGGTTGTTAATAAAAGCAGTAATTTAGTCACGACATTAAGTCTTGAAAATAAAAGAATTGGCTTATGAAACGTATTCGGGTTATTTCCTGTTTAGTCATTCTTCTTTTTGCATATAACCTCCCTATACGGAGCATAGACAAAACAAAGAATTTGGAAGTCTTGGCCGATAGTGCCCGGCATTTGTTAGGAAAAAGTGGATTTGTACCGGTGAATACCGCATGGATGCAGTTAGCACGGGATTTAAATGATTCTATTCAAATGGAAGCGGCTTATTCCGAACTGTTCGACCATTATTATCGGTTGGGCGAAGTGGATAGTTTGAGAATTGTGGGATATGAGTTGATGGACTGGTATACAAGGCGTAATAAAAAGGATGAACGTTATCAGTTGTGGCGTCATTACATTCAACGATTGACCGAAAATGGAAAACAAGACGAAGCGATAGCGGAAACAGAACTGCTGAGTAAAGATGCAGAGAAGAATAACAGCCGTTACGGGCAAGCCTGCGGTGAAATGTGTATCGGATATAATCATCGGGTATTCAGTAATAACGTCAAACTCTGTATTGAATATTATAACAATGCTCTTAAGATTTTTGAGGAAGCCAAATACTACGAAGATGCCTACGTGGTTTGCTTGAATATTGTGCAGACTTACCTTGCCCGACAAGAGTATGAAAACGTGCATTCATACCTCGATCGGTTAGAAAAGATTGCCACGGAAATAAAGACATCGGGAAAAGAGTTGCGTGCTCCTCTTTATATGCGTTTTTTACAGTTTCGTGTCATCGCTACTCTTGCCGGTAAGGGAGAAAATGCTGCCGGAAAATACTTGCATGAGACTGATGAGTTTTATTTGAAACATCCGGATTGCACGGCAAAAGATGCATGGTTCGGATACAAAATCATGTGTTACCGAACCATGGGAAAGGTTGACGATGTTTTGTCTTATCTGGATTCTTTGCAAAACTACCACAAGTCTATCGGGGCCTGTTATCCTTCCAATTTGTTGTTTAAAGCACAATGTCTTGAGTCTATGAGACGGTTTAAGGAAGCCTGTAAAGCCTATACTTACTATAATCAGGTGAATGATTCTGTCCGTTCGGTAGAACTGGACGATAAATTAAGCAAATATACGATTCAGTTTGATGTAGACAAACTACAAATGGAGAAGTTGGAGTTGAGTGCCGAAGTCAACCGGAACCGTTTGATTGCCGTTCTTACGGGAAGTACCTGTATTCTGATTCTGCTGATCATCCTTTCCTATTTTTATATCCGGACATTGGCAATGAATAAGAAGCTCGATGCGGCCAATAAGGCTGTAGTAAAAGCCAGTCGGATAAAAAGCTCTTTTATACAGCATATTACACATGAAATTCGTACCCCTCTGAATTCTATTGTTGGTTTTTCTTCGTTAATAGCTGCCGGTGGTGTGAGCGAAGAGGAGAATAGGGAATATGCCGCACAGATAGAAAGCAGTAATGCTTATCTGCTCGATCTGGTAAATAATGTGGTGGATATAGCCGATATGGATTCTCTGACGGAGGACATGCCTAAGCGTTCTTTTGATGTGGATACCTGTTGCAAGGAGTGTGTTTCTGAAATACTTCCGTCCGTCAAAGAGGGGGTCGAATTGCAATACGTTCCTTCTTTGGCACCGGTAATGATGTTGGCTGTTTATCCATGGGTGAAACGGGTACTCCTTGCTTTGCTTGCTAATGCCGGAAAATTTACGGAAACCGGTATCATCCGCCTGTCTTATACGGAGGATAAACAGAAACGGCTCGTCCGTTTTATAGTCGAAGATACCGGACCGGGCATTGACGCGCAGTATAAAGAATCCATTTTCGAACGGTTCGTCAAGGTTGATAATTTTACTCCGGGCACAGGGCTGGGGCTTGCCGTCGCCCGTCAGATTATGGATATTGTAGACGGAAAAATATATCTGGATACGACTTATCTGGATGGAGCACGTTTTGTAGTGGAATGGCCTGTCGGATAGTTGGAGATAATTCAGATTGTATTATCTTTGCGGTCATATACATAGATTGAGAATAAACATATGAATCTGAAAACCTTTACTATTTTGTTGGCCTTACTCCTTGCAGTAGGAGTGAAGGCACAGACGCCGGGCAATGCCCATCCGAAACGTGAGTTTCGCGCTGCGTGGATACAGACTGTCAACGGACAATTTAAAGGAATGTCTACTGAAAAAATAAAGCAGACGCTTGTTGGACAACTGAACTCTTTGCAGGGTGCCGGTATTAATGCGATTATCTTTCAAGTACGCCCGGAAGCCGATGCTTTGTATGCTTCACAATTGGAACCTTGGAGCCGTTTTCTGACAGGAATACAAGGTCAGGCGCCTTCTCCTTATTGGGATCCTATGCAGTTTATGATTGATGAATGTCATAAACGTGGGATGGAATTTCATGCATGGATTAATCCTTATCGGACGAAAACCAATCAGAATAACGATTTGGCTGCCAATCATGTTTATAACATTCATCCGGAGTGGTTTGTTACTTATGGCAATCAGTTGTATTTTGATCCGGCTTTGCCCGAAAGCCGTAAACACATTTGTATGGTGATTACCGATATTGTTTCCCGTTATGATGTGGATGCGATTCATATGGATGATTATTTTTATCCTTATCCGATTTCCGGTAAGGATTTTCCGGATGATGCCAGTTTTGCCCGTTATGGCGGTGGCTTTTCAAACAAGGCCGACTGGCGTCGCAGCAATGTCAATATTCTGATAAAGAAGATTCATGAGACGATCCGTGAGATAAAGCCGTGGGTGAAATTCGGTATCAGTCCTTTTGGTATTTACCGGAATGAAAGCAGTGACCCGCTTGGAAGTAAAACGAACGGTTTGCAGAATTATGACGATCTGTATGCAGATGTTCTTCTTTGGGCACGTCAAGGTTGGGTTGACTATAATATACCGCAGATTTATTGGGAAGTAGGACATCCGCGTGCCGATTATGAAACATTGGTCAAATGGTGGGCAAAGAATACGGAAAACCGGCCTCTGTTTATCGGGCAGTCTGTGATGAATACCGTTCAGCATGCCGATCCTGATAATTCTTCAATCAATCAGTTACCGCGTAAGATGGCTTTGCAACGTGCCTATCAGACGATTGGCGGAAGTTGCCAATGGCCGGCCAGTGCTGTAATAGAAAATGCCGGAAAATATCGTGATGCTTTGGTACAGGAATATCACAAATATCCCGCGCTTGTTCCTGTTTTTGATTTTATGGATAATAAAGCACCTGATAAAGTGCGTAAGGTAAAGAAGGTATGGACCGCCGACGGCTATCTGCTTTTCTGGACTGCTCCGAAAGCAGAGGATGAAATGGACAAAGCTGTTCAGTATGTGGTTTATCGCTTTGATAACAAAGAAGATGTTGATCTTGAAGATCCTTCCCATATTGTAGCTGTTACTCGTAATAATTTCTACAAGATGCCTTATGAAAACGGTAAGACTAAATATCGCTATGTCGTAACAGCACTCGACCGCTTGCATAACGAATCTAAATCGGTAAGCAAAAAAGTAAAACTCTAATAAAGGGAGATCGAAAAAGGGAGATGGGAGAATGGAGATGGGAGAAATAGGCTGTGCTATCACGCTGCATAGTACTTCTTTCCTCTCCATTCTCCCATCTCCCCTCTTTTAATAAAGTATTAGTCCGGCAATTCCGCAAGCAATAATCATTAATATGGGGTTTGCTTTGTATTTTTTTGTTCCTACAAAGGCTATTAGGAAGATGATAACACTCACTACGAATGTATAAGTATCTTTAGTTGGCGAACCAAAGTTTTCTACATTCATAAGTACCAATGCTGCCGATGCAAGTAATCCTACGACTGCCGGCCGTAAGCCGCTAAATACAGATTCTACTACCGGATGTTTCTGATACTTCAGAAAGAATTTACTGATTGTCAACATTAAAATAAATGAAGGTAGTACTACTGCAAAGGTAGCGATAATTGATCCCCATACACTGCCCGTTGATGTAAATCCTACATAGGTTGCTGCATTGATACCGATAGGGCCCGGAGTCATTTGGCTGATAGCCACAATATCTGTAAATTCCTGAGAACTGACCCATCCGTAACGGGTCACCACCTCTCCCTGTATCATAGAGAGCATCGCATATCCACCTCCGAAACCAAAGAGTCCGATTTTGAAGAAAGTATAGAAGAGTTGTAAATAGATCATAAAGTTAGTGATTAATGATTAGACATGAACTGATTATTTTTTTCAGACAGAAGAACAAATAAGCTGCCTGTAAAGGCTATACAAGAAATATGTTCTTTTGTTCTTCTGTCTTCTGAATCGATTCAAAACCAACTTAGCTCCCTCTCCCACGGAGAGGGCTGGGGGGGAGACTTCAAAACTGGTTAGTAATAAGCAATCAGTGATTAATGACAAGTAGTGATTAGCATTGGCCAATATTGCAGCGCAGCTTGCGTATCACTTATCGCTAATCACTGTTTTAATTTTCCCCATAAGAAACCTCCCACTCCTGCTGCAATGATAATCCAGATGGGGGAGAAGCCTAATAGCCAAATAAGCAATGCCGATACAATGGGAATCCATATTGTATAACGATTGATTCGGGCGGACTTTGCCATGCTGAATGTTGGAACAGCGATTAGGGCAACTACCGCCGGACGGATTCCTTTGAATATACGTTCCACAATAACATTGTCCTTAAAATTATGAAAGAATAAGGCAATGGCCAGAATAATGATGAATGAGGGTAGTATGGTGCCTAATGCTGTTATTATACTTCCCCGTATCCCTCTTAATTTGTATCCGATGAATATAGAAATATTTACGGCCAGAATACCCGGTGCCGATTGTGAGATGGCTAATAAGTCGACAAAGTCTTCTTGAGCAATCCATTTTCGTTTGGTTACGATTTCGTTTTCTATAAGTGGCACCATCGCATAACCGCCACCGATTGTAAAGGCACCTATTTTAAAAAAGATACCGAATGATTCAAGATAAATGTTCATCTTCTTTATTGGTCTGTTCTTCTTCTTTTCTGGCATACTTGCTCGGGCTTACATTGAAATGCTTTTTGAATACTTCGCGGAAGTATTTGGCATCATTGAAACCTGTCATTTCTGCAATTTCAGTTATGGAATGTTTCCCTTCTCTCAGTAGTTGTGCAGCCCGTTTCAGACGGATTAGGCGGACATAATCTGCCGGAGCCTGATCTGTTAATGCTTTTATTTTGTTATAGAAACTGGTACGGCTCATATTCAGCAATGTGCAAAGCACATCTACGTTGAAAGCTTGATTATCCATATTTTCTTCTACGCTCTTTTTCACTGTGGCAATAAATTGCCAGTCGATATCATCGGAACACTTGAGGCATTTTCCTTCCTCTTCCTCGTCATTCAGTTCTAAGTTGGCATATCTGCTACGTAGCAGAGCACGGTTGGATAACAGATTGACTATGGTTGCCTTCAATATGCCTATGTTGAAAGGCTTCACAACATATTCGTCTGCGCCGATTTTGAGTCCTTCCAATATGTTCTTTTCATCGTTCAATGCAGTAAGCAGGATGATTGGAATGTGTGATGTCTCGATATCGTTCTTGATTGCTGCACACAGTTCGTCTCCACGCATTTCCGGCATCATGATGTCGGAGATGATAAGTTCCGGCTTATATTCTTTTACGATGGTGAGTGCTTCTTTACCGTTGCTGCACATCTGTATGGTGTACATATCCGAGAGCGTATGTCCCAAATAGTTACGCAGTTCATCATTATCTTCGACAATCAGCAAACGCTGTTGGTTTTCATTATGCTCTTTTTTCGCTTTTTCGTAAATGTCCGGCGTGCCGCTGGTACTGTAGATAGCTTGTTCGTCTTGTACGATCTGGCGGGTTTTTGTTGTCAGATGCGCTTTACGGAATTGTTTATTGTCTTTAGGGAACGTTACTTTGATGATCGATCCTTGGTGTTCGATACTGCTTAGATGGATTTTTCCTTTGTGAAGGTGTACCAGTTTCCATACCAGCATGAGACCAATACCGCTACCTGTCACTTTCGAATTGATGGCATTGCTTCCCCGGAAATGTATTTTGAAAAGCTTCTTTTGTTCATTTGCCGGGATGCCGATACCTGTATCCTTTACTTCAACACTCCAAGTATCGTCATTTTCGCAGACAAATACATGTACACTACCACTTTCGGGAGTGTACTTCAAAGCGTTTGAAATGATATTTTTTAATATCGAATCCATTTTCTCTTTGTCGAACCATACGTTCAGGTAACGGAAATTACTTTCATACGTAAAGTTGATATGCTTCACTGTGGCATAGGGGCGGAATGCATTGAAGGTTTCTGCCATATAGGTATTCAGTTCGTATTCCGATATGTATAGTTCCGAGGAGTATACATCTGCCCGTTCGAAGTTGATCAGATTGGTGGTCAGGCGCAACAATGCGTTTACATTGCGTAGTGCCGTATTGGTATTGGCAATGCCGTCTTTGCTGAGTTGTTCTTTTTCCCGCAGCTCTTCCAATGGTGCTTTGATGAGAGTCAGTGGAGTACGGATATCATGTGCCGTATTGATGAAGAAGTGTATCTTTTCATCAGATACTTTCCTTTGTTTTCTCAGCATGATAAGCCGGATAGCGCTGATACCTATCAGACCCAAGACAACTGCATAAAGTAATAATGCCCACAGTGAAAGCCAGGCCGGTTGGGCTATGATGATTTTCATACTCCGTTCTTCCAGAACTATTTTCCTGTCCTCGTTGGATATGGCTCTCACGTGTAATACATATTCTCCCGGACTCAGATTTGTGAAACGGATTGTGTTTTCGTCATCTGGTTTACTCCATTCGTCGTAGAATCCTTCCATCTTATAAGAATAGAGAATATTAGAAGGATAGTCGTAATTGATGGACGATACTTTTACAGAAAATATGTTCTGGTTATATTTTAATTTAAGGACTTGAGTATCGTCGATATCCGTTTGAAGCGGGGAGTTTTTGTCTCCCGGATAGACGGTCTGATAAAACAGGTTAAAGTCACTGAAAACCATTTTGGAGGAGTAAGTTCTCGGTATCTTCATGTCTTTGTGAAATTCTACCGCTCCGTCTGAACTTCCGAATACAAAGAAACCGTTGCTCCGTAATGTACCTGATTCGGCATTGAAATGAATGGTCATCAAACCTTGTTCTCTGGTCCAGTTATGGAAAGTTCTCAGTTTTGGGACGAAACTGCTCAATCCGTTTTCCGTACTGATAAATATCTCACCATGGTGGTCGGATAGTATGGTGTAGATATTATTGGATATCAATGCACAGTTTTCCGTATGATAATGAGTGAAAAGTTTTACTTTCGGATCGTATATCAATAATCCCGAACCACTGGTTCCTATATAGAGGTTACCATCTTCTTGATACAGTGAGTATATGTAAGTTGACTCGACCGGTAATTTGATGCGTTCGAATCCGCCGGATTCTTTGTCTAACAGATACAATCCGGTGGCTGTGCCGATCCACATTTCGGCACTGTCTTTCTCTACAATGGAGGTGATAGAGTTCAAACCGCTATAAAGACGTATCGTTTTCTTGGTGATGTCGATCCGTTTCAAATTGTAATATCCCCCTGACCAGATATCATTCCGGGAATCTTTCATAATGGTCCGGATATATTTATCCGGGCGTATGTTCAGATGTGAGAACAGGGAAGGAGTGAAATATTCGACAGATAAACTTTTTTTGTTGATTTGATACATACCGGAATTGTATCCTCCTGCCCAGATTATGCCGGGGGCTACCTCACATAAAGTGGTAAAAATATGATTTTTATTGTTTGTGGATTCAAATGAACTGAGAAAAGAGTGCCACTGTTTAGTCTTGGAATAGTAGAGACTGATACCGTTAGTGGTGCCAAACCAAAGATCGCCTTCGGAATCTTCTATGACACTGTTTACCTGATCATTAATCAGTGATTGCTTGTTGCCAATGGAGTGTTTTATCCAGTTATAACCAGAATAGCGATTGTTGCGTACGGTAACCCCTATCGGGTAGTTGGCCAGCCAGATGCGGTCTTCTTCGTCTACATAAATATCGTTGATACTATTGCCGTTCATGGCATTGTTTTTATTATAATCGGCTACGATATAAGGGTTGGCCTGATAGGAGTCAATATTCATTTCGAATACCCCTGCACCATCGGTAGCTATCAGCAGTTCTTTGTTATTTAAGGGCTTGATGGCATTGATGCTGATGTCTGTCAGGGTTATCTGAGGCTGGAAACTTTGTTTGGTATTCATGTCATAGACATAAATACCCCGTTGAAAAGTTCCGATAAATAATTTTTTCGTTTTCTGATCGAAATACAATTCATTAATCTGTACTGCGATTTTATCCAATTTATCACAATGGATGAGTGAAAGCGTACCCTGTTTCAATTCTGCATAGTGTATCCCTTTTTCTGTACCTATAAAGAAGTGTGTTTCGTCTATTTGTGCGATATCCGTAATGGTTTCGTCTATTGCATTGGCTATTTCGGTGGTGTCTTGAGATTTTGTATCATACAGATAGATACTCTTTTCACAACACAACCAGATTGTATGACTGTTGTCGATGTAACTGTAGCTGACAGGTGCCGGCATGTCTTTGTTTTCCACAACGGGGAGTTTGTATACCAGTTCAAAGGTGTCGTGGGCTTTATCGTATCGGTATACTTTTCCTTTTTTCCCTATTTCCCATAATACACCTTCCGTGTCGATGTATAGCCAGTTCAGATTCAGTAAAGAGTTGACTTCTTCTTTGCCGTCCATTAGTTTGTATTGTTTGAACTCTTTACCGTTGTAACGGTCTATACCTTCATGAGTGAGAAACCACATATATCCTTTCCGGTCTTTTTGGATAGAATATCTTCTACACCTATGTATTTGTAGATTTGCGCTATACAAGAAAATGGAAATAGTAACAAAATAATAAGCCATTTCTTCATGTTAGTAAGACATTTAGAGTTACAAAACTTAGCTTTAAGGGGGGATGATTGTGTTACAAAATTAAGAAGTATTTTCGATATAACAAAATAAATCAGGAAGATAGGATTCTGTTTTATACTTCTACTTGATTAAAGTGTACAAGGTTTTGTATATTGTGTACATTGTGACGGTTACTTCTTTTAACTTTAGGAAAAGAGAATGCCTGCTTGAAACATTATGTAAAAAAAGCTGTCACTTCATATAGTGACAGCTTTTGAAAATGTTATCTTTAGAGGGATAATCTTTAAAGTCGTATTATTTCATTTTATCTTCCACCCATTTGCGTGCATTAACGAATGCTTCGATCCAAGGGGTTACTTGATCGCTATGGATGCGGTCGGCCGGATAGCATGCGTTCTGCCAAGGGAAGATAGCACGTTCCAAGTGTGGCATCATTGCTAAATGACGACCGTCTGCACTGGCTAAAGCCGCTATTGAATAATCCGAACCGTTCGGGTTGCCCGGATATTCGTCATACGAATATTTGGCGACTACATTGTATTTGTCTTCGCCATAAGGCAAAGAGAATTTTCCTTCTCCGTGGGCTACCCAAATACCTAACTTACTGCCACTTAATGAACCGAACATCACACTGCGGTTAGTCGGGATGGTCAGGCTTATGAAAGTGGATTCGAACTTATGAGAGTCGTTGTGAAGCATCTTACCTTGCTTTTTGTGTTCCGGATTGATAAGTCCCAATTCCATCATCAACTGGCAACCATTACAGATACCTAATGACAGGGTGTCTTCACGGGCATAGAATTTGTCGAGCGCTTCCTTGGCTTTCGGATTGAACAGGAAGCCTCCTGCCCATCCTTTGGCAGAGCCCAATACATCCGAGTTGGAGAAACCTCCACAGTAAACAATCATGTTTACATCTTCCAGTGTCTCGCGGCCACTGATAAGGTCGGTCATTGTCACATCTTTCACATCGAAGCCTGCCAAGTAGAGTGAATAAGCCATTTCGCGTTCACCGTTCGTTCCTTTTTCACGGATGATGGCAGCACGGATACCGCTTGGGGTGCGGCGGTCCGGTGTGATGCCGTATTGAGACAGTTTTCCTTTGAAAGTCGGCATGAATGCGAATTCCAGAGGTTGCATCTTGTAATTCTCAAAACGTTTCTTGGCACAGCCGTTCATGGATTGTTTACGGTCGAGCAGGTAAGAGGAAGCATACCATACGTCGCGCATATAGTCGATACCGAATTGGTAAGTAACCCCGTCTTTCGATACCAGAATGTGGCGTTCGTCGGTTGGCTTACCCAATTTGATGAAGCCTATACCGGCATCTTCCAGGATTTTTTTCACCTCTTCTTTATGTTTATCGGCAATTTGGATCACGATACCCGGATTCTCGGCAAAGAGAATTTTTACCATATCGTTTTCTTTCATTTTGTCTAAGTTGATGTCGAGACCGCCTTCCACATTGGCGAAGCACATCTCGAGCAGTGTGGTGATAAGACCTCCTGCCGAAATGTCGTGTCCTGCAAGGATCAGACCCTTTTTCACTAATTCCTGTACAGCTAAGAATGCATCACGGAAATATTCGGCATCTTGTACGCAAGGCACCTCGTCGCCTACTTTACCTAATGACTGTGCAAAGGCAGAGCCGCCTAACTTCAGTGCATCGAAGCTGAAGTCTATATGATAGAGCGTTGTCTTTTCATTGTTTACCAGTACGGGAGAAACTACTTTCTTTACGTCGGAAACTTCGCCGCCGGCAGAAACGATCACGGTTCCCGGAGAGATTACTTTCTCGCCGTCGGGATATTTCTGAGTCATGGACAAAGAGTCTTTTCCTGTAGGTACATTGATTTGCAGAGCACAGCAGAAATCGCTTAATGCCTTTACGGCTGTGTACAGACGGGCATCTTCTCCCTCTTGAGAGCGGCAGGGCCACATCCAGTTGGCCGATAATGAAATGCTGTCCATACCTTCGGCCATAGGTGCCCATACCAGATTGGTCAGTGCTTCACTGACAGAGAGAATGGAACCGGCTGCCGGATCGGCCAATGCCGCTTGCGGGGCATGTCCGATAGAGGTGGCGATACCTTTTTCGCCGCGGTAGTCCAGTGCTACGACACCGCAATCGCTTAGTGGCAACTGTATTTCGCCCTGACATTGCTGACGGGCTACTTTTCCTGTTACGGAACGGTCTACTTTATTTGTCAGCCAGTCTTTACAGGCTACTGCTTCCAACTGTAATACATTGGTGAGGTATTCGTGCAGCTTAGGTTGTTCATACACAGGCATTTCGTAGTGACGTTCTACGGTTTTGTCTATCATGTAAGTTTTTGGAGACGAACCGAACATCTGGTCTACCGCCAAATCGAACGGACGTATGCCGTCAGCTTGTTGG
>OHNF01001483.1_pt1 | contig 11444 bp, 7 predicted proteins | sample 1569491 | NCBI WGS metagenome assembly OHNF01 (sample SAMEA3879557, study PRJEB24766) | human gut metagenome | biome: human-associated habitat; feature: feces | place: USA | collected 1985/1987 | reverse complement strand
TGTGGACAAGCTTTTGACTGCACAAATTAATTATATCAGGAGGGTTTTTACATGGCATTACATGTTATGGATGAGGCAAACAGATGTCTCCAATGCAAAGTTCCACAATGTCAGAAAGGATGTCCTATCAATACTAATATTCCGGTAGCAATAAGACTTTTAAAGGAAAATAAATTAAACGAAGCAGGTAAAATGCTTTTTGAAAATAATCCTCTGACTACTGTATGCAGTCTTGTATGCAATCATGAAAAACAGTGTGAAGGTCATTGTGTTCTCGGAAGAAAAGGTGCTCCTGTTCATTTTTCATCAATTGAAAATTACATATCAACAACATATGCAAATATGATGACAAATGGTCCTGCAAAGTCTAACGGCATGCGTGTTGCAATCATAGGCTCCGGTCCTGCCGGAATTACTATTGCAATTATACTTGCAAGATATGGATATCAGGTTACTATTTTTGAAGGTAAAGACAAAATAGGCGGTGTTCTTCGTTATGGAATTCCAGAATTCCGACTCCCAAAAAGCGTACTTGATGATATAGAATACAGACACCTTGAGTTAAAAGGAATTAAAATTCGTCCTAACACGCTTATCGGAAGTGCGATAAGCATTGATGACTTATTCCGTGACGGTTACAAATCAATCTTCGTTGGAACAGGTGTATGGAAACCTAATTCACTCCATATTAAGGGTGAAACTTTTGGAAATGTTCATTTTGGCATTAATTATCTTAATAATCCCGACAGCTACAGGCTTGGTGAACGTGTTATCGTAATAGGTGCCGGCAATGCAGCCATGGATGTTGCAAGAACAGCCATAAGAAAAGGGGTTCGCCATCTTACATGCTTTTCTATTACAAAAGAAGTTGCAGCAAGTCATTATGAATTCAGCTATGCTCAGCTTGAGGGTGTCCAATTTGAATATAATAAAAAGCCAATAGAAATCAAAGACAATGGTGTAATATTTAAAGATGTAATAGAAAATGAGGATGGTTCTTTTACAGAAGTGGACGGAACCGAGACATTATACGAATCTGACAGTGTTATTATATCAATAAGCCAGGGACCTCAGAATCGTCTTGTAAGCAACACAAACGGATTAAAGTCCAATGCAAGAGGACTTCTTGAAGCTGACGAGACAGGACATACATCACGCCCGGGAATATTTGCATCCGGTGATGTTGTCAATGGTGCACGAACTGTTGTTGAGGCAGTTGCACACAGCAAAATTGTTGCAGAATCAATGCACGAATATATGCAAAGTCTTCCAAAAGATGAAAGTCTCTAAAACTTTACAACTAGATAAAGTTTAGAGTCATAAATATTATGAAAATACAGGATTGTAATGTGCAGCCACATCATTACAATCCTGTATTTTTTCTAACCAGTTATTATAACTGCTTCGCTTCCACCGGTTCTTTTTTTCTTTACTATAATCTGGTTCTCAATTCTGTTTTTCAACTCACCAACATGTGATATTATGCCGATAAGACGGTTTGAATCTGCAAGCTGCCATAGAGCATTTAATGCCTGATTTAAAGATTCTTCATCAAGCGAGCCAAATCCTTCATCTACAAACATCGTATCTACCTGAATACCACCAGATGACGACTGAACCTCATCAGATAAACCTAGTGCAAGTGAAAGAGATGCCATAAACGACTCTCCACCTGACAATGTCTTAACACTTCTTACAACAGCATTATAATGGTCATAAACGTCGAGTTCCAGCCCGCTCTGACTGCGTAAATTCTCAGGATTGACACTTCTTACAAGCTCGTACCTTCCTGATGTCATCATCATAAACCTGATATTGGCTTTTTTAATAATTCTGTCAAAGTATGACATCTGCACATATGTTTCAAGGAGTATTTTTTCTTTTCCCGATATTGTTCCGTTTGCAGTCGAAGACAATGAATTTACTATCTGCCACTTTTTGCTTGTATTTTCAATGTTATTATTAATTTTTTCAATTTCTGATAAAATCTTTGTATTAGTGCTTATTCTTAATTTTATTGTATTAATCTGCTCTCCCAGCTTTGATGATAAGTCTGCATTTTCTTTTCTTTTTCTGTTGCAATCGCTGACTTTCTGCTCAATATTTTCAATATTATCAAATGATTCAATCTGTTTTTTCAAATCATCCGCACGCTGTCTGCATGTAATAAAATTAAACTTAGCATTATCATAATCACTTTTTATCTTATTAAGTTCCTCGTCAAAAGACTTCTTTGCCGCAATTTCTTCTTCAAGCTTTTTTTTAGCCTTTTCAATATCCTCATATTTAAGCATTTTTACAATCTCAACATATTGTCCAGTCTGCTGTCTTAACGTCTCTTTTTTTACTTCCAGAGATTTCTCAAGCGATGAAATAAATTGCTTCTTTTTTTCAATATTATCTTTACATTCTGTAATTGTCTGTTCATATTCCTGCTTTAGAAGCACCTGTCTTTTTATATCAGCAATCTTATTTTCATTCTCATATTTTATAAGACCATCTGATATAGCACGCGTCTGTTCAACCATAGTTCCCGGCACAGTTTCACCGGAAATCGAAGTCCATTCAAGCAAAAGTGTACTATGTGAAGTTTCTGCTTTTCCTTGTGCGACTCCTGATTTTGAACTGAGTTCAGAACGTATTTTCGATAATTCATCTGTTTTCTTCTTTTCATTGTCCAGAGTATCTTTATCAGGAATATCATCTGCAAGCTTTGCAATATCAGGATGAACTGTAGAACCACATACAGGACATGGCTCATTATCCTTTAATCTTTGAGCCAGAATTCCCGCCTGTCCGTCATAATATGCATTCTCAAGCATTGTATATTTTATTTGCTGTTTTTTTAATGATTCATCCGCCTCATTATATTTTTTTGCATATTTATAGGCACTATTAATATTTTCTTTGTCAGCATCACAATTAAGAATAACCTTTGCAATTACCTGCCTTCGCTGATTCAAATTTTCATAAACAGCATTTTCCTTCTCAAGCATTGCATTGCAATCATCAAGTTTTTTATACAATATCTCATACTCTGAAAGTTTTTCAACCATTTTTTTCATCTTTTCAGATTCATCAATAAGATTATTTTCTTCTTTTTTTATCTCATTTTCCAGCTGTCTGTTATCCCGATTAAGGTCTGCTGCCTTATTGTATTTTTCAAGGTCTTTTGTATGCTCACTCACTTCAAGTGCCATACGGCTGCTTATCTTTGCACGCTCATCATATGTTTTATATTCTTCTTCAACGTTATTATATTCTTTTTCATACTTTTTTAAATCATTACTCGCTTTGTTATAATTTTCAAGAACATTGACAGCTTGTGTAAGCTTACCGGAATAAACATCTAATTCTGTTATTCTTCTGTCTGTTGCAGCCTTTTCTTCTTCAAGACAACTAAGACGCATTTTATCCCTTGCAATAATTGTACTTATCTCTGAATCTGTAGATAGCTCATACCCTTCACTATCCAGCATAACTGATGACATATACTGACTGATCATCCTTGATGATTCCTGCATTTTTCGCCCTAATTCAAGTGATTCCTGCTTTAATCGTTCCTGTAAATCAAGATATGGTTTTGTCTTAAATATTTCACGGAAAATCTCCATACGTTGATTAGTACCAGCTAACAGCAACTTCATAAAATCACCCTGTGCTATCATCGAAATCTGGGTAAACTGGTTTTTATCCAAACCCATAAGTTCAATAACCTGTCTGTTGACATTAGAAATCCCTGTAACTATGCTTCCATCCGGAAGTGAGATTTCTGCTCTTGCCGGTTCTTTTGTCATCCTGCCTTCTGATTGTCCTCTTTTTGATGGACGCATGTATTCAGGATTACGTCTTATACGGTACTTTTCACCACGCAGTTCAAATTCCATCTCAACATATGTTGCAATATCAGGTAGGGCATACCTGCATCTTAACATTGCTGATGTCCTGTTACTTCCACTTGCTTCACCATATAATGCATATGTAATTCCATCAAAAATTGTAGTCTTACCTGCTCCTGTATCACCTGTTATCAGATAAATTCCTTTATTTCCAAGCTTGTCCATGTCAAGTTTTGTGACATCTGCATATGGTCCAAATGCAGACATTTCCAAATATAATGGTCTCATACCCAGATCTCCTCTATTATATGATTGATATATTCTCTCTGCTCATTATCCATTTGCTGATTATTCTGAAGTTCATATAATTCTTCAAACAGTTCAATTGGCTGTTTTTCCTGTCTTTGCTCAATATCAGCATCAAATGAATCATTATATTTTCTTGTCCTTGTATTATCATAATCAAGCTTCATTATATTCGGATATAATATTCTCAGTCTTCCAATTGCATCAGGTATATCCTGCTCATCTGTCAGTGTAACATATATATAATCATCTGTATTAAAAATGTGGCTGCCCGGCGTCATCAATTCTTTAAATTCACCTTTAAGATGAACCATATCATGGAATGGTTTCAGTGGTACTGTTTTTATTGTAATATCATTGTCTCCAACATCTGCTATCGTTACAGACTTCGTATGATTAATCTCAGAAAATGAATACTTTAACGGCGAACCGCTGTATCTTATACTTTCTCTTCCAACACATTGCGGTCTGTGAATATGTCCAAGTGCAACATAATCAAATTTGTCAAAAACTGTTGCATCCACATTATCAAGTGTTCCAACTGTTAGTTCTTCGGAGTCGCATCTTAATGCACCTGTAACAAACTGATGTGCAACAAGAATATTTCTCTCTTCCTGATTAATATCAGCTTTGTCAATGACAGCTTTAACCGCCTGTGTATAGTTATCTGCTGTGCCAATATATTTTCTTACTCCGACAGGTTTTACAAACGGAAGCATGTATACATTAACCTTCCCAAATTCATCAAAAAGTTCGGTTCTTTTCATCTCGCCATTAAATACAGGAGCTATATGAAACTTTGTATTTTCAAGAAGTCTTGCACCATATGCAATTCTTTCAGGACAGTCATGGTTACCACTTATTATAAAAATATCCTTATCCAGCCCGGATAGAGAATAAAAAAAATCATCACACAATGCTACAGCTTCCGCTGATGGCTGTGACTTATCATATATGTCTCCAGCCACCAGCACAGCATCTGCATCTTCATGTCTGATGATTTCAATTATTTCTTTAAAAATATACCTTTGTTCTTCAAGCATGGAAAAGTCATTTACTCTTTTACCTATATGTAAATCAGCTATATGAGCAAACTTCATCTTACCAAACACCTCTTCTATTCAAAGTAATATAAATAAACATCTTCAAGGTCAATATTTTCATCAACCATAACAGCCTCATCCGGAAGCTCATCTCCAACAAGGCGTAATGCAATACCATTCTTTCTCTGTCTGATATTACCAATATGATACTTCTCCTGCAGTTTGCCAACTTCATCGAGAGTGCATGTAATCTCTGCTACCTTTCCATGCATCTTCTCTATAAGTTCTACAGGTGTTCCCATTGCAATAATCTCACCTTTCTTCAGAAGAAGAACATAATCAGCTATACATTCTATATCGCTTACAACATGTGTTGCAAAAAGTATAATCTTATTGCGTGAAAGTTCTGCAATATAATTGCGGATTGCAATTCTCTCTTTAGGGTCAAGACCGGCAGTCGGCTCATCAAGAATAAGAATATCAGGATCACCTAGCAGTGCCTGTGCCAAAAGGACTCTTTGTTTCATGCCTCCTGAAAATCCACCGATTTTTTTATATGCAACACCGGTCAGATTAACAACTTCAAGAAGCTCATCAATCTGTTCTTTTACCGTCTGCCCTTTTTCATTCTTTCCTTTTATCCCCTTTATCTCAGCCATATATCTTAAAAATGCTTTAGGCGAGAAATCCTCATAAAATCCCTGTTGCTGTGGCATATATCCGATTATGCCCCTGAATCTGCTGCCAAGCTTTAATATATCCTGACCATCATACAGTATACTTCCACCGGCACTTCCTTTGTCTCTTGCGACATTATCTGTAATAAGATTAATCATCGTGCTCTTACCGGCACCATTAGCACCAAGAATTCCATATATTCCCGGCTTAAAAGTATAAGAGATATCTTTAAGTGCCTGAACTGTTCCATATGTTTTACTTAAATGCTCTAATTGTAATTCCATCCAAAAACCCTCCTTATTTTGCATAGCAAAATCCCAATTTTTCGGTGAAAGGACTTACCCTCCCCAAATAATCACGTTCAATAGTTACTATAAACAGTATAGCAATAATAATATTATTTGTCCAGCGGATTTTCTTACTAATTATTACATTCTCACATACCTACGGACTATTTCTCAGCTGCCTCTGCCCAGAACAAAGCCGAATTAACAGCATGTTTCCAGTTTTTAAGAAGTTTTCTTCTTTCATCCGGACTCATATGGGCATCGTATTCTGCACCAAGACGCCAGTTTTTCTTTATCTCATCTTTATCTTTCCAATATCCCGTTGCAAGACCTGCAAGATATGCTGCACCAAGAGCTGTTGTCTCTATACATGATGGGCGTATTACGCTTTCACCTGTTATATCAGACTGAAACTGCATAAGAAACTCATTTGCACTGGCACCACCATCTACTTTAAGTCCACTAAGCTTAATATCTGCCGACTTTTCCATTGCACGTATAACATCATCTGCCTGATAGGCTATTGATTCAAGTGCAGCTCTTATAAAATGTTCTTTTTTTGTACCTCTTGTAAGACCCACAACCGTTCCTCTTGCATACGGATTCCAATATGGTGCACCAAGCCCTGAAAATGCAGGAACAATATATACTCCGGCCGTATTTTCAACTTTCATGGCATACTCTTTTGTTGATGCTGCATCTTTAATCATCCTTAATTCATCACGGAGCCACTGTACAACTGCTCCGGCAACAAATACGCTTCCCTCGAGTGCATACTCAGGTTTATCTTTTGTACTTCCGGCTGCAAGAGTTGTGAGTAGTCCGTTATCTGAATAAATAGGATTATTTCCCGTATTCATAAGCAAAAAACATCCTGTTCCATATGTATTTTTCACTTCACCCGGATTAAAACAGCACTGTCCAAACAATGCACTCTGCTGGTCACCTGCAGCACCGGCAATTATGATTGAACTGCCAAATACTGATTTATCAGTTTCACCATATATACAGCTTGATGGCTTAACCTGCGGCAGCATGTTTTCAGGAATATTAAAATATTCCATAAGTTCTTTATCCCACTCAAGTGTATGGATATTAAACAGCATTGTTCTTGCAGCATTGGTATAATCTGTCGCATGAACTTTTCCCTTAGTAAGATTCCAGATAAGCCATGTATCAACTGTTCCAAATGCAAGTTCTCCATTTTCTGCTTTTTCTCTTGCTCCGTCAACATTATCCAATATCCATGCAATCTTTGTCGCACTGAAATACGCATCAGGAATAAGCCCTGTCTTTTTTTTGATAATATCTGCCATATTATCATCATGCATTATTTTTTCAACCGAATCAGCTGTTCTTCTGCACTGCCACACAATCGCATTGTATACAGGTTTTCCAGTCTTTTTATCCCATATAATTGTCGTTTCTCTCTGATTAGTAATTCCTATTGCTTCAATATCATCTGCCGGAACATTAACCATTGCCATAGCTTCAATGGCAACACCAAGCTGTGATGACCATATCTCCATCGGATTGTGCTCAACCCAGCCTTCTTTCGGATAAATCTGTTCATATTCTTTTGATGATTTTGATATAATATTTCCCTTTTTATCAAATAAAATGCACCTTGAGCTTGTTGTCCCCTGGTCAAGTGCCATAATATATCTGCCCATAACTCCTCCTGATTTATTATCAAAAAAGCCCTGCTCAAAAGGCAGGGCTTTCATAAAGACATACGTATTAGTTAATCTCTAATGCCTTTGTTGCAATCTGAGTCTTAACTTTTTCGACAAATTCATCAAGTGATACCGTTGTAGTTTTCTGCTCACCGTGAAGTCTGTAAGATACTGTATTTTCTTCTTTTTCATTGTTACCGATTACAAGAAGATATGGAACTTTCTGAACCTGTCCTTCACGCATACGATATCCGAGTTTTTCTGCTCTTGCGTCAAGCTCTACTCTTACGTTCTCAGCTTCAAGTGCATCGCATACTTTCTGTGCATATGCAACAAGTTCTTCGTTATCTGTAGTTACAGGCATAACTCTTGCCTGAACAGGAGCAAGCCATAACGGAAGGTTACCCTTTGTCTCCTCAAGTATATATGCCATAAATCTGTCAAGAGAACCAAGAATAGCTCTGTGAAGTACAACAGGTGTCTTTTTCTCGCCGTCCTTGTCAATATATGAAAGATTAAACTTAGCCGGAAGGCAGAAATCAAGCTGACATGTTGAAAGTGTATATTCGTTACCGATAGCCGGCTTAACATTTACATCAAGCTTAGGACCGTAGAATGCAGCCTCACCGATTTCTTCTGTATACTCAATTCCGATATCATCAAGAACACGTCTGAGAGCGTTTTCTGCATTATTCCACATCTCATCATCATCATGGTACTTTACCTTGTCCTCAGGGTCTCTGAGTGAAAGTACACAGCGGTAATCTGTGATTCCGAAATCCTTGTATGTGCTGAAAATAAGATCAACTACTTTCTTGAACTCATCTTCAATCTGCTCTGGTGTAACAAAAAGATGTGCATCATTCTGACAAAAATGTCTGCCTCTCTCGATACCTTTAAGTGTACCACTTGCCTCGAATCTGAAATCGTGTGCAATCTCACCTATTCTTATAGGTAAATCCTTGTATGAGTGCATTCTGTTAGCATATATCATCATGTGATGAGGACAGTTCATAGGTCTTAATACGAATGATTCGCCTTCAACTTCCATTGCAGGGAACATATTTTCTTTGTAATGATCCCAGTGGCCTGATGTCTTATAAAGGTTTACAGTACCAACACAAGGTGTCATTACGTGAAGATATCCATTCTTTCTTTCTTTTGCCTTGATATAATTTTCAAGTTCCTGCCATATTACATAACCCTTTGGAAGGAACATCGGAAGACCGCGTCCAATAAGGTCATCAGACATGAAAAGCTGCATATCCTTACCGATTTTTCTGTGGTCACGCTCTTTTGCTTCCTCAAGAAGTGCAAGATGAGCCTCAAGTTCCTCTGCTGTAGGAAAACATACACCATAAATTCTCTGCAATACTTTATTCTTACTGTCACCCTTCCAGTAAACGCCTGAATGTTTGATAAGCTTGAAGTTACGGCAAAGCTTTACATTATCAACATGAGGTCCACGGCAGAGGTCTGTGAAATCTCCCTGATCGTAGCATGTGATAGTACCGTCTTCAAGTTTTGAAATAAGGTCAATCTTATATTCATCATCCTTAAAAAGTTCCATAGCTTCCTGTTTTGAAATCTCACGGCGGATAATCTTCTTACCTGTCTTTGCAACCTTTTTCATTTCTTTCTCTATAGCTGCAATATCCTCATCTCTTATAACTCTGTCTCCGAGGTCGATATCATAGTAAAAACCTTCTGCAACAACAGGTCCTACCCAGAACTTTGCATCAGGATAAAGATGCTTTACAGCCTGTGCCATCAAATGTGCACATGAATGATTCAGTGTTTTTAAATTTTCATCTTCTTTAAAATTTACCATTTTAACTCTGCTCCTTAAATTAATAAAAATTAATATTGAAAAAAGCACCCCAAGTCAAGCTTAAATGCTTAACCAAGGGTGCATATAACACGGTTCCACCTTATCTTTCACTCACGGAATACTAACACATATTCCTTACACCTTTAACGCAGCTATGCGGTAATGCTTGGGAAAACGGAACCAACCGGTAATCTTTCGCATACAACTCAGGAGTGGTTTTCATGTAATCAGTTTCATGGAATACTCTCAGCAGATGTAATCCTCTCTGTATGGCTTAAATACACTACTCTTTCCGTCAAAGTCTTTTCAATATTTGAGTACATATTATCACATATGTTTTTATAAGACAAGACTAAATTTTCAATTATTACGATAAAATGTCCCGGTCAGAATCTTATTCTGAAATAGCCTTAAATGCTTCGTCAAGGTCTTCAATAATATCATCAATATTTTCTGTACCAATTGAAAGACGAATTGTATTAGGCTTGATTCCCTGATCGAGAAGCTCTGCTTCGTTAAGCTCCGAATGAGTTGTTGAAGCCGGATGAATAGCAAGTGACTTAACATCGGCTACATTGGCAAGAAGTGAGAATAATTCAAGATTATCGATAAACTTCTTAGCTGTCTTGGCATCACCCTTGATTTCAAATGTAAAAATTGAGCCGCCGCCGTTAGGGAAATATTTCTTATAAAGTCTCTGCTGTTCAGGGTCATCTGTAACTGCCGGATGATTTACTTTTTCTACCAATGGATTCTTTGAAAGGTAATCAACAACCTTCAATGCATTCTCAACGTGACGCTCAACTCTTAATGAAAGTGTCTCAAGTCCCTGAATGAAAATCCATGAATGGATTGGTGAAATTGTAGCACCTGTATCACGAAGGATAATGGCACGAATTCTTGTAATAAAAGCTGCCGGGCCTGCTGCATCAACAAAGCTGATTCCGTGATAGCTTTCGTTAGGCTCTGTAAACTGTGGGAATTTGCCTGATGCTTTCCAGTCAAACTTACCGCCATCAACAATTACACCACCGATTGTTGTACCATGTCCGCCGATAAACTTAGTTGCTGAATGAATAACGATATCAGCACCATATTCAAATGGACGAACAAGATATGGAGTTGCAAATGTGCTATCAATTACAAGCGGAATGTTGTGAGCATGTGCAATCTTTGCAATAGCTTCAATATCTGCAACTTCTGAATTAGGATTGCCAAGTGTCTCGATATAAAGAGCCTTTGTGTTATCCTGGATTGCATCTTCAAAATTCTTAACATCAAGAGGGTCAACGAATGTTGTAGTAACACCGTAATCAACGATTGTATGTGCAAGGTAGTTATATGTACCACCATAAATATTCTTTGCGGCTACGATATGGTCACCTGCAAATGCAAGATTCTGAATTGTATAAGCAACGGCTGCTGCACCTGATGCTACAGCAAGAGCTGCGACACCGCCTTCAAGAGCAGCCATTCTCTTCTCGAAAACATCTTCTGTAGGATTTGTAAGTCTGCCATAAATGTTACCTGCATCCTTTAACGCAAAACGGTCAGCCGCATGCTGTGAATTGTGGAATACAAATGATGATGTCTGATAAATAGGTACTGCTCTTGCATCTGTAACCGGGTCTGCAGTTTCCTGTCCTACATGAAGCTGTAATGTTTCAAATTTTAAATCTCTGTCTTTGTATGCTTTCTTTGCCATAACATTCCTCTTTTCCGCGAGTAATTAAAACATCGCTGTTATATTCTTAATTATTAATATCCTTGTTTTCATAGTGGTT
>OHNF01001480.1_pt1 | contig 11455 bp, 9 predicted proteins | sample 1569491 | NCBI WGS metagenome assembly OHNF01 (sample SAMEA3879557, study PRJEB24766) | human gut metagenome | biome: human-associated habitat; feature: feces | place: USA | collected 1985/1987 | reverse complement strand
TGCCGGCGGCGGACTGCTCATCCGTATTGCCCTCGCCCGTTATGACCAGGTCCACATCGCGCACGCGCTCGTCGAATCCCACAAGGTCGAGTACTGTCTCCACGCCCGAGCGCAGCTCGGCGCCAAGTGCCAGCAGCGCGGCGCCCAGCCCACCGGCAGCACCCGCGCCGGGCACGCCGAGTACCGAGCCAAATGTCCGTGCGCCCTCGGGCACGCGCAGCAGCCTCTGAGCTCGAGCCTCGGCAATCGCCGCATCGAGCAAGCGGCCGTAGCCGACCATCCAGCTGTCGCACCTGCTCAGCATCTCGGCATCATCTGTCGGCAGGCCCTTCTGCCCGCCGAACACCGCCAGTGCGCCACGACGTCCCACAAGCGGATTCTCAACATCGGAAAGCACGACGATACGCACGCCATCCAACGCCCGTACCGCCGGCACCAGATCAACACCGGCCACTTGCTCAAGGCCCGCGAGCCCCGGCACAATATCACGGCCGTGGTCATCAACCACACGAGCGCCCAACGCCTGCAGCATGCCGGCACCGCCATCGTTGGTGGCGCTGCCGCCCAGTCCTATATATAGCGTCTTCGCCCCCGCTCGAACCGCGCGGAGCATCAGCTCGCCCACGCCATAGGTCGAAGCCGCAAGCGCCGCCGATTCCGTGCAGGGTGAATACCCAATACCCGCCGCCTCGGCCATCTCAATGACAGCCGATTCGCGCTCGCCATCCACCAGCATCCGGGCAGACACGCGGTCGCCCAAGGGACCTGCCACCTCGCAGGTCACAATCTCACCGCCGCACGCGGCAACGGCATCGAGCGTCCCCTCGCCGCCATCCGCCAGCGGCAATGCGGCCACCTGGGCATCGGACCACACACGGCGCATGCCCTCGGCAACCGCCGCCTCCGCCTGCGCGCTCGAAACGCTGCCCTTAAAGGAGTCAATCGCCAACAGCACACGGCGGGGCCGGCGGCACGCAGGACCAAAGTCAAACGCCGTGCCAGCATCTTCACCGGCACCTGCAAGCGCTGCGGCGTGAGCGGTGTGCGCGTCAAGATCGGCCCCACAACCGCAACCAGCGCCGCCCGCTCCGCGCAGACCGCCAAAATAGCTACTCAGCAGCTCGCGGCATTCATCCGCCAGGACCCCAGCCGTCACGTTAAAGCGATGATTCAGGCGCGAGTCGGCATTGAGGTCATACAGGGATCCCAGCGCGCCCGCCTTGGCATCGGCCGCGCCATACACACAGCGTCCAACGCGCGCGTTGACCATAAGCCCCGCACACATGCAGCATGGCTCGAGCGTCACGTAGACCGTGCAATCGGAAAGGCGCCAGCGACCGAGCGACCGAGCGGCAGCGCACAGGGCCGCAAATTCTGCGTGCGCCGAAGGATCCTGATCGAGCTCGCGTCGATTATGCGCCCTCGCGACAATCTCGCCGTCGCGCACCACTACGGCTCCGATGGGCACCTCGCCCACCGCCGCGGCGGCGCGCGCCTCGGCCAGCGCCTCGCACATGAACTTCTCGTCGATTTCGGTGATCGTCATCGTTCGCCTTCCCTGTTGCAAATTCAAAACGATGTTATCATTACGACTCACGGAGAGATGGCAGAGCGGTTGAATGCGGCGGTCTTGAAAACCGTTGAGCGCGAGAGCGTTCCGGGGGTTCGAATCCCCCTCTCTCCGCCACTTTTAGTGATGCACCGGCGTCATGGTCCGTTCAAACAGCGCATCGACCACGTCGGCAATCTCGGGTCGGCGCTCAAGATCGTGACCCGATTCCCACCAGTTTGTGAACAGCCGAATAATGCCGCCGGCGATAAACTCCGATGTCATCTCGAGCGATACGGGTGCCAAGGCGCCCTCGTCAAGTGTGCTCATCACGCGCTCGCGAATGGAGTGGGCAATGCGGTCGCAAATCATGCTGGTCAGCATGCCCGACATGCTGCTCTCCAGGATGTTATCCATGAGCTGCTCATGTGCCAGGATCATGTCCATGGCATCGGCAAACACCTCATGGCGAAGCACGCGCACGTCGTCGGCCGACGCCGCGCCCCCCTTACCAGTCCGCTTTTGCGGCAGCCCCGACATAAGCTCGTCGACATAAAAGGCAAAGTAATCGTTCTTGTCGCGGAAATGCTTGTAGAACGTCGTGCGGCGGATCATGGCACGCTCGCACAGCATGGCAACCGTAAGGTCCTCAAAACGATGCTCTTCCAAAAGCTCGGTAAAGGCATCGAACAGGGCGCGGTAGGTTTTCTTAATGCGAAGGTCCACTGGTATCGCCATCCTCAGGGCAAAGACAACGCTCGTCAATCTGTCGCATATCTTACACCTGTACCCCGCCCCTCGCTGAGCGGTCGACCTTACCGAAAACATAACGCTTACCGGAAAGTTCGGCACGACAAAACGTTGCGGGTATACTAGTAGCGTTATACCAACGGCAGCTGGCGCATGCCGCCGCGGCCATTCGAAACGGAGACATCATGATTACCGTCATCATCGGCATCGTTGTTGTCATTGTGATTGTCTGCGCCATCGCCGGCATCTACAACAACATGGTCACCAAGCGCAACCGCATCGACAACGCGTGGCAGAACATCGACACGCAGCTGCAGCGTCGCAACGACCTGATCCCCAACCTGGTCGAGACCGTCAAGGGCTACGCCAAGCACGAGCAGGAGACGCTCTCCGCCGTGATCAGCGCGCGTAACACCGCCGTCAAGGCCACCACGCCCGAGGCCAAGATGGAAGCCGACAACGTGCTGACCGGTGCGCTGCGTCAGCTCTTCGCCGTAGCCGAGGCCTATCCCGATCTTAAGGCAAACACCAACTTTACGCAGCTGCAGGCATCGCTCGAGGATACCGAGAACAAGATTAGCTACGCACGCCAGAGCTACAACGATTGCGTGCTCAGCTACAACAACGCCATTCAGACGTTCCCGGCTGTCATCTTTGCCGGCATCTTCCAGTTTAAGGAGCGCCAGGGCTTCGAGGCCGCCGAAGCAGCCCGCCAGGCCCCGACCGTCAAGTTCTAACAATCACGGCCGAGTCTTAAGCCAGTTCATCAACCCTTTAGGGTCCAAGGCACAAACCTTGGGCCCTTTTCTTATCCACGCACAACGCGCGGCCAATAGACCGCGCACCATCTTTTTTCAGATTAATCATTGCCCGTTGTGACATCGCCGAACCCGCAGGGCAGAGAGCAAGTTCCCTCCCGGCGCACTCCGCAGGACGCAAGAAGCCCTCGCCGCACGAAGTGCGCAGCGAGGGCTTCTTGCATGTCCGAGGACGCGCCGGGAGGGAACTTGCTCTCTGCCCGGATAGGTAAGACTGCTTACGCGACGGTGTAAACCCAGCTGTGCTTATCCTCGACAGCACCGGACTGGATGCCAGTCAGGGTCTCGCGAAGCTTCTTCATCACAGGGCCGATCTCGGTGTAGCCAGCCGGGAAGGCCACGGTCTCGTCGGCGCCGTAAACCTTGTTGTCGATCTCGCCCACCGGGGAGATGACGGCAGCGGTGCCGCACAGGCCGCACTCCACAAAGGTACCGGCCTTGACCTCGGCCCACTCGACGGGACGCTGGTCAACGGTCATGCCCAGGTCCTGAGCGACCTGAACGAGCGAGCGACGGGTGATAGAGGGCAGGATGGAGTCGGTGTGCGACTGCGGAACGACGAGCGTGCCATCCTCTTTCACGAACAGGACGTTGGCGCCACCGGTCTCCTCGACATAGGTGCGGGACTCGGAGTCGAGATACAGGTTCTCGGCATAGCCCTCGCGATGAGCCTCCATCGTGGGCTTGAGGGACATGGCGTAGTTCAGGCCGGCCTTGATGTTGCCGGTGCCGTGAGGTGCCGCACGGTCATACTCGGAAACGCGCAGCTTGACGGGCTTGAGGCCACCCTTAAAGTACGGACCGACCGGGGTCACGAGAATACGGAACGTGTACTCAGGAGCGGGAGCCACGCCGATCACGTCACCGGAGCCGATCATAAACGGACGCACGTACAGGGTCGCGCCAGAACCGAAGGGCGGAACCCAGGCGGCGTTGGCAGAAACGACCTGCTTGACGGCCTCAACGAACTTGTCCTTGGGGAACGGGGGCATCTCGAGGCGCTGGGCAGAGTTGTACATACGCTCAGCGTTCATGTCGGGACGGAAGCAGACGATGCTGCCGTCCTCGGCGGTGTAGGCCTTCAGGCCCTCAAAGACCTCCTGACAGTAATGGAAGATGCCTCCGCACTCGGAGACATGCAGGGTGTGGTCGGTGGTCAGGCCGCCCTCGTCCCACTCGCCATCCTTCCAATGAGCCTCGTAGCTGTAATCGGTCTTCATGTAGCCAAAGCCGAGGCTACCCCAATCGATATCCTTCTTCTCGACAGTCATATGTCGCTCCTTACATACACAGTTGCATACTCGCGAACCCGCACGCAAGGACCGAGGCCGACCGCGTCGCAACGTCGCACGCCCGGAGCGTAGAGCCGGACGGGACACGCGAACAGCATCAAAGCCGATGGCACGTCGATTCGCATGCACGAGATTGTACTCCCCGTACGCGTCTGATAAAACGCTTTTCTTTAACTAAGTAAAGTATTTTCATTTGACCGAAACTAAAGAGGCCCGCCACCGTAAGCGGTGACGGGCCTCAACTGCACGGGTTGCGCGCTGGCTCGAGCTACGCGTTCTTTTTGCCCAGCTTGGCCTTGACCAGACCGACCACGGTCGGGATGATCGACACGGCAACGATGCCGACGATCAGCAGCTCAAAGTGCTCCTGCACAAAGGGGATGCCGCCAAAGAAGTAGCCCAGCAGCGTAAAGAGCGTTGACCAGGTAATGCCGCCCAGCACGTTAAAGATAACGAAGTTACGCCAGTGCATGCCGCCCATGCCGGCGATAAAGGGCACAAAGGTGCGGATAAACGGGAAGAAGCGGCCCAGGAAGATGGCCAGGTGACCCCACTTATCCAAGAAGTCCTCGGACTTTTTGATGCGCTCGGGCGTCATGGCCTTAACCTTGCCCGAGGCGATGATCTTTTTGCCAAAGAAGTGACCGATCATAAAGTTGCACTGGTCACCCAGGATGGCAGCAGCCCATGCGGTAGCCAGAAGCGCCACGATGTTAAAGCCGCCATTGTGGGCAAAGAAACCCGAGGCGAACAGCAGTGAATCGCCGGGAAGGAACGGGAAGAACACCACGCCTGTCTCAATGAAGATAATCAGGAACACGCAGCCGTAGGCCATAAGCGGGCCGGCGGCGATCCAGCTGGCAATCGCGGTGCGCGGGTCCTTAAGCAGCTCGGCAATAAAATTGATGAAACCCATGAAGTAAAACCTCTCAGTTGTGGGCGCGGATACGTCCAATTTGACCAGTATACGGTTGCGGTGCCCCCTCGTGCGCAACCCCACAAAAGCATGACTCCATTACCAGCAAGTTTGCATAACTGACGCCTGTCGCGCAATGCCGCTAAGATTGTCCTTCCTAATCCCTAGCGAATCGCTATACTTTATTGAATCGCATTGCCATGGCGCTAAGGGAGGGCGGCCGGTGAGCTTTATCAATACCATTCGCGAGGACATCAAGACCGTCCAGGCACAGGACCCCGCCGCGCAAAACGGCCTGGTCATTTTCCTTTCGTACCCCGGTCTGCATGCCAAGTGGAACCACGTACCCGAGCACTGGCTCTGGGAGCACGGTCATCGCTCGCTCGCCCGCGTGCTCTCTCAAATCACCCGCCACATCACCGGCGTCGAGATTCATCCCGCCGCGCAAATTGGCAAGCACTTCTTTATCGACCATGCCATGGGCGTCGTCATCGGCGAGACCACCATCGTGGGCGACAACTGCGTGCTCTACCAGGGCGTCACGCTCGGCGGTACCGGCAACGAGACCGGCAAACGCCACCCCACCCTGGGCAACAACGTCACCGTGGGCACGGGCGCCAAGGTGCTCGGCAACATCCGCATCGGCAACAACGTCAAAATCGGCGGCAACTCGGTTGTCGTCAAGGACGTGCCCGACAACTGCACCGTCGCGGGCGTGCCGGGACGCATCATCAAGCGCAACGGCTGCCGCGTGTTCGAGGAGAGTTTCGACGCCAAGCAGCATCGCGAGTACATGCCCGATGACGCCGCCGAGCAGTCCGCCCTCAACCGCCAGGGTATCACCGAGAATGCCCGCCGCGTCAAAGAACTCGAGCGAGAGGTGGCCGAGCTCAAGGCCCTCGTCGCCAAGCTCGCGGACGAACGCTAGGGCTGCGAACGGCACAAGCCCGCATCAACACAAGAAGGCGCGCCAGGGAATTCATCCCCGGCGCGCCTTTGCGTTGATGCGACATGCGGGACTGTCCCTTTGTCACATTATGCGAACTGACTCAGATAGAGGTCGGCATAAGCGCCCTCGGCAGCCAGCAGCTCCTTATGCGTGCCCTGCTCGATAATGTTGCCGTGATCCATGACCAAGATCAGGTCGGCGTCCACGATCGTCGACAGGCGATGCGCGATCACAAAGCTGGTGCGCCCGCGCATAAGCGCATCCATGGCGCGGCCGATGGCAAGCTCGGTGCGCGTGTCCACGCTCGACGTCGCCTCGTCCAGGATGAGAATCGCCGGGTTGTTGAGCAGCACGCGTGCGATGGTCAGCAGCTGACGCTGGCCCTGGCTGATGCTTTCGGCATCGTTGGCCACGCGCGTGTCGTAGCCCTGCGGCATGGTACGTACAAAGAAGTCGACCTGCGCGGCGCGTGCGGCCGCATCGTGCGTTGCCTCGGGGCAGCCGTAGGCGATGTTTTCGGCAATCGTGCCGTCGAACAGCCAGGCGTCCTGCAGCACCATGCCAAACTGCTGCCGTAGCTCGCCGCGGTCCATGCGGCTCGTATCCACGCCGTCGAGCGTAATACGCCCGCCGTCAATCTCGTAGAAGCGCATGAGCAGGTTGATGAGCGTCGTCTTGCCTGCGCCCGTGGTTCCCACCACGGCAATCTTCTGGCCCGGCTCGGCGGTAAACGACACGTCGCGCATGAGCGGCTTATCGGGCGCATAGCCAAAGCGCACGTGCTCAAAGGAGACGCGGCCCTCCACGCGACCCGGCAGCTTGGCGGCCTTGTCCGGCAGCGGATCGGCCTCCATCTCGGGCTCATCGAGCAGGTCGAACACGCGCTCCGCACTCGCCAGCGCGCTCTGCAGCGAGTTGAAAGTGAACGACAGCTGCGTCATGGGTTCGGACGCCTCGTAGATAAACTGGAAGAACGCCTGGAACACGCCGACGGTCATGTGACCGGCAACCAGCATGCTGCAGCCCACGAGCGCGATCACGATCTGCGCCAAACGGCCGATAAAGCGCACCGCGGGGCCGACGGCGTTAATCATAAAGTCGGCCTTGGCACTCACGCGTGCCAGCTCGCCCGAGGCCTGGTGCACCTCGGCAGAACTTTGGCGTTCGCGGTTAAACGCGCGGATCACCAGACGGCCCGAATAGCCTTCCTCGACCGCACTCGTAATCTTGGACACCCACTCCTGGCGCTCGCCCGTCACATCGTGTGTGCGGCGCGAGACGACCTTCGTCACCAGCAGCGACAGTGCCGTAAAGAACAGAAAGACGAGCGTAAGCTGCACGCTGAACACGAACATCACGCTCACAGCACCAACAACCGTGCCGATCGACACGAGCAGCTGCAGCAATCCGCGCTGCATGCTCTCGGACATCTTGTCCAGGTCGTTGGTCGCGCGGCTGACGACCTCGCCGGGACGATGCGCGTCAAAATAGGCGAGCGGCAGACGGTTGAGCTTTTGCGCGATGCGGTTGCGCAGGCGCAGATTGAGGCGTTCGGCCACGCTCGACATCAAAAAGCTCTGGAGCGCGTAGAACGAAGCGGCGGCCGTCCAAATCAAAAAGTAGATGAAGATAGTCCTGCCGCAGTTCTCCCAGGTGATGCTGAAGGTGGCGTTGTTGACAAACGCTACCTGAATGTGGCCCCACAGCTCATCGATCACGCGGGCGCTATATGCCGGCGCGGCAGTGTTAAAGATGACATAGAACACAATGCTCGCGAACACGATATAGAAGCGCCAATGGTCGCCGGCAGCCTCACTCCACAGGCGGCGCACCGTCGCCCAGGTATCCCGAGGTGTCTCGTCCTCGTCTTCGTCGTCCACGTCGCGCATACGCTCTGCCTCGGCGCGGGCACGCTCGTCCTCGGCACGTTCGTTTTCCTCGTAGAGCGCTTGGCGGCGAGCCTCGCGCTCGGCTGCAGCCTTGGCGGCGTCATCCAGCTCGGTCGACGCGGCAGCCATTTCCTCGACCAGTCCCGCGGCAGCGGCGTCATCAACGCCGCCCTGCTTCTTGAGCTCCTCGGTCATGCTACTCACCTCCCTTCATCTGCGATTCCGCGATGGCGCGGTACACCTCGCAGGTTTCCATAAGCTCGCTATGCGTGCCCAAGCCCACAATCTCGCCGTCCTTGAGCACGACAATCTGGTCGGCATGCAAAATCGTCGAGATGCGCTGCGCGATGATGAGCACCGCAGCGTCACGCGTCTCGTCTTGCAACGCATGGCGCAGGGCGGCATCGGTCTTAAAGTCCAGGGCCGAAAAACTGTCATCGAAGATGTACAGATCGGCCTGCTTCATGAGCGCGCGAGCAATGGCCAGGCGCTGGCGCTGGCCGCCTGAAAAGTTCGTGCCGCCCTGCGCCACCGGGGTATCGAGCCCCTGCGGCTGATCGAGTACAAAGGTGTTCTGGGCAACCTCAAGCGCGTGAAGCATGTCGGTCTCGGTCGCGTCCTCGTTGCCAAAGCGCAGATTGCTTGCCACGGTGCCCGAGAACAGCCATGCCTTTTGCGGCACATAGGCGATGCGCCCGCGAATCTCGTCTTGCGAAAGCTCGCGCAGTTCAACACCGTCCAGGCGAATGGTGCCCTTGGTAGCATCGTGGAAACGCAGCAGGAGCTTGGCCACGGTCGACTTGCCCGAACCCGTCGAGCCGACGATTGCGGTCGTCTGACCGCGACGACAGGCAAAGCTCAGGTCGCACAGGGTGTCCTCGTCGGCATCGTCAAAGCGAAACGACATATGATCGAACACGGCGACCGCATCGGCCCCGTCCTTTGAGTCGGACGCGGCCGCATCAAGCGTACGCTGGCCATCGACGATGCTCGGCTCAATCTCCAGCACTTGCTGTGCACGGCTTAGGCATGCCGCGGCGCGTGGCAGCGTTAGCACCACCATCTGCGCCATCATCACAAAGAACAGAATCAGGATTGCATACTCCAGCACCGCAGAGATGCTCGCAATCTGCATGGCGTGGGCGCCTACGCGGTTGCCGCCCACCCACAGCACCGCCACCTCGGCGATGTTCATCAAAAAGAAGCTGGAGCTGTCGAGGCCCACAAACAGGTGGTTGACCTTGATGGCGTTGGCCGCGTAATCGCTAAACACCTCGTCTAGGCGTTGCTCCTCATGGCGTTCCTTGTTAAACGCACGGATGACGCGCACGCCCACGATGTTTTCGCGCAGCACCACGTTCATGCGGTCGATAAAGCTCTGCAAGCGCATAAAGATCGGAGCCGCGTTGGCAACCGTAAAGACCGCCGCCACCAGCACAATCGCAACGACTACGCCCAGCAGCGTGCCCATGGCAGGATCGATAAACCAGGCGAAGATGATGCCCGCCACAGCCAAAAACGGCACGGGCAGCACCAGCTGAATCGTCTGCAGAATCGCCTGCTGAATCACGTTGATGTCGTTGAGCGAACGCGTGATCATCGATCCGGTGCCAAAGCGCTCAAAATCGCTGGCCGCGAGCTCGAGCGATTTGTCGTACACGGCATTGCGGATATCGCAAGCCACGTTGGCGGCCAGGCGCGCCGAAAAATAGCAGCCCAGCACCGTGCCGCCGCTAGCCATGCTGGTCGCGATAAACATGTATAGGCCGTTGCGTAAAATGTAGTCGACATCGCCCGTGGTAATACCGGTGTTGACCATGTTCGCCAGCATCGTGGGAACCAACAGCGTACCGACGTTATCCACCAGCAGCACCAGCAGCGTCACTGCGACAAGCCCTCGATATGGCTTTAGAAACCTCATTAACAGTCGCACGACTCCCCCTCACCTTGATTCTCGGCTTGGCTCTCGGCAGCGATATGCTGCTTAAAGGCATCGCACTCATCGCCGAGCACCTGAGAGAATTTGCCGATCAAGCGCATAATCTCGCGCTGCTCACATGGCTCAAGCGCGCCAAAGGCTCGCTGCTCGGCCTTGAGTGCCGGCAGCGCATAACGCTCGGCAAATCGCCTGCCTTCTTCGGTCAGGCTCACAACCTTGTTCTTACGACTGCCTTCGGCATACTCCAACGTTGCGAAGCCCCGCGCCGTCAAGGTTTTAATTGCCGAGTTGATGGTCTGCTTGCTGTAGAACCATTCGCTTGTCAGACGGCTTACGGCAATACTGCCGCCCGCCGTGCTGGTGTCGACGAGCATCCAATAGGCGCAGTCCGAAAGGCCGCAGGCGCGCGAGAACTCCGAATAGATATGGTCGAGTCCATTGAGCAACCGATCGAAGTCGACCAGCGTAACCGCACCATTCATCTATCCCACCATTCAATTGTCCGATTTTTGACCAATTTTGTGTTTCTAGATTAGTCCGAGTTTTGACTATCGTCAACAGGCTCTCCGCAAATACATACACTTTTATGACCTATCGGCAGAAAAAGACCGCCGGCGCGGGGGCGGCGCCAGCGGTCACGTGAAAATCGGGTTTATCGCCTGTTAAGCGGCGACGGCCTCATAGACCGTAGCGCCCGAGAAGCTGTCATGCAGGCTCTTGCCGGCAATCCACGGCAGCTCGACGACCTCGCAGACCGTGTTGACCAGCTCGGAGCAGTCAGTAAAGTGGCCCTTGTCGTTGAGGGCCTCGCAATCCTGAACACGCCAATAGCCATCGGTGTGCGTGATGTAATACTCGTGGTCGTTGATCGACACGAAAGCGCGCGTCTTGGAACGCAGCAGCTTCAGAAATCCTTCGAAGTCGGTCTCGACGACATCTCCAGCCTGGAACATGATAGTTACCTCCTGGCCCGGCGCCACCACGGCGCGTTGATAAACGTTGGTACTCCTTTAGTAAAACCTTTATCAGAGGTTATGCGTTCGTCATTTAGGCAAGTGGTAAAAAACCGCAGGGTAGACGGGATAAAACGTTTAACCATCCCATTTGTTTGTCACATTCTGAAGGTACTTTTATGCAAACCTACTTTCCCAATTGGAATCTATCCTTTTGGCCGGGCAATTGACCGTCTATCGTTTAAGCCCGACGGGTATGAACGGGGCATCTGCAACGCCACCGCAAGGAGACACCATGGAGACTATCGAAGCACTCATTCACCGCCGCAGCTGCCGCAACTACAGCGATCGTCCCGTCGAGGCCGAAAAGCTTGCACGTATTATCGAAGCCGGCCAATAT
>OHNF01001474.1_pt1 | contig 11506 bp, 9 predicted proteins | sample 1569491 | NCBI WGS metagenome assembly OHNF01 (sample SAMEA3879557, study PRJEB24766) | human gut metagenome | biome: human-associated habitat; feature: feces | place: USA | collected 1985/1987 | reverse complement strand
TAGAATGGAGAATGTAATATGAATAAATGGAAAAAAACAGGACTTGCCGTAACTGCATCTGCAGCTGTTATTTCAACGGCACATATCATTAATCAGATGATTTTTTCATCTTCTGTTGTTAAAAACCTTACCAATAAAGAAACACGCAGTACATATAAATGGAAATTCGGTAATATATCGTATACTATTTCAGGAGAGGGTTCTCCAATTTTGCTTATTCACGATTTAAAATCTTCCTGCTCATTATGCGAATGGGACAGAATAATAAAATCACTTGGCAGAAATCATACAGTATATGCCATCGACCTGCTTGGATGTGGTCATTCCGATAAACCGAATATAACATACACAACATATATGTATACACAGATGATTCAGGATTTTGTTATTAATGTCATTCATAAAAAAACGGATATTATTGCACAGGGTGATTCAGCCCCAATGGCAATAATGACAGTGTATTCTAATCCATACATTTTTAATAAACTGATTCTTGTAAGTCCACAGGATATAAAATCAGCATTAAAAACTCCGGATAAAATGTGTGAAATAAGAAGATATCTTCTCAACTCACCTGTTTTAGGCACTCTCATTTATAATATATGCATGAGTCGTCAAAAGCTTAATTCCGGATTTGTATTAAAATACTTCAATAACAAAAATTCAATATCACAGAATCTTATTGATACATACAGTGAAAATGCACATCTTGGCGGAAGTAATGCAAAATATCTTTTTACAAGTACAGAATGTCATTATACAACTGTTTCTATAAGCAAAGCTGTAAGTAAAATTGACAATAGCATTTACATTATTAATGGTTCATGTGACACAACTGCTATTGAATCTGCAAAATTGTATAAATCGCTTAATCCGGCTATAGAATCTGTTACAATTGAAAATGCAAAACATTACCCACAGATTGAACAGCCGTTAAAATTCATAAAAAATATTGATATTTTTCTTAGCTGAAACCAATTAAAAATCCGGATGTTTTTCTATCACCCGGATTTTTAATTTTTTATTTAATTGGTTCCTTTGAAGGCAGTCCTGATTTTCTTGGATATTTCTTAGGCGTAATTCTGTTTTTCTTTATAAATACAAATGAACGTCCAAAATCTGTACCGGGCAGACTAAATTTATAAACATGCTTAATTTCACCACCAAGTACACCGATTGCTTTTTTAGATGCCTCAAGCTCTTCATCTATTTCACCCGATTTATATGCAATAAAATATCCACCCGGCTCAACAAAAGGAAGTACATACTCGCTTAATGTTGCAAGATTTGCTACTGCTCTTGATACACCAATTCTGTATTTTTCACGATATAATGGATTTCTCGCTCCGTCCTCAGCTCTGCTGTGAATTGCATCAACTTTTTTTATTCCAAGCTGATTTATAACTTCATTTAAAAAATTAACCCGTTTATTTAAAGAATCAAGAAGACATACATCTGTTTCCGGAAATGCAATCTTTATAGGTACTCCGGGAAATCCCGCACCTGTTCCTACATCTATTACAGAAACATTCTTAAAATAGTTAATTTTATTTTTTATATCATTATCTGTTCCGGATAATTCACAAACAGCTTTAAAAACAGCCAGACTATCCACAAAATGCTTAACTAATACCTCATCATATTGTGTAATACCTGTAAGATTCATTACTTTATTCCATTCAACAAGAATTTCATAATATTTATCAAACTGATCACATTGATTATCCGTAAGTTCAACATTAATTTCTTTTAATATTTTTTGAAATTCACTTCTGTCCAAATACTTTCTCCTTACATCTTTTTTCTTCTAAACTGTTCCATATAAACAAGAAGAACTGAAATATCTGCAGGTGATACTCCTGAAATTCTTGATGCCTGACCTATTGAACGTGGTTTCATCTTATTGAGCTTTTGCATTGCTTCTTTTCTTAATCCGGTAATTTCATTATAATCTATATCATCAGGAATAATCTTGCTTTCAAGTTTCTTGAAATGTTCAACCTGACGCAGCTGTCTTTCTATATATCCCTCATATTTAAGATTAATATTCACCTGTTCAGCAACATCCCATGCAAGCTCCGGTCTGTGTTTATCAATAGGTGCAAGAATTTCATAATTTAATTCTGGTCTTTTAACAAGCTCAGCAAGTGTAACACCTGTCTTTAATTCTGTACTTCCGTACTTTTCAAGTAAATCAAGGACTTCTTTACCTGTACCGATATTTACAGATTTTACTCTCTCGACTTCTTCAGCAATCTGCTTTTCTTTAAGTTCTACTTTAGCCATTCTCTCATCATTAATAAGACCAACTCTGTGACCATATTTTGAAAGTCTCAAATCTGCATTATCCTGTCTTAAAATCAGCCTGTATTCTGCTCTTGAAGTCATCATTCTATATGGTTCTGTTGATTCCTTTGTGACAAGATCGTCAATCAATACACCAATATAGGCCTCTGAGCGGTCAAGAATAAGAGGTTCTTCATTTTTTACATACATTGCAGCATTGATACCGGCAATTATTCCCTGTGCTGCAGCCTCTTCATAACCTGAACTTCCGTTAAACTGTCCACCCGCAAAAAGTCCTTTTATTTTCTTAAATTCAAGTGTTGACTTTAACTGTAATGCATCTATACAGTCGTATTCTATCGCATACGCGTTTCTTACTATTTTTACATTTTCTAATCCCGGTACAGTACGATACATCGCATACTGAACATCTTCAGGCATTGAACTTGACATTCCACCAAGATACATTTCATTAGTGTAAAGTCCTTCAGGTTCTATAAATACCTGATGTCTTTCTTTATCCGCAAATCTTACAACCTTATCTTCAATTGAAGGACAATATCTTGGACCTGTTCCGTGAATAACTCCAGCATAGAGCGGAGAACGGTCAAGATTATCTCTTATAATCTTATGTGTCTCTTCATTTGTGTATGTAAGCCAGCATGAAACCTGGTCTTTTTGTACTGTTTCAGGGTCGGTTGTAAATGAAAATGGCACTACTCTTTCATCACCAAACTGCTCTGTCATCTTTGAAAAATCAATAGAACGCTTGTCAACTCTCGCCGGTGTACCTGTCTTAAATCTTCTGACTTCAATTCCATTATCAACAAGAGACTGTGTAAGGTGATTTGCAGGAAGAAGTCCGTTTGGACCTGTTTCATAGCTCACATCACCAAAAATACACTTTGCCTTGAGATATACACCTGTACAAAGAACAACTGCTTTAGCAAAATAACTTGCACCTGATACTGTCTTTACACCTTTTATAATGCCATCTTCAACTATTATCTCTGAAACTTCAGCCTGACGCACTAAAAGATTATCAGTATTTTCCATTATTTTTCTCATTCTGTGACTGTAATCAGACTTGTCAGCCTGGGCACGAAGTGAGTGCACAGCAGGTCCTTTTGATTTATTAAGCATCTTTGACTGTATAAATGTAGCATCTATATTTTTGCCCATCTCACCACCAAGAGCATCTATCTCTCTTACAAGATGTCCTTTAGAGCTGCCTCCTATATTAGGATTACATGGCATCATGGCTATGCTTTCACAGCTAACGGTAAAACAAATTGTATTAAGTCCAAGTCTTGCACATGCAAGAGCAGCCTCACAGCCGGCATGTCCCGCACCTACAACAACTACATCATAAGTTTCGCACAAATTTTTCACAGCAGTCTCCTTAAATAATCTTTATTTTCCCATACAGAATTTACTGAAAATACGGTCTGCAAGGTCATCTTCAACCTCTTCGCCTATAATCATTCCAAGTTTTTCGTACGCCGTCATCAAATCAATTGTAAGAAAATCCTCGCTCATTCCCTGATTTATTCCATCTTTTACCATATAAAGGCTGTCAAGTGCCTCCTGTAAAAGCGTTTTATGACGCACATTTGTTATATATATTTCTTCATTAAATGATATTTCACCGTTAAAAAACATGTCTTTTATCGCATGTTCAAGCTTATCAAGCCCTGTCTCATTCTTTGCCGAAATTGAAACCATGCTGAATTTATTAAGATTCTTCAAATCCTCAGGTTTTACAACTTGTTCCATATCTGACTTGTTTAAAAGAACAATAACATTTTTGTTCTGAATAAGTGAAATAATATCATCATCATTTTTATCCAAAGGTCTTGAACTGTCAACAACAAATATTACTAAATCTGCATCCTGTGCATATTTTTTTGCTTTCTCAACACCGATGCTCTCAACATAATCATCTGTCTTTCTTATTCCGGCTGTATCTACAAGATTAAGAGTAACTCCACCGAGATTTACCTGTTCCTCAAGTACATCTCTTGTTGTTCCCTCTATATCAGTTACTATCGCACGCTCCTCTTTTGCCAGAGCATTAAGCAGGCTGGATTTACCCGCATTAGTTTTCCCCAAAATAACAGTTCGTATTCCATCCCGCATTATACGACCGTTATCAGAAGTTTTCAACAATTTATACACATTATCCACACAGTTATCCACATCTTTTTCTATGTTATTAACATAGTTATCCAACGAAATATGTTCAGGGTCATCAAGTGCAGCCTCTATATATGCTACATGATTAAGGATAACTTCCCTTATTTCCTTTATTTTTGCAGATAATTTTCCATCAAGCTGGCTTACAGATGACTTCAATGCGTATTCATTTTTTGAATTAATAACATCTATTACCGCCTCTGCCTGCGATAAATCAATTCTTCCGTTAAGAAATGCTCTCTTAGTGAACTCGCCGGGTTCAGCCGGTTTTGCACCTGCTTTAATCGCCGCTTCAAGAACTTTTCTTGTTACAAGAATTCCTCCATGACAGTCAATTTCCACAACATCCTCTCTTGTATATGTGTTAGGTGCACGCATAACTATGACAAGCACCTCATCTATAATATTACCATCTTCATCAACAATATTTCCATAATGAACAGTATGGCTGCTGGCTTCAGACAGTTTTTTTCCGTTTTTAGATACAAATATTTTATCTGCCGTCTCAATGGCATCTTTTCCGCTCATTCTTACAATACTTATTCCACCACTGCTCATTGTACTTGTTGAAATTGCGGCTATTGTATGTTCCATACCTAATACCTCTGATTAATATTAAAATTGTCATACAGATTGTGGCTTTTACAGCCACAAACCGCATGACTTTAAAAAATACACTGAATTAAAACAGATACAAATTAATATCTTGAATTTTTTTCTTTGTCAAGATATACAACTACATGTCTGAATGGTTCTTCACCTTCACTTCTTGTAGATACAAACTTATCATTTTGAAGTGTTGAATGAATAATTCTTCTCTCATATGGATTCATCGGCTCAAGTGAAACAGGCTTTCTGCTTCTCTTTACCTTATAAGCAATATTCTTTGCAAGTGATTCAAGAGTTTCTTTTCTTCTGTTTCTGTAATCTTCAGTATCAACTTTAATTCTTACATATTTGTCTTTTCCCTTATTTACAACAAGGCTTGTAAGATACTGGATAGAATCAAGCGTCTGTCCTCTCTTACCTATAAGAACACCCATGTTAGGACCAGAAAGTTCAACATTTACACAATCAGGATCATCAAATTTAACATCAATCTTAACTTCAAGATTCATTGCCTTAAACATATCACCTAAAAATGTTGTAATTCTGCGTTCAACTTCTTCATTAGGCATAACTGTTGTATATTTTGATGTTTTCTTAGGCTGCTCATGTGAGTCATCCTTAATCTCATTATTATCAACTGATTTTACAGGCTCATATGAAACAGATGAATCTGCTACTTTCTGTGTTTCTGTTTCTTTTGCCTTGACATTTGCCTCAATCGGCTTGTCTTCTTTCTTTCTTACTTTAATTACAGCAAGTTTTCTTCCCATTCCCAGAAAACCGGCACTGCCTTTTTCAATAACTTCATATTCTACTTTATCGCTTGTTGTTTCTAATTTTATTAAAGCATTAGTGAGTGCTTCATCAACATTTTTACCTGAAACTTCAATATAATCCATAGTAAACCGCACCTCCGTTAATTCTTCTTAGAGTTTTTCTCATTATACTTTGCTACCATTCCGGCCTTTTCAGCAAGGCTGCCAGGTTTAGCTGATTTATAATAATTAGTTGCCTCAAGAATTTCTTTTACTTTTTTATCATTTTGTTCTTTCTTCTGCTGAAGCTTATCGATTCTTTCCTGACTTTTTGTCTCTGAATCAATCTTCTTAGTGCTTGTTGTAGCATTCTTAGCTATTTTTTCAGGAGGTAATCCCTTTTTGGCACGTTTTTTGTTACGCTGCTCTACATTTCTTCTTACAATCTCATCAACACCGAGTTTATCATAGTAACGATTGATGCAAATCTGGATGATTGTCTGGATTACAGCCGTTGCAATCCAGTAAAGACCAAGACCTGCAGGTACTGAGAATGCGATAAATGCAGACATAATCGGCATGAAAATATTCATCATCTTCATTGATGCAGCTGCTGGATTATCAGAATCATCCTGATTTGACTTGCCCTGACTTACTCTTACACTGATATACTGTGTAACACCTGATAAAATAGGTATAAGTATAGCAATATTTAATGCTAATGTAGGTACCTGTGAAACATTGATTCCGAGGAAAGTATTCATCTCAGTAATCTTTGTCTGATTATCAGCAATTACAGATGCATAAGATGTGAAATGCTCTTTAAGCAAGTTCCACTGCTCTGTTGTAAATGAGTTCATCGCAACTACAGCATCATTAACATTTGACCAGTCAATTTTTGCAAGTGTACCTGTATTAAATGTATTACTCATAAAATCAGAATAATCAGCCGCACTCATAATACCATTGCCGCCATCACCAAGAATATTAATAAATAATGCCTTGAGTGATGTTACATACATAGGAATTCTCTGGAATACCCTGTATAAAGCAAGAAGAATAGGAAACTGGATAAGCATCTGGACACATCCACCCATCTGTGAAGTTCCATACTTTGCATATACAGCTTTAGTTTCCTCTTGCATTTTAAGCATTGCATTCTGGTCACCTTTTTTATCCTTATACTTGTTCTGAATTGCTCTTACTTCAGGTCCGATAATAGAATTTAGCTTCATCATCTTAGACTGCTTTGCAGTAAGTGGAAGCATTAACAATTTTACTAATAAAGTAAATAAAATAATTGCTATCGCAATATTTCCCAATCCGATTGCATTGATTCCAACGAAAAGAACGTCAAGAACTTTTCCAAGTAAAGATGCTATCGGCTCGATGATTGCATTATACATGTGTTTCCTCCAAACAATAATCCATATGTCAAAGGCTATTTAGTTATCTTTTTTACATTCACTGCCCCTTTTACCGGAACAGGATCATATCCTCCTTTAACAAACGGATTACATCTTAATATTCTTTTTAATGCCATAAATCCACCCTTAAATGCACCATATTCAGTAACTGCCTCTTTTGCATACTCTGAACATGTCGGGTAATAATTACAGTAGCTTCTTCCTTTATAAGGAGATATAGCATGTTGATAAAACCATATCAGCTTTAATAATAACTTTTTAATCATTATTTTCCTCTTTTGGGTCTGTAATTATATCAAGATGCTTCATAAGATGAAGCATTGCACTTTCAGTTTCTTTATAACCTTTTTCTTTCAGACCCGCTCTTGCCACAACGACAATATCAAGACCACGCTTTACATTATCATTATTAAGACGAAATGCTTCACGTATAAGTCTCGCAAGTCTGTGCCGGACGATACTGTTCCCGACCTTTTTACTCACAGATACTCCAAGTCTTAATGTATCCGTTCCATTCTCTAAAATATACATAACAAGATACTTATTCGCATACGAAATCTTCTTATTATATACTTTTTTAAAATCACTGTTTTTCTTCAATGTTTCAAAATTACTATACTTCATATCAATACTCATGCCTCTCGATAATTATCAAATATGGGACATTCACCAGATTCTCATATAGACAAATAATCCGGCTTTATGCCCTGCGTAAAAAAAGACAGACGAACGCCCATAAAATATTGGCACCCGTCTGTCGAAAAATTAAAATTAATTAAGCTGAAAGTCTTTTTCTACCCTTAGCTCTTCTTGCTGCTAAAACTTTTCTTCCGCCTGGAGTACTCATTCTTGCTCTGAAACCATGAACCTTAGATCTCTGTCTTGTCTTTGGCTGAAATGTCATCTTCATTGTAAACGCACCTCCTTCTTATACCACAATAATATGGGTTATATTATAATCCTGTTTTATGTGGCAGGAATATTATATCAAGTCTAATATTAAAACATCAGCATTTATTATATTAAGAAAATGTCACTAAGTCAAGCAAAAAAAATTATTTTGCAAAATAATTTTTTATTCACTTTAATTAACATTTAATACCACTATTTCAACAAGTTATCAACAAAATGTGTATAATTCGTGGATAACTGTTGATAATTATGCCTGTTTTCCACTTTTATACTCAAAAACCGCCTATTTTCGACATGTATTGTGTGGAAAATCAATCCACATCTCTTATCTTTAAAAATGTTTCTTCCTATTATAATGTCAGTTTTACGTCATACACAACATATAGTTTCTTCCACATCAATTCACATTAATTATCCCTGATTGTGATTTTAATTTTACACACTCAGTCATATCTTTGATACCTTGATTAAAACCTCGTTTTGGTATATTATATATTAGAATAACTTTACATTTTAATAAACCGAAAGGTGTACTATATAATTATGGAAGAATTAAAACAAAAGTGGGATCTTATAATACAGACCCTCAAAGAAGATTACGACATTACAGATATGTCTTTCAGAACGTGGATAAAGCCTATTCAAGTATATTCAGTTATAGGCGACAAAATTACTCTTTTAATTCCTGAAAATAATAACGATAGTGACGGCAAGGGATTAAGCTACAATATGCGTGTTGGCTATATAGAAAGAAAGTATCTTGCAGCCATCACTCTTACAATCGCTGAAATTATGGGCAGGGAATATGATGTAACACTCATGTCTTCTATTGATAAGGAAAAGATTGATAAGAAGCAGAAGCAAAAAGATACTTCCGCATCCAAAAATAATAATATACAGAATCTTAATCCTAATTATACATTTGAAACTTTTGTCATCGGTAATAATAATAATCTTGCACATGCCGCATCTTTAGCTGTTGCCGAGACTCCCGGTGAAGTTTACAACCCGCTTTTTATCTATGGTGGTGTTGGACTTGGAAAGACTCACCTTATGCAGGCTATTGCACATTTTATTATCAAGACTAAGCCTGAACTTAAAGTTTTATATGTAACATCAGAGACATTTACCAATGAGCTGATTGATTCAGTAAAGAACCAGAAGAACTCTGAATTCCGTGAAAAGTACAGAAACATTGACGTTCTTCTTATCGATGATATCCAGTTTATTATAGGTAAGGAATCTACTCAGGAAGAATTCTTCCATACTTTTAATGCACTTTATCAGGACAGAAAGCAGATTGTAATATCTTCTGATCGTCCTCCTAAAGAAATGGAGACACTCAGTGAACGTCTGCGTACTCGTTTTGAGATGGGGCTGCCTGTAGATATACAGATACCTACATATGAAACCAAGATGGCGATTCTTAATAAGAAAGCCGAACTTGGCGGATATGATATTCCTTATGAAGTAAAGGATTATGTTGCAACGCATATCAAATCAAGTATCAGGGAACTTGAAGGAGCTTTAACAAAACTTTCAGCTTTCGCAAAACTCTCATCTAATCCTATAACTGTAGAATTTGCTGAAGAAGCATTAAAGGATTTAATTTCTCCTGATTCAAGAAGAGAGATTACACCTGAACTTATTATCGATATAGTAGCAGAACACTTCAATATTAAATCAGAAGATATTCTCTCACAGAAGCGTTCTGCCGATATTGTATATCCAAGACAGATTGCAATGTATCTCTGCCGTCAGATGACTACTAATACAGTACAGTCTCTCGGCAAAGCATTCGGCAACCGTGACCATACAACTATTCTTCACGGTGCTGACAAGATTAACAAGATGGTTATAAGTGACGAAAATACAAAATCAACAATTGACATTCTTATAAAGAAGATTAATCCTTCTTAATGTCTTATAACTTATTCACATTATCCACTGAATAAGTTGTTGATATCGTGTTATACGTTGTTTAAAGCCGTGGATAACCGTTTATTTTTATTTTTTGATTTTTTTGTCAAAAAAGTTATCCATACGCATTTCACACCAGAATCAAGCGGATTCAACAGGGTTATGCCAACGCTTTAACCCAGTAATTTCAAGGCTTACAACCACTTATTAACTTATTAACAGCCCCTACTACTACTACGACTGATTAATATTTATATATATATGCCATTCGATTTTGTTGACATATCATGAAAGGAGTTTTACACATTATGAAATTAATCTTTACAAAGAGCAGCTTAAACAAAGCAGTCGGTATTGTTATGAAAGCAGTTCCAACAAGAACTACAATGTCTATATTGGAATGTATCCTTATCGATGCTTCGACAAATGAAATCAAATTTACAGCCAACGATATGGAACTCGGTATTGAAACTATCGTAGAAGGTGAAATTATTGAGAAAGGTAAAGTTGCAATAGATGCTAAGATTTTTTCTGAAATCGTAAGAAAGCTTCCGGACAATGATATCACTATAGAGACGGATGATAATTATACTTCAACTATTACATGTGAAAAGAGTAAATTCAACATTGCCGGAAAATCAGGAGACGATTTTTCATATCTTCCTGTAATTATCAAAGAAAAGAGTATAAGTCTTTCTCAGTTCACATTAAAAGAAACTATCAATCAGACAATTTTCTGTACATCACCTAATGATAATAATAAGATGATGACAGGTGAATTATTTGAAGTAAAAGATAATGTACTCAAGGTTGTAGGTCTTGACGGACATAGAATTGCAATAAGAAATATTAATTTATCAGGCAATGCAGATGATGTTAAAGTTGTTGTACCGGGTAAGACACTTAATGAAATAAGCAAAATCCTTTCATCAGATGCAGAGTCGGTTGTAAATATTTATTTTACTAATAATCATATTCTTTTTGAATTTGATAATACAATGGTTGTATCACGACTTATTGAAGGGGAATACTTTAAGATAAACCAGATGCTTTCAAGTGATTATGAAACAAAAGTTGTAATTAACAAGAAAGAATTTCTTGATTCTATTGACAGAGCTAACCTTCTTATCCGTGAAGGAGATAAGAAACCTATAATTATTAATATCACAGATGGTTCACTTGAAGTAAAGGTACAGTCTGCAATTGGTTCACTCAATGAAGATATTGACATCAACAAAGAGGGTAAGGATATCATGATTGGATTTAATCCAAAGTTTTTAATTGATGCTTTAAGAGTAATTGATGATGAGACAGTGGACATTTACCTTGTAAATCCAAAGGCACCATGTTTTATACGTGACAAAGAAGAAAATTATATTTATCTTATTCTTCCTGTTAATT
>OHNF01001468.1_pt1 | contig 11521 bp, 9 predicted proteins | sample 1569491 | NCBI WGS metagenome assembly OHNF01 (sample SAMEA3879557, study PRJEB24766) | human gut metagenome | biome: human-associated habitat; feature: feces | place: USA | collected 1985/1987 | reverse complement strand
ATGGCCGGAGCTTGGTCAGCCAAACCAGGCACTGATCGAATATCTCCAGGAATGGAAACGCAATGGCAACAAACTCATTCTCTGGACCTGCCGCGCCGGTGAAGCTCTGTCGAATGCTGTCGAATGGTGCCGGGAACAGAATCTTGAATTTGATGCCGTCAATGACAACCTTCCGGAAATCATAGAATTCTACGGACACAACAGCCGCAAGATATCCTGCGACTACTATATTGATGACCGGATGCTGCTGCCGGAAAATGCAAAGGCATAGGACCTGTGATGGGTGCTATGCCTTTGTGCTTATTCTATAATATTATCGTTCTTCTTTTTTAGGCTTTTGCATATTCATTTTTTTCTGTCCATGAGACTTCCTTTTCGCCTGTTTTATCTTTTCTCTCACAGATGGCTTTTCCAGTTTTCTTTCCTGTGCCTTCTCTTTCAGGTACTGCTCTGCTGATTCCAGATACTCTGCAAGTAGTCCTGTCTTATCTTCTGTGATAGGATTGATGTCTACTGCAATTCCAGCAATCGTGAATCCATCCTCATGAAGAATATTAAAAAAATCATCTTCCCTGATTGTTCCTTTATAGTATACCATCACATCCAGGTCCGATCCGTTTTTTTCAATTCCCCTACATCTGCTGCCGGATATAATCACATTTTCCACTTGTGCATCCAGATCATTTTCTATAATCTTTGCCTGCACATAGTACGATACCATTTCTTCAATCTCTCCGGCACTCATTCCGTCTACTGGGTGAAACTGCTCTATTGTTTTCCTTCTGAAATCTGAAATCACATTTACAGCAAGCTGATCTTCTTTTTCTCTAAGCTCTGTCCAGAGATTGCCAATCACATTCCGAAGGTTATGGTTATCATTTTCCATAAGCTCATAATACATCTCCCGGCAGTTCGATAGTAAAGTCAGTTTCTTTATCCTGTCATGATAAGTTCTGTACTGCACTTCATCTAGCAGCTTTTCTTCCAGCCGGAAAGCTTCACTTCCTGAAATTCTATCCCAGATATCATCTTTTTCTGAATGGATCACAAGACCATATCCTTCATCATGTCTTTGCTGTACCATGTGAATCCGGTCTTCTGTTCCTTCTATCCTGCATGTAAAATCAAATTCGTTATATCCTGCTTTCCAATAATATCCTGCCTGGGTGAGTTTGATATCCGTCACCTCTTCTGCAGTTATGCTTATCTTCTCCTCGGGTTTTTCTGCTAAAATCTTCTCTTCCATCTTGTTCTCCCTTTCTTAAAATGGCGGCGCACTAAGGCCGCAATCGTTATTGCTTCGCAAGTTAGCAAGCAGTGCCCCTGTGTACACGCGGCGCATTTTGCTTGTTGGAGGCACATCCCCAATCCCCTTAGAATGTCATCTTCGATGCCAAGCTGCGCCCTCACTTTGTGAGTGCTGATACATTCCTGCTTTACCGGAATTGCAAAAAAAGCGGGCAACCACCAATTTTCATTTTGATGATTACCCGTAAGGTTATCTCTGCTGCTGTCGCTTCTTTTTCAGGTCTTCCTCCTGATTCCATGTCTGCTGTGCAGCATAGAAGGATTCCACATTTTGCTTCGCAATCTGATAATCCCGCATCTCTTTTTTTATTTTTTTGTACTCGCTGTAAGCTACTTTTTTCTCGGAAAGCAGTCGTGCAAATTCTTCATTCAAATCTTTTACCTTCGGAATTTTTCCGTCCGGAAGTTTTGAAAATACTTCCTTTGCTGCCTTGTGAAGAATTATTTCATCACGATGCACCTCATAGAATTTTTTGCTGTAACCGGATTTACGATACGCAATGTATGTATCTCTGGTCTTTGCATAATTGATAATATGAGTTTTGAGAACCTTGTTCTGTGCCATCTTTTCCTCAGCATCTTTGATGATTTTCATAAGTTCATGATATCTGGCCGAACTTCCATCTACCAAGGCATCCAAAGTTTCCTTATCATGAATATCGTGCTGCTGCAAAAACAGAATGGACTCTGCAAACTGTTTTATATTATATTTTTTCGCCCAGCGGACATAACCGCCATTCTTTCCCTGTGCCATCTTCTCCTGAATATCCACCACCAGATCAAACTTCCGTTTTTCTGATTTCACAACTTTCTGATCAGATGCTTTTTCTTTCTTCTCAGGTAAATCTTTCTCCCCGGCAATTATCTTTTTCAGATTTTCTTCTGTATAATCTTCTCCCAGAGAACGGAATCTGATAAAACGCTTCTGCTCCTTCCCACATATTGCAGTATGCTTTCCACGTTTAATCTCATACCCTTCCTGCTGTAATAATTTCAGAAGTTCTTCAAAATCTGCCGGCTTCTGCTCCAGACATTTCAGAATATCTTCCCGGATGACATCCCTCATACTGGTCCGTTCCGGATACTTTGTTCTCCGCTGTCTCTCACTCGGTTTTACCTTCGGAATAATGGAAAGTCCATGCTCCAGACAGATAATATCGCTGAGTCTCTGCAATGCAATTCCCGAAAACCAGAAGTCACGAAACTTCCGATCACAGTCAAGATTGGTGGAATTGAAAATGATATGATTATGAATATGAGCTCTATCCACATGCGTTGCCACGATAAAAGCATGCTTCCCTTTTGTGAATCTCATACCGGTTTCATACCCTACTTCATTTGCTTCCTCCGGTGTGATTTCTCCCGGCTTGAAAGACTGGCGGATCTGATACGCAAGTACATCTCCCTTAGGCTGCCGCCATGTTTTATGCAGATATTCTTTTTTTGCCTGAGCAAATTCCAGATCAACAAACTCCGGATTACACTGATAAGATGAAATATATTTTCCATCTTCTGTCTTGCCCCCGTTCATTGCATAATCTGTTCTGTCTTTCAGACACTGCATCACACTCCGCCCTTTGTTCTGATGCATTGCTATCAGTTTTGTTGCCGCCATTCTCTCACCTGCCTTACATAATTGCTGTTAATCGGTCCAGCACTTTTCTCATTTCCTGTAAGATTTGCTTCTGATTATTTTTCAATTCTTCAATATCCTCATGGTAAATGCTGCCAGTCTCATTTGCTTTCTTTGCATACTGATTCAGATTATTTCCTGATATCTGTAGCAGCCTTAATATTTCTTTTAGATCTGACAGATCCATTACTATCACATATCCGTATAATGCCATTCGGAGAAGATAGGCAGTCAGGCTTGTGATTCCTGACTCCTCCATCCGCTTCATTATTTTTTCAAGTTCCTCTGGCGTAGCCCGGATATGAATGTCTTTGGTTCTTTCTAACATTCTCCAATTTCCCTTTCAAAACAACATCCCGGAATCGGTTTTCTCTCTGGAACAGGAAGCTGTGGTGTTGACTGTCTGCTCTGTTCTTTCAGTTTCTCCAATACAGATTTCTTATCTTCCGGGACAATCTCTAATGTTCCTGCTGCCGGTTCCACCTTCACATTGTTGATCACACCATCAAAGTTATTATCATTCTGCTCCACCATATCTTCAATTCCACGCATGGGATTTCTGCTGATAGATGGTCCTGCTCCTGCAGTCTCCTCTGGTGTACTGCTGCCGGATTCTTCCGATACTTCTACCTCATATTCTCCATGAACCTCATCCCACTTTTTAATTTTTCTTGCTTTTGCCTTTTCCATACTTTGCTTCTCCCTTCTCAAAATTCAGTTCAAATATTGCTCTCTGGTTTTCATCAACAGTCATCACAACCGTAGTGTCATAAGTGTTTCCAGTCTTCTTTGACTTGCATCCTTTCAACGCAACCTTTCCATCCGTCAAAAGTTTAATAGCTGTCTGCTTGGTCATCTTCTTGCCAAGTGCTTCAAAAAATTTGTTCTGCTTCCAAAGCACAAAGTTGCATCCCCTATTCTCACAGGAATATCCTTTCTGTCTCTCAATCACATGCTGACCACAGCAAGGGCATATTCCGATTTCTTCCATTGCCGGATGCATGAGCACTTCTGCATCTTCGATCACTTTATAGGTCTTTACCAGATCCGTTATCATATCTTCAATCTCGCTCATAAATTCCGTATCCTGAAAATTCCCCTTCTCCACATCAAGAAGTTTCTGCTCCCACTCTGCTGTCATGGATGGCGACTGGATCTGTTCCGGCATGACAGTAATCAGCGCTACTCCCTTATGAGTCGGCATAAGATACTTTGTTTTCTTATTACCTTTTCTCTCTACAAATCCGATACGCACCAGCTTTTCAATGGTTGCTGCCCTTGTCGCTGATGTTCCGATTCCTTTACGCTCGGTTTCTTCGGGCATCTCGTCAGCTCCGGCACGTTCCATTGCTGAAAGAAGGCTGTCCTCTGTAAAATGTTTCTTTGGTGTGGTCTTTCCTTCCTCCATCTTTGGATTCTGCAAAGGATATGATCTTCCATTTGTCATAGCAGCAATACATGCCAGCATCTCAGCATTCCCTCTTTTGTCCTCATTCTCCTCTTCGGAATCTGTGCTGTCTGCCTTACTTCCTATGATCCAGTCCTGAATCTCCCGCCATCCTTTTTCCCTGATATTTTTCGTCTTTGCCCGGAATACTGTATCTGCGCAGGTAAATTCCACATCAACTTCATTTCTCACTGCTGCATCCCCCAGAGCCGCTAACAGTCTGGCGGTAATAAGACTTAATACCTTCTGCTCTCCGGATGGAAGTTCACCAAATTCTGCATCCGCTACATTTACCGTAGGAATAATTGCATGGTGGTCACTGACCTTACTGTTGTTAATCACCTGCTCTGCATGAACCTGCACATTCTTTGTAAAACCAAATTTATGTGCCATCTTCTGTGCAAGGTTCGGAATCATTCCTTCCATGTCCTCAGTCAGAAATCTGCTGTCTGTTCTCGGATATGTTACCAGCTTCTTTTCATACAGACTCTGCGTATAATCAAGTGTCTGCTGTGCTGTGAATCCCAGATATCTGTTGGCATCTCTCTGTAATGCAGTCAGGCTGTAAAGCTGTGGTGCTTTCTCCTGTTTATCCGCCGGATCAATCTTTGTTACCTGTGCTGTCTTCTCTTCCTTCAATCTGTTCAGAATTTTCTCAGCATCCTGCTTATTTTCAAAACGATCAGACAATGCAGTAATGCCTCCGCAGCTGATGGAAAGTCTGTAGATTGGTTCCGGCTTAAAACCTTCAATCTCTGCTTCTCTCTGTACGATCATGGCAAGTGTCGGTGTCTGTACACGTCCGCAGGAGAGCTGGGCGTTATACTTGCAGGTCAATGCACGGGTGGCATTGATCCCGACCAGCCAGTCTGCCTCTGCGCGGCTTCTTGCGGCATGATATAAGTCGTTGTACGCACGACCGTCCTTCAAGTGGGCAAACCCTTCTTTGATCGCTTTATCGGTAACAGAGGAGATCCACAGACGGCGGATCGGCTTATGACAGCCGGATTTGTCCAGGATCCAGCGGGCAACCAGTTCTCCCTCACGTCCGGCATCGGTGGCAATGATGATCTCAGAGACATCTTTCCGGAAAAGCTGTGTCTTTACATTATGGTATTGTTTGGATGTCTGTTTGATCACGACGAGCTCCCATTTCTTTGGAACCATCGGGAGATAAGACATATCCCAGGCTTTGAATTTCTTATCATATTCTTCCGGGTCGGCCAAAGTGACCAGATGGCCGAGTGCCCAGGTGACGATATAATTGCTGCCTTCGATCGCACCGGAAATGTTCTTGTGACAGCCGAGAACACGGGCGATATCGCGGGCAACAGATGGTTTTTCTGCCAGTACGAGTGATTTCATATATATATACTCCTTTCAGATATAGAAAAACCCCGAAAACATGATGTTTCCGAGGTTATATAAGAGGCGCCAACCAGATTTGAACTGGTGATAGAGGTGTTGCAGACCTTTGCCTTACCACTTGGCTATGGCGCCATGCCTTACGTACTGTTAAGTATAACAAATACGTAAGATGAAGTCAAGAAAATCTGTATGTTAAAATCCGAGATCTTCATTTACCAGAATGACTTTGATGCGCTGCGGTGTCTTGGAATATCTGGTGATCAGGATCTGACAGCAGATCGTATCCGGTGTTTTGCAGTCGAAACAGGCACCTGTTTTGCAACAAGGAGTGCTCAGGTTGAAACGCTGTGCGTTGATCGGCGCGGCTTCATTTCTTGCACGGGACATGGCAGAATCTACATCGCGTGTAACTTTATTCATTCCGATGATCATCAACACATTCTGTGGTCCGGCAGCGATAGAGGATACACGGTTGGAATGTCCGTCAATATTGATCATAATTCCATCTTCCGTGATCGCATTTGCACTGGTCAGGAAGTAATCACAATCATATGCCGCAAGCTCGATCTTGCGCTTATCTTCCGGTGTCGGTGCGGTATCGCGGTTGTATACCTGATAATTTCCCTGACAGACAGCTTCTTTTAAGCCGATCTCATTGACAGACATGGAACCGCCCCAGGAGATGCTGCTTCCTTCCGGGATTAATTCTAATGCTTTCTTCAGAGCCCCTTCTTTGGAGTCTGTATAATAAGCTTCCATGTTGCGGGCTGTAAGTTCTTTTACAATCTTTGCGCCTAACATCTGGTTTCGTTTGATTCGATTCTGATCCATAATGAATCCCTCCCACGTTTATGTTGTTTAGCTATTTCTACTTGAAATTATAACACAGATTCAGGTCTGCAGTCTTTGAAATAACGCAGAAGATGAGAAAATGAACATTTATATACTGCGCTTTTCAAGTCTTAAAATATAAAAAGAAAGCATGATGTTTGTCCGGTTCTCATTGGTCAGGATATCATAATCCAGAAGTTCTTTTATCTTATTCAGTTTATACGACAGCGTATTCTTATGACAATAAAGTGCATCTGCGGTATGGATGATACTACAGTCATGATCAAAGTAGACTTCCAGGATATGCAGATAATCGGTATGATGCACAGCGTCATAGTCAAGAATCGGGCCAAGTGTGGAGTTCAGGAAATCCGCTGTCAGCGATTGATTGTGGATATCGGCCAGAAGTTTGTATACACCAAGCTTATCGTACTCAAGGAAGTTCTTCGGGAGAGCAGTTTTGGTGAGCTGATAGGCGGTAAATGCGGTCTCGTAAGAGCGGTGAATGTCTGTAAGCTGCGAGACCGTAGTTCCGATCCCGACATAGACATCGGAGTTATTCTGACAGACATCGTAGAGCTTCTGAGATATATCGTTTACAGATTCACCGGCAAACAATACGATCAGATGCTTCCCTTCTTCATATACGATCCCTTTAGACATGAAATAACGGATCTTCTTTTCCAGCTGTTCCAGGTAAGAATTACCGGAATCACTGTCATAAGTGTGGCAGCTGATCATGAGGACAGTATAGTTCATGTCGCGGAAGAATCCATTGCTTTCCAGAGGATTCAGATAGGAGTCTTCATTCTCGGGGTAATAGATCGCATTTTTCAAAGCAGCGGCAAGACTGGTCTCGCGGTGTTCGTTTTTTAACAGAATCTCAGAAAAGATCCGCATGATATCGATGAACGGAGTGTCCCAGGAAGTGGAGAACAGCGGGAGTTGTATCTCATTGCAATAGTCGATAATCTCCTGGGAAAATGCAGGACGTGATTTTACAGAGATGATCAGTCCGCTGGCGTGCGCGTCTTTCAATGACTTTAAGAACTCTTTCAGCCAGTCCTGAGAGGTAAAATTCAGACCGGAGTTAAAGATCAGTTCATCACCGTGGAGCAGATGGGAGAATTCACCCTGTTCGACGGTATGGATCCAGGTTACTTCTTTATCATAAAAACTATTGGTATGAAGGATGACATCAAATTGGTTGTTAATTGCTTCATACAGGGACTGTAATTTAATTGCCATAAGTGTGGTCCTCCTGATATATTGATCAGAGTATAGATATATTTTATCATAATTGTGTGCGACACACAATTTATGGAATAAAATCTGTCGATTAAAACTATATTCATAGTGAATTTCATATGATATATTGTATGAGAAGTACAAAAGAATGAATATTCAACCCCGAAAAATGTGCTTCTAAAAAATCCATTCTCTAGATTTTTAAAAGACTAGGCTCTCTGGCAAATGCCAGAGAGCCTTTTCCTGTAATGCGTTTGATGGTGTAGGTTCTAATGGATTAAGGTCCGAATCTGCCAGGTAGTGAAAAATCTGTACACATCAACTATTGATTGCTCATTTCACTAGAACGGTCTGGTGTTCACGTTTGTGACGGCTCTTTCGATATTCAGTAGGAGATATTCCATGATATTCTTTAAATATTTTTGAAAAGTAAGAAGGAGAATTGAATCCACAGGTCTGACTGATATAGTCTACAGACCAGTCAGAGGTGAAAAGAAATTCTTCACTCTGGGTGATGCGAAAATCCAGTATATATTTTTTTAATGGAACACCCATCTGCTTTGAAAAAATCTCTGAGAGATAGGAGCGATTCAGGCCCAGTTTGTCTGCAATATATTGAACAGTCAGATCCCGTCCGTAGAAATCTTCTACAATGGAAATTGCCCGTTGGACATGACTTTCCGAATTTTGACGACTTTTTCTTTCTGGAAGTTCTTTGGAATCTTCGATAAATGTACCGACTTTTGAAAGAAGGAGAAGAAGGATTCCATTCGTATACAGATCATTTTTTGTATTGTTATTTTTTATGGAAATCAGAATATCGAGGAGATCTTTAATCTCTTCAAAGACTTCTGTAGAAAGTTCCTTGGTAAGTGAGGGGTAACCGAATCCAAGACGATGCATGAAATATGGTGCAAGTTTACCATTGAAACCGACCCACGAATATGTCCAGGGGTCTTCCTTATCGGCCTGATAGAAGACCATCTGATCTGGTTCGACCAAAAAGAGTTGATTTTCTGTAATCTGATATTCTGTTTTATTTACTACAAGGCGCCCTTTACCGGAAAGAACGAAATGCATAAGATAATAAGGTCTTGTTCCAGGGCCATAGGAATGAAGTGGAAGACATTCTGAGTGACCACAGAAACGAAGTTTTATATCATTCCAGTTGGTGTCTCTGTATAGATTTAATTTTTCTATTTCCATATAAACTCCTTTCAGCGATGTGAATATCCGACAAAATTTATAAATTACCCAACAAAAATGACTAACATGATAATAAGATTATAGTATATGATATCAATGTAGACAAGAGAAAGAAAAGACAAAAATAATCTAAAAAATCAGACACGAAACGAATCGATTCAAAATCACAGAAAAAGAAAAAGCTATAGTTATGAGAAAAAAAGTCAGTTTGCAAAAAGTGACCTGTATTTTGTGCACCCTAAAATAATATAGAAAGGTAAGGGAAAAGATATGTTAGAATTTGCAAAAACACCACCGAAAGGATGGAATAGTTGGGACGTGTATGGAGCGTCTGTCACAGAAGAGGAAGTAAAAAGAAATGCGGATATCATGGCAGAAAAGCTTAAAGTATATGGATGGGACTATGTTGTCGTAGATATTCAATGGTATGAGCCGGGGGCTGAGTCTGCAGCATATCGTAAATTCGCAGATTTGAAAATGGATGAATACAGTCGTGTACTTCCGGCCGAAAATCGCTTTCCGAGTTCGGCAGATGGGGCAGGATTTGCGCCACTTGCGGAGTATGTACATAAACTTGGCTTGAAATTCGGCATTCATATTTTGAGAGGAATACCAAGACAGGCTGTTCACGGAAGAATGCATATCAAAGGTACGGACAAAACAGCAGATCAGATTGCTGTTAACAGCATTTGTCCATGGAATTCAGATATGTATGGAGTGGATATGTCAATTCCGGAAGGACAGTTATATTATGATTCTCTTATGGAACTGTATGCTTCATGGGGAGTTGATTTCATTAAGGTAGATGACATTGCATATTCAACGATTTACAGAGATTCTCATAGAAAAGAGATTGAAGGTATTCGAAAGGCCATTGATAAAACGGGACGGGAGATTGTACTTTCCCTTTCACCGGGACCGGCAAGACTTCAGGATGGAAGCTTTCTCCAAAAGAATGCCAATATGTGGAGACTTACAGACGATTTCTGGGATGAGTGGGAATTGCTCTATGATATGTTCGATCGTTGTAATTATTGGTCGCCATTTATCCGTAAAGGAAACTGGCCTGATTGCGATATGCTTCCGCTTGGACATATTGGAATCCGTTCCGGTGAGCGTGGAAAGGCAGACCGTATGACTTGCTTTACGAAACCGGAACAAAAGACAATGATTACATTATGGTCTATCTTCCAGTCGCCACTAATGTATGGCGGGGAACTGGCTGATCTGGATGCCTGGACTCTTTCACTGCTGACGAATACAGAGGTAAATGAAATGCATCGCACGCTGGAAGGACAGAGACAGGAGTACAGAGATGATGAATGGATCGTCTGGTCCGGCGAAAATAAGGAAAGTACATATATTGCAATCTTTAACGTATCAGATGAAAAGAAAGAAATTCCAGGTAAATTGACAGAGCGATATCTTCGAAAAGATGCAAAAGAAATCTGGTCAGGAAAAAAGGTAACAGAAGGAACAGAAGAAGTAGAAAACCATGGCTGTGTACTGTATCAGATGAAAAGAATATGATGAACGTTAGATAGGAGGAATGAAGTGATGGACACAATAGGGAAGAAACTTGGTCTGAAAGAGAAGATGGCCTATGGCTGTGGTGATGCGGCAAGTAATATTATCTGGGCATCTACGGGAACATTCCTGATGTTCTATTATACAGACGTGGTAAATATCAATGCGGCAACGATTGGAGTCATTTTTCTCATTGCCAGGGTGATCAACGCAGTTGTTGCGTTACTTACAGGATGGTTGATTGACAATACACATTCTAAATATGGAAAGGCAAGGCCTTGGCTTTTATGGTTTGCAGTTCCATTTGGAATCGTAACATTTGCAATTTTTGCAGTTCCGGATGTAGCAAAGCTGTATCAGATTATCTATGTATTTATTGCATATAATGCGATGATGAGTGTTTATTCTCTGATTAATATTCCATATGGATCTATGGCTACAATGATGACCAAAGACCAGTATCAGAGAACATTGTTAAATATCTTTCGTCAGTTGTTTGCACAGATTGCAAGTCTCCTTGTTACAGCAGGAACACTCCCATTGATAAACTTTATGACAGAGTATGTGGGGGAAAAGAAAGCGTGGAGTATCGTATATGGAATATTTGGAGTTATTGCAGCAATTCTGTTCTTTTTATGTTTTGCAGGATGTAAAGAGAGAATTCATGAAAATGAAGAGACGAAGACAGAAAAGATTCGTGTTGTTGACGGAGTAAAAGCAGTGTTGAAAAACAAATACTGGCACATGCTGATGGTGATATCCATTTGTATCAATATCTTCTTTCAGGCCATCAGTACGGTAAACACATATTATAGTAAAGCGGTTCTTCATAATAGCAGTATGATCAGCATATTGAATACGGCTTATATCGTTCCTGCAATTGCAACCTTTTTCTTTGTACATCTGGTTGTGAAGAAGTATGGAAAAGGAAAGACTACGATGTTTGGATGGAT
>OHNF01001464.1_pt1 | contig 11535 bp, 10 predicted proteins | sample 1569491 | NCBI WGS metagenome assembly OHNF01 (sample SAMEA3879557, study PRJEB24766) | human gut metagenome | biome: human-associated habitat; feature: feces | place: USA | collected 1985/1987 | reverse complement strand
CCTGCCGTTAAGGGCAGCATCATCGCCAATATGCTTCAGGAGCATGACAATCCGTTCACGCTGTACCCGTATGACACAAACTACGTGATCTACACCCAGACCAGCGATCTCAACAAAGAGGCGATAAGCTCCTATAACTGGTCTGATAATGCGCGTAAAGATGAGGTGAAGTTCCAGCTCAGCCTCGCCTTCCCGTTCTGGCGCGGCATCCTGGGGCCGAACTCGGTACTTGGCGCGTCCTACACGCAGAAGTCATGGTGGCAACTCTCCAACAGCGGGGAGTCATCACCGTTCCGCGAAACCAACTATGAACCGCAGCTGTTCCTCGGTTTCGCCACCGATTATGAGTTTGCAGGCTGGACGCTGCGAGACGTGGAGGTGGGCTATAACCACGATTCCAACGGTCGTTCCGACCCAACCTCACGCAGCTGGAACCGCATCTATACGCGTCTGATGGCGCAGAACGGCAATTTCATGGTGGAAGTGAAGCCGTGGTACGTAGTAGGCAGCACCGATGACAACCCGGATATCACCAAATACATGGGATACTATCAGCTTAAGGTGGGCTATCAGCTGGGTGACGCGGTGCTGAGCGCCAAAGGCCAGTACAACTGGAATACCGGCTACGGCGGTGCAGAGCTGGGCCTGAGCTACCCGGTAACGAAACACGTGCGTCTCTATACCCAGGTGTATAGCGGCTACGGCGAATCGCTGATCGACTACAACTTCAACCAGACCCGCGTCGGTGTGGGCGTCATGCTGAACGATATTTTCTAAGCTGCTCGAATGTTTTTGCGTTAAACGTTGAAGTTTCTCTCTCAGGCGCTGAAAATAGCGCCTGTTTCATTTCTGGCATATGGGGTTAACGTGGCGCAGGCGGAAGTATTGAATCAGGAATCGCTGGCTAAACAGGTTTTGCATGAAACCTTTGGCTACCAGCAGTTCCGTCCTGGCCAGGAAACCATCATTGAAACCGTGCTGGAAGGCCGCGATTGCCTGGTGGTCATGCCGACCGGCGGCGGTAAATCGCTCTGCTATCAGGTGCCCGCGCTGGTGCTTAATGGCCTGACGGTTGTGGTATCACCCCTTATTTCCCTGATGAAAGACCAGGTCGACCAGCTGCTCGCCAACGGCGTGGCGGCGGCCTGTCTTAACTCAACGCAAACTCGCGAGCAGCAGCAAGAGGTGATGGCCGGGTGCCGCACCGGACAGGTTCGCCTGCTGTATATCGCGCCAGAGCGCCTGATGCTGGACAACTTCCTCGACCACCTGGCGCACTGGAACCCGGTGCTGCTGGCGGTGGATGAAGCGCACTGTATCTCCCAGTGGGGGCACGATTTCCGCCCGGAATACGCCGCCCTCGGCCAGCTTCGTCAGCGCTTCCCCGAGCTGCCGTTTATGGCGCTTACCGCCACGGCGGACGACACCACGCGTCAGGACATCGTTCGCCTGCTGGGACTGAACGACCCGTATATTCAGGTCAGCAGCTTCGACCGCCCGAACATCCGCTATATGCTGATGGAAAAGTTCAAGCCGCTGGATCAGCTCCTGCGCTACGTGCAGGAGCAGCGCGGCAAGTCCGGCATCATCTACTGCAACAGCCGCGCAAAGGTGGAAGACACCGCTGCGCGTCTGCAAAATCGCGGCTTTAGCGCGGCGGCATACCATGCCGGGTTAGAGAACCACATCCGCGCCGATGTGCAGGAAAAATTCCAGCGCGACGACCTGCAAATCGTGGTCGCAACGGTGGCGTTCGGGATGGGGATCAACAAGCCCAACGTGCGCTTTGTGGTGCATTTCGACATTCCGCGCAATATCGAATCCTACTATCAGGAAACCGGCCGCGCCGGGCGTGATGGTCTGCCTGCGGAAGCGATGCTGTTTTACGACCCGGCGGATATGGCGTGGCTGCGCCGCTGTCTGGAAGAGAAACCGCAGGGGCAGTTGCAGGATATCGAACGCCACAAGCTTAACGCGATGGGGGCCTTCGCCGAAGCGCAAACCTGCCGCCGTCTGGTGTTACTCAACTACTTTGGTGAAGGGCGTCAGGCGCCGTGCGGCAACTGCGATATCTGCCTCGACCCGCCGAAGCAGTACGATGGCCTGATGGACGCGCGCAAAGCGCTCTCGACTATCGGACGCGTGAACCAGCGCTTTGGGATGGGCTACGTCGTTGAAGTGCTGCGCGGGGCTAACAACCAGCGTATCCGCGATATGGGTCACGACAAGCTACCGGTTTACGGCATCGGGAAAGACCAGAGCCATGAGCACTGGGTGAGTATTATCCGCCAGTTGATCCACCTCGGCTTTGCCACGCAAAATATTGCCCAGCATTCTGCGCTTCAGCTGACCGAAGCGGCGCGACCTGTCCTGCGTGGCGAGGTTGAACTGAAGCTCGCCGTTCCGCGCGTCGTCGCCCTGAAGCCGCGCGTGATGCAAAAATCCTACGGCGGTAACTACGACCGCAAGCTGTTCGCCAAGCTGCGTAAGCTGCGTAAAGCTATTGCCGATGAAGAGAACATCCCGCCATACGTGGTGTTCAACGACGCGACGCTGATCGAGATGGCCGAGCAAATGCCGCTCAGCGCCAGCGAGATGCTCAGCGTCAACGGCGTCGGCACGCGCAAGCTGGAGCGCTTCGGTAAAGAGTTTATGGCGCTCATCCGTTCCCACGCTGATGGTGATGATGAGGAGTAGTCAGCCGGGCGAAAAAGTGCCAGGATGGTGACTCACTGTATTATTTCCCCGCGAGCTAATTATGTTAATGCTATTTCTCACCGTGGCGTTAGTGCACATCGTTGCGCTGATGAGCCCAGGCCCTGATTTTTTCTTCGTGTCGCAAACGGCCGTCAGCCGCTCCCGCAAAGAGGCGATGATGGGTGTGCTCGGTATTACCATGGGCGTCATGGTCTGGGCGGCGGTTGCGCTGCTCGGTCTGAACCTGATCCTGGCGAAAATGGCGTGGCTGCATAACATCATTATGGTTGGCGGCGGTCTGTACCTGTGCTGGATGGGCTACCAGATGCTGCGCGGGGCGCTGAGGAAAGAAGAGAACAAGCCGGAAGAGCCAAAGGTTGAGCTGGCAACGGGCGGCCGTAGCTTTGTGAAAGGGCTGCTGACCAACCTGGCGAACCCGAAAGCAATTATTTACTTCGGCTCGGTATTCTCGCTGTTTGTGGGGGATAACGTCGGCGCGGGCGCGCGCTGGGGGATCTTCCTGCTGATCGTTGTGGAAACGTTCGCCTGGTTTACCGTTGTGGCAAGCCTGTTTGCCTTACCGGCGATGCGTCGCGGCTACCAGCGCATCGCGAAGTGGATCGACGGCTTCGCCGGCGCGTTGTTCGCCGGCTTCGGCATTCATCTCATCATTTCTCGCTAAGCATGACGCGCTGACGCAAGCAGCGCGCCAACCAGCATAAACAGCGAACCAAAGACTTTGTTCAGGGCCTTCATCTGCTTAGGCCCTTTGATCCACGCCGCAATTCGCTGCGCCAGCGTCGCGTAACCAATCATCACAATGATATCGACAATAATGGTGGTTGCGCCCAGCACCACGTACTGCATCACCTGTGGCTGATGCGGCACGATAAACTGCGGGAACAGGGCGGCGAGGAACACGATGCTTTTCGGGTTGGTCAGGTTAACGAACACCGCGCGCTTAAACAGGTGGCCGCGTGTTTGCGTCCGGGAGAGCGTATGCAGATCAATCGAGCCAGCGGCGCGCCACTGCTGAATGCCCAGCCAGATAAGATACGCTGCGCCAGCCCATTTCAGCACCTCGAAGGCCAGCACCGAACGGGAGAACAGCGTGCCCAGACCAATCCCCACCAGCACAATATGAATGCCAAGCCCGGTCTGTAAACCGGCGATTGACGCCACCGCGCCGCGATAGCCGTGATTAATTGAGGTGGTCATGGTGTTGATTGCGCCCGAGCCAGGTGAAAGGCTGAGGATGATGGATGTCAGCAGGTAGGCGAACCACCACTCGAAGGTCATTTGAAACTCCCGGATCGTCTGTTTTTATGCCACAATACGCTATTGTTGAGTCATTTTGTGACCGGTGACGAAAAAAACGATATTCCCTGAATTACGGGGGGTGGAAACCCAATGTTTCAGCAGAAAAAGGACTGGGAAACACGAGAAAACGCATTTGCTGCTTTCTCCATGGGGCCGCTGACCGATTTCTGGCGCCAGCGTGAGGAAGATGAGTTTATGGGCGTCGGGGAAATCCCGGTACGCTTCGTTCGTTTCCGTGATGAAAAAAATGACCGGGTGATTGTGGTCTGCCCCGGGCGCATCGAAAGCTATATCAAATATGCCGAGCTGGCGTATGACCTGTTCCATCTGGGCTTTGATGTGTTAATTATCGACCATCGCGGGCAGGGGCTTTCCGGCCGGATGTTGCCGGATACCCATCGCGGCCACGTGGATAACTTCAGCGATTACGTCGACGATCTGGCCGCGTTCTGGCAGCAGGAAGTGCAGCCCGGGCCGTGGCGCAAGCGTTATATTCTTGCCCACTCCATGGGGGGCGCGATCTCGACGTTGTTTTTGCAGCGCCATAAGCACCAGTGCGACGCCATTGCGCTGACCGCGCCGATGTACGGCATTGTGATACGTTTTCCTGACTGGATGGTGCGCCATCTTCTCGACTGGGCTGAGGGCCATCAGCGCATTCGAGAAGGCTATGCCATCGGAACAGGACGCTGGCGGGCGTTACCGTTTGCCATCAACGTGTTAACCCACAGTCGGCAGCGTTATCGGCGCAACCTGCGTTTTTATGCCGATGAACCGCGTCTGCGGGTCGGCGGCCCCACCTGGCACTGGGTGCGGGAAGGTATTCATGCCGGTGAACAGGTGCTGGCAGGCGTAGGCGATGATGACACGCCGACGCTCCTGATCCAGGCGGAAGAAGAGCGTGTGGTGGATAACCGCATGCATGACCGCTATTGTGAACTTCGCGCCGCTGCGGGCCATCCCTGTGAAGGGGGTAAACCGCTGGTCATCAACGGTGCGTACCATGAGATCCTTTTTGAAAAGGACGCTATGCGCTCAGTCGCGCTCAACGCCATTGTTGAATTTTTCAACAGGCATAACTGATTATTGTTTTCCACCAGAGGTTGAAATCCCTATGTACCAGGTTGTTGCATCTGATTTAGATGGCACGCTGCTTTCCCCCGACCACACCCTGTCGCCTTATGCGAAAGAGACCCTAAAACTCCTGACTGCCCGTGGCGTGAACTTCGTGTTCGCCACCGGTCGCCACCACGTGGACGTGGGGCAGATCCGCGATAACCTGGAGATCAAGTCGTACATGATCACCTCTAACGGTGCGCGCGTACATGACACGGACGGCAACCTGATTTTTACCCATAATCTCGATCGTGACATCGCCACTGATTTGTTCGGCATTGTGCATAACAACCCGGATATCGTGACTAACGTTTACCGCGACGACGAGTGGTTTATGAACCGTCATCGCCCGGACGAAATGCGTTTCTTCAAGGAAGCCGTCTTCAACTACTCCCTGTATGAGCCGGGTTTGCTGGATCCTGAAGGGATCAGCAAGGTGTTCTTTACCTGCGAAAGTCACGAAGCGCTGCTTCCGCTGGAGCAGGCGATCAACGCCCGCTGGGGCGACCGCGTGAACGTGAGCTTCTCCACGCTGACCTGTCTGGAAGTGATGGCGGGCGGGGTGTCCAAAGGTCACGCGCTGGAAGCGGTCGCGAAGCGTCTGGGCTTTGATCTGAAAGACTGTATCGCCTTTGGCGATGGCATGAACGATGCCGAGATGCTCTCCATGGCGGGTAAAGGCTGCATCATGCAGAACGCGCATCAGCGCCTGAAAGATCTGCACCCGGAGCTGGAAGTGATTGGCACGAACGCAGACAACGCGGTACCTAAGTATTTGCGCAAACTGTTCCTTGAATAATCTTCATTTGATTGTTTATTGTTCAGATGTCAACTAAAGAGTTCGCTACAATGCCTCTCCTTCTTTCTGAGAGACAAGCATTGTGGCGCTACTCATTATCACGACTATCCTGTGGGCCTTCTCCTTTAGTCTGATTGGCGAATACCTTGCCGGATCGGTCGACAGCTACTTTTCGGTGCTGATGCGCGTGGGGCTGGCGGCACTGGTGTTCCTGCCGTTCCTGCGTACCCGCGGGCAATCGCTAAAAACCATTCTGCTGTACATGCTGGTAGGCGCGATGCAGCTCGGCATCATGTACCTGTTCAGCTTCCGGGCTCACGCTGATTTACGACCTGCTCAGCAGGCGCCGCCTGCGCTGGGGATATCTGCTGAGCGCGGCGCTGGCAGTCATTGGCGCGGCGATAATTCGCTATGACAAGGTGAGCGATCACTTCTGGACCGGGCTGATGTTCGTCCAGCTCGCTAATATCAGCTTTGCCATCGGGATGGTGGGTTACAAACGCCTGATGGAGACCCGCCCGATGCCGCAGCATAACGCGTTTGCGTGGTTCTATATGGGCGCGGCGATTGTCGCGATTGCGGCATGGTTTATGCTCGGCAACCCGCAAAAGCTGCCGACCACCCCCGTGCAGTGGAGCGTTCTGGTCTGGCTGGGCGTGGTGGCCTCGGGGCTGGGCTATTTTATGTGGAACTACGGCGCGACGCAGGTAGACGCCGGAACGCTGGGGATCATGAACAACGTGCACGTGCCGGCAGGGCTACTGGTGAACCTCGCCATCTGGCAGGAGCAGCCGCACTGGCCGAGTTTCCTTATTGGGGGAACGGTGATCCTGGCTTCGCTGTGGGTACATCGCCGCTGGGTCGCTCCGCGCTCCGCACAAACGGAAGATGGTCGCACGCGTGGTTCCGCGCTGAGCGAATAAACGCTTCCGTAATTGGCTGACGTTGCTCGCCATCGCGCACGGCGGCGTACAGCCGGCTCCACAGTCCTTCACCCAGGGTTTTGGTGACCACCAGACCCTGGCGTTCAACCGTCTCGACCACCCAGTGCGGCAGCGCCGCAATTCCCATTCTGGCCGCCACCATCTGAATTAACAGCAGCGTGTTATCCACGCTTTTCAGCTGTGGGCTGATGCCTGCGGGTTGCAGGAAATGGCGCCAGATATCCAGACGACTGCGCTGTACCGGGTAAATCAGCAGCGTCTCCGTTGCCAGATCTTCCGGCGTGATACGCGTTTTGGCGGCCAGCGGATGGTCCGGGGCCAGCACCAGACGCACCTCAAAATCAAACATTGGCGAATAGTGCAGACCGCTGCGTGGCAGAATATCTGAGGTCATCACCAGATCCAGCTCACCCTGCTGAAGCGACGGCTGCGGATCAAACGTGACGCCGGATTTGAAGTCCATCTCTACCTGCGGCCACTTCTGGCGGAAGTTCTCAAGCGCGGGGGTCAGCCACTGAATACAGCTGTGACACTCAATGGCGATGCGCAGGGTGGTCTGCTGCGGCTCGTTGCAGGACTGCAACGCGCTGGCAATCTGCGGCAGCACCTGGTTCGCCAGCTGAAGCAAAATTTCGCCCTGCGGCGTAAAGCGCAAAGGCTGGCTCTTACGCACAAAAAGACGAAAGCCGAGGCGTTGTTCCAGATCGCTGAACTGGTGAGAAAGGGCAGACTGAGTCTGGTGCAGCGTGGCCGCTGCCGCCGCAAGAGAACCGCAGTTCCGCAACGCTTGTAGCGTTTTCAGGTGTTTAATCTCGATCATGAAAGTCCTTCACTTCGGCATGAACATTTTGCGCTTGAGGAATATACAGTACCTGCCAATTATAGAAGTGTAAACATCTGGACGTCTAAATAACGAATTTCTACAAGGGGTATGCCATGACAATCCGCACTCACACTCTCGGTTTCCCTCGCGTTGGTCTGCGTCGCGAGCTGAAAAAAGCGCAAGAAAGCTACTGGGCGGGTAACGCCACCCGCGAAGAACTGCTGGCGGTGGGACGCGAGCTGCGCGCGCGTCACTGGGATCAGCAAAAACAGGCGGGCGTAGACCTGCTGCCGGTGGGCGATTTCGCCTGGTACGACCATGTTCTGACCACCAGCCTGCTGCTTGGCAACGTGCCGGCTCGTCATCAGAACAACGATGGATCGGTGGATATCGATACCCTGTTCCGCATCGGCCGTGGCCGCGCGCCAACGGGTGAGCCAGCGGCAGCGGCGGAAATGACCAAGTGGTTTAACACCAACTATCACTATATGGTGCCGGAGTTCGTTAAGGGCCAGCAGTTCAAACTGACCTGGACCCAGCTTCTGGATGAAGTGGACGAAGCGCTGGCGCTGGGTCACCAGGTGAAACCCGTGCTGCTGGGGCCGGTCACCTACCTGTGGCTGGGCAAAGTGAAAGGTGAGCAGTTCGACCGCCTCAGCCTGCTGAACGATATTCTGCCGGTTTATAAGCAGGTGCTGATTGAGCTGGGTAAGCGCGGTATTCAGTGGGTGCAAATCGATGAACCGGCGCTGGTGCTTGAGCTGCCGCAGGCGTGGCTGGATGCCTTCAAACCGGCGTATGACGCGCTCACGGGCCAGGTGAAGCTGCTGCTGACCACCTATTTCGAGGGCGTAACGCCTAACCTCGACACCATTACTGCGCTGCCGGTTCAGGGTCTGCACGTTGATCTCGTTCACGGCAAAGACGATGTGGCAGAGTTGCACAAGCGTCTGCCTGCGGAGTGGCTGCTCTCTGCCGGTCTGGTGAATGGTCGTAACGTCTGGCGTGCCGATCTCACCGAGAAATATGCACAAATTAAGGACATTGTCGGTAAACGTGAATTGTGGGTAGCCTCTTCCTGTTCCTTGCTGCACAGCCCGATCGACCTGAGCGTAGAGACCCGACTCGACGCTGAGGTGAAAAGCTGGTTTGCCTTTGCCCTGCAAAAGTGTGAGGAGCTGGCTCTACTGCGCGACGCGTTGAACAGCGGCGACACGGCTGCGATTACCCACTGGAGCGCTCCGATCCAGGCGCGCCGTCACTCGACGCGCGTGCATAACCCGGCGGTGGAAAAACGTCTGGCGGCCATCACTGCCCGGGACAGCCAGCGCCAGAGCCCGTATGAAGTGCGCGCCGAAGCCCAGCGTGCGCGCTTTAACCTGCCCGCGTGGCCGACCACAACCATCGGCTCCTTCCCGCAGACTACCGAGATCCGCGGCCTGCGCCTGGACTTCAAAAAGGGCAATCTGGATGCGAATCACTACCGCACCGGCATTGCGGAACACATCAAACAGGCGATCGTCGAGCAGGAACGTCTGGGTCTGGACGTGCTGGTGCACGGCGAGGCCGAGCGTAACGATATGGTGGAATACTTCGGTGAACACCTGGACGGCTTTGTCTTTACCCAGAACGGCTGGGTGCAAAGCTACGGCTCCCGCTGCGTGAAGCCGCCGGTGGTGATCGGCGACGTCAGCCGCCCGGAAGCGATCACCGTGGAGTGGGCGAAGTATGCCCAGTCTCTGACCGACAAACCGGTAAAAGGCATGCTGACGGGGCCGGTGACCATTCTCTGCTGGTCGTTCCCGCGTGAAGATGTATCCCGGGAAACCATCGCCAAACAGATCGCCCTGGCGCTGCGTGATGAAGTGGCGGATCTGGAAGCGGCGGGGATTGGCATCATTCAGATCGACGAACCGGCGCTGCGTGAAGGGTTGCCGCTGCGTCGCAGCGACTGGGATGCTTACTTACAGTGGGGCGTGGAGGCTTTCCGCCTCAACGCGGCCGTCGCGAAGGACGACACGCAGATCCACACCCACATGTGTTACTGCGAATTTAACGACAGCATGGACTCCATTGCCGCGCTCGACGCCGATGTGATCACCATCGAGACCTCGCGTTCAGACATGGAGCTGCTGGAGTCGTTCGAAGAGTTCGACTACCCGAACGAAATCGGGCCGGGCGTGTATGACATTCACTCCCCTAACGTGCCAAGCGTGGAGTGGATTGAATCGCTGCTGCAAAAAGCGGCCCAGCGCATCCCGGCGGAACGTCTGTGGGTAAACCCGGACTGCGGCCTGAAAACTCGCGGCTGGCCTGAAACCCGCGCGGCGCTGGCGAACATGGTGCAGGCGGCGCAGAATTTGCGTCAGGCGTAGTGGGGCTGGATTGCCCGGTTGGCGTAGCCGCCACCGGGCTTTTGGTATTACGCTTTCTTCCCGCCGTACTGGCTGAACCACGCCAGCATTCTCTGCCAGCCATCTTTCGCGGATTCCGCGTGATAGCTCGGACGATAATCGGCATTAAACGCGTGTCCCGCATCCGGGTACACCACGATTTCGGCCTTCGCGTTTGCCGCCCGCAGCGCGTGGCGCATGGTCTCGACGGTATCAAGCGGAATGCCGGTATCCTGACCGCCATACAGCCCTAGCACCGGGGCATTTAAATCGGTGGCGATATCAACCGGATGTTTAGGCGAGTTCAGCGTCTTTTCGCCCACCAGTTTGCCGTACCAGGCCACGGCCGCTTTCAACTGCGGATTGTGCGCGGCATACAGCCAGCTAATGCGTCCACCCCAACAGAAGCCGGTCACCATCAGACGGTGCGGGTCGCCACCGTTGCGCGCCGCCCAACTGGCAACGTGGTCGAGATCGGCCAGTACCTGCGCGTCCGGCACTTTGCTGACCAGGTTGCTGAACAGCGTCGGGATGTCGCTGTAATCATTCGGATCGCCCTGACGGAAATAGAGTTCCGGCGCAACGGCCAGGTAACCTTCCAGCGCCAGACGGCGGCAGAGGTCGCGAATATGTTCATGAACGCCAAATATTTCCTGCACCACGATCACGATGGGCAGCGGGCCATCGGCAGATTTTGGCCGCGCGTGGTACGCTGGCATGTTCTCTCCCTGGGAGGGAATGGAGGTCTCGCCTGCGGTAATGGCTTCTTCAGGGGTTGAGACGATGGTTGAAGCGTGCGGGGCCGCAGCAGGTGCAAAACCGGTTTTTTCAGTCATGGCATTCTCCGTACCAATGAATGGATTAGCGCAAAGATAAATATAGACACCAGGTTAACAACCCACAGTGCCTTATAGCGTCTATCTTTTGTGCAGCACCCGGCGATATAACTTGTTAATGTGATGTGAATCACTATTTTATGGAAATTAACTGCAATCATTTTCATTCATGGTGAGGTGTGTCACGAAATAATGCACATTGCTTCTGTAAAGTACCGTTTTACTTCTTCTGACAAACCGACCCACAGAGGAGTCACCTATGTCTAAGTCTGATGTTTTTCATCTCGGCCTCACTAAAAACGATTTACAAGGGGCTACGCTTGCTATCGTCCCTGGCGATCCAGAGCGTGTGGAAAAGATCGCCGCGCTGATGGATAAGCCGGTTAAGCTGGCAGCGCATCGCGAATTCACCACCTGGCGCGCAGAGCTGGACGGTAAAGCGGTGATCGTGTGCTCTACCGGTATTGGTGGCCCGTCTACCTCTATCGCCGTTGAAGAGCTGGCGCAGCTGGGCATTCGTACTTTCCTGCGCATCGGCACCACAGGCGCCATTCAGCCGCACATCAACGTGGGCGACGTGCTGGTTACCACCGCATCCGTGCGGCTG
>OHNF01001444.1_pt1 | contig 11622 bp, 12 predicted proteins | sample 1569491 | NCBI WGS metagenome assembly OHNF01 (sample SAMEA3879557, study PRJEB24766) | human gut metagenome | biome: human-associated habitat; feature: feces | place: USA | collected 1985/1987 | reverse complement strand
CTTCCGATCTAAGTGCTGTAATGCAGAAGGCGGTAGCATACGAGTTCCACCAGCCGATCCGGATTTATGCCCTCATGGTATTCTGCAAAAAGATGCGGGTGTTCCTTGATGAACGAAACGACGTTGTATTCCTTCTGCCGGGGTGGCTGGCAACAGCACTTCCCATGCTGTGTGATGACGAACTTGTCGCCCCGGATACGCTTTCCCTCACTGTCCGTGCGGATAAACGAAGAGAGACGCAAACCGAAGCGTCGGTTCTGGCGATAACCGGCATCGAGCAGTACATCCCGGATGTCGAGCCTTTGCAAAAAATCGTCATGTGTCAGTTCTTTGTCATTCATTGTCTTCTCTTTTGTTGTTTCATGTGGGGTGTGCCGCATTGTCATCGGTGGAAACGTGCTTGCCGTTCCTGTTCGGGTTCTTCTCTTCTGGCCGGCTCTTCGTGAACTGATTCTTGCAGCTTGGCTTTTGCCAAGAGCTGTTCGTTCCAGTCCTTATAGCCTTTGTCAGCGGGCTCGTACACGATAAGGTCGGTGCTGTCCTCGCCGGGAGCGGGAAGATTACGGATCGCATCCTCTATGGCCATGATATTTTGTCTCATGCCCTCCAGCGTTTCCTCACTGGCCGAACCCTCGGCAAGAGCCATCTCGTACTCATCTTGGCACACCATGCTCATCTCCTGCAAATATCCGTCGCCGATTGTCCGATAGTCAAGCGTACCATCTTCCCGATAGATTTCTTTGGGACGTAAAAGCGTGCCGACTATCCTGTGAAAGTCGAAGGGTTCGAGTTTTACTTCGTAGTTTTGGTTCTCCTCGCCACTGATACGGACCAGCAGTTTGTCGTCTTTCGTCACGTTACTGGTGAATGTCTTGCCCGCATGGGTGAGCGCGAAGTTGATGGCGAAGATCTGCCCGGCACGGTCCCCGTCGAAGCAGAGATGGTGGTAAGCGTGTGGAGTGGCCTCTATCATGGCTTTGAACTGTTGCTGGCTCGGTGCTCCGCCAGTAGAGACGAACACTCCCTTTCTAAGTTCCTTGTCCCATTTCTGGTTAAGCTGGTAATAAGCCATTGCGTCGTAGGCACTCTCGAACCAATAGATACGCTTGGCTTCCGCAAGTGGGGTCTTGGCAGGGCTGGCAATCCACAGCCCCTCGCTCGAATTGCTGCCCTCGGCCTTGCCTTTGTAGCTGCCGCTTCCGTCCATTCTTGCACGTCCCCGTTCTTCGAAGCCCACGACCGTACCGTCGCCTTTGGGCAAGGTCAGCGGAAAAGCGAGATTGGTGTATGCCGCACCGTCCTCACGATGTTTCGTCGCCAGACAGAAGTGGCGGTGGAAGGCATATTGCGTGTAGAGGTCGATACCCCGGCTCTTGAAATAAGGATAGAACTTCTTCTGTGTCTCCCGGTCCTGCGGGTTGAACTTGTGCAGGTCGTAGTTTGCGATGTCGAACGGGCGGATGTCCCGCTTGGGCTGTATAATCCGCGTTGTCCGGTCCTCGATAGGATGGTTCAGCAGCCGGTTGCACACGAGGTTCACCAGTCGGTCGGGGGACATGCCCACACGGTATTCCGTGAAGAACTGCGGGTGCTCCTTGATGAACGAGATGATGTTATAGACTTTCTGCTGCTGGGCTTGGAAGCAGCATTTTCCCTGTTGCGTCACGATGAACTTGTCGCCGCGGATACGCCGTCCCTCGCTGTCTATACGAACATACGAGGGATAGCGCAGGCCGTCGCGCCGGTTCAGGTGGTAGCCCGCGTCAATCAGCACGTCCTGAATGTTCAGCCTTTGCAGGAAGTCGTCGTAGGTAAGGTCTCCTTCTCTCATAGTTGTCTTTATCTCCCTCTTCTCATATCGTTAATATCCTGATTCATCTGTGCCTCGAAATTGCGTATGGCCACGTCTCTCGGCGTATCGACACCGGGTTTGAAATACGGGTGTGGCGAGCCACCGAAACGCTCGCCGTAGAACTCCGGACCGTGATGATGATGCCGCAAGCCGTGGACGACGCCCGCCGTGATGACCGTTCCCGCTGTGAGGGCGGCGAAAATTTTCACGCCGAGACTGCGCTGCGCTTCCGGCCGCATCTTCATGTCCACCTCGCTGAATATCTTCGAAAAGATTTTCATGCGATGGTAGTCATCGACCGCAAGGAATTTATCGTAATCCTTCTGGCTGATCTCGTGAGTGATGACTTGCCCGTCGATGACGGCCGTCATCTTGTACTTGCCCTCTATGGGGGATGGATGTACGGCTATTTCGCCGACCTCGACCTCCCTGCCGTGCCGTTCTTCCCGATACCAGCCCTTGCGCTCGTCGAGCACGGAAATATCCCGTCCATCGACGGAAGCGGTTGCGCCATACGGCATCTCCTGCCGGAGCTGGTTTTCCAGAGGGGAGAGGATTTCCTGCTCCTGTTGCTGGCGTTGCGTCAGTTCCTCCTGCACTTCGGGGTGCAAGCCGAGGGCGATACGCCGCTCGCTGTCGAGATCCGCCATTGTTACCTTGTCGGCGAAATCCGCCCTGATTACCCCGTTCAGGACTTCCAGTCGTTTCTCGACAGGTTGTTCCTCGATGGAGTTGGAGGTCAGGACGGCCGTTTCTTCTTTCGTCAGGTCATAGACCATATCGGCGGCCACCTTTTCGGACTGTACGGTCAGGGTCCGTGCCTCCTTATCGACGATAAGACCGTGGGAGGCAAGACACTCCTGCCATTTCTCGTTGGAAAAATAGACCGGAGAAGCAATCAACTCCTTGTAGGTACGGGCCGGTTCTGTACTGCGCGGACGGCTGACTATCGGCGTGATGACCGTTTGCAAGTCCTGCAGGACATCGGTCTGTCGTGCGGACTGTATAGGCTGCCCGTCCTTGTACTTGTAATAAAATCCGTAGCCGCCCGATTGCAATTCGCCCGGCTTCATGCGCCCGTCCCACCGTTCAGGGACAATGGGTGGTCCCGGATAGAACAGCTGTCCGCCGACCCGCCGCAGATGGAAACCCCACTGGTGGCGTGGCGTCCAACCGAGGAACGGAGGCGGCATACCCAGCCGTCCCACACGTCCGTATTCGCCCATACCGATACGGTAGCCGTGCAATCCCATAGCGACACGGCCGTTGGCGTTACGGGTATGGACGAAGTTCTTGGGCATATAAAAGTCTTTCCCTACAATGCTCGTGAACACGTTGTAGGCTTTCTTGTTGGCCGAGTTTGTCCCCCAGTCCGTCAGGGCCAACATCTGACGCTCGGTAAGGTCGTAGGTCAGCAGCGGCGAGTCGTGGCCCTGTACCACGAGCCGGTAGCCCGTGCCGTCACTGACCACGTGGGCCTGCATACCGTTACGCCTCAATATGTCCTGCATTTCGGGTTGCAGGTCCATCATTCGGGGGTTGGTATTCTTTCGTATCGCCATAATCCGTTGTTAAAAAGGTTTCCGTTATGCGTCTCCGCTCTCCATCGCCGCTTCCAGTTGTTCGTCCTTGTAGTGGACGAACTCGGCGGCCGATTCATTGCCCACCATGAGACCGTGCTCCTTGCAATAGCGGGTATATTCCTCCTGCCATTCGGGTGAGAAATGATTCACATAGTCAAGCCAGCCGTACTGGCCGCGCTCCATCTTCTCGATAAGTACCTCTTCGGGATAATATTGGTGTTCTGCCATATTTGATGAATGTTAAGATGTTATTTGTGAAGTCCCGCCGCACGGTTACGCTCGGCGCTTTTCTTCTGTTCGTTCCACAGTTCCTCGGTATATTCCTCTTCGGGAACGTAGTCGAGATTGCCGTCGTCGTCCATCACCCAGCAGCCGTACACGCCGAAAGTGTATTTGTCCCACTCGCGTTTGGGTTGTTCTTTCCATTTTTGGCTGTCGCCCGAACAGAAGCGGATGCCGGTCTTGTCGTGCAGGTCGATACCCACTGTGACGGGTTCGTCGTCTACGACCAGCGTCAGCGGTTCGCCGTTCTGCATTCCGTTTACCTCTACCGGACCGAGATGCATTATTTCGGCCAGCACTTGCAGGTTGCGCCCGATAATCGGCGTGGGAACATACATCACTTGCTTCGTTCCCTCGTCTATCTGCACGAATGCCTTGCTGTGCCGCCCGTCCGCCGTCTCCACGTCCGCAATGATGGCTTTGCCGTCAAGAAGCTGTTTCTGTTGCGCCTCGTCATAGCGTTCCAGCGGCGAGGATTCCAGAACGGGATAGAACACCACGTCCGGTCGGCCGTCGTCCCTGCGGACAAGGGCGAAGCGGCTGCGGCTCTCTATCAGTTCTCCTTTCTCGTCACGGACACGCACCGGAAGCACGGGAGAGTGTCGACCGTCGCAAATCTCATCAAGGACACGCATCGGCAAGTCCTCGATCATCTCCTGTGTAAGCCCGAATCGGGCCAGTGTCGGATAGGGCAATTCAATTAGTTCAAATCGTACTGTATTCATAATTGATTTTGTATTTTGAATTATACTTTGCAAAGATAGATTCTTTTCATTTCGCTGTATATAATAGAATAATATTAGTGTATTAAGAGTGTTTATTTTTATGTTCAAAGTATGATTTTACACATAAATTCATACTCTGAATGCTTTTTTTGTTGTACTTTGGTCGAAAAAGGTCGTGGAAACGGGACATCTTGGGCAGAGCTGGTTATATTTGCCGCATGAGAAAGAAACTACTGTTTTTGATGGCGGGTGCTGCAAGTGTCGCAGGCCCCGTTCAAGCACAATTCAATACGGTTTCGACCGTGCCGTTCCGATACAGGGTTGAAGTCGTTTCTGCCGGTAGGGATAATGCGGTAACCTTGCCCGGATACACGCTTTCCGTCCAAGACACCTTACCACCGTCAGGAGACGCTGCCCCGGCATTGTCTGCCGACACCTGCAAGCACGTATGGATAGAACGCTATCTTAGCGTAAGCTATCCGCTGCGCCGGATGAAAATCAACTCGCTTTATGGGTATCGGAAAGACCCTTTTACCGGAAAAAGAAAGTTTCACAACGGAATCGACCTCCATGCGCGGGGCGACGAGGTAATGGCCATGATGGCGGGAGTGGTAGTGAAAGTCGGGCAGGACAAATCCTCCGGCAAGTATGTAACCCTCCGGCATGGAAACTACACGGTCAGCTATTGCCACCTGTCGCGTATCCTTACCCGGAAAGGGGCTGCTATCGGGCCGAGGGATGTCGTCGGCATTACCGGTTCTACAGGACGCAGCACCGGTGAACACCTGCATATTTCCTGCAAGCTCGACGGCAAAAGTGTCGATCCGTTAATGGTACTGGATTACATCAAGTCCATACGCGAAGAGTGCGTGGCGGCACTGGCCGAATCCAGAGAAACTTCCTCATTAAGTCTTGCAGATGAAAAATACAGATAATTCTCGTTTATTTTTGTTAATTATTTTATGGAAATGGTAAGAAAGGGGGGCTATGCTTACCCTATGGAAAGTAAAATTAAAGCATAAAAGGGTCCGTTGTTGTTCTATCGTTGGTACTGACGGCTTTGGTATGCAGTTCCGGTGCGCAGCATGTTCCGGCGGCCGGTGTGGCGGCTGCGCAGGAATGTTGTGTCCGAAATACGGACAACGCCTCTTTTCTGCAATTTCATGACAGAAACTCTATCCGGCAAAAAAAGGACAGCGACATAACAGGCATAGTCGGAGAAATCCCCGATGTGGCTTGCCGTGCCGGCGCATAGGTAAATGGGGTGCATCTTCGGTACATATCCGTGGAAACGGCCCATCTTCTCCGAACTTTACAGCGGTATCTCATTTGCCGCATGAACAACCTGACCTATTGTTGTACCCTCGTGCATGACTCTTCCCGTAGCCCGAACTGGGACAATGCCTGCGAGCATTATATTTTCGGGATGAGACGGATTCTGATTTAGCAGTTTGTTTTTCATGGTTTATACTGATGTCTACACTTGGCTGAAAAGCGAGGTGTAGCTGTTCGTGGTGAATATATTGAATAATCAAAAAAATAAAATTTTCGCACGGTATGAATCAAAATATTTTCGCTTCCGAAACGCTGTTCTCGGCGGCATATCTCAATATTGAACAAACTACTGATATTTCACGTCATTATCTCCGTTTCTCTCTGCACGGTCGGACTGTTCATCTTGTTTTGTTGTTGGGACTGCTACGGGCAAGCCTGACGGTGTTTCCCGTGAGGCGAGCAACCCAGTATGACCCGTCGGTATGAAGCTGGACATCATTTAATCTGAGCGGAAACAGGAGCAATATTTCGCTTTATGCCTATGCGGCGATAGATAAAAAAGAGTGGGGTTGGTGTGGATTGGATGCCAGCCCCCTTGTTATACAGAATAAACATACAAAAAGCAATGGCTTGTCCCGCCGGAACAACAGGCTTCGTGTCCGGCTACAAGTCTTCTACGAAATGATTGGTTGCCTCGTCCCAATATTTCCTGTACACGAACTCGTTGTCGCCATTCAGGTTTAACTGGTACATTCTGAATATCACGGGGAAGTTCTTGGGTTGCCACAGTTCTTCGTATGAGTAACGGTACGTCATGCCGAGCTTCCGCATCACGTTTCCGCTTCTCGGGTTGTTCCTGTCGTGCGTGGCGGTGATGTAGGGCAGACCGTCTTTCCTCACTTGGGCGATGACGGCTCCGCCCGCTTCAGTGGCAATCCCCCGATGCCAGAACTCCTTGCGGAGCCCGTAGCCGAAATCGTGGTGTTCCTCCATATCGACTTTCACGTAGCCTATCGGGAAATTGTCCGTTTTCAGGCAGATGGCATAGGCGTAGGCTTGCGGCTGTCCGTATTTCGCCGCATACCTTTCCTGATAAAACCGCCGGGTTTCTTCGAGGTCTTTCACCGGATACCAAGGCAGGAATTTATTGGCTTCTTCGTCTTTGAGTATCAGGAAGAGGGCTTCCATGTCTCTTTCCGTGAACTTCCGCAGTATCAGGCGGGAGGTTTCCAATATAGGTGTATTCATAAGCTTATCTGTCTAACCATCCTTTCAGCTCCGCCGCCCTTTCCCGGCTTACGATGATTTCCACATCGGGATACTTCTTCAAACGAATCTTCAGTCGGGAGTTGAACCAGTTATTGATACTCAAGATGCTGTCTATATGGATGAGGTACTGGCGGTTGGCGCGGAAAAAGACATCGGGGTTGAGCTGGGATTCCAGCTCGTCGAGAGAATAAGGCACGGTCTCGGACGTGCCGTTGTTCAGGCAAAGGAGCGTATTGCGTTCGTCCAAAGCGATGTGGCTGATATCTTTCACCTGCACGGAAATATAGCCGTCGCGGTAAGGCAGAAGAAAACGCTCGCGATAACGGTAATTGCTTTGCCGCATATATTCCAATAGCTGGCGCACCTCTTCGCCGTTTGTCTGCGGGGAACTTGCGCGGCGCACTTTTTCCATGGCGGCGGCAAGCTCGTCGGCCTTGACGGGTTTCAGCAGATAATCGAAACTGTTGTATTTGAAGGCCTGGATGGCATACTCGTCGTAAGCGGTGGTGAAGATGACAGGCGAGGGCACTGCCGTCCGGCGCAGCACGTCGAAACTCAGGCCGTCGGACAGGCGGATGTCAGCGAATATAAGCTCCGGGGCAGGATGTGCCTGTAGCCATTCCACCGCCTCCACAATGCTTGCCAACGGCCCGTCGATGCGGAATGTGCCGTCGATTTCTTCCAACAGCCTTTTCAGCCGGTTGAAGTTCCGTTTTTCATCTTCTATGATCAGGATGTGCATAATCGTCGGGTATAATAGGTAATTTGACTATATATGAATGTTCGCTTTTCTTGATGACAGGCTTTTCCTCGCACAACAGGAAGTAACGCTCGATGATGTTCCGTTGTCCGATACCGGTAGATGACAGGTCGGACGACACGGGGCAAAGGTCGTTTTTCACCACAATGTGGTTTCCTTCCCGAAAGACGTGAATATGCAGCGGTTGGTGTACCGACAAGCGGTTGTGTTTGATGGCGTTTTCTACCAGCAGCTGGAGGCAGACGGGGGGAATCCGGCCGTCTGTCCGCTCCAGTTGTTCATCCACATCGACGCTTATGGCATTCTCGTAGCGCATCCCTATCAAGTAGAGGTAGGAACGCAGGAAATCCAACTCTTCGCTTACCGGCACGGTGTCGCGCTTCAAGTTTTGGATGACGTAACGGTAAACGCTCGACAGATTCTCAAGGAAGCGTTCCGCCAATGTACGGTTTTCCACTATCAGTTCGGACAGAATGCTGAAGTTATTGAACATGAAATGCGGGTCTATCCACCAAACTGGCAAAAGAAATGAATATCACGATGAATGACCGTCTGGAGTTTGCCCATGACGAGAACAATCCCAAAGAATGGTTTCTGCACAAGACCGCCGACAAACAAGGTTTCCCGCTGCAGTTCAACAGGGGAGGAACACGCTTGAGGAATAAGTACATCTGTAAGACCATTTTGGATATAGCGAAAGTCAAGGAGAGCGCGACATTCTTGGTATCGAAAGACCCGGTAAAGACCGAGCTGGGGTCATTTTACAGAATAATACTCTCTTGTCCCATTCTCCCGAAGAACAAGCCCAAACTATAAGCCTGTAACCTCTGTGGTCTGTCCGAAGGGCGAATGCCTTTCGGACAGATTGCAGGGCAACCGATACCTTTTATAGCACGATTATCTCCTTTTTTACCTTCAGGCTGTTTTCCCTGTTATACGTCGGCTTTCCCAACCCCGTAAACAGTTGGAAGTCTGTGCCGTAACAAGTCGTCAAGGAAAGGGACGGGAGGCCGTTCCAAACCGGCGGCAGCCCGGATCGTGCCGTTCCATGCCGGAGCTTCGACCTGTCGAAACAACACGGTATTCCACAGCCCGACCGGTCTTTATGCCGCTGGTTTCGGACTTTCCGCCTCCTGTTCCGTATCTTTCCCTTGTGACCTGCCACGTCAAGGGCAAACAGCGATACTTCTTATCCGCCCCGCGCTTTCATTCCGCCCGGTCGAAATTCAGGCGTGGAGCGGATAAGGAGAATCCCGTTCGTGTTTGCCCCGGCAGACCCTTGCTTGACCCGCCCAAGCCGCATTCTTTTCTATTTCATTTTCTCCTGCATTTATATCCGGCAAGGCCGTACCCCCCTTTTTACCATCATATTTACCGGCCTGTTCCGGTTTCCTCTCCGCCATCGCCGTCCGGTTTTCCAGCTGCAAAGGTCGGCTGCCGCGCTTGATCCGGCGGCTTGAAGTGCATTCCCTGCAAATTCTTCCTTTCTGCGAAAGAGTAATTGGCCGGGAAAACCGCCGTATGAAGCCCTGCCGGCAGTCGTGTACCGCATCTGTAAAATCCCGGAACGGTTCAGGCAGAGAAAAGAACCGAAAAAAGGGTAAAAAACAGATGTTTCACATAAAAGACAAGAGATGGACAAGAAAAACTGTAAAACAGGCAAACGCACAAAACGGCAGGTTGAAAAAATCCTGATGGTTATCGACGTCAAACGGGAAATCATAGATATTCTTCAGATAACCAATCGGCGTTTTATGTACAATCCGCAAACGGGAACTTTAATTTTAGGAGATGAAATGTACGGCAAAAGCATTTGCAGCTCCCATGCTCAAGAGTTCCATGCGTCACAAGCGGAAGGACGCTTCGATGATTATTTGCGTGGGTGGATAGGTGTCTCGAAAAGCTATCCCCACGGTATTGTTCATTTTGCCCCCGCTGTCAGCATGGAACAGTTCGACTGTGGATTTGACGCGTTGCAAATGTTCGCCAGACTTGAAGGTGTAAACGAAGATACTATCGTTCGTGGATTTTGCACTATGCCGGAACAGAGGATGGGGGATTTGCTGCCTTCCTCTCTTTAAGATACCGGCCCGGTCAAAACTGGCTATAAACGGGAATCGTGCCTATGGCAACACCATTGGCGGAGGGCACGATATCCGTTTATAAATACCGCAACTCCGTTGTCGGCTTCCTTTTATACCTCTCTCTTTCCCTCTGCTCTTATACTTTGGCGAAGCCCTCTTCCTTTTATATCAGTTATAGGTATAATCTCTACGGTCTCCTCTCTGCCGTCGCCGTCCGGTTTTTCAGATGCAAAGGTCGGCTGCCGCGTTTGATCCGGCGGCTTGAAGTGCATTTCTTGCAAATTCTTCCTTCTACGAAGAGTAATTGGCAAGAAAAGCCGTCGCATGAAGCTCTACCGGCAGCCATGTACCGCATCTATAAAATCCCGGAACGGTTCAGGCAGAGAAAGGAACCGAAAGAAGGGAAAAAATAAACAGTTTAGGTAACGCAGGACCAACCACCTTGCCACAAACAATTTTCTATTATGTTACATGTTCACACTATCGGACGCATCGGCAAAGACTGCCAGGTTATTTCAGGAGTACACGGCTCATTCATGGCTATGGACATAGCAGTTGACGATTATTCAAGAGGACAAAACACTACCACTTGGATAAGGGTACGCAGCAACAAGGACAACCATATCCATTTGTCCGAATATCTGACGAAAGGAAGACTCATACTCGTTGACGGTACACTGTCATCTTCCCTGTGGAAAGACAAGAACGGCGAGAGCCAGATACAGCTCTCCATCACGGCAGAAAGCATTGCCTTTATCAATACCGGAAAACGCGAGGATGCGGCAGCCGGAGCGGACAACGATGTAAACGGTGCAGACAGCGTACCCGTTCCTCCCGCCGATTTTCCGCAGGACGAAAAGGAGGATTTGCCCTTCTGATAAGATAATAACTATCTGAAAATAAGCAGATACTAAATATAGTATTTACTAATCATAGTAAAATAGGAAATTAGTAAACCTATTCTTGTTAAAATTAGTAGATACTATATTTTTGTTTTTTAGTTTCGTCCTTTCTTAAGAGTTCATACATCTCAAACATTTTTTCTATCCTTACAGAGTTTTTCAGAAAATGTTAGCCCATTATTTAATAGATTTGTCTTTCTTGCAGTTTATTTAATATTGGTTTTAGAACAATAGACTTAAAATCCACTCATAACTTTAAGAAAATCACGGTATATAAGGTCCTGTTTCATGAAATTTCACTACCTTTGTGCCGGATTGAGGAAACTCTTTCCAAGACATATTAGAAAAGAAAGAAGCGTTATGCTTATCTCGAAGTCGGGAACGTAGGAAATTCAAGACTATTCAGAGGGAAAAGCGTAATTGGTTTCTCACGCTATAGCGTGGGCTGCTATTACCATACTCTGAATAAAGGTTATTCCTACGACCTCCGACTTAGAACGTGGCATTTGCAGTTCCACGCTTCGTGGTTTAATCAAGCAGACTCTACGGGACTGCAAGAGTCTTAATTTATGATGAACAGATATAGCCAGCAAAGTATTTGTATGCTGAAGAATATGTTCGTTAGCAGAAACATTATTAAATGGGTTTTGTTTCTAATCCTTAATTTTTCCCTATGTACGCAATCTTTTGCAGATCATTATCGAGTGACCGCTCCCAACGGTCTTAATGTACGAGCTTCAGCCAATAAAAACGGAAAACTATTAGGACAATTGTCTAAGGATAACGTGATTGATGTTGTATCTATAGAAAACGGATGGGCTAATATCAATTATAATGGCTCAGTAGATTTTTAGTGGGGATAGCCATATAAATTTGCTATGCGGAAAAGG
>OHNF01001423.1_pt1 | contig 11741 bp, 9 predicted proteins | sample 1569491 | NCBI WGS metagenome assembly OHNF01 (sample SAMEA3879557, study PRJEB24766) | human gut metagenome | biome: human-associated habitat; feature: feces | place: USA | collected 1985/1987 | reverse complement strand
ACGGAGGTATTTGGGCAGGCTGGCGAGAACCTCTGTTAGCATCTCACCTCGTAGGTTTGAGGCAAGCAGTAGCACGACCGCCTCTCCCAACCGAGGGTCGGGGGCGGCGGTGATGGCATAGGGGCGGTCGAGGTAGGGCCGTAGCCGCTCTTCCACCTCCTCGATCTGGATCTTGATACCTCCGCTATTGATAATATTATCTTTCCTTCCGATAATGGCGAAACTCCCGTCCGGCAGCAGGCGGGCGACATCGTTCGTCACCAGCCGCTCGTCGCAAACCAATGGGGCGTCTATCACCAAGGTATTCTCCGGTGACAAGGATAACGTCACCGAGGGGAAGGGATGGTAATAGGGCGAGGCTTCCGGCCCGTTCAGCCGGCGCAGGGCGATGTGGGACAGCGTCTCCGTCATTCCGTAGGTGGAATAAACCGTGTTTGGCATCTGCCGTATCTCCTGTTCCAAGGCCGCGTCAATCGCCCCGCCGCCGATAATCAGGATATCCGTTTGCTCCAGCCGCTTACGTTCCTCGGGTACTCGCAACGTATTGGCGGCAAAGCGCAGGGGCGTATCCCCCCAATCCGCCAACGGGTGTCCGGAGGGTTCGCACACCTCCAGATCCAGTCCGGCGTATAGGGAGCGGACCACCATCATCTTTCCGGCTATATAGCGTAGGGGCATACATAACAAGGCCTTGTCGCCCTTCTTAAGCCCCAGATAATCGCAGGTAAGCCGGGCGCTGTTCAGCATCCGGTCCTTGCGTACTCGCATCCGCTTGGGCGTACCGGTGGAGCCAGAGGTCTGGACTTCCAGAAAAGGGGAGGGATCGTGCCATTCAGCTAAGAATGCCTGTAAATCTTCTTGTATCGGCATAGGTCAAAGGTCGTTGGTGAACCAGATGGTGTCTCCTTTTCGTTGGATCAACTTATGTTTATCGTCCTTGAAAATCTCGCCGGTTCCCAGACCTTGCGGTAGCGGGTTACCTAGCGTGGCGCACCATTGGGCGATAGCGTTCAGTCCGATTTGCGATTCCAGAGCGGAGGTGACCCACCATTTAGGTTGTTCAGGGGTACTCCCTAAGATAGTTTCCGCTAAGTGAACCCATTCCGTGCATCCGGCGATACCTCCGTGGAGGGAAGGCTTTAATATAATGTATTGGGGATGGATCGTTTCCAACAACCGCCGTTTCTCGTCCGGGGCGTTACAGCCGATCAGTTCCTCGTCGAGAGCGATGGGAAGGGGTGACTCTGCCGCAAGGCGTGCCATCTCTTCCAACTGCCCGGCACGGATAGGCTGCTCTATAGAGTGTAAGTCGAGTTCCGCCAAACGTTTCAGTTTTTCCATCGCATCGGCAGGAGCAAAAGCCCCATTGGCATCCACACGAAGCTCTACTTCTTTTGCAGAAAAGTGGGAACGGATGAAACGCAACAGTGCCAATTCTTCTTCAAAATTGATAGCACCTATTTTCAATTTTATGCAACGGAAACCGACAGCCATTTTAGCTTCTATCTGTTCCAGCATCTTTTTGTAATCTCCCATCCAAATAAGTCCATTAATAGGAATACCGACTTCACCACGTGAAAAAGGCGTATCCCAAAGTTCAAAACATCCTCTCTCTAAATGTCGGAAAGCAGTTTCAAGTCCGAAAAGAATAGAAGGATAATCACGAAGCGATTCAACTGAGAAACCGCCCTGCTCAGTTACTTCATTACAGATATGAGCCAAAACCGACTCATATCCCTGCATATCATCACAACTCAACTTTGGAAGAGGAGCGCACTCACCAATACCGACCCTATCCGGATATTTATCGGATGTAAGATGGAGATACCACACATCACGAGTGGTATAAGAGCCTCTTGAAGTTCCTGCCGGCTGCTTAAAATGAAGCCGGCGAGGAACAATCTTTATAGTATACATATGAAATCAAATCTCTTAAAAATTATGTACTCGTATAATCCGGATCAGCCAATTATATGAGTACAATAAAAACAGAAAAACATCCTCATGAATAACTCTCAAATAATGCTGGGCAAAATCAAAAGCAGGCTCTTAACAAAAACTATGGCAGTTTGGGGAATTGCTTAAAATCCGGTTTACGTTTTTCGAGAAAAGCATTCTTTCCTTCCTGTGCCTCGTCTGTCATATAATAAAGCATGGTAGCATCGCCTGCAAGCTCCTGAATACCCGCCTGTCCATCGAGTTCCGCATTCAATCCGGCTTTGATCATACGCAAAGCAAGCGGACTGAGCTGCATCATTTCTTCTGCCCATTGCACATATTCATCTTCAAGTTGTTCCAAAGGTACGACTTTATTCACCAATCCCATATCAAGTGCCTCCTGCGCATTGTATTTCCGACAAAGAAACCATATCTCGCGTGCTTTTTTCTGTCCTACCACACGAGCCAGATAAGAAGAACCAAAACCGGCATCAAAACTTCCTACACGGGGACCGGTCTGCCCGAAAATAGCATTATCAGATGCAATACTTAAATCACATACCACATGAAGCACATGACCGCCACCGATAGCAAATCCGTTTACTGCGGCAATAACAGGTTTCGGGATACTACGAATCTGCTTTTGTACATCAAGTACACTCAAGCGGGGCACTCCATCTTTACCGATATATCCACCACGCCCCTTTACATTCTGGTCACCGCCACTGCAAAAAGCCTTATCACCGGCACCGGTAATAACAACCACACTGACACAAGCCTCTTCGCGGCAAATACGCAGAGCATCACTCATCTCTCCGGTGGTGGTAGGCGTGAATGCATTACGATAACGCTCCCGATTAATAGTAATACGGGCAATTCCATTATAATAATCAAAAAGAATATCTTCATATTCTTTGATTGTTTCCCATTTTCTTTCTGTTGACATAGTAAATTAGTGATTAGTGATGAACAATAAGTAATAAGTGATTTCTAATCACTTATCATTCCTTTTATTCTTGTGATAATAATCTTTCAATATTCTGGCATCTTTATTTTTATTAGTAAAGACCTCTACCAATACCGGATGTGTCATCGGTTCCGGTTGTGTAAACATGGCCATAGTTTCTTCCAGTTGTACTTCATCTTCCACTTTCTGATAAAGAAAGCCACGCTCTTCGGCCCAGCCACGAGCAGAGGTCTTATGAACAGCTGTTATGAATTTATGCGACGTACCGGACATTTCCAGCCCCGGCAAGGTATGAAAGATTTCCCCTCCTCCATTATTTAAAAGGAGAATACGCAGATTCGGGCCCAAGTTGGTATTCCACAAAGCATTCATATCATAGAAGAAACTCAGATCGCCGATCACTACAAAATTCAATTTATCCGAAGCCGCAGCATATCCCACAGCCGTTGACAAAGAACCTTCAATGCCACTCGTCCCCCGGTTGCAACACACCTCAACCGATGAAGCAACTGTAAACAACTGTGCATAACGTATCACAGAGCTATTGGCCAAATGGAGCGCACACTGTTCCGGCAAAGCTTTTATCAATGCACCGATAGCAGCCATCTCCGAATAAGGAAATTCCGGCTGAGGTAATCCTTTGCAATAATTTTCCCACAAAAGAGGATATTGAGGGGTTTTGTTCTCTAATAAAAAAGCAATCTTCTCAAGGAACTCAAAAGGATCCATTTCAATGACGGTAGTCAGAGAACCATAAAGATCGATCACCTCACCATCTGCCGAGACATGCCAATGTTCTTTCGGAGGATTCTTACGAAGGAAGTTCTTCAACCGTTTGGAAACCACATGCCCACCATAAGTTATCAGTAGTTCGGGTACCATCTTTTCCTGTGTATCCTCATCCATAGCATAAAGTGCCACATCGAAATTCTTCACAGGAATACCAGGAATAGTCTGATTACTGATATGTTCAGTCAGCCATGCAAAATGCTTATAAAGCAGCTTTGAATACTTTTTCTCAAACAGATAAATAAGGTTCATCTGCCCGACAATGATCATACGTTTCTGATATTGGTTTAAGCGCTTGATAAGCTCGTTATAATCACGATCATAGACGTTCAGACCTTGGTAACGGGTAATAACACGCACCTCCGGAAGCGATTCTACAGTAAAACGGAATATAGGTTCGGTAACCGGAACATTAATATGTACCGGCCCTTTGCCATGATGATGCGTTTCGAGCAGAGCCTCATTGATGAGCCGATTGCAATACCACTCATCTTCATCTGTATAAATCTCCGGAAGATTGACTGATTTCTTCACCAAATTGCTAAAAACACCGGGTTGCGGTAATGTCTGTCCATCCATCTGACCGATCCAGGCAGCAGGACGATCGGCTGAAATTACAACAAGAGGGACATTTTGATAAAAAGCCTCAGCCACAGCCGGATGCAGATTAAGCAATGCCGTACCCGATGTACAGCAAACAGCGGCCGGACCTCCCCCGTTCAAAGCCAGCCCGATAGCAAAAAAGCCGGCACTCCGCTCGTCCGTTACAGGATAACAGGTAAAAGAAGAATGTGTAGAAAGCGTGTGTACCAGAGGTATATTACGACTTCCCGGACATAACACGATTTTTTTTACTCCATGAGCTTCAAGCAATGCTACTAACTGGAGGATATTCTTTTTATCTGTATACATGATAAATAATTATTCAATACGTCAATATACCAATGTGCCAATTACCATGCAGCATATTCAACACATTATTAGATTCTTCATCGTTCGCATTTTCTTTTCTGTCTCTTGCCACTCATCTTCCAATTCGGATGAAGCAAGCAATCCACCACCGGCATAAAGAGTCAATACCTCCGATGTTATATTCATACATCTCAAATTGACATACAAATCTGTCTTCCCATCCGGATTCAACATACCGATAAATCCTGAATAATAGCGCCGTTCATGATCCTCATGATCCAGGATAAACTGATAAGCTTTTTCTTTGGGAAGCCCGCAAACCGCAGGTGTAGGATGTAGCAGTTTAAGTAAATCTCCCAAACTGTCATTATCCGGCAATGAGAAATGAAAATCGGTTTTCAGATGAGACAACGCTCCGGCAAAAGCCGGATAAGGACCGAATTCTGCAGGCTGTATACCCAAAGATAACAACTGACTCCGGATATAAGAGGCAACATACTCCTGTTCCTCCCGATTCTTGTCATCCCACTCTCGCGGCAGTTCCCCATTCTGTAAGGATTGTGTACCTGCCAGAGCCACCGTATTCCATTTATTCCTTTCTCCGGAAAGAATTATTTCCGGAGTGCTCCCCAACCACGCCCCTGTATGTGGAGTATAGCAAAAATACACATACGAATAAATATACCTTCTACATGCTTCATAAAATGCAGTAGCGGGAGAAAAAAGAAGCGGTACATTCACTTTCTGGCTACGAGAAAGTACCAACTTATTAAATTCCTTTTTTTTCAAAGCATCCATAAAAACATCAAAACGGCCGGCATACCCTTCCGTAGACGATCCGTCTTGCAGCGATACTACCTGATTATTAAGCATCTGCCGATAAACATCCGGTTGTATTCCGCCCGGGCATTTCAAAGCAGGATCAAAGTCCACAACCATTTCTCTTTCCGGCCTCAACAACACGATCGGTGTAGTCGGCCCTACGTTAAAAGGGGCAATCACAAACCCGGCCTGCCCGTTCAACTCTTCAATATCATATAGCAAGACGCAAGAGTCTCCAGGATCTTTCGACACGAAATGAACCACATTTTCTCCCGGAATACGATAAATGGCAAAAGGAATCTGAAGTTTTATAAACCGGTCTATTCCGGCACAAATATCTTGTTCTAACGTGTCCATCATCCTTTTTTCAAAATACTGTTAACCACCCGTATCGAAGATACCAGTTTGGCAGTCGAAGTAAATACATCCACATTCCATACGTGTGACGAACGCCCTTTATGAACAATAGAAGCCACCGCACGAACAGTATCTCCTTCATGAGCAGAAGAGATATGATTTCCACTGACTTGCATACCCACCACTATCTCGTCGGGTTTACAAAGTATCATCGATCCCAATCCGGCAACTGTTTCAGCCAGTGCCAAAGTAGCCCCTCCGTGTAGAATACCAAAAGGCTGGCGGGTACGTTCGTCTACCGGCATGGTAGCTTCCACTCTATCTTCGGAAGCATAGGTATATTGAATTCCCAAATTTCCCATCAAAGCATGACGGGCACGTTGATTCAGCTGATCCAAAGGAACTTCTGCCGGACGAATCTCAGCAAGTATTGCTTTTTCCACCGCTTCCGCTACCCCGTCTTCATCATTGGAGGCAGTAATCCGGTCGGCACAAACCTTTACAGAATCCTGCGCATTTCCCATTGCAACCCCCAGCCCGGCAGATTGTATCATCGAAACATCGCAAACTCCATCGCCAATAGCAATCACTTCTTCCGAACTAACATCCAGTTTCTCGAGTAAAGCGCCCAATGTATTTGCTTTATCAATTGAACAAGGTACTACTTCAAGGAAATAAGGTTCCGAACGAAATACATCCAATGCCCCATTCAATCTTTTGCGCCAATGCTCTTCAAGCCCTATCAAGGCCTCCTCGTCGTCACTGACCAGCATACACTTGCAAGGTGCAAAATCCACTGCAATAGAAAATTCGGGTTCCACAATTATCTTCAAACCGTTAAGCTGCGCTTCCTTGCGTATGTGTTCGTTTTCGGGTGAATCGGTAATAATCGTATCATCGTGATAGGTAAAGATAGCAAAACCGTTCTTACGGGCTTTCTTCTCCAGATAAGGCAACATTTCGGGATTTATTCTGCGTTCAAACAGCAGTTCGCCATTCTGTGCATTGATAATCTGGCCACCATTATAAGACAGAATAAAGCCTCCATAATTTCCAAGTTCCAATGTCTTAGCCAAAGGCATCAGACCATATGTCGGTCTGCCGGAGGCCAATACAATACGTACTCCCATCTGCTGTACTTTCAATAAGGCAGCCAGTGTACGTTTACTTATTTCTTTTTCACTATTCAGCAATGTTCCGTCTACATCAAGAACTAATAATTTGTACTTCATGACTTATCGGTTTTGAGGTTCTTGACAGCAAAGGTAGGATTATTAAATTAAAAAATGAGAATTAAAAATTAAAAAAGCTTTGCCGTTACAAATTTAGAAAGACGAAAAGGTAGATATAAGTCTGAGATAGATATATCACAAAAACAGTACAAACCCATATAAAAAAACTGCGCGACAATTGTTTTACCAACCTACCGCGCAGTTTTCTTTTATTTTCAATATTTACTTTTTAATCTGATCGCCCATTGTCAATTCCAATGTGCCTCCATTTACAATATCCTGATGAGTAAAGAACGGTTTATCCAAAGCCTTTCCATTCAATACCATAGACTGAATATATTTATTCTCACGGCTATTATTTTTAGCTATCACTGTGAATTTCTTTCCATCTTTCAGATTGACCGTAGCTTTATTAAACAGCGGACGCCCTATCGAATATACCGGATTACCGGGACATACCTGATAGAATCCCATTGCATTGAGAATATACCATGCAGACATCTGCCCACAATCTTCATTGCCCGACAGGCCATTCGGATCATTGAAATACAGCGTGTGCAATACACTGTCTACCAATTCCTGTGTTTTGTAAGGTTGGTCTACATAGTTGTACATATGGATAATGTGATGGCTCGGTTCATTACCATGTGCATACTGACCAATTAACCCGGAAATATCGGCAGAAGTCATCTCGCCTTCCAGTGAAGAGTCAGCAGTAAAGAGCGAGTCGAGCTTGTTGATAAAGCCCTCACGACCACCCATCAATTCCACTAATCCGTCAATCTGATGAGGAACAAACCAAGTCCACTGCCAAGCAGTTCCCTCACAATAATCATCGCTGCGGTGTGTAGACGAACGGGGACTGAAAGGTGTACGCCAGTTACCCTCGCTATCCAGCCCGCGCATAAAACGGGTAGTCGGATCAAAATAAGTTTTATATCCTTCGGCAAACTTCGCATATTTGTCGTGATTGGCAACATCTCCAAGGCTTTCGGCAAACACAGAGATACACCAATCATTATATGCATATTCCAATGCTTTGGCAACCGCTTCGTTGTCCTTATCACAAGGCACATAACCGATCTTATTCTTCCAGTACTTAGCCTGCGGCATCAAATGAGGCAATACCAACGGAGGGCATTTAATTCCGGTCGTATCGTACTCTGCCACCCGCAAACAAGCCTTATAGGCTTCATTGACATCAAAATCACGATATCCTTTCATATAAGCGTCTACCACCACAGGCACCGCATGATATCCGATCATCGTACCGGTATAGTTTCCGGCCAACTCCCACATCGGGAACACACCGCCTTCACGATGTTTCTGAATAAGAGAACGGATAAATGCTTCATTCAGATCCGGATCGATAATTGTCATCAGCGGATGATAGGCACGGAAAGTATCCCACAAAGAGAATATGGTATACATCGGCTCATTCACGTCTCCCTGATGAGTTTTTAAGTCCATCCCCAGATAACGGCCGTCTACATCTGTAAAAAGATTAGGTTGCATGCCGGTATGATAAAGAGCCGTATAGAACATGATCTTCTGATCTTTATCATCTGTATCGATATCTATTTTTGAAAGATAATTATTCCATGATGCACGGGCTGCGTTACGAACACCTTCAAAATCCCATTCCGGAATTTCTGCTTCTACATTCTTACGCGCCCCTTCCATATCGACAGCAGAAATGCCGACTTTTACATATACCTCCTCATTGGCTTTTGTATTGAAGTGAAGCAATACTTTTGCAGTAGGCAGCAACGGGCCACCCTCGTCAAGAGCCATTGAGTCGGTTACCATTGTATAAGTAAACGGCTTGGAAAACTTTGCGTAGAAATTAATATATTGGTCAAAAGCCCAGTAAACTGTTTTTTTACGTCCACGGATTTCTGTATCACTGATCACCTCCAACTCCATCTCTTCATTTTTCTGGCGTTGCAAACTATAATCAAAATCCAAGATAAATCCGGCTTCAGCCGATTCCGGGAAAGTATAACGGTGAATGGCCGCACGCTTGGTGGCAGTAAGCTCGGCTTTCACCTGATAGCGATCGAGCATAACCGAATAATATCCCGGTTGCGCTTCTTCATTCTGATGAGAAAAAGCAGATGCATATGCCATTTGCTGGCTTTCCGTTCCCATGGCGTGATAATCCTGTTTACCCACCGTAGGCATCAACAAGACGTCGCCATAGTCACCACAGCCTGTACCGCTAAGGTGTGTATGAGAAAAGCCATTGATAGTAGCATCATCGTAATAATAGCCGGAACAAGCGTCCCACTGATAAATACGCGTATCGGGGCTGGGCTGAATCATACCATTAGGAACAACTACCCCCGGATAGGTATGTCCATGTCCTCCGGTTCCAATAAATGGATTTACGAAATTCGTGTAATCTTGTGATGTGGATGTCTGAGTACAAGCGCCCAGTAACAAAGAGCATCCGATTAGTGCAGAAATAAGTTTCATATCTATTCGTTTTTTTGAAATGTTTCAATGTATATTAGTTTAAGAAAGCAAAAGTGCATCCTCTTATTATATAATACAACCGAGAAAGCAAAAACACTAATAACTAAAGTGACAAAAGTAACAAAAAAACGATAATAAGTAACTATTATTTAAGAAAGAACCCAGATCGGTCGGAGTAAATTATCCGCCTGCATCCATCCGGGTCACTTTAATCAAACAAACTTATTTCCACTACCTATTATGGTTACGATGCATATTTCCTTTTTTAGCTTCAGGACGTTGTCCCGGCTTTTGACCCTGCCTTTTTTTCCATTCATTCTGAAACTTACGGGCATTCCCCTTTTCCAATTGATAAATCTTCATGATTTGCTTGGGAGAAAGTATTTTACGGAATTCATTATAATACTTTTCACGTATATCCAATATTTTACGGCTCTGTGCAAACCGGTCTTTTATAGCTTTTTCCACTTCGGCATCCGTAGGGATTGACTTCGGTTCCGTTTTTTGTACATTTTCTGGCGTTGCTGTCTCCTTTGCTTTCAGCTTTCTCGAATTGCTGACACGACTTTCACTCAACTCCTTAAGATATTGCATATAGACAGGTGTAAACTTGGCAGCAGTAGCATCGTCAAGCAGTAGGGCTTTCACCACTTGGTTGCATTGCATAGCTTGAATTTTTTCTCTGTCCGGACGCTTTCTTTCTTGTGAAAAAGCGGATTGGCTATACATTGCAAAGATAGCCACAAGCATAAAAATAATCTTTGTTTTCATCATTCGTTCTCCTTTTTTAAATGATTCATTAAAATAAAAATATATCCGTTTCCGAAAGTTCGGCCAGTTCCTGAAGTTCTTCATCCGACAAACTTTCAATAAAATTATCCATCGCTTCGGAATTCCCCGATTCCGTTCCTGCCATCAGTATAAAAGCAGATGACACATCGGGTATGTCGCTTTTCTCATGAGAAAACGGCATAAATAAAATCCCGACCAACAATGCAGCTACAACAAGTATAGCCGGAACAATGACACGAAACCGGTTTCTCTCATGACGTTCTTCCCCGCACGTATGCTTTAATATTTCACGCCGATTGTGTTCAAAAAAAGTTTCAGGCGTTCTATAAGGTATTCGTTTTCCGATATCATCAAAATCAAACTCTTTGTTCATAACTCTAATTATTTACAATGTACTCCTTTATTTTCTCTTTTGCATAGTGATAATTCACTTTGAGCGTTTCCACCCGATCACCCGTTATCTGACTGATAGCCTCATAATCCAGTTCGTCGTAATAACGGAGATTGAATACAATCCGTTGTTTCTCAGGTAATTTCAAAACAGCCGTTTGAAATTTTACGGCTAATTCATTATCATAGTCTACATAATCGGAAGTTTTCAACTTATCAAGCAATTCCTCCTGTATCTCTTCGGCAGAAACCACCTCCGCCTTACGGCTTTTCAGAAAACGAAGGCTTTCGTTAGTGGCTATCTTATAAATCCATGTAGCGAGCGAACTCTCTTCACGAAACTGTTTCAAATGCCGGAAAACACGAATAAACACCTCCTGAATAATATCTTCCGCATCTTCGTGAGACACGACAAGACGCCGTATGTGCCAGTATATCGGTTCTTGAAAACTGTCTACCAGCATTCGAAATCCCCGGTCCGGATCGGAAGCACAAACCTCCCGAATTTTATTTTCGTTTATCATTTGTATTTTCTGAGCTTTATTAGGTTAGAACTCAAACAAAGAGGAAAGTTAAAAGGAGGAAAGTCTGTTTTCATATTTCTTAACTCCACTTGTGATCTATAGACATTCCCTAAATTCCGATTCACACAAACTGAATACCCGAATCCAACACTTCGAACATTCGATCCGTGTGAATCTGTAAAAGAACAGAGAGTTTTTATCACACCCCCTTACGATATATCGCAAACGCCTTTCCAATGGACATTACAGAGCGTAAGGGGGTACAAAAGACCAAGAGATCCAAAGAAAGCAAATCATACCCGGAGTTTTTCTTTTCAATCAAGAGAAATTTACCGTTGACAGCTATCAAAAGATAGCTCTTACGCACGCAAAGCACGATGAGCAAAGGAAAGCGGAAGGGGGTAGGGATAAAAACAGATAATATATCAATTGAGCAATAAAAATCCCCGTAATGCCGGTATGCATTACGGGGATCCTTTCATTATTGCGGAGAGAACGAGATTCGAACTCGTGATACCCTTTAGGGGTATACACGCTTTC
>OHNF01001410.1_pt1 | contig 11837 bp, 10 predicted proteins | sample 1569491 | NCBI WGS metagenome assembly OHNF01 (sample SAMEA3879557, study PRJEB24766) | human gut metagenome | biome: human-associated habitat; feature: feces | place: USA | collected 1985/1987 | reverse complement strand
CAGTTCGACGGCATTATTCAGAAAGCGAAGGCGGGTTGTCCGGTATCGCAGCTGCTGAAAGCCGAAATCACGCTGGATTACAAACTGAACTGATATCAGGCCGGGCAAATGCCCGGCTAACCTTTCACTGCCGCAGGGAAAACCTCGGCAAGCCACGCAATAAACACTCTCAGGCGATGCGTTAAATGCCGACTCTGGGGATAGACCACGTGAAAAGGATACGCCTTAGGACGCCAGTCGCTCAGGATCTCTACCAGCGCGCCCGTTTCCAGATGCGCTCTCGCAGCATAGCCAAACGTCTGAATAATCCCTAAACCCGCCAGCGCCGCGGCCAGATGTGCGTTGCTTTCATTGACCCCAAGGTGGTGCGGAACGCTGATCTCCAGGGGCTCACCCCGGTCAAGGAAGCGGAACGGAAATGCGCGTCCGGTAACCGGGGAAAGGTAGCTAATCAGCTTATGGCCGTTGCGCAGCTCCTGCGGATAGGCAGGGATGCCGTGAGCTTTAAGATAGCCCGGCGCCGCGCAGGCGATCATCCCGGCATCACCGATATGCCGCGCGATAAGCGAAGAGTCATCCAGCGGGCCGCCGCGGATCACGCAGTCCACGTTTCCGCTGATTAAATCTACCGGACGATCGGCTACCCCCAGGTTAATGCGCAGATCCGGGTAGCGCTGAAAAAAATCCGGCAGCAGGGGGATCAGCACGTCCCGGGCGGTTGAGCCCCCCACGTCAATACGCAAATGGCCTTTGGGCGTGCAGCACGATGCGCGAAAGGCGGTATCAATGTCCTCTATATCAATTAATACCCGTAGCGCTTTCTCGTAGTATTCCATGCCTTCTGCCGTCGTGACCACCCGGCGCGTCGTGCGATGCAGCAGCCGTGTTTCCAGGTGCGCTTCAAGTGATTTTACCAGCTTGCTCAGCGTGGCTATCGGCATGTTCAGGGAGTCTGCCGCTCGGGTAAAGCTTCCGGATTCAACCACCCGCGTAAAGGCGCGCATTGCCATTAGCTGATCCACACAGATCTCCTCTGATTATTTCCTGCTGTGAAAATTCATTTTCATTTTTGCCCGTTTATCGCTAATCCCGCAAGGTCTAAAGTCTGCCTGACGCGGGCAAACGCTCCTCTTTTACATCACAACAAAAGGTTATGAGTATGAATACAACGCTTGCAGGAAAAATCGCTCTGGTGACCGGTGGCAGCACCGGTATTGGTCTCGCAACGGCACAGGAGCTGGCGGCGCAGGGAGCGAAGGTCTATATCACCGGACGTCGTCAGGCCGAACTGGATGCTGCCCGGGCAGACATTGGCGCCGCGGCGGTAGCTATCCGCGCGGACGTCTCCAGAATGGCCGATCTGGATGCGGTTTACGCGCAGATTGCTAAAGAAGAAGGACGACTCGATATTCTGTTCGCCAACGCCGGGGGCGGCGACATGCTGCCGCTGGGCGCTATCACCGAAGAGCAGTTTGACCGGATTTTTGCCACCAACGTGCGCGGCGTGCTGTTCACCGTCCAGAAAGCGCTGCCGCTGCTCTCATCTGGTTCATCCATTATCCTCACCGGGTCGACAGTTTCGATTAAGGGGACGGCGAATTTTAGCGTCTACAGCGCCAGTAAAGCCGCCGTGCGTAACTTTGCCCGCTCCTGGGCGCTGGACTTACAGGGCCGCGGGATACGCGTCAACGTCGTCAGCCCTGGCCCCGTGAAAACGCCCGGTCTTGGCGATCTGGTTCCCGAAGAACAGCGTCAGGGATTATACGATGCGCTGGCGGCCCAGGTACCGCTGGGTCGCCTGGGCGCGCCGGGCGAAGTCGGGAAAGCCGTGGCGTTTCTGGCGTCCGATGCCGCCAGCTTTATTAACGCCACGGAGCTGTTTGTCGATGGCGGGATGGCGCAAATCTAGCGGTTACGCCAGCAGCGTACGTTTCGGCCTTCGGCTGTGGGCTGAAGCGGCTGCGGCCGTTCACATCCCTGCATCGCCAGCGGGCAGCGGTCGCGGAAGTAGCAGCCATCGGGCAGGTGGCGATTACCGGGAAGATCGGTTTTGCGTAATGCCAGATCTTCGTCCAGCGGTTCTCCGGTACGGGGAACGGAGTCAAGCAGCAGCTGCGTATACGGATGCCGCGGCTGAGCACCTGGTCCGCCGGACCCAGCTCCACGATCTGCCCCAGATACATCACTGCCACCCGGTCGCTCATGTGCCGGACCACCGAGACGTTGTGCGAGATCAGTACGTAGGTCAGATTTCGCTGCTGTTGCAGGGCAACCAGCAAATTGAGGATCTGCGCCTGGACAGAAATATCCAGCGCGCTGGTGGGTTCATCCAGCACGATGATGTCCGGATCTGAAGAGAGCGCCCGGGCAATAGCGATGCGCTGGCGCTGTCCGCCCGAAAACGCATGCGGCAGGCGGTCAAGATATTCTGCTCGAATGCCCACCTGCTGCGCCAGCGTCTGAGCCAGCTGACGACGCTCCCGTTCGCTGCGGCGTTGCTGTATCCACACCGGCTCGGTAATGATGCGCCAGACGGGTAAACGCGGATCGAGGGACGAGAGCGGGTCCTGAAATACCATCTGAATGTTCTGACGGTTATTTCTCAGTTCTTCTCCCTTTAATTTCGTGATATCTGTACCGCGGTACAGAATCTCACCCTCTGAAGGTGTATCAAGAGAAACCAGAAATCTCATAAATGTACTCTTACCACATCCGGATTCTCCTACAAGACCCAGTGTTTCGCCTTTGTACATTTTCAGATTGATGTCATTGTTCGCCAGCAGAGTACGTCCATGTGATGCCGCAAATCTTCTGGTTACATGTTTCGCTTCCAGTATGACTTCTCTTTTTTCAGACATATCGTTCACCTCCCCGGGATGGAACTGCTTCCAGAAGTTTTCTGGTATATTCGTTCTTTGATTCTTTCAGAATATACTCTCTTGTTCCCTGGTCTTCCATTCTTCCGTTCTTCATTACAACAATATAATCTGACATGTAGGCAGCTACACCCAGATTATGGGTTACTACAATAATGCCTGTATGGTAATCATCTCTGAGCTTCATCATCTGACGTACGATCTGCGCCTGTGTTGTTACATCCAGTGCAGAAGTCGGTTCATCTGCAAGAAGAAGCTTCGGCTGATAAGTCATTCCCATCGCAATACCAACTCGCTGTCTCATACCACCGGATAACTGGAAAGGATAAGATTCCATAATATTATCCGGAGACGGAAGTCTCATTCGCTCCAGCATTGCGATTCCCTTACTCCATGCCTCTTTCTTGGAAATGTTCTCATGAGTAAGAATATATTCTGTAAATACCTTTCCGACTTTACGTGTCGGATTCATCATTGCACCACTGTCCTGAAAAATCATGGAAATATCAGAACCACGAAGTTTTCTCCACTGTTCCGGTGTATAGGATAAAAGGTCTTCTCCTTCAAACGTAATACTTCCTTCTGTGACCTTACCGCCACCTGCAAGAAGTCCCAGAACAGCACGGATAACAGTGGTTTTTCCACTTCCGGATTCTCCTACCAGAGAAACGATCTGTCCCTCTTTCATATCCAGATTAAAGTTCTGAACAGTTGTAACATTTTTGTAGGAGATTGTCACATTATCTAATTTCAGCATGTTTATTCCTCCTACTCATTTCTTGGATCGAGGATATCACGGATGGAATCCCCAAGCATATTAAATACAACAACTACTACAAAAATAGCAAGACCCGGGAAGATCATCAGCCACGGAGCGGACTGCATACACGCTCTTCCTTCATTCAGCATATAACCCCATTCCGGTGCAGGCGGTTTTGCTCCAAATCCCAAGAATGACATAGAAGCCAGTTCAAGCATCATTCCGCCAATGTCCGTTGCTGCTGTAATAATCAGTGTTGGCAGTGCATTTGGAAGCATATATTTAAAAATCATGTGCGGTGTTTTAGAACCCGTAACAACTGCTGCTGCCACATAGTCACGGTTTCTGATTTTTAAAACCAGACTTCGACCAAGTCTTGCATATTTTGTCCAGTTTACCACAACGACTGCAACAATTGCATTTTTAATGCTTGCGCCCATAATACCGGCTACAGCAAGTGCTAAAACCAGACCTGGGAAGGAAAGCATCATATCTGCAATTCGCATGATAATACTATCGATAATTCCGCCAAAATATCCAGAAATGACTCCCAAAATTGTTCCAATAAAAAAGATTAATGCAACCACTCCAAATGTGGCAGTCAAAGAAGAACGAGAACCATAAATCACACGTGCAAATACATCTCGTCCCATTTTATCCGTTCCAAAGATATGTGCCTTACTCGGTGCAAGCAGAGCATCATTTAAATCTCCCTTTAATGGATCTACACCACCACTTACAATCGGTGCAAAAATCGCAACCAGAATAATCAGAACCGCCAGAATCAGAAAAAAAGTAAACTGCTTATTCTGCGCAAAAAAATTTTTCTTCTTCATTTTTTCTTACTCCTTTAATCTCATTCTCGGGTCAATATAAATATAAGAAGCATCTACAATCAGATTGATTACCATATAAATCAACGCAAGCCAGAGTACATACCCCTGAATCAGGTTATAGTCACTTGAGGTAATTGCAGATACTGCAAGGTTTCCAAGTCCTGGATAGGAGAAAATAACTTCTACAACTGCAGTTCCTCCAAGCAAAGAACCAATCGACAAACCAAACATTGTAATTAACGGAAGTAAAGAATTTGGAAATACATTACACCAGATAATACGGGAACGTTTTACGCCTCGTGCCTCTGCCCCAATTACATAATCCTGACTCAGTTCATCTAACACTGCGGTACGAACCTGTCTGGTATACTTTGAAAACATTGCAATTGCCAAAGTTAATGCTGGAAGAAACAGGCTCTTAAAATCCCCTGCGGAACTGATAACCGGAAATATCTTAATATAAACGCAAAATGCCATCATAAGGAGCAGTCCCACCCAGAAGTTTGGCATGGCACAGCCGACAAAAGTAATTCCCCTGACTAAATAATCAATCCACGTGTCTTTTTTTAATGCCGATATCATTCCGAGCGGTACAGATAAAATCAGCATAATCAGCATAGACATTAAGGTTAATTTTAAAGTCGGCCAAAGTCTCACACTTAACAGTTCTGTAACCGGCTTATTTAACGAATAAGAGGTTCCAAAATCACCATGCAGGCAGTTTCCAAGCCATCTGCCATACTGCACAACAAACGGGTCATTTAATCCCATCTCTTCTCTTGTCTGTTCTACCATTTCTTCTGTCGGCATCACACCATTTGCGGAATACATATTTCGTACCGGGTCACCAGGTGACATGTAAGTCAGCCCAAATGTAATAAAACTGATACCAAATAATACGATTATGATTTGTAATAATCGCATGATAACCTGTTTCTTACTCAAAAATTTTCACACCTTTCATAAGTCTTTAATCAAACCACTATCTCTATCCATATACAATGCCCAGTCCAAAACAAGACTGGGCATAATCTTAAATAAAACGCTTTCTTATTCTGCGTCTGCCGGAACAATTTCCGTTGTCAGCCAGTAGTAATCTGCTGTATGAATCTTAGCATATCCTACATTTTTAGAATAAATCATACTGGAGTTATAATATCCGTCAATTAAAACAGCTGCATCATCAATCAGAATCTGCTGCATCTGGAAGATTAAATCTTCACGTTTATCCGGATCCATTTCTGTCTTTAACTCATTGAACAACTTATCATATTCTTCATTGGAATATGCACAGTATGTACTTTCAGTTGCCCAGTTTGCCATATAGGCATAAGGATCTCCAGTACCTACTGTAATCCAGTTATTGTTATTAAAGTCATAATCTAAGGCTGCCAGTTTACTCCACTGGTCATCAGAGCTTCCATATTCAGCAGTCACACCAATTCCGATTTCTTTTAAGTACTGAGTATGTGCATCAGAAAATTCATTTAACAGACGGTTTTCATAAGAAATATAACGCAGGTTAATATTTTTTCCATCAAGCTCACGGATTCCATCACCATCGGTATCTACAATTCCTGCATCATCCAATAATTTCTTTGCACCTTCCGGGTCATAAGTATAAGGATTGTTCAGTTTATCATATCCATAAGACAGAGTCGATGGAAGAACAGAAAATCCTGGTGTATAAAGTCCTCCGATTGTCTTGGAATTACAAATGGTATCGTAGTCAATTGCCATTAAGATTGCCTGACGCAGTGTCTTATTTCCAAGTACACCATCAAAGTTCATCCAGGAGAATCCACAACGTACACCTGGTGCAATATCTACTGTATAGTCATCTGAATCCTGGAATTTCTGAATATCTGCTACGTTTGTGATATTTTCAACCAAGTCTACCTGACCACTCTCCAGAGCCATTGCCTTTGCAGAGTTATCTCCCATATACATCAGATTTACTTCGTCATAAGGGACATCTTCACGATAATTTGGATTTGCGACCAGTGTATATCCAACACCGACACCATTGAATTCTTTAATCATGTATGGACCGGTACCGATTGTTCCATTATCAAAGTTTTTGGTATGTTCTACATCCACAATGCCCATAGTCGGGTGACTGAGCTGTCCCATCAAGTTTGCATAAGGCTGTGTTGTCTGGATGGTCAGTGTTCCTGCCTCATCATCTGCTGTGATTGTTGCTTCAAATTCCAGATATTTTTCCGGTTTTGCAGAACCAGATGGTCCAACTTCTCTTAAGTGTTCGTAACATTCCTTTACTTTACTTGCTGTCAGATCACATCCATCTGAGAATTTTAATCCTTTTTTCAAAGTAATGACCCATTCCGTATGCTCATCATTTACCGTATAACTGTCTGCCAGCCACGGAGTAACTTCCATGTTATCATCAAATTTAAATAAGGTTTCTGTAATACCGTAACGCATTGCATTCCAGCCACCGTTCTCATCCCCTGCGGTATTGACACTTCCGTCTGTGTACATGGCACAACCGAAATTTAAAACCTTTTCATCACTGTTACTTGATGATTTTGCAGACTTTCCTGAGGAAGAAGAACCTCCACATCCTCCAAGTACACTTACTGCCATCACAGTTGCCATCATCAGCGCTACTACATGTTTCTTTCTCATTTGCTTCATCCTTCCTATACTGATTCTTCTTCATAAATTACATTCGCCTTTTATAGACGGGGACAAAAGTCTGCTTCTTTTTACGCTTTTTTTGTTTTCAAGCGCAAAAAAGCCGGATACCAAAGCATCCGACTGTTAAAGATTCTTAATTTGATAATAGATAACGTCAAAAATAATCTGCTATTTTCTTAAACATAAATAGCAGAATACTTTTTCATCTGTACAACTTAAGCTTCTCGTCTTCCGCAAGAACTTTTGTTAAAAAGATAAGCAGGTTTCCTGACTTAAGCATACACATCAAAAGCACCTTCCCAGAATAAACTATCTTTCCAGTGGCATTTTGCTTTTAACCAGCTATCACAGTGACGGGATCGTCCCGAATTCGCATCGGGTTCCCTTTTAATCAGACAGCTGTCTGAACTTATCTCCTGTGGCATACTCGCCAACATTTTATAAATAATTTTATTTAATATCACCAGTATACAAGATAAACCATCTTTTTGTCAATAAAAATATCAGATAAAACCAAAATTTTATCTGATATTTTTATTTTCTCTTAGTCTTTTAATTATTTTCCAAGCAGTTCTTTCTCAATTCTTTCTCTTGCTTCCGGCGCCTGTTTATCCATCTTTTCCGGAAATCCAAACATAGACACACACGCAATATTATCGCCTCCGACCTTTGGTGCATCTGCTTTTAACTGCTTATTGGCGAAATCCATGTCTCTTAAAGTTTCAAAGATTCCGTCGAAATCAACATCTCCTTCTCCCATTGCAAGATGTTGATGAATGGTGACATCTGATTTTCCTCTTGCATTTAACCACGGTGGATTTGCAATGTAACGACAATCCAAAGTCTGATTAAAGGTATCCGCAAATAATACATGAGTCAGCTCGTCTCCTGCATAGCGAAGCATGGAACGTACCTCTCCTTTTCCTTCATCATAGAAGAATCCATGAGGGGAAGAATAGACATATCCTAAATTTTTGGATCGGAACGATTTTACCATATCACAAGTCTCGTTATTGAGTTCACAAAAATCGTACGGATGAGACTGAATTTCTACACGGAGCCCTTCTCTCTCAATAATCGGAAGCAGTTCCTCCATCGAACGAAACCACATGCCATTGCAGATTTCCTGCTGATTCGGGTCACCGGATAATTCAGTATTAATAACCGGAACTCCCATATTAACTGCGATTTCAATCATTCGCTTCCAGTTTGCAACTGCCATTTTACGCTGTTCTTCCGTCGGACCGGACCAGCGGTATACGACGATGAAAGAAGAAATCTCAACACCGGTTTCTCGAAGGGCTTTTCTGTATTCCTGCTCACATTCCTTTGAAAAGAGTGGATGTTTATAAAATGGATTAATTCTTGGATGTGGAGACTGCTCAATATATTTATAACCCCAATCTGCGACCTGATGAACCATACGATTGATATCCATCTGTTTTGCCAATACATCTACATCAAATGCAATTTTCATAGCCTTATCCTGCCTTTCTTAAATTCTATAATCCACAAACCTCATGAATGTACTTACGTGCCTTGATTGCATATTCTAATGGATTTGCTTTTGCAGGATCCTGTTCTGCCTCTACAACAACCCAGCCCTCATAGCCTGCTTCTTCTAAGATAGAAAAGATTGGTGCAAAGTCTACATCTCCATCTCCTGGTACGGTAAACACGCCTTCTCTGACCCCTTTTAAGAAACTCCATCTCTCAGCTCTTGATTTTTCCACCATTTCTTTACGGATATCTTTTAAATGGACGTGTTTGACACGGTTCACATATTTTTTCAATACATTTTCCGGATTAATTCCTGCAAATGATAAATGTCCACTGTCAAAGAGTAAAAATACCAATTCAGGGTCTGTCAGTTCCATAAATTTATCAATTTCTTCTTCCGTCTGTACGACTGTTCCCATGTGATGATGAAAGGTTAAGGTCATTCCTTTGTCTTTTGCAATCTTTCCGAGTTTATTCAAACCGTCTGCCAAAAGTTTCCGCTCTTCCTCATTCATGATATACTTGCCTTCCCATACAGGCTGTTCCATTTTTCCCTGAATACTATAGCTCTGCTCGGAAACACCAATCACCTTTGCACCCATTTCTTTTAAGAAATCAGTTGCTTTGATGAATTCTTTTTCGGTCTCTTCATAAGGTTTGGAAATCAGGAAAGAAGAAAACCACTGATTGCAGATAGATATGTTTCTTAAGTCCAAAGCTTTCTTTAACACAGCTGTATCGGTCGGATATTTTCCACCCACTTCAGAACCGGTAAATCCAGCTAATGCCATCTCACTGACACACTGCTCAAATGTATTCTCTTTTCCAAGATCCGGCATATCATCATTTGTCCACGCAATCGGAGCAATTCCAAGTCTTACTTTATTCTTATCCAGCATTTTTTATTCTCCTTTTTCCTTGTTTTTAATATACTCCAGTATCATAGCAACCGCACCCTCTACGCCGGTCTTTGATACATTTACTACCATGTCATAGTGTTTCGGGTCATCTCGTTTAATTCCCGTAAAGTGTTCATAATAGTCATTTCTTAATTTATCTCTCTGATTTAAATCAGCCAGTGTCATTCCATCATAATATTCTTTTGCCTCCTTTGCACGATAATCATCATCTGCATATAAGAAGAAAGAATAGGTATGAGGAGTTTCTTTTAACACAAAGTTTGCACAACGACCTAAAAATACACCTGGTGCTTTTTTTGCAAGTCCTCGAATCAGACGACTCTGTGTCTCAAACATTTCTACAGGGCTCATATCTCCAACTGTTCCGGATACCGAATACGAATACGGTGAGAACGTAGTTTCTACTGTTCCATAATTATAAGTATCCAGATATTTCTGAACGCTTTCCAAATCCGCATTTTCCATTCCCATCTTTTCTGCTAAAAGGCAGATAATCTGACGGTCATAGAGACGGCAGTTTAATTCTTTTGCCAGTTCTTCTGCAATTTTTCTTCCACTACTTCCATAGACACGACCGATTGCCACATTTATCTGATTTTCTGAAACTGCCATAGACGGAAGGGCTTCTTGTGTTTCTTTCCCTTCTTTTCCTTCTCTTGCAATTAATTCCTGCATCATCTTGTCATACACTTTATCCAATTTATAACAGGCTGCAATTAAGAGCATCACAACCCAGATTCCAATCGGCACATACAGATAAAAACCTTTAATTGCTGTAATTGCACCACTTGTCTGTTCTGCTGCGGTTGCTTTTAATCCATTAAATCCTGCTGCTGCCAAAATTCCACTCATGATTGCAGAAGTGATACCAGAACCCGCTTTTTGTCCCATACTCATAGAAGAAAACATCAGACCTTCTACACGCAGTCCGGATTTCCAATGACCATATTCAATGGCGTCACCCGGAAGAGAATACTGTACCCCATAAAACGGTGCAATTCCAAACCCTCTCATAATACAGGTCAAAACACCCAGCGGAACACTTGTAATATTTAAAAGAAAAATTAACTGACCTACGATTCCAAGTGCACATCCTGCACAAATCAGATTTCTTTTTCCGTATTTCGGTAAAATTTTCGGAAGCATTGCAATTCCCACAATCGTTGCAACTTTTTCTGCTGCTGAGAGCGGCATTACAAGGTCTACATTTCCCAATACATACTGACAATAATAAGTTAAGTCTGTTCCGATAATAATCTGATATGCGGTATAGAAAACCATCAATCCCAGTGCAATCAGAAAATAACGGTTTGTAACTGTTGTCTTAAATGCTTTTAAGAACGGAATATTTTCTTTTACCTTCGCTGCTGCCTGTACACGCTCTGTACAAGTCATATAAGTATTAATTAAAACCAGTACTGATACACCTGCATAGACTGCCGTTACAATAATCCATGCCATCTGTTCGTTATGGATTATCTTTGCCACTTTATTAATTAACGGAAGCGTAAATGCAGTAATTACCATACTTGCAGTAATGGAAAGCACCATTCGGATGTTACAGATAACATCACGTTCTCTTCTGTCACGACTCATTAAAGAGCCCAGTGCGTGGAACGGCTGACTGATTGCTGTATAAACAACCGTATTCATAATGTTATAAGTCACAAATGCATAAATAATCTTTCCCATACTTCCAATTGACGGCATGGTAAACAGTAAGATTGCCGCTATCGCATAAGGCAGAGCCAGACGCAAAATCCAGATTCTGGCTTTTCCATACTTAGAATGGGTACGATCAATAATTGTTCCCATCAGCACATCCGAAAATCCATCAAATACACGAGATAATAACATAATCATTCCGACTGCCCCGACGGAAATTCCTACTACATTTGTGTAGAAATAAATCAAAAGTGTCGTAGTCATCGTGTACATCAAGGTTAATGCCGGGTCACCAAAACAATATGCAAGTTTCTCGCTGACCGGAACCTTGATAAATTCATCCATGTTTTTTCCCTTCTGCTTAAAATTCAACAGTTCAGGTATTCCGCCCTTTATCATACATTTTCTCCTTTTTTCAGACAAAGCGGGTAAAATACCCGCCTTTGTCTTCTCCCTGTTGTTTTATTCTTCTCCTGTTTTAAGTTTACTCCTATCCAAAATATTTTTGTACAAAACTTCTTGTTACTTCGGCTGCTTTTTTCACATTTTCTTCGTGAGACATTTCATAATATTCCGGACGGAATTCCTCGATAGTGCAAACTCCATCAAACCCGATTTC
>OHNF01001390.1_pt1 | contig 11949 bp, 15 predicted proteins | sample 1569491 | NCBI WGS metagenome assembly OHNF01 (sample SAMEA3879557, study PRJEB24766) | human gut metagenome | biome: human-associated habitat; feature: feces | place: USA | collected 1985/1987 | reverse complement strand
ATGAAGATTCCGACGTTACTAACTGAGTGTTGTATCTAATCGTGGGGGCAGGTCACAAGAGGTATTTTGAGAAGGCAATGTAAAAGGGACTCTTCGGAGTCCTTTTTTATTTGTATTGAAAAAGGTTCGATTATGAATGAAAACATATTACAAGGTAACAGGAAAAACCTGTCACACTATCCACGCTGAATTACGTAAGATTGGTGATTTGATTAACCCAATCCCGAACAAGAAATATCACATCAAAAGAATGATGACTAAAGCCACTCGCTTATTACTCATCAAATCAATCAGTGAAAGAATTAAAAATAACCGTTGACAATTTGTTAATATATGACAGAATGGTTATATGAGTTAGAGATATTCACTATCCATCAAATCACCGATTGTTTCTAATTCCTCAGTTTCCTTCTGTTTATCTTCTCAGGCATCCATCCCGAATGAGTGACGGGAATTCCTCTTGAGAAGATGAACAACCTAATTTGAAAACATTGAACCGTGTCCCGTAACATTAAGTTGGCTGGATGCGGTTTTGTGCTTTCTGAAATCCAAGCAAACCAGACTAAGAGTAAATTAATAATGAAAGATTTAGCCCATGCTGTAAAAATTGAATCACCCGTTGCAAGTATCAGTCATCTGTTACCGTTCGAACAGAAGCTGCACCTAGAGCGTTTGTACTTTCCAAAGGTTCAACACGCCACTGACAAGATGTCTAAAGCTGAATCTGAATATCAGGATGCTGTAGAATCTCGTTCAGTGTTGATTAATCAGAAGACCGCTGAATATCTGGCTAATCCTTCAGAACGTCACGGATTCATTGTGAAACAGGTTTACCCGACTAACCAACAGCAGGTAATTGAGAGCATGGCTGATGCTGGCTTTATGGTACACCGTGTATCTGTTGGAATGGTTACCTTTATCCGTATGCCAAAGAACGCTAAAGATAATCCTCTTCAGGAAATCACAGATAAAGCTAAAGCAGAAGCTGAATCAACCATTGACAAAATGATTGAGCGTTTGAAGGTAAAAGCCTCTGAAGCTGTCCACCAGCGAAACAAAATTGTTATTGAAGCTCGTAAAGCTCTGGATGCTGTAAAAGACTTTACTGATTACCTGAACGTGATTGTAACTGACTCTGAAGAGGTGACCAAATAATGAGTATTCCAATGAAAGGGCTGTCCAAACGTGGCAGCTATAATCATCTTACTGACTCGATGCAATACAGATATTTCAATGGTCAAGCAGAAATCAGTGAATCAACTTATAAGCTGCTTGCTTCAGGTAACAAACCTAAACCAACTGTCAAGCCAGCTAAAGCGGTCACTACTTACAAGGTGAAGCCTAAGCCAACAATTGAACAGCAAAGAGATGCAGCCTTGAAGGAGGCTATTAAACAGATGGTAAGCGGGGGCTGATAAATGGAAGATACGATTAACGCCCCGATTAACTATTACGATTCTGAAAAGCGTCTAATCGTTGGTCACAATCTGGTAGGTAAAATTCACCCCCAGCTATTTGGTAAGCTGGTTCGCCGTTCAAACGATGGTTCAACCCGTTGCCAGCAAGCCCGAATCACAGACTATTTAGAGGGGTTACTAACTAATGGCTGAAACCTTTATTAATCCTGATAAGCCGTGTATTCATTGCCGCTCACTTATCCGTTATGTGTCGTCCGGTCGCTGTGTAGAGTGCTCTAAAACACGTAGACAGCCGCCTAAACCAAAGCCACAGATTGTACGTGTAACCGCTTCAGCAGCAAGAGCACCGTTTCACTCTGAAGGTGGAGACAACCGAAATAACATCATTGTGAAGCTGTCTGAAGCCGCTTTAGATAACCTTGACCGTGTAGGCTATGAGTTGGTTCGGAAATACCGCCTTGCAGGTTACACGCAAGAACATATCCGAATGATTGCTCTGTCTCATCTGCTTGAAGCCGCTTAATCCTCGCTACAAGTCCCATCTTTACAGTGTATCAATAGAAAGGTCTCTTCAGGATCACGCGGTTGACCGATCGTTCATGCAGGCCGCGATTGAGCGCTTTCTCCGCGTCGCCTTTGGCAAAGAATTCCGGATGCCTCACTTCTACGCCGTAGGTGAAATCAAGTGGCAGGGCCTCGAGAAACTGCCAGAGGGCGGGCAGGTCGCGTGGGCCAAACGTGGCGGGAAGCTGGAGCCAGTACTGGCCAATACGGTTGGCCAGAGGCGACATCCGGGTGAAAAACTCGTGGGTTAAATCATCGCAGTTGCGCAGCGCGGCGTTGTGGGAGATGGTCGCCGGGAATTTAAAGCAAAAGCGGAAGTCGTCGGTGGTTTGCTCGCGCCAGCGTTCGACGATCTCCGCGCGGGGCAGAGCGTACAGCGTGGTATTGCCCTCCACGCAGTTAAAGTGTCGGGCATACTCTTCAAGGTTGGTAATACCCAGGCGCACCCATTTCGGGTGCGACCACTGGGGCAGGCCCACGTACATCATAGCGCGCTGAGGATCTCATCCGTGCTGCGCACGCGACCGATACGCGGGAAGATATGGGTCATGCTGCCCTGGTGCTGATCCGCAGAGGCTGCGCTGCACGCATCTTCCGCGATCACCAGGTTAAAGCCCAGCTCCCAGGCGTTACGGGCGGTGGATTCCACACCAATGTTGGTGGAGATCCCGCACAGAATAATCGTGTCGATCCCGCGACGGCGCAGCTGGAGCTCCAGGTCGGTGCCGTAGAATGCGCCCCACTGGCGTTTGGTGACTTCTATATCGCTGGCGCGGCATTTTTCTGCCAGGCGCGCAGCGCGGCTGACCACATCGTCAGCGGTGTGCGGACCACCGGCAAAAGGCAGAATGCCTTCCTGTAAATCAATGACCACAAGGGCGGTTTTGGTGGCATCAAGTGTAAACATCGTCGCTCCCGTCAAATGATTGCTTTTCTACACCTTACGACGTGATGGCCTGTTATCGGTCGGATAATTTTGTTAATTTTTGTGAGAATAGGCAATAAGAGTTCAGCAAACGCGCGTCAGGCCGTGCTTCGCTCTTATCGTGCGGCAGAATTTCCAGTATAATAGCCGCCTTTTTTCATCCAGTTGTGACATACAGAAAGCTGCGACATCGTAGCCTGCGAGACAGGCGACAATCAGCCTGCGGCTAATTAAGGGATATCTCATGCGTACAGAATATTGCGGGCAGCTGCGTCAGTCCCACGTCGGGCAGCAGGTCACCCTGTGTGGTTGGGTCAATCGTCGTCGCGATCTTGGTAGCCTTATCTTTATTGATATGCGTGACCGCGAAGGTATCGTTCAGGTGTTCTTCGATCCGGATCGCGCTGATGCGTTGAAGCTGGCTTCTGAGCTGCGCAATGAGTTCTGCATTCAGGTGACGGGCACCGTGCGTGCGCGTGACGAGAAAAACGTCAACGCCGACATGGCGACCGGCGCTATCGAAGTGCTGGCGTCCGATCTGACGATCATCAACCGCGCGGAAGCGTTGCCGCTGGACTCCAACCACGTCAACACTGAAGAAGCGCGTCTGAAATACCGCTACCTGGATCTGCGTCGTCCGGAAATGGCTCAGCGCCTGAAAACCCGTGCGAAAATCACCAGCCTGGTGCGCCGTTTTATGGATGACCACGGTTTCCTTGATATCGAAACCCCGATGCTGACCAAAGCCACGCCGGAAGGCGCGCGCGATTACCTGGTGCCATCCCGCGTCCATAAAGGCAAATTCTATGCGCTGCCGCAGTCTCCACAGCTGTTCAAACAGCTGCTGATGATGTCTGGCTTCGATCGCTACTATCAGATCGTGAAATGCTTCCGCGACGAAGACCTGCGCGCTGACCGTCAGCCAGAATTTACCCAGATCGATGTGGAAACCTCCTTCATGACCGCTGAGCAGGTGCGTGAAGTGATGGAAGCCCTGGTGCGTAGCCTGTGGAATGACGTGAAAGGCGTCGAGCTGGGCGATTTTCCAATCATGACCTTCGCGGAAGCCGAGCGTCGCTACGGCTCCGACAAACCAGACCTGCGTAACCCGATGGAGCTGGTGGACGTGGCAGACCTGGTGAAAGCCGTTGAGTTCGCGGTCTTTGCTGGCCCGGCTAACGATCCGAAAGGCCGCGTGGCGGCACTGCGCGTGCCGGGCGGAGCGGCTCTGAGCCGTAAGCAGATCGACGACTACGGCAACTTCATCAAGATCTACGGCGCGAAAGGTCTGGCCTATATTAAAGTGACCGAGCGTGCGAAAGGTCTGGAAGGTATCACCAGCCCGGTGGCGAAATTCCTGAACGCGGACATCGTGGAAGCGATCCTGGAGCGCACCGGCGCGCAGGACGGCGACATGATCTTCTTCGGTGCAGACAACAAGAAAGTGGTTGCGGATGCGATGGGCGCGCTGCGTCTGAAGCTCGGCAAAGACCTGAACCTGACCGACGAAAGTAAATGGGCGCCGCTGTGGGTGATCGACTTCCCGATGTTTGAAGACGACGGTGAAGGCGGCCTGACCGCGATGCACCACCCGTTCACCTCGCCAAAAGACATGACGCCGGCAGAGCTGAAGGCAGCACCGGAAGACGCAGTGGCAAACGCCTACGATATGGTCATCAACGGCTACGAAGTGGGCGGTGGTTCCGTGCGTATTCACAGCGGTGAAATGCAGCAGACCGTGTTCGGCATCCTGGGCATCAACGAACAGGAGCAGCGCGAGAAGTTCGGCTTCCTGCTGGACGCGCTGAAATACGGTACGCCTCCGCACGCGGGTCTGGCTTTCGGTCTTGACCGTCTGACCATGCTGCTGACCGGCACCGATAACATCCGTGATGTGATCGCCTTCCCGAAAACCACTGCCGCCGCGTGTCTGATGACCGAAGCGCCAAGCTTTGCCAACCCGGCCGCACTGGCTGAGCTGGGCATTGAGGTGGTGAAGAAGGGAGACCGCACCGCAGGCCGCCGCGCGTGAAGTAAAGGAAGAGGTCGCCATTGATGTTGCTTACGAGCAACTGACCCTGAAGGACTGTCAGCGCACGGTGGAGTTTGAAATTTTTAGCCATTTACGTCATCGCTATGCACCGGGAATTGAGCGCAATACGGAATCATGGTTCTGCCTTGCGCTTCCCCATGAGCGGGAGATCGTGTTCACGGAACACCTGACCTACCGCTGGGTGGATGCGGCGGATGCCGCCGCACTGACCAAGTCGTGGAGCAACCGGCAGGCGATTGAAGAATTTGTAATTAACGCTGCCTGAGAAGGCGCGATTTTTGGAGAACTTTTTATGGCAGGTCATAGTAAGTGGGCCAACACCAAACACCGCAAAGCGGCACAGGATGCCAAACGCGGTAAAATCTTTACCAAAATCATTCGTGAGCTGGTGACAGCGGCGCGTCTGGGCGGCGGCGATCCGGCCTCTAACCCACGTCTGCGCGCAGCGGTGGATAAAGCCCTGTCCAACAACATGACGCGTGACACCCTGAACCGTGCAATCGCACGTGGCGTGGGCGGTGATGAAGACGCGAACATGGAAACCATCATTTATGAAGGTTACGGTCCTGGCGGTACGGCGGTGATGGTTGAGTGTCTGTCCGACAACCGTAACCGTACCGTTGCGGAAGTGCGCCACGCGTTCACCAAAACCGGCGGCAACCTGGGCACTGACGGTTCTGTAGCGTACCTGTTCAGCAAAAAAGGCGTCATCTCCTTCGAGAAAGGCGACGAAGATGCGATCATGGAAGCGGCGCTGGAAGCCGGTGCGGAAGACGTGGTGACCTACGACGACGGCGCTATTGATGTTTACACCGCATGGGAAGAGATGGGTGCCGTGCGCGATGCGCTGGAAGCGGCTGGCCTGAAGGCGGATAACGCTGAAGTCTCCATGATCCCGTCTACCAAAGCGGACATGGATGCGGAAACCGCACCGAAACTGCTGCGTCTGATCGACATGCTCGAAGACTGCGACGACGTACAGGAAGTGTACCACAACGGTGAAATCTCTGATGAGGTTGCAGCGACTCTCTGATGAGAGCGTGTAGATCCGTTACAGGAGACGCGTGATGTCGATTATTCTCGGGATTGACCCAGGCTCACGCGTCACCGGGTATGGCGTTATCCGTCAGGTGGGACGCCAGTTAACCTACCTCGGCAGTGGGTGTATTCGCACCAAAGTGGACGATCTGCCGTCGCGCCTGAAGCTCATCTATGCGGGCGTGTCGGAGATCATCACTCAGTTTCAGCCGGACTATTTCGCCATCGAGCAGGTCTTTATGGCGAAAAACGCTGACTCGGCGTTAAAGCTCGGTCAGGCGCGCGGCGTGGCGATTGTTGCCGCCGTGAACCAGGATCTACCGGTGTTCGAGTATGCGGCCCGTCAGGTTAAGCAGACGGTGGTGGGCATTGGTAGCGCGGAGAAAAGCCAGGTGCAGCACATGGTGCGTACCCTGCTGAAGCTCCCTGCGAACCCGCAGGCCGACGCCGCGGATGCGCTGGCCATTGCGATTACCCACTGTCACGTCAGCCAGAATGCGATGCAAATGAGCGAGTCGCGGCTCAATCTGGCGCGAGGCAGGTTACGATAATGACAAATCAGGCTGGATGTTTATCCAGCCTTTTTTTATTATGTCGGCAGATAATTTCTTCCAGAACGCAGGAGCGTCACGTGATAGGCAGACTCAGAGGCATCATCATTGAAAAACAACCCCCGTTAGTGCTGCTGGAAGTGGGTGGCGTGGGCTATGAAGTCCATATGCCGATGACCTGCTTCTACGAGCTTCCGGAGGCGGGCAAAGAGGCGGTTGTCTTTACCCAGTTTGTGGTGCGTGAAGACGCTCAGCTGCTGTACGGATTCAATAACAAACAGGAACGCACCCTGTTCCGCGAATTGATCAAAACCAACGGCGTCGGGCCGAAGCTGGCGCTTGCGATTCTGTCCGGTATGTCAGCGCCACAGTTTGTGAACGCCGTTGAGCGTGAAGATCCGGCTGCGTTAATTAAACTTCCGGGCATCGGGAAGAAAACTGCCGAGCGTTTAATTGTCGAGATGAAGGACCGCTTTAAAGGTCTGCATGGCGATCTGTTCACGCCGGCAGCCGATCTGGTGCTGACTTCCCCGGGCGCGCCTGCATCGGATGATGATGCCGAGCAGGAAGCGGTTGCCGCGCTGGTGGCGCTGGGCTATAAACCTCAGGAGGCCAGCCGGATGGTGAGCAAAATTGCTAAACCGGATGCCAGCAGTGAAACCCTGATTCGTGAAGCGCTGCGCGCTGCATTGTGAGGTAAAGGATGATTGAAGCAGACCGCCTGGTATCGGCAGGCACCATTCAGCCAGATGACGTGGTGGATCGCGCGATCCGTCCCAAACTGCTGGATGAGTATATCGGCCAGCCGCAGGTTCGTTCTCAGATGGAGATTTTCATCCAGGCGGCAAAGCTGCGCGGCGATGCGCTCGATCACCTGCTGATTTTTGGTCCGCCGGGGTTAGGTAAAACCACCCTGGCGAATATCGTCGCCAACGAAATGGGCGTTAACCTGCGTACCACTTCCGGCCCGGTACTGGAGAAAGCAGGGGACCTGGCGGCGATGCTGACTAACCTCGAACCGCATGACGTGCTGTTTATCGACGAGATTCACCGTTTTTCGAAGTCGCAGCAGGATGCCCTGCTGCATGCCGTTGAGAACCGTACCCTCATTATGATTGGCGCCACGACCGAGAACCCGTACTTCGAGGTCAACTCCGCACTGTTGTCGCGTGGGCGCGTGGTAGAGCTTGAGCACTTGAAAGACGAGGATATTGCCACGATCATCGAGCGTGCGCTCGAGGCACCGCAGGGTTTAAACGGTAAGTTCTCGGCCGATGAGGATACGGTCAAGACCATTTGCACGCTGGCCGCGGGTGATGCGCGCTCGGCTCTGACGACGCTTGAGCTTGCGAGCGAGATTGCCGTCACGCGTCCCGATACCGAGGGAACGCCAGCGCCGGCGGCGGGGGAGCGCTATCCCATCACCGTGGATGACGTGAAGATCGCCAACCCGCGTCGCGGCTTTACGTATGACAAAAACGGCGACATGCACTATGACATTATCAGTGCGTTCATCAAGTCCATGCGCGGTAGCGACCCCGATGCCACGATCTATTGGCTCGCGCGCATGATCGATGCTGGGGAGGATCCTAAGTTTATCGCTCGCCGCATTATGATTCACGCTTCTGAGGATGTTGGCAATGCCGATCCACAGGCGCTGCTGGTGGCACATGCCGCATTTAAATCTGCCGAGGTCATTGGCTATCCCGAGTGCCGCATTAACGTGGCTCAGGCTGCACTCTATGTGTGCTTGGCGCCTAAGTCAAACGCATGTGAGGCCTCGATTGACGCGGCGTTGGCCGATATTCATAGCAGCGGTTTACGTGAGGTGCCGAGTTATTTGCGCGATCGCCATCGCCCGGGCAGCGATGAATACGGTATGTATAAGTATCCACATGATTATCCCGAAGGCTGGGTCGATCAGCGCTATTTGCCCGAGGGGCTGGAGCGCGGTGCGTTTTGGCAGCCTGCCGGCCGCGGATGGGAAGAGTGGCGCGTAGAGCAAAGCGAGCGCGACCGTAGCGGGAATGCTCCGAAGTAGCTGCTGATTATTTTATCCCACGATCTCACGCTTGGCATGTTCGGTCCCCTTTGGGGTACCATGAAAAGCGTGTGTATTTCGATTCTTCCGGGAGGCTTGTATGAGTCCCATTCAAATCGCCCTGCTGTTGCTCGCCGTTGCCGGCGTGTGGGCCATCGCTGAGCTCGCGCTTACCCTGCGCAAGACCCGCAATGTTGTCGACTCGCTCGATAAGACCGTGAACGACCTCAACAACACCATCGCCGAGGCTCAGCCGGTGGTGGCAAAACTCGACGGCGCTGTCGACGAGCTTACGCCGGCACTTGCCCAGGTTGAGCCGCTCCTCAAATCGAGCAAGACCGCTGTGGACGCCCTGACGTCCAACCTCGTTGAGGTTGAGGCGGTCGTTCGCGACATCTCTGAGGTCACGGGCAGTATGGCCGAGGCCAGTAATGCCGTGTCGAGTGTGACCGACTCTGCGGCCGGTGCCGTGCAGAAACTATTTAACAGGGTGAAGGCTCCTGCAGCCGACGCCGATCGCAAGCTCGCCGCTGCCGCCGAGGCCGAACAGCCTACCGAGCGCGTTCTCATTGGTGAGGCTGAGGAAGAGGCCGTTGATGGTGCGGATGCGGCTCAGAAGCCCGCAGCCAAGCCTGCTCAGTATTACACCTATACGCCTGACGAGTCCTCCGAGGAGTCCTGCGATGAGTAGCGAAACAACCTGCCCCATTACGCTGAGCGTTGCCGGTGATCCGCGTTTTGCGCGCTTGGTGCGCATGACGGCCGCCAACGTCGGCGCCCTGTGCTCTATGTCCGTCGATCGCATCGAGGATATCCGCATGGCTGCCGAGGAGGCCTTCATCTTTGGGTGCACCGCGGTCGATTGCGACGATATCTCGATCAAATTCGATGTCGACGAATCTCATGTGGGAATGACCTTTACCTTTGGCGATCAGGCGACTGTCGATGAGGATGACCAGGCTGCCGTGTATGCCGAACTCATTCTTGCAAGCGTGTGCGATTCCTACGAAAAGACCGCGGCGCCCCTGACGCTTTCCCTCGACCTCAAGGCGGATATCTAATATGACCGAACGTTCCCGGAGCGGTAAGACCGCTTGGGACAAGGAGAAAACCCGCGAGCTGTTTCGTCGCTACAAGGAGACCGGTGATCCGGACGCCCGTGAGCAGCTCGTCATGTCCCATATGAACCTGGTAAGGTTTCTTGCCAACAAATTTAAGAACCGCGGTGAGCCGCTCGATGACCTTTTGCAGGTCGGCTATCTGGGCTTGCTCAAGGCTATCGACCGTTTTGATCCCGAGCGCGGACTCGAGTTCACGACGTTTGCGACGCCCACTATCCTGGGCGAGATCAAACGCCATTTTCGCGACAAGGGTTGGAGCGTGCGCGTACCGCGTCGTCTGCAGGAGCTCTCGGCCAAGGTCAACCAGGCTACTGACAAACTTACCAACGAGCTGCAGCGTTCGCCCAAGGTTGAGGAGATCGCGGAGTATCTAGATGTGACTGTCGATGAGGTCCTCGAGGCCATGGAATCGTCTTCGGCCTATACCTCGGTGCCCATCGAGGCTCCTGGTGCGTCCGATTCCGACGATGCCCCCTCGATTCTCGACCGTTACGCCGACGACGACAACGAGCTCGACTTTACCGATGACCGCCTAGTGATTGAGGAAGCCATCCGCGATTTCTCGCCGCGCGAGCGCGAGGTGATCGAGCTGCGCTTTGTGAAGGGCATGACCCAGATCGAGATCGCCAAGAAGCTGGGCATTTCTCAGGTGCAGGTTTCGCGCCTGCTGCGCCGCACGCTTAAGAAGATTCAGGACAAGATCGACCCCGACGGAGTGATGATTCGTTCATGAGTGAGCACCCCCAACAAACCGATCGCGTGCTGCGCGATACCCGCATTCTGACGCTTCGCATTTGGGCTGTTGTCGGCTGCATTGTTATTGCTGCTGTCATCTTTAACCTTATGGGCATCCTGGCACCGGTTATTGAGTTTCTTGCCGTCGGCTCCATCATTGCTTTTGTGATGTCCCCGATCACCAACTGGCTCGAGCACCATGGCGTGAATCGCGGCATCGGTTCGCTTATCGCGCTTATTGTTGTTGTTACCGTGCTCGTCGGTGTCGTTTGCATCTTGTCGCCGATTCTCTTTGGTCAGATCATGGAAGTCCTGAGCCGTCTGCCCGAGCAGCTTCGTGTTGCGGGTGGCGACCTCAACGAGATGATCTCGCATGCCAAGACGCTCAACAACACGCCGATCAAGGAGTATTTGGACGATAATCTTTCGTCCCTGGTTACCGTGGCATCGAAGTATGTGTCTCAGATTGCCGCCGAGCTTGGCCGCGGTGTGTTCCCGCTCATCACCAATACGGCCTCGCAGCTGTTCGTTATCTTCCTTGGCCTGGTGCTTGCGTACTGGATGGCCTGCGACTACCCTCGCATGCACCACGAGGTCTGCACCATCATCGGTCAGGAAAAGGAGACCTCGTACCGTTTTATGGTCGCGATTCTTTCGCGCTCGGTCGTCGGCTACATGCGTGGCATGGTCGTGACGTCCATCTGCGGTGGCATCCTCGCCTTTATCGGCTTTACGCTCATTGGCCATCCATACGCAGCACTCATGGCCATCTTTACCGGCATCATGCATTTGGTTCCGGTCGTCGGTCCTTGGGTGAGCGCAGCAATCGCCACAGTGCTCGGCTTTATGTTCAGCCCGATGCTGGCGTTATGGACCTTGATCGTGACCATGGTGGCACAAAATGTCACCGACAACGTCATTTCGCCTAAGGTCATGCAAAGCTCGGTCCAGGTGCATCCCATCATGAGCCTGACGGCCCTCGTCATTGGTTCGGCACTCATGGGCCCCATTGGCATGGTCATCGCCATCCCGTTGTGCGCGGCCCTCAAGGGCATTTTCGTCTACTACTTTGAGAACGAGACCGGCCGCCAGCTCGTGGCATACGACGGCGCCGTGTTTAAGGGAACTCCGTATCGCGATGCCGAGGGCAACCCGGTCGCCGCCTATGACGCGCTTGGCGACGACACGTTCATCTATGAGTCCGAGCTCATCGGCAACGAGACCGCGCCTGAGGCCAAGGCCATGCCCAAACCCGAGTTCGATAATTCCTGGATCAAGCTCTCGGGTTTGCAACCCGATGCTACGGGCTTCTTCAAGAATCCCTTCGCCAAGGACGATGACTCCAACTCGGACGACGATACCAAAACCGGCATCGACGGCTCCATGGACGATGACGACAACTAGCGGGGTAATTCGGGTTAACATTTATACGTGCTAACATGCAATTTCGCTGGAGGGTCGCTGTTTGGCGACCCTCTTTTTTGCACAGGCGCGGTGGGATGG
>OHNF01001387.1_pt1 | contig 11997 bp, 9 predicted proteins | sample 1569491 | NCBI WGS metagenome assembly OHNF01 (sample SAMEA3879557, study PRJEB24766) | human gut metagenome | biome: human-associated habitat; feature: feces | place: USA | collected 1985/1987 | reverse complement strand
ATCGGCACGTATCAAGTCGTATTCAGCTACGGTTCCCTGTTCATACTTCCGTTTGATATCCAGATAATTCTCCATGGCATTGTCGTAACTTTGCTTGAATACCCGGTAAGAGTCGCTTGCCAGAAGGACGGCGTAAAAGCTCTTTTTCACTTGGTTCACCATCGCTATTTTAGAAGAGCGAGCTTGCTCCACCGCCAATTCCACGTCTAAGGCCGAGATACTCAAGCTTTTCCATAAGGAGGCGTTCACCAGTGGCATGGAAGCGTTGAAGCCCAAGCTCCAGTTGTTGCTACGTCCTACCTCGAAGCCCTCGTCCATACTCGACATGTCCGTGCCTTCGGGCAAGCTGCCGCCTCCCATGTCACCCATGTCGAAATCCATATACATCACCTGTTTCTTCAAGGTACGGTTGTAGTCCCCCGCAAAACTGATCTGCGGAAATAGAGAAGCGTACGAGCCTTTACGTGCGTACTTTTTCTTCTGTATTTCTTTATCGGCAACTTTTACGGTCGGGTTCTCGCTAAGGGCGATCTCTAGCGCTTTCCCAAGATCCAGTTTCAGGGTGTCTTGAGCCAGAACCGGTCTCGCCGCCAGAAAAGGCAATACCATAAATGTGACCAACATCATTTTTCTACTCATCAATAATCGTTTCATTTAGGATAGATTTTGTCTGTGATTAAACTCATTAAGTGTTCGCTATAAATCATAGGATTGTTTGAGATCGAATCGGTCTAGGATCGCTCTTCCCTTCTCGGTACTGATTCCTTTCAGGAATGTGAGGAGGATCGTGTTGTATACCTCGGTGATGGAATGCTTGCAGAAGACATTGGAAGGCCGCAACATCTTCGTCTGCTCTTTCACCAGTAAGGCCATGATCTCGAAGTTGATCCCCTCTTGGAACACGCCCTCTTTAACGCCCCGTGTGAACAAGTCCATACACCTCTTACCCATTCTCGCTTTATTCATCTCTATTTTTTGTTGGGCTTTCGGATATTTCTTCAAGTCCTCGTAAAACTTCTCGTTGAACCATCTCGGGTTTTTCATCATCTCCTCATAGAAGAGCAGGATTACTTCCAAGGCATTGAAAGGTTCTTTTTCCAGTCCCGTCAGATATTGTCCGAGCGATTCGGAATTGTGATCGATCCCCTCGATCAGCAAGGTTTCCTTGTCCTCGAACGACTCGTAAAGTGTACGCTTGGAGATGCCAGCCGCTTTCGCTACATCATCCATACTCACACTCTTGATGCCATATTGAGAAAAAAGATCGAACGCCGTATTAATAATCTGTTCTTTTATCATATTCGTTTTTGTTACGTCAAAAGTAGCCGGGGCAATCCCCGTATACAAGTAAAAAGCGCTGACTCGTCCGTTGGAATCGACCAATGACCGGATATTCCCGTCGAATCTATTCGCAAAGGTCTGATATATTTAGAAAACCAGAAAGGTTTATACTGTTACGGTATTGGTATGGAATGAAACAGGATATTGTCAAAAATTCTTGTTATTCGTTCAATTTTGGATGAAAATTGGTTAAAAACGAAATAGTGGGTGGTCTTTGGCTTTTTATTTCTATCTTTGTCCGAGGTGATAATAAAAATCTACAGATAGATATGAAAAATTTACCTTTAATTGAAGTCACTGAGTTAATCAAGGGAATTGAGTCCAGCGACAACTTTCAAGATGATTTATCGATAGCGGATCTGAACGGAGATTTGATTAATTACGAGGAAAAAAGGCTGGAGCATTCCACCCCGATGCGTTTAAATGCTTTGTTGATGATCTTGGTACAGGAAGGTACTGCCGATATCTCGGTAGACTATATTCCATATAAGATAGAGAAGAATACGTTTATAACCTTGATGCCGACTCATATCATACAGGTATCGAAAGTGAGCAAAGATTTGAGAGGGCGTTTGTTGATCGTGTCCAGATCTTTTCTGGATGGATATACTACCCCGGCAGGGAAAAAGAACTCTATGGTGCATTATATGCAGATCCGTAAGAATCCATGTGCTGCGATGAGTGCCGAGGAGACTGAGCATATATCCGGCCAATTCTCAATCTTACGGGAAAAGATGAAGCTGCGTACCCATTTTTTCCAGAAGGAGGCTCTCCAAAACGCCTTAGTCGGTTTCTTTATCGAGTTGGCTAATATCTTTATGGGTAAGAAGGAGCTGATGACGGCACCTACACTCTCCCGGAAGGAGGAGCTTTTCGAGCAGTTCCTGCAATTGCTTTTCGAGCATTGCAAGGAGCAGCACGTCGTTACTTTCTATGCCGAGAAATTATTTATTACCCCACAGTATCTTTCGCTTATCTTGAAAGAGCTAACGGGTAAATCAGCGAATAAATGGATTGACGACGCCTTGATCGTCGAGGCCAAGATGCTGTTGAAGGCCCCGCAAGCCACGGTTCAGCAAGTAGCGGATATACTCCACTTCTCCGATCAATCCACTTTCGGTAAGTTTTTCAAGAAGCATATGGGTATATCACCCATGGAATACCGGAAATCATAATCCGGTATTTTCTATACGCTTGCGGAACTTATACCAGTTGATCAACTCACAAGCCCCGTAGAAAATGCTGGCTACACCGAAGATTACGAATGTATTTGCCGCCGCCCCGAACGGGTAGGCAAGAATCATTACTCCGGTTATCAAGATCAAAGCCGGCATCAGGTAGAACCCCAACGGTACATTGCTCCATTTCCTTGCGGATATCAATGAAACCAATTGCTGTACACCGGCAATTACCAATAAGGCTCCGAGTACGTACATTAATATATTCACGAAGAACTCGGGCATGATCACCAACCACGCTCCGAACAGTACGCTTCCCGCTGCCTCGATAGGAAACATCGGTTTCTCCCCGTTCTCGTTCTTCGGTCGGGTGAAATAGCTGAGGATAGCGAATAATCCCGGTAAAATGAATAGTATACCGATCGTGATAACCAGATAGGTTATGGCTGCTTCCGGCCATAATACCAAAACAAACCCTAATACCATCGCGAATGCGCTACGTAAAACCGCGCCATTAATAGATCTCATATGTTTTTATTTTAGATTTCACTTATAATATGACAAAGGTATATATTCTTTCCGACTTTTTTACCTTTGTGCGCCATAAAGCAGTATCAGGAAAAACATCGAAATATATCCCTCTTGAATGCATGCTTCGCGTAAAAAGACAAACTTGAAATCATCTAACGAATAATAATACTAAAACAAAAAATGAAGCGTATAGTTTTTTTGGATTACGTGCGTGTGTTTGCGTGCTTCCTTGTCATGGTTGTCCACGCCAGTGAAAACTTTTATGGAGCTGAGGGCTCCACGGATATGGTGGGACCGCAATCTTATCTGGCCAATGAGGCCGATCGGTTGTGGGTAGCCGTATACGATGGTTTCTCACGCATGGCGGTGCCATTGTTTATAATTGTCTCCGCCTTTCTTCTTGCGCCGATGAAGGCAGGGCTGACCTCTTGGCAATTCTACCGTCAGCGTTGTATCCGCATCTTACCGCCGTTTTTCATATTTATGATACTATACAGCACTTTACCCTTGCTGTGGGGGCAGATAGATGCCGAGACATCATTGAAAGATATATCGAGAATATTCTTGAACTTTCCTTCACAGGCTGGACATTTGTGGTTCATGTACCCTTTGATCAGCCTCTATTTATTTATACCCGTAATATCGCCATGGTTGAATAAAGCCACGGCGAAAGAAGAGCGTTTTTTCATCGGCTTGTTTCTGTTGTCGACCTGTATGCCCTATCTCAATCGTTGCTTCGGCGAGGTGTGGGGACAATGTTTTTGGAACGAATACCATATACTGTGGTACTTCTCCGGTTATTTAGGATACCTCGTACTGGCACATTATATACATGTCCATCTTACATGGAACCGTTCTAAACGTCTGGTTATCGGAATCGCCTCGATGGTCGTCGGTGCCTTGCTGACGATTTATTCCTTCTATGTCCAAGCGATACCCGGAGTAACTCTTGTCACACCTGAGATAGAGATCGGATGGGCTTTCTGTACGATCAACTGTGTGCTTCTTACGGCGGGTACGTTCCTCGCTTTTACTTGCATAGGCAATTCGAAATCTCCACGACTCATAACAGAGATGTCTAAACTCAGCTACGGTATGTACCTTATGCATATATTTTGGCTCGGATTGTGGGTAACGGTGTTTAAGCACGACTTAGCCTTGCCTACTGTCGCCGCCATACCATGTATTGCGGTAAGTACATTTATCTGCTGTTATGTGACGACAAAGATTATCTCATTAATACCGGGCAGTAAATGGATTATAGGATGAATATAGGATAGCTCTGTCATTTGGCGCGGTTACTTTGTAAACAAGATGATAAGATTACCTGTTATTTGGAAAAAATCGTATATTTACGATATTCAAATAAATCCCGGGTAATAATGATGACGAGAACAGTTTTTATACTTTTGATATCGAGCCTTTGTACGCTAAGTTATTGTACGCCGAGGACCGAGCCTGCTCAAACCGAGGTCTTAACTCCTGTGGATTCTATATCGAAGGATTCCGCTGTGATCATGGAGACTTTGCCTCCCCATATCGAAATAGAGAAAGAGCTGCTTTACGATAAGCATACTTTAGAAGATACTTACCCCTATAAAGATACGACACGGGAGTTCCAGTGGGAGAAAATGAAAGAAAGATTATCCTTATTGGAGTCGATCCAAAAGGAGCCGTCTCAATGGGCGATCTTGCAGAACTATAAAAACAGGAATGGAGAGGCTCCTCTTGTAAAAGTCTTCAAGAGAGATGCCTATAAGAGGGTTTCCGATACGCTTGGTGTAGAACGCTATCAATCCGTCCCGCTTTATTTGCTGACTGATACCGTGATTCCCGAGATCTATGGACGTGACGGTAGCTTGGTTCGTATCAAGGCGATGGATGAGGATTCTAAATTCGCTCGTATACAAACCGTGTATGATGGGGAGGAGGAGTGGTATGCTCCGAAGAAATATATCAAGCAAATAGGGGATACGGTAGTCTTCGATAAGGCGATCTTCGTGGATCGTCATAACCAGAATATCGCGACCTTGGAGCACGTCGGCTCAAAATGGTTGGTTCGTAGCATGAACCCTGCGACTACCGGACAGCATCGTCCTCCTTATGCGCAGGAAACCCCGTTGGGAATGTATGTTCTCCAAGAAAAAAAGTCTCGCATGATCTATTTGGTAGACGGTTCCAAGGAGACTGGCGGATTCGCTCCTTATGCCAACCGTTTTACGAATGGGGCGTATATCCATGGCGTACCGGTCAACGCTCCTCGTAAATCGTTGATCGAATATAGTCCTTCGTTGGGAACGACACCACGGTCTCATATGTGTGTGAGAAACGCGACTTCGCATGCGCAATTTGTTTACGATTGGGCGCCTGTTAATAAGACGATTGTTTTTGTATTAGAATAAAAATCATAACTTTGCGGCGTTATTGTTTTTGAGTATGCGAAGGATTTTCTTGTATTTGTTTTTTATTGTCTTGTCTGTAGGTTCAATTTCAACCGGTGGCGTTTTGCGTGCCCTATCTCCGGAAACGGGATCAACGTCTGTGGCGGTTATGGGGCGCCAATTAAATAAGGATATCCTTACATTGATCGATTTCTCTAAACCTTCTACGGCGGAGCGTATGGTTGTATTGGATATACGGCAAAAGAGAATACTTTACACCTCTTTGGTTTCTCACGGTAAGAATAGCGGAGGGAATTATGCGACCTCTTTCTCGAACGAGAACGGTTCCCATAAAAGCTCTTTAGGATTTTATCTGACGGAAAATACGTACCAAGGCCGGAATGGCTATTCGCTTATCCTAAATGGATTGGAAAAAGGAATAAATGATTTGGCTAAGCAAAGGGCGATTGTAATTCATGGCGCCTCTTATTCCGATCCTTCTGTGGCAGCTTCCTCGGGTCGGTTAGGACGTAGCTTTGGTTGCCCTGCGTTGCCTGTATCTGTCAGTAAGCCAATTATTAATACGATAAAGAATGGAACCCTTTTATTTATTTACGCCAACGATAAGAACTATCTGACGCAAAGTTCCATTCTATCCACTCAACAAGAAAATGATATTTTTCATGAAAAAAGTTACCAAAAAGTTTTGTAGTTTAAAATAAAGGCGTACCTTTGCACCGCAATCAGAGATAAACACTATGAATTGCAAAACGGGGTGTAGCGCAGTCCGGTTAGCGCACCTGCTTTGGGAGCAGGGGGTCCCAAGTTCGAATCTTGGTACCCCGACTTAGAAAAAGGGAAATGGTTGGTATTCAACTGTTTCCCTTTTTTTGTGTCCTGCCCTTAAATCTAAAGGATAGTCAACGATTGTAATCAAAACAATTGTTCGTATCTTCAAGTAAAAAACATTCTTCTTACTATATACAAATATAATTACTATCTCATCTATTTCCTGATTATCGCCGTGGAATATATAGACCACGTCGTGATTTGTATATTCCACGTCTTGATCTGTACAGACCACGTCGTGGTTTGTAGAATTATACAGTATGCGCATAAAAATTCATAGGCTATCGAGCAAGAATTCATATAGGAGCGGAGCGTTTTTTGCTTAGGGAGAAGAGGAGACGCTCTTACGTGTCAAAGTGGGAATAGTGTCAAACAATTAGACAGCGTTGTCAAAATATTGGACAGTTCTAAAAGAATGGCTTTTTGTTATCTGGTTGTTGTTTAGTTGTTTATGTGTTTTGGCACGTTCTTTGCTATTATTTTAAGTAGAAAATAATAGAGCAATGAAACAAATATTACTTACAACAGTTCTTTCTCTCAGTTTCGCTACCGCGACGGTGGCCCAAGAGAAACTTTGGACTTTGGATGAATGTATGCGCTATGCCGTGGAAAACAGCCCATCGGTTAAAAAGCAAGTTTATACATCAGATACGTATAAGGCGGAACGGAATGCCGCTGTAGCTTCTTTTTTCCCGGCGGCATCGGCTAAGGTCGGAGCGCAATATAGTTTTGGCCGTTCGATTGACCCTGCGACCAATACCTATGAGAATACTTCTACGTTTAATAATAACTATGGCCTCGACGCTTCTATTCCTATTTTTACGGGCGGACAGCTGATCAATCAATGGTTGATGGCAAAATCCAATCGCCGTATGGGAGTTAATGACATCCAGAAAGCGAAAGATGATTTAGCGATGAAAACCATGCAGGCTTATATGGATGTGGTATATTATAAAGGAACGATTCGTATGGCGGCCGAGAAATTGGAGGAGAGTAACCGTACCTTATATAAGACTCGCCGGCAAGAAGAGCTGGGTTTGAAAGGGAAAGCGGATGTAGCTCAATTCGAGGCTCAAGTAGCGGCCGATGATTATACATTGACCCACCAGCAGAATCTTTTCAATACGGCCTTGCTTACCTTGAGGGAATGTATGAATTATCCATCTGATTTAGAACTGGAGGTGGATACTTTATTACCTGATATCAATTATGTCCCGGAAGTAGAGAACGTGGCGGAGATTTTCGCTTATGCGTCCGGGAATAACCCTACCGCCTTGCAAGCCGAGTATCAATTAACGCAAAGTAAATACCAATATCGTATTTATAAAGGAAAGTTGCTGCCGAGTATTTATTTGAATGCCGGAATCTCTACGAGTTATTTCGAGAACTTGAAATCTGATAAGGCCCCGGAAGTTTTCAAGGATCAGTTTAAAAATAACCGTGGTGAATATGTCTCTTTTAGCCTTAGTTTCCCCTTATTCGATGGTTTGAGCAGATTAACGAACGCTCGTCGCTACCGTAACAATATGCGGATCGCACGGGAGACAAGAACAGAGGTCTTTCGCCAGTTGCAGACAGCGGTAGAGCAATCCGTCTTGGATCGTGAGGGATACGCTAAAGAGGCCATACAGATGGATAAGAAGGTGAGATCGGATGAGTTGGCTTATCGTGTTACCCTACGGAAGTACGAGGAAGGCCTGATGAGCACGCTGGATGTACAGACAAGCGCGAATACGCTGTTGGAGTCCAAGGCCAATCTGCTTCAAAAGCGATTGATGTACTTATTGAAAAGCAAGTTGGTAGATTATTATAAGGGCAAGCCTCTTATCAATGAATAAGAATTGAGAACATAGAATTTAGATGATAATAAAAAATATAGAATACGATGGATATACAATTAGAGAAAAAGAAAGGTCTTCAGAAGAAGCATATTCCTTATGTAGCGGGTGGCGTGTTGTTCGTTATCTTGTTGGGATGGATTATCTTTGGTGATCATGCTTCTACGTTGAAAGTGGACGCGAGAGGGATTAGCATCGGTAATGTGACCCGTGAGCAATTCAATGACTTCTTTCGTATGGATGGTCAGGTGCAACCTATCACGGTCGTGCAGCTTAGCCCCGAGGAGGGCGGTATCGTACAGGAGAAAGTCGTGGAAGAGGGTGCCCAAGTGAAGAAAGGCGATATCATTGTTCGTCTGAGCAACTCAAATCTGGATTTGCAGATATTGAACGCTGAGGCCGAGTTGGCGGAGAAGCAGAACTTCCTTCGTAATACGCAGGTTACCATGGAGCAGGATAAGCTGACCAATCAGATGGAGAAACTTCAATACGATATGGACATGAACCGGGCCCGCCGCTCGTTCAACCAACAAGAACAGTTGTATAAAGAGAACTTGATCGCCAAGGAGGATTATCTGAAAGCGAAGGAGGACTTCGAGTTAGCCTCTCAAAAGCACGCCTTGATTACCGAGCGCTTGCGCCAAGACTCTATCTCCCGCACGATCCAGATGGATGAGATGGAGGCCAGCTTGGCGAACATGCGGAAGAATATCCTGTTGATCCGTGAGCGTAAGGAAAACTTGAATGTCCGTTCCCAGATCGACGGTGAGTTGGGACTGTTGGATGTCGTATTGGGGCAAAGTATCAATCCGGGACAAAAGATCGGCCAGATTAACGACCTTTCCGATTATAAGATCGAGGCCATGATTGACGAGCATTACATAGACCGTGTGAAACCGGGCTTAAGTGCCGCTTTCGAGCGTCAAGGCTCGTCTTTCGACTTAACGGTGCGCAAAGTTTATCCCGAGGTTCGTGATGGTAAGTTCCGTACGGATTTCGTTTTCACGGGTGAGCGTCCGGATAATATCCGTAGCGGACAGACCTACTATATCAACTTGGAGCTGGGACAACCTACCGAGAGTATCATTATCCCGAAGGGAACTTTCTTCCAGAGTACGGGTGGAAGTTGGATATTTGTTCTTGATCCGGATGGAAAGAAAGCTTACAGGCGTTCTATCAAGATCGGTCGTCAGAACCCGCAATACTATGAGGTTCTTGAAGGTCTGGAAGCCGGTGAGAAGGTGATTGTGTCCAGTTATGAGAGTTATAAGGATAATGAAGTGCTGGTGCTGGAATAAAATCGATATAATATGAAAAACATACTAATCGCCATTCGTTCCATTTTTAAGAAAGGGCGGCATAACGTGATGAAAATCGTATCGTTGGGAATCGGTTTAGCGGTAGGTTTGGTATTGATCGCTAAAGTCTATTTCGAACAATCGTATGATGATTTTTATCCGGATAGAGACCGGGTCTATCAAGTATGGGCGAAATACCAGCAAAATGGAGGGGAGTTGAAGGATTATCCGCAAACAAGCGGTGGCATCGCTCCCACGATGCAACAACAGATACCCGAGATCGAGACCGTCACCCGATACACGAGTTTTGGAGACTGGACCTTTACGATGACCGACACCAAGATGAAATACTCCGGTCGTTGTATCATAGCGGATAGTTGTTTCTTTGATATTCTTCCTCGTCCTATGCTGATCGGAAATGCGAAAGAGGTTCTTTCCATCCCGATGTACGTGTTGGTATCAAGTCGTATAGCGAAAAATATCGGGGGCGATGTTATCGGGAAAAACTTCACGGTAGACAGTTCGCCGGGACGTACTATGACTATTGGTGGCGTTTTTGAGGAAGTTCCGGAAAATTCTCATTCCCGTTACGATGTGATTGTTTCTATGGCTTCGGCGGGTCGGTTCATGTGGGAGGGTTCGCCTACTAATATGTTGGGAAATGATCGTTACATAAGCTACGTGAAATTGCACAAGGGGGTGAATCCTTTAGCTTTGGAGGAACAGGTGCATACGTTCGTGAATTCTTATTTCCCTCCGGAGGAACAGCAAAAGACAGGGTTTAACATTGGTTTCTCGTTTCATGAGCTGGATGGCTTACACAAGGAGTTGCCGCAAGTCAAGCGAATGACATGGATACTTTCCTTACTGGCCTTCGCTTTGATCTTCACGGCGGTGATGAACTATATCTTGATCGTGATATCCTCTATCGTAAATCGCTCGAAGGAGGTGGCTGTCCATAAATGTTATGGGGCAAGCGAGAATAATATTCATGGTATGATGTTTGGTGAGGCGTTGGTACATATAGTGCTTTCACTGATCTTGGCCTTATTGTTGATCCTTGCGTTTAGAGGTACGGTAGAGGAGTTGTTGGCGACTTCGTTAGATTCTTTGCTCTTGTCTAATGGTAGCTTGGTCTTGCTAGGGATATGTATCTTGGTGTTTTTCGTATCTGGTTTTATGCCGGGATCATTATACGCTCGGATTCCGGTGGCCTCCGCTTTCCGTAATTACCGGGAGAATAAGCGTATCTGGAAGAAAGCCTTGTTGCTTGTCCAGTTTGTAGCCACGGGCTTTTTGGTGACGATGCTTGTTTTCGTTGCCCGTCAATATACGTTTATGGTGAACGATCGTCCGGGATATGCCTATGAGAACCTTGCCTACTGCGGGTTAGCTGGCGTGGACTCTACCTCTCGTGCCAAGATTCTGGATGAGGTGATGCGGCTTCCGGGGGTCGTTGCGGCTACCACCGTCTATCAATTGCCTTTCGAGCATGCTTCCGGTAATAATATTCTTTTACCGGGTGAGACTCAAGAGCTTTTTAATATCGCCGATCTCTATTGGGTAGGTAACGGATATTTGGACATGATGGAGATTCCCGTGATCCAAGGCCGCTCGTTCACGGAAAATGTGACCAATTCAAGAGAGGTGATGGTAGACCGCCGTTTCGTGGAGAAAATGAAATTGGTAGCGGGTTGGACGGATGATGTGATCGGGAAGGATATCTGCGTCACCGAGCATAGCAAATGGAATGAGGAGCCATTCACGATTTGCGGTGTTTATGAGAATATCCGTCTGGGAGGAATCTCGAACCAAGATATGCGGCCTTCCGTATTATTCTATACGCATAAGCCCATGTATACCTTGCAGGTGAAGTTCCATGAGCTGAACAACGATAGTATGGCTCGTTTACAGCAGAAGATATCCGAGACATTTCCGGATCGTGAACTGAACGCTATCTCTTTCCGTTCCGAGATCATGGATCTATATAAGGACTCCCGCCAATTCCGTGATTCCGTGATGATCGGAGGTTTGGTCACGCTTCTTGTTACGTTGATAGGACTTATTGGCTATACGAATGATGAGGTGAGCCGTCGTCGTAAGGAGATAGCGGTTCGCCGGGTGAATGGGGCTACCTTATGGGATATATTGAGGTTGTTCATAAAGGATATCGGATATATCTGTATCTATGCGGTTATATTAGGCGGTGGTATAGCATACTTTGTCTTGCAAAAGTGGCAAGAGCAATTCACGGAGAAGGTTCCTTTGTCATGGTACATATTCTTGGGTTGCGGCGTATGTGTATTATTGATTATATATTCCGTGGTTTGTCTGGATGCCCGCAAGACGGCTAATGATAATCCGGTGAATTGCTTAAAATCTGAGTGATTGAAAATAGATAATAGAAAATTGATAATTCATAATTCATGAATAATTTATTGAACTTTAAGTCCTTTTTAAAGTTCCTTGGAAGGAATAAGGCTTATACGCTGATAGACGTGTTTGGTCTGTCTGTATCGTTGATGTTTGTGTTATTGATAGCGGTCTATACGGTACAGGAGATGTCTACAGATAAATTCCA
>OHNF01001385.1_pt1 | contig 12006 bp, 10 predicted proteins | sample 1569491 | NCBI WGS metagenome assembly OHNF01 (sample SAMEA3879557, study PRJEB24766) | human gut metagenome | biome: human-associated habitat; feature: feces | place: USA | collected 1985/1987 | reverse complement strand
AGCTACTGTCCCGCGAGGTGTTTGAGCATGAAAATGCTCAAATCCTGAGTCCTTCGGGCGCGGAATGATGCTTTTGCATCATTCCTGTGCATCTTGCAGTTAGACATGGTTGCGAACGAAGTGAGTAATTATGTCTAACTGCACAATATGTCCCCGCGACTGCCGCGCCGATCATCCCGAGTGACAGCCACAAAAATGGCTTTCTGAATGACGTCATGGCAAGAGACAACGTGGTTGTCATTACCACGGTGGCAGGTACTACACACATCAGCCACAGCGTATCCGATGGCAATTTTGCGTACTCGATATACCACGTAATTACATAGCAAATTACGCCCTGTAGAGCCCCCGCCAGCACGACGGCTACGCGCGTTAAAGCGGATAACGTCTCACGGTTTTCCATTTCTCATCCCTTGTTCATGAAAAATCTATTGTCTCATCAAAGCAAAACTCTGGCCCCCACCTCAAACTCTGAAAATAGCTGACCCAAGAGACCTGAATCGTTTTCCCAGTGTAACCCTTACGTAATTTTCTTACATGTATGCGATTACATTCACATTCTTCTGGATAAATTCACCAGAGATTAACCTTTTAAGAACATTTTCCCCATCCAAAAAGCGATTCCTGCGATAATCTGCCCGCCCTGTGACTGGAGTCGCAGCGTTTTCCGTTAGTAAGGGTTTTGACCAGATACGTAAATCTATGAGCCCCGTCGCGGTTAACATCCCCAGAAAAACCCTACAATTTCAGGCAGTACATATTGGCTAAGGAGCAGTGATATGCGTGTTAATGGTTTAACCCCGCAAGATCTCAAGGCTTATGGTATTCACGACGTCCAGGAAGTGGTCTACAACCCCGATTACGATACGCTGTATCAGGAAGAGCTCAATCCGGCACTGGAAGGATACGAGCGTGGTGTGTTGACGAACCTGGGTGCTATCGCCGTCGATACGGGTATTTTTACCGGTCGTTCGCCGAAAGATAAGTATATCGTCCGAGATGACACCACCCGCGATACGCTGTGGTGGGCTGATAAGGGCAAAGGTAAGAACGATAACAAACCGCTCTCCCCGGAAACCTGGCAGCATCTGAAAGGACTTGTCACCCATCAGCTTTCCGGCAAGCGTCTGTTTATTATTGATGCGTTCTGCGGCGCTAACGCCGACACCCGTCTCTCCGTACGATTTATCACCGAAGTGGCCTGGCAGGCGCATTTTGTGAAGAACATGTTCATTCGTCCAACCGATGAAGAACTGCAAGACTTCACCCCTGACTTTATCGTGATGAACGGCGCGAAATGCACCAACCCGCAGTGGAAAGAGCAGGGTCTGAACTCCGAAAACTTTATCGCCTTCAACCTGACCGAGCGTATCCAGCTGATCGGCGGTACCTGGTACGGCGGCGAAATGAAGAAAGGGATGTTCTCGGTCATGAACTACCTGCTGCCGTTGCGCGGTATCGCCTCCATGCACTGCTCGGCGAACGTCGGGGAAAAAGGCGATGTAGCAGTGTTCTTCGGCCTTTCCGGCACCGGTAAAACAACGCTGTCCACCGATCCAAAACGTCGTCTGATTGGCGACGATGAACATGGCTGGGATGATGACGGAGTGTTTAACTTTGAAGGCGGCTGCTACGCGAAGACCATTCGCCTGTCGGAAGAGGCAGAGCCGGATATCTACCACGCGATTCGCCGCGATGCGCTGCTGGAAAACGTCACCGTGCGTGCCGATGGCTCTATCGACTTCGACGATGCGTCTAAAACCGAAAACACCCGCGTCTCTTACCCGATCTACCACATCGAGAACATCGTCAAGCCAGTATCGAAGGCGGGTCACGCCACGAAGGTGATTTTCCTGACCGCAGATGCATTCGGCGTGCTGCCACCGGTTTCCCGCCTGACCGCCAGCCAGACGCAGTACCATTTCCTCTCCGGCTTTACCGCTAAACTGGCGGGTACCGAGCGCGGTGTGACCGAGCCAACCCCAACCTTCTCCGCCTGCTTCGGCGCGGCGTTCCTGTCGCTGCACCCAACGCAGTACGCGGAAGTGCTGGTGAAACGCATGCAGGCATCCGGCGCCCAGGCATACCTGGTAAACACCGGCTGGAACGGTACGGGCAAACGTATCTCCATCAAAGATACACGCGCCATCATCGACGCGATTCTGGATGGTTCGCTGGATAACGCCGAGACCTTTACGCTGCCGATGTTCGATCTGGCGATCCCAACAGCGCTGCCGGGCGTGGATACGCGTATCCTGGATCCGCGTAACACCTACGGTTCACCGGAACAGTGGCGTGAGAAGGCTGAATCGCTGGCGAAACTGTTTATCGAAAACTTCGAGAAGTATACCGACACCCCGGCGGGTGCTGCGCTGGTGAGTGCTGGACCGAAGCTGTAGGTAAAAGCAAAAAGGCAACGAAAGTTGCCTTTTTTAATGTTTTTTCCCTCTCCCCGTGGGAGAGGGCCGGGGTGAGGGCATCAGGCCCCACCCTTTTTTAACTCTCTTTCACCTGACCCCGTAAAACCGGCACCGGTAACCACGCACGAATGCTCAAACCACCCCGCTCGCTGGTGCCAATTTCCAGCAGTCCGTTATGGTTATCCACAATACGCTGCACAATCGCCAGGCCTAAGCCGGTTCCGCTGGTGCTGCGCGCGCTGTCGCCGCGCACAAATGGCTGGAACAGGTGCTTACGCTGCTCAGGCTTGATGCCCGGGCCATCGTCTTCCACCTGGAACCAGGCGCGGTTGAGTTCCGTACCGCTGCTGACTTTGATCCAGCCGTTGCCGTAGCGCGCCGCGTTGACCACCATATTCGCCACCGCGCGTTTAATGGAGAGCGGGTGCATACGTACCTGAATCTCACCTGCCTGAAGGTCGGTCGCAATTTCACGTTCGTAGCCGCTTTCGGCAGCAACCACTTCGCCCAGAACCGCATTCAGATCCGCCATCTCCATCGGCATCTCCTGCCCGGTGCGCAGGTAGTCGATAAACTGCTCGATGATGGCGTTACACTCTTCGATATCCTTGTTGATGGACTCTGCAAGATAACCATCCTGCTCGCCCATCATCTCCGTCGCCAGCCGGATACGCGTCAGGGGCGTGCGAAGGTCATGGCTGACCCCCGCCATCAGCAGCGTACGGTCGTCCGCCAGCTGTTTAACGCCTGCCGCCATGTGGTTAAACGCACGCGTTACCGAGCGCACTTCCGATGCGCCATACTCGCGCAGCGGCGGTGGGATAATACCTTTACCGACCTGTAATGCCGCATGCTCCAGGTCGACCAGCGGTCGGTTCTGGATACGAATAAACAGCCATGCGCCGCCGATGGCCAGCAGCATGATCGCCAGGGTGTATCGGAACAGCGGTGAGAAGTCGCCCTGATGAATCTCGGTGAGCGGAACACGCACCCAGATGTTGGGTGACAGCCAGGTTTTCAGCCAGACAACCGGCGAGCTTTTATTGACCTCAACGCGCACTTCCGTCGGGCCGCCAAGCTGCTGCGCCATCTGCTGGCTGAGGAATTCATAGTGCTGCGCCCAGCGCAGGCCGGCATCTTCCGCCGCTTCGTTCGAGTAGAGAGAAATGCCCAGCTCACGGTAGATTTCCCGACGGAACGCCGGGGGAACAACCAACTGCGTGCCGTCCTCCAGTTGCAGTTTGTCGGTCATCAGCATACGCACTTCGTATGCCAGCACCTTATTAAACTGCTGGAGGCTCGGCAGGATTGCAAAGTTCAGCACCACCAGGTAGGTCGTCACCAGACTGACAAACAGCAGGGTGACGATCAATAACAGCGTGCGGGCAAACGAACTTCGCGGCGAGAAGCGCATTCGCCTCATGCTTTAGAGCCGTCCGGGACAAACACGTAGCCCAGACCCCAAACGGTCTGAATATAACGAGGATGCGCCGGATCTTCTTCCACCATACGACGCAGACGAGAGATTTGCACGTCGATAGAACGCTCCATCGCGGAGTATTCACGACCACGCGCCAGGTTCATCAGCTTGTCACGGGAGAGCGGCTCACGCGGGTGGCTGACCAGCGCTTTCAGCACCGCGAACTCACCGCTGGTGAGCGGCATTGGCTCATCTTCACGGAACATCTCACGGGTGCCGAGGTTCAGCTTGAACTTACCGAATGCAATGACGGCCTCTTCCTGAGATGGCGCGCCCGGCAGTTCGTTCGCCTGACGACGCAGCACGGCGCGAATACGCGCCAGCAGTTCACGCGGGTTAAACGGCTTTGGAATGTAGTCATCAGCGCCAATCTCAAGGCCGACAATACGGTCGACTTCTTCACCCTTCGCCGTCACCATGATGATCGGCATCGGGTTGCTCTGGCTGCGCAGACGGCGGCAAATAGAGAGCCCGTCTTCGCCAGGCAGCATCAGGTCCAACACCATCAGGTGGAAAGATTCACGCGTCAGCAGACGATCCATCTGTTCCGCGTTCGCGACGCTACGAACCTGGAAGCCCTGCTCGGTCAGATAACGTTCCAGCAGCGCACGCAGGCGCATGTCGTCATCTACGACCAGAATTTTGTAGTTCTCTTGCATTGTGTGTACTCCCAAAGGTTCGGATAAGCCTGGAACAGCGTATTCTAAAAAAGTGCACGGGTTCGACCAGCAAATTCTGGTATAAATTCTAGACGAAATTGTTACAAAGCATATTTAACAGCAGCTTATCTGTTCATTTCATCACATAAATCATTATTAATCTTGTCTGTTACACTGTGCGCTACGTATTGTGCGCAAAGACAGTTAACCGGCATTAAAGGCTGCACCATGAAAACGCCTCTGATCACCCGCGAAGGGTACGAGAAACTCAAAAAAGAGATGGATTACCTGTGGCGCGAAGAGCGTCCGGAAGTGACCAAAAAAGTCACCTGGGCCGCAAGTCTGGGCGACCGCAGCGAGAATGCGGACTATCAGTACAATAAAAAGCGACTGCGCGAAATCGATCGCCGGGTACGCTACCTGACGAAGTGTCTCGAGAATCTCAAAATTGTCGATTACTCCCCGCAGCAGGAAGGTAAAGTGTTCTTCGGCGCGTGGGTCGAAATTGAAAACGACAACGGCGACACCCTGCGTTTTCGTATCGTCGGCTATGATGAAATTTTTGGTCGTAAGGATTACATTTCTATCGATTCACCCATGGCCCGCGCCCTGCTGAAAAAAGAGGTGGGCGATTTAGCCGTTGTCCAGACGCCCGCAGGTGAAGCAAGCTGGTACGTCAACGAAATCGTGTATGTTAAATAGTCCGAGAGCGCCCTCCCCGGCTGGCATTTTTTAGTGTCAGCCCGTATAACTATCCCCCTGATTTTCGATCCACAAGATGAACTGATCATGATGAAAGAGTCGCTCTGCCGCATTATTGCGGGTGAAATTCAGGCGCGCCCGGAACAGGTTGACGCTGCCGTTCGCCTGCTTGACGAAGGGAATACCGTGCCGTTTATCGCACGTTATCGTAAGGAAATCACCGGCGGTCTGGATGACACGCAGCTGCGAAACCTTGAGACCCGTCTGGGCTATCTGCGCGAGCTGGAAGACCGACGTCAGGCGATCCTCAAATCTATCGGCGAGCAGGGCAAGCTGACCAGTGACCTGGAAAAAGCCATTAACGGTACCCTGAGTAAAACCGAACTCGAAGACCTCTATCTGCCGTACAAACCGAAGCGCCGCACGCGCGGGCAGATTGCGATCGAAGCCGGCCTTGAGCCGCTGGCCGATCTGCTGTGGAACGAGCCGTCTCACGATCCGGAAACCGAAGCCGCCAAGTTTATCGACGCCGATAAAGGCGTAGCAGACACCAAAGCCGCGCTGGACGGTGCTCGCTATATTCTGATGGAGCGCTTCGCCGAAGACGCGGCGCTGCTGGCCAAAGTGCGTGATTACCTGTGGAAGAACGCGCATATCGTCTCCACCGTGGTGTCCGGCAAAGAGGAAGAAGGCGCGAAATTCCGCGACTATTTCGATCACCACGAACCCATTTCTACCGCGCCGTCTCACCGCGCGCTGGCGATGTTCCGCGGCCGTAACGAAGGCGTGCTGCAACTCTCCCTGAATGCCGATCCGCAGTTTGACGAGCCGCCAAAAGAGAGCCACTGCGAGCAGATCATTATGGATCACCTCGGTCTGCGCCTGAACAACGCCCCGGCGGACAGCTGGCGCAAAGGCGTGGTGAGCTGGACCTGGCGCATCAAGGTGCTGATGCACCTCGAAACCGAGCTGATGGGCACCGTGCGCGAGCGCGCCGAAGACGAAGCGATCAACGTCTTCGCCCGTAACCTGCACGACCTGCTGATGGCTGCGCCAGCTGGCCTGCGCGCCACCATGGGTCTCGATCCGGGTCTGCGTACCGGCGTGAAGGTGGCCGTGGTTGACGGCACCGGCAAGCTCGTTGCCACCGACACCATTTACCCGCACACCGGTCAGGCAGCGAAAGCGGCTGTCGTCGTCGCCGCGCTGTGCGAGAAGTACAACGTTGAGCTGGTTGCCATCGGTAACGGTACGGCGTCCCGCGAAACCGAACGTTTCTATCTCGACGTGCAGAAGCAGTTCCCGAAAGTGACGGCGCAGAAAGTGATCGTCAGCGAAGCGGGGGCATCAGTCTACTCCGCCTCTGAGCTGGCAGCGCAGGAGTTCCCGGATCTGGACGTTTCCCTGCGCGGCGCGGTCTCTATCGCCCGTCGTTTGCAGGATCCGCTGGCGGAGCTGGTGAAGATCGACCCGAAATCCATCGGTGTGGGCCAGTATCAGCACGACGTGAGCCAGACGCAGCTGGCGCGCAAGCTGGATGCGGTAGTGGAAGACTGTGTTAACGCCGTCGGCGTGGACCTGAACACCGCTTCCGTTCCCCTGCTGACCCGCGTGGCGGGCCTGACCCGTATGATGGCACAGAATATCGTCGCCTGGCGTGATGAGAACGGTCAGTTCCAGAACCGCCAGCAGCTGCTGAAGGTGAGCCGTCTGGGGCCGAAAGCATTTGAGCAGTGCGCGGGCTTCCTGCGCATCAACCACGGCGATAACCCGCTGGATGCCTCTACCGTTCACCCGGAAGCGTACCCTGTTGTTGAGCGCATCCTGGCCGCGACTCAGCAGGCGCTTAAAGACCTGATGGGCGACAGCAGCGCGCTGCGTAACCTCAAAGCGGTGGATTTCACCGACGAACAGTTCGGTGTGCCGACGGTCACTGACATCATCAAAGAGCTGGAAAAACCGGGCCGCGATCCCCGTCCTGAGTTTAAAACCGCGACCTTTGCTGACGGCGTGGAAACCATGAACGACCTGCTGCCGGGCATGGTGCTGGAGGGGGCGGTAACCAACGTCACCAACTTTGGCGCGTTTGTGGATATCGGCGTGCATCAGGACGGTCTGGTGCATATCTCTTCCCTCGCCGACAAGTTCGTTGAAGATCCGCACACCGTGGTCAAAGCGGGCGACATTGTGAAGGTGAAAGTGCTGGAAGTGGATCTCCAGCGCAAGCGTATTGCCCTGACCATGCGTCTGGACGAGCAGCCGGGCGACACTAACGCGCGCCGTGGCGGTAATGGCGGTGGCCGTGAACAGCAGCGTCCGGCAGCGAAAGCCGCGAAGCCACGCGGACGTGACGCACAGCCAGCAGGCAACAGCGCGATGATGGATGCGCTGGCAGCGGCGATGGGTAAGAAACGCTAATACTGTAAATGCCCGGTGGCGCGACGCTTACCGGGCCTACGGTTTTGTAGGCCGGGCAAACGCAGTGCCGCCCGGCAAGCAGGCCGCAGGGAATTAAAATAAATAAGTTGTATCCATATTTAAACCACGAATTATCACCTCATTAACAAATAGCCTTCTTTTTATTTTCACCTCAATTTCGCAAATATTGAGCAAGGTCAAGCAGACCGCAAATTAATACGATTAACAACATCCCGTCACATTTTTATTATTGCTGATAAAAACTATTCTCATTATCATCGCAGTGTAGATTATTTAACCTCTCGTGGAATCAGGCGCTATGCAATTCACTCCAGACAGTGCGTGGAAAATTATCGGTTTTACCCGTGAGATAAGCCCGGCCTATCGGCAGAAGCTGCTGTCCCTGGGCATGCTACCCGGCTCATCGTTCCAGGTGGTGCGCGTTGCGCCGTTGGGCGATCCTGTTCATATCGAAACCCGACGCGTTAATCTGGTTCTGCGTAAAAAAGACCTCGCATTAATTGAAGTTGAATCTTTATCCCGTTAACAAGCCAGCGGTTTCAGTGAGTCTATTACAATGAAAAAATTAACTATTGGCTTAATTGGCAATCCTAATTCCGGCAAGACAACCTTATTTAATCAGTTAACCGGCGCACGCCAGCGTGTGGGAAATTGGGCAGGCGTGACGGTGGAACGCAAAGAGGGCCAGTTCACTACAACAGATAATCAGGTCACGCTGGTTGATTTACCGGGGACCTATTCACTCACCACGATTTCATCCCAGACCTCACTCGATGAGCAAATTGCCTGCCACTATATTCTGAGCGGCGACGCGGATCTGCTCATCAATGTGGTGGATGCCTCCAATCTCGAACGAAATCTGTATCTCACGTTACAACTGCTGGAGCTGGGTATTCCCTGCATCGTAGCGCTTAACATGCTCGACATCGCCGAGAAGCAAAAGCTGCGCATCGACGTCGACGCCCTCTCCGCCCGTCTGGGCTGCCCGGTGGTTCCGCTGGTTTCTACCCGCGCACGCGGCATTGACGCCCTGAAGCTGGCGATTGACCGCCACACGGGCAATGCCGACGTCGAACTGGTGCACTACGCCCAACCCCTGCTGCGCGAAGCCGGGCAACTGGCGCAGGAGATGGACAACAGCATGCCCGCCAGACAACGTCTGTGGCTTGGCCTGCAAATGCTGGAAGGCGATATCTACAGCCGCGCCTACGCAGGCGATGCGGCGGATAAGCTGGGCGTCGCGCAGGCTCGCCTGAGCGACGAGCTGGACGATCCCGCTCTGCATATTGCGGATGCGCGCTATCAGGCCATCGCCGCTATCTGTGACGTGGTCAGCAATGCATTAACCGCTGAACCCAGCCGCTTCACCGCCGCCGTGGATAAGATTGTGCTCAACCGCTTCCTAGGTTTGCCGATCTTTTTACTGGTGATGTACGTGATGTTCCTGCTCGCCATTAACATCGGCGGTGCATTACAACCTATCTTTGATGGCGGCTCTGTCGCTATCTTCGTGCACGGTATTCAGTGGCTGGGCTACACCCTCCACTTCCCGGAATGGTTGACCATCTTCCTTGCGCAGGGGATCGGCGGCGGGATCAACACCGTCCTGCCGCTGGTGCCGCAGATCGGCATGATGTACCTGTTCCTCTCCTTCCTTGAGGATTCCGGTTACATGGCGCGCGCGGCCTTCGTGATGGACCGCCTGATGCAGGCGCTGGGGCTGCCGGGCAAATCGTTCGTGCCGCTGATTGTCGGCTTCGGCTGTAACGTGCCGTCCGTGATGGGCGCGCGTACGCTGGATGCCCCGCGCGAACGCCTGATGACCATCATGATGGCGCCGTTCATGTCCTGTGGCGCGCGTCTGGCGATCTTCGCGGTCTTTGCCGCGGCGTTCTTTGGTCAGGAAGGGGCGCTGGCCGTCTTCTCCCTGTATGTGCTGGGTATCGTGATGGCTATTCTCACCGGCCTGATGCTGAAGCACACCATCATGCGTGGCGAAGCGTCGCCGTTCGTGATGGAACTGCCGGTTTATCACGTTCCGCATCTGAAAAGCCTGATTATTCAGACATGGCAGCGCCTGAAGGGCTTCGTTCTGCGCGCCGGTAAGGTGATTGTGGTGGTCAGCATTTTCCTGAGCGCCCTGAACAGCTTCACCCTGAGCGGCCAGGCCGCGGACAACATTAATGACTCTGCCCTGGCCTCCGTCAGCCGGATCATTACGCCGGTCTTCAAACCGATTGGCGTTCAGGAAGACAACTGGCAGGCAACCGTGGGCCTGTTCACCGGCGCGATGGCAAAAGAGGTGGTTGTCGGCACCCTGAACACGCTTTACACCGCGGAAAACATCCAGGAAGAGGAGTTCAACCCGGCAGCGTTCAACCTCGGCGATGAACTGCTTGGCGCGGTGGAAGAGACCTGGCAGAGCCTGAAAGACACCTTCAGCCTGAGCGTACTGGCGAACCCGATTGAAGCCAGCAAAGGCGATGGCGAAATGGCGACCGGAGCAATGGGCGTGATGGGCCAGAAATTTGGCAGCGCGTCGGCGGCCTACAGCTACCTGATCTTCGTCCTGCTCTATATTCCATGCATCTCGGTCATGGGCGCCATTGCCCGTGAGTCCAGCCGCGGCTGGATGGGCTTCTCCATTCTGTGGGGGCTGAACATTGCCTACTCGCTGGCGACCGTGTTTTATCAGGCCGTCAATTACAGCCAGCATCCGCGCTACAGCCTGGTCTGTATCCTCGCGGTGATCCTGTTTAACGTAATGGTGATTGGCCTGCTGCGCCGGGCGCGTAGCCGCGTTGACATTAACCTGCTGGCAACGCGCAAAACCCCAACGACCTGCTGTAACAGCCCAGCAGGCGACTGTCACTGAGGGGAAAAAGATGGCATCGTTGATTCAGGTTCGTGACTTACTGGCGTTACAGGGACGAATGGAGGCGAAGCAGCTCAGCCTCAGCCTGCATACGCCGCAGCCGATGATCGATGCCATGCTGGAAAGGCTGGAGGCGATGGGGAAAGCCGTGCGCATTCAGGAAGAGCCGGACGGTTGTCTGTCCGGCAGTTGTAAGAGTTGTCCTGAAGGCAAAGCCTGTCTCAGGGAGTGGTGGACGCTTCGCTGATAAAACCGGACAGCGCCGAACAAAACTCAGCAGGATGAGAGATGAACGGCGCATGTGCCGCTTTGGCAACCACCATTGATTTACTCTCCGGCCACAGCGCATCCAGCAGCGGAACCACCTTGCGCGGAACCAGTCCATCCAGATAGCCATAAATACGCAGATGCGGCACCGTTAACGACGCCAGCGGCTCGCGCAGATCGGCCGTTTTCAGGATCTCCAGTCCACCGTTCAGCACCTCAACCTCCGGCATCGGCAGAGAAAGCACCGTCTGCTTCAGCGTCCGTGCGTCCTGACGGGCGGTTTCTGTTCCCATGGTTTGTAGCGCCAGAAAACGCTCCACCGTCCGCTGGAAGTCTTCGCTCAGCTGATGCTGGAACCCGGCCAGCACCTCGGGTTTAATGCCCGGCCACGCCTCGCGGGCGCTGAAACAGGGTGATGAGGCAACGGTGATCAGCGCCTGGACCCGCTCAGGATGGCGCAGCGCAATCTGGCTTACCACCAGCCCGCCCAGGCTCCAGCCGAGCCAGACGGCTTTTTGCGGCGCCGCTTCCAGAACCTGCTCCGCCATGTCGTCAAGCGTCATCGCGCCATAGCCGTGGCTACGGCCATAGCCCGGTAGATCCACCAGGTGTACCGTGAATTGCGAGGCCAGTTCCTCACTTATGCAACGCCACACTTCGGCGTTCAGTCCCCATCCGTGCAGCAGCACAAGATGACAATTTCCCGTCCCAACGGTCTGCCACCACAGCGTCTTCATCAGTTAACGTTCTCTTTTTTCACATGGAGGTTGCGTATGCTAACAGTGCCCGGCTTGTGCTGGCTATGCCGAATGCCACTTGCGTCGAGCGCGTGGGGCGTCTGTTCCGTTTGCACGCGAGCGCTGGGTTACCTGAAGGGCTGTCCGCAATGCGGCTTGCCTGCCGTCAGCCAGACGCTTCCCTGCGGCCGATGCCTGAAAAAAGCGCCGCCGTGGAGCGCGCTGGTGGCGGTGGATGATTATGTATTGCCGCTGAGTCGTCTGGTTCATCAGTTCAAATTTTCCAGCCAGATCGCGCTGGCGCAGCCGCTGGCACGCCTGTTATTACTGGCGGTATTGCAGGCGCGAAGAACGCGAGGACTGCCGCCGGTCGACACGCTTGTGAACGTCCCACTGTTTCAGCGCCGCCACTGGCGGCGGGGATACA
>OHNF01001361.1_pt1 | contig 12162 bp, 8 predicted proteins | sample 1569491 | NCBI WGS metagenome assembly OHNF01 (sample SAMEA3879557, study PRJEB24766) | human gut metagenome | biome: human-associated habitat; feature: feces | place: USA | collected 1985/1987 | reverse complement strand
ATTATTTTGAATTTCTTTGTCAAGCCAATCAATTTTACATTCAATTAACGCAAGTAAACTGGACACAATACGCTCCGCTGCGACAAAACCCGCCAGATACCAGAAGGAATGATACGTCACGATGCAGTCCAACGCCACCTTGATTGTGATGACACTAAGCAGTGTTTTGATTGCACGAATAAGAATCAGCACCGCCATACTGCCAAAGCGTTTTTTGTCATACTGATAAAGCTTTTTCAAAAACCATAAATTCATCTTCATCGTCTTTTTCATTGTGCCGCCCCCTTTGCATATAAGCTGACCTGCAGATGATACATTGCCGCATACTTTCCGTTTGCTTTCATAAGTTCTTCGTGCGTGCCTTCTTCTGCAATTTTTCCGTTTTCGATGTAGCAGATGCGATCCGCTTTTCTCGTAGAATAAAGGCGATGCGAGATTAAAATAAGTGTGCGGTCTTTTCCTGCTGCAAACATGCACTCATACATCTCGGCTTCTGCTATCGGATCTAAACTGTTTGCAGGTTCATCAAGAATTAGTACACCCGCATCCTCGTATAAGGCACGCGCAATCGCAAGCTTCTGGCTCTCGCCGCCGGAAAGCTCGATTCCTTCCTCATCAAATCGAATCTTAATCTCTTCATTTAACGCCCATTTAGTTGCTACATAATCAGATGTTGAAACCCAGCATCTGATCCCCATCATGACAGAACTGTCTGCCAAACTGCTCACAAAAATCTTAACTCCATCCTGATCAAGAATTCTTTTTTCATTTTTTGCTATGTCTGTAAGAATTCTTTTTACTTCTTTGATATCTGCATCATAAGAGATCCCAACTTCAATATCGATCAGTCTTCGTTCCTGTTTTGTGTTGTTGATCAGATTTGAATTGCTTAATGTTCCGTTAGGAATGACGATCACTCGGTTATCAATTGTCTTAAGCTTTGTATAGAAAATATCCATCGCTGCAACTTCTCCTTCGCAGTCGGTTCCTGTTAATACGATGTAATCTCCTACCTGAAATGGTTTCAGGATTAATAGTAAAACTCCACCTGCTACATTAGAAAGTGTTCCTTGTAATGCTAAACCTACTGCTACACCTGCAGATCCTAATAATGCGATAAAGGAGCTTACCTCTACCCCCATATGTGCAACTGCCATAAAGATTACAATACAACGCAATCCAATCCTTATGAATGAGCAGGAAAATGAGATAACTCCATAATCGATCTCTGCCTTCTCAAGGGTTGTTTTTAACAATTTAATTAAGATCTTAATCAATTTAAATCCAATTGCAATGATCAAAAATGATACTATGACTTTTCCTATGATACTCATTGCAATTTCCAGATATTTTTCTAAAAACTGATTCCAGTTAATCTTACCCAAGTCCACTACTGCGAACATCGCTTGTATTTGTGCTAACATAAACTCTCCTCTTTTTTTCTTGTGTTTCTTTTGGTATTCATTTTACACATATGCTTAACATAAAAGAAACACGTATTTCTACGTGTTTCTTATCATAGCAAGTTTATCTATTCATTACAATACTTATTTTTTTGTAATATATCCTTTTGCCTTTAATGTCTCAGCACATAAAACAGCTCCACCTGCTGCTCCACGAACTGTGTTATGAGAAAGTCCTACAAATTTGTAATCATATACAGTGTCTTCTCTTAAACGTCCAACAGAGATTCCCATTCCATTTTCGTAATCAACATCTTCTCTTACCTGTGGGCGGTTATCTTCTTCTAAGTACTGGATCATCTGTTTTGGAGCACTTGGAAGTTCTAATTCCTGTGGAAGTCCGCTGAAGTTTACTAATTTCTCGATCAACTGTTCTTTTGTTGGTTTCTTCTTGAATTTAACGAAGACTGCTGCTGTATGTCCGTTTAATACTGATACACGGATACACTGTGTTGTGATCACTGGTGTTTCAGCTTTCACGATCACACCGTCTTCAATATGTCCCCATAAACGAAGAGGCTCCTGTTCGCTCTTTTCTTCTTCTCCACCGATGTATGGAATGATGTTTCCTTCCATCTCTGGCCAATCTTTGAAAGTTTTTCCTGCTCCAGAAATTGCCTGATATGTTGTAGCAACAACTTCATATGGTTCAAATTCTTTCCATGCTGTTAAAACTGGTGCATAACTCTGGATAGAGCAGTTAGGTTTTACTGCTATGAAACCTTTTGTTGTTCCTAAACGTTTCTTCTGGCTTTCGATCACTTCGAAGTGTTCTGGGTTGATCTCCGGTACTACCATTGGTACATCTGGTGTCCAGCGATGAGCACTGTTGTTAGATACAACTGGTGTTTCTGTTTTTGCATAGTCTTCTTCGATCTTTTTGATCTCGTCTTTAGACATATCTACTGCACTAAATACAAAATCTACGTGAGAAGCAACTTCTTCTACTTCATTGACGTTTTTTACGATCATAGATTTTACTGCTTCTGGCATTGGAGTATCCATTTTCCAACGTCCACCAACTGCTTCTTCATATGTCTTTCCAGCAGAACGAGGGCTTGCTGCTAATGTTGTAACTTCAAACCATGGATGATTCTCAAGTAATGAAATAAAACGCTGTCCAACCATTCCAGTTGCACCTAAAATACCAACTCTTAATTTTTCACTCATTTTTTCTCTCCTATAGTACACGAACACGAACGACTCCGTCGATCTGTTCCATTTTCTTGATTGTCTCTTCTGTTGGTGCTTTCTTTTCCATGTCAAACATAGAATAAGCCCATTCACCTTTGGATTTATTCAACATATTGGAAATGTTATGTCCATCTGCTGCCAAGATCGCTGTTAACTGACCGATCATATTTGGAAGATTCTTATGATGTACTGTAATACGAGCTGCTCCACTTGCTTCTCCAAGATCACAGTTTGGATAGTTTACTGAATTGACAATATTACCATTCTCTAAATAATTCATCAACTGATCCACTGCCATCTCTGCACAGTTTTCTTCTGATTCCTCTGTAGATGCTCCTAAGTGTGGAATTGTGATCACTTTATCTACTCCAGCGATTTCTGCACTTGGGAAATCTGTTACATAATGTTTTACTTTTCCTGATGCTAATCCTTCGATCACTGCCTGATTATCAACAAGTTCTCCTCTGGCGAAGTTTAATAATGTAACTCCGTCTTTCATCTTATCGATAGCTTCTTTGTTGATCATTCCTTTTGTAGAATCCATGTATGGAACGTGAATTGTAATATAATCACATGTCTCAAATAATTCGTCAATGGAAGCGATATGTTTTACCATTCTTGATAAGCTCCATGCAGAACGTACGGATACGTATGGATCATATCCATAAACTTTCATTCCAAGACGATTGCAGATATTTGCTACTAAAACACCGATTGCTCCAAGTCCGATAACTCCGATACTTTTTCCTTTTAATTCGTTACCTGCATACTGTTTTTTCTGTTTCTCAACAAGTTTTGCAAGGTTCTCTTCGGATGCATTTTCCTTAACCCAGTTATATCCACCGATGATATCACGAGATGCAAGTAAAAGTCCTGCAACAACAAGTTCTTTTACACCATTAGCATTCGCTCCTGGTGTGTTGAATGCTACGATTCCCTTCTTTGCATATTCATCTAATGGAATATTGTTAACTCCTGCTCCAGCTCTTGCAACTGCAAGAAGGCTTTCTGGAACTTCAAGATCGTGCATAGCTGCACTTCTTACTAAAACTGCATCTGCTTTATCTAAGTCATCGATCACTTTAAAATCTTCTGTAAATAAATCTAGTCCTTTACTTGCGATCGGGTTTAAGCATTTTACTGTATACATGGCTCCTCCTTATTTGTTCTCTTCTTCAAACTTCTTCATAAATGCTACTAATTTCTCAACACCTTCTTTTGGCATTGCGTTATAAATACTTGCACGCATTCCACCAACTGTACGATGTCCTTTTAGGTTCTCAAATCCTGCTTCTTTTGCTTCAGCTACGAATTTGGCATCCAGATCTTTGTCTCCTGTTACAAATGGAACGTTCATTAAAGAGCGGTCTTCTTTCACAACTGTTCCTTTAAACATTTCACTCTGGTCTAAGAAATCATATAAGATTTTTGCTTTTTCTTCGTTACGTTTCTTCATTGCAGTAAGTCCACCCTGGTCCTTTAACCATTTGAAGACTTTTCCACAGATATAGATTCCGTAGCATGGAGGTGTGTTATACAGTGAATCTGCATCTGCCTGTGTTTTCCATTTTAACATGGTTGGTGTTCCTTCTAACACATCATCTGTGATCAGATCTTCACGTACGATACAAACTACAACTCCTGCTGGTCCAACGTTTTTCTGTACTCCAAAATAGATCACTCCAAAGTCTTCTACATTAACTGGCTCAGATAAAATGCAAGAAGACATATCTGCAACAAGGATTTTACCTTTTGTATTTGGAATCTGCTGATATTTTGTTCCATAGATCGTGTTGTTATAGCATACATATACATAATCTGCATCTTCTGATACAGGAAGGTCAGAACAATCTGGAATATATGTATATGTTTTATCTTCTGATGAAGCTAAAATGTTTGCTTTTCCATATCTGGAAGCTTCCTGGTATGCTTTCTTTGCCCACTGTCCTGTGATGATGAAGTCTGCAACTTTGTTCTTCATCAGATTCATAGGGATCGCTGAAAACTGCTGGGATGCTCCACCCTGAAGGAATAATACTTTGTAATTATCAGGGATGTTCATTAATTCTCTTAAGTCTGCTTCTGCAGTTTTGATGATATCATCAAACATCTTGGATCTGTGGCTCATCTCCATAACGGACATTCCACATCCTCTGTAATCAAGCATTTCCTCTGCTGCTTCTTTTAACACTTCTTCCGGAAGTACTGCCGGTCCAGCTGAAAAGTTGTATACTCTTGCCATTTCTTTTTTCTCCTTTATATGAAAATAAATTAAAAATTACCTTGCCTGCGCCTCAAGATCCGATTTATCAAATGCATCTTCAATAGAACCTCCTGGATTAACCATCGGCCATACTTTGTCATCTAAGTCAATATGACAATCGAGAACTACTGGTTCTCCTGCATTTAAAGCTTCTTTGAATGCATCTTTGAATTGTTCGATATCCGTGATCTTCTTAGCTTGCACCCCAAGTCCTTCTGCAACTTTCACAAAGTCTACTTTGTCCTGAAGTGTTGTATACGAATATCTTTCTTCATAAAACAGATCTTGCCACTGTCTTACCATTCCTAACACGCTGTTATTGATAATAACTTCGATCACTGGAATGTTGTATCGCGAGGCTGTCGCAAGCTCATTTAAATTCATACGGAAACATCCATCTCCTGCAATGTTTACTACGATCTTATCTGGATTACCAACTTTGGCTCCAAGGCTGGCTCCAAGGCCGTATCCCATTGTTCCAAGACCACCAGATGTCAAGAATTTACGTGGTTTATCATATTTATAAAACTGAGCGGCCCACATCTGATGCTGTCCAACTTCCGTTGTAATGACTGCCTCACCTTTTGTAATATCATAAATCGCTTCCATGATCTCAGGACATGTTAATCGTCCTTTATCATAAGTTAATGGATACTTTTCTTTATATTCTTTGACCGTATCAAGCCACTCTTTGTGTTCCTGGGCTTCTAAACGGCGATTGATCACTGTTAATACTGCTTTTACATCTCCGATGATAGAAGCTGATACACAAATATTCTTGTTGATCTCGACTGGGTCAACATCAATCTGTAAAATCTTTGCATTTTTTGCAAATGTTTTTGGATTTCCTAAAACTCGGTCACTAAATCTTGTTCCGACTGCGATCAGAAGGTCACAGTGAGATACTCCAAGATTTGATGCTTTTGTTCCGTGCATTCCAAGCATTCCACTATAGCGTTCATCCGTACCATTAAATGCTCCTTTTCCCATGAGGGTATCGCATACTGGTGCATCTACTTTCTCTGCAAATTCTTTTAATTCATCTGCTGCATCAGAGATCACAGCTCCACCACCAACTAAGATATATGGTCGTTTTGTTTCTCTGATCATGCTGATCGCATTCTGGATATCTACTTCTTTGATATATTCACTGGAACGTATGATCTTCGCTGGTTTGTATTTTTCATATAGGGTCGTTGCTGCTGTCACATCTTTTGGAATATCGATCAAAACAGGCCCTGGTCTTCCTGTCTTTGCAATTCTAAACGCTCTTCGGATCGTGTCTGCAAGTTCTTCTATATTCTTTACAATAAAGTTATGCTTTGTGATCGGAATTGTGACTCCGGAAATATCAACTTCCTGGAAGCTGTCCTTTCCAAGAAGGCTGACTCCTACGTTACATGTGATCGCAACAACTGGCACTGAATCCATATTCGCTGTTGCAAGTCCTGTAACGATATTTGTCGCTCCCGGTCCACTGGTTGCAAAGCACACTCCGACTTTTCCTGTAGATCTTGCATATCCATCTGCTGCATGAGAAGCTCCCTGCTCATGAGATGTCAGGATATGTGTAAAATCCTTTTTCTGTTTATATAATTCATCATAAATGTTTAAGATCGCTCCGCCTGGATACCCAAAAACGGTATCCACGCCTTGCTCTTTCAAACATTCTAAAACAATCTGAGCACCTGTCAATTGTTTCATCATTTGATCCTCTTTTCTTACTTAATTACTGTTTGATTTCTAAAACTGCTCCGCGGTTTCCAGATGTAACTAACGATGCATATCTTGCAAGATAACCTGTTGTAACCTTAGGTGTTCTAGGTTTCCAGTTTTCTTTTCTCTTTGCTAATTCTTCGTCAGAAACTTTTACATTTAATGTATTGGCATCGATATCAATTGCAATAATATCTCCTTCTTCTACTAATGCAATCGGTCCTCCAACTGCTGCTTCTGGAGAAACATGTCCGATACAAGCTCCTCTGGAAGCTCCGGAGAATCTTCCATCTGTGATCAGGGCTACGCTTGATCCAAGTCCCATACCCATGATCGCTGATGTAGGATTTAACATCTCTCTCATACCTGGTCCACCTTTTGGTCCTTCATAGCGGATCACTACGACGTCCCCTGGTTTAATATCTCCACCTTTGATCGCCTTGATCGCATCTTCTTCACAATCAAAGACTCTGGCTGGTCCTTCCATCTTAAGCATCTCAGGAGCAACTGCAGAACGTTTTACAACACCTGAATCTGGTGCTAAATTTCCTTTTAATACAGCAATTCCACCAGTCTGGCTGTATGGATCGTCAATCGGACGAATAACTTCTGGATTCTTGTTTACGCATCCTTCAATGTTCTCTGCTACTGTCTTACCTGTTGCAGTGATAAGATCTGTATGAAGAAGATTCTTCTTATTTAATTCATTCATAACAGCATAAACTCCACCAGCTTCATTTAACTCTTCAATATATGTATGTCCTGCTGGTGCAAGATGACATAAGTTTGGAGTTCTCTTACTGATCTCATTTGCCTTCTCAAGATTCAGATCAACACCTGCTTCATGTGCGATTGCTGGTAAATGAAGCATACTGTTTGTACTGCATCCAAGTGCCATATCAACTGTTAAGGCATTCTCAAACGCTTTCTCTGTTAAGATATCTCTTGGGCGGATATTCTTCTCTAATAATTCCATAACCTTCATACCTGCATGTTTTGCAAGACGGATTCTTTCAGAATATACAGCTGGAATTGTTCCATTTCCCTGTAATCCCATACCAAGAACTTCTGTTAAACAGTTCATAGAGTTCGCTGTGTACATACCGGAACATGATCCACATGTAGGACATGTTTTGTTTTCAAATTCATCTAATTCTTCTTTTGTGATCTTACCTGCTGCATAAGATCCAACAGCCTCAAACATGCTTGATAAGCTTGTTTTACATCCTTTTACACGTCCGGCAAGCATTGGTCCGCCACTGACGAACACTGTGGGTACATTAACACGTGCAGCGGCCATTAATAGTCCTGGTACATTCTTATCGCAGTTTGGAACCATAACTAAAGCATCAAACTGATGTGCTAATGCCATACATTCTGTAGAATCAGCGATCAGATCTCTTGTCACCAGTGAATATTTCATTCCAACATGTCCCATGGCAATTCCATCACATACTGCGATCGCTGGGAATACAACTGGTGTTCCACCTGCCATAGCAACTCCAAGTTTTACTGCATCTACGATCTTGTCAATATTCATATGCCCTGGCACAATCTCATTATACGAACTTACGATTCCGACCAATGGCTTTCTCATCTCTTCTTTTGTGAAACCTAATGCGTTAAATAACGATCTTTGAGGTGCAAATGCTTCTCCCTCTGTAAATGTATTACTCATAAAACTAACCTCCTAGTATAATATATCTCATTCTATCTATGGTAAGCATCGAATTCTTATTTGATCTGATCAATGATCAGCTGTCCCATTTCTTTACATCCGACTTTCTTCATTCCATCTGACATAATGTCAACTGTTCTGTATCCATCTGCTAAAACTGCTTTGACTGCTTTTTCGATCTCATCTGCTTCTTTATCTAAATCAAATGAATAACGAAGCATCATAGCTGCGGAAAGAATTGTTGCGATTGGGTTTGCAATATCCTGTCCTGCGATATCTGGAGCTGATCCGTGGCTTGGTTCATATAATCCAAACTTACCTTCTACAAGACTTGCGGATGATAACATTCCAATAGAACCTGTGATCATACTTGCTTCATCTGATAAAATATCTCCAAACATATTCTCTGTTAAGATCACATCAAACTGACGTGGATTATTGACTAACTGCATTGCACAGTTATCAACTAACATATGTTCATATGTAACATCTTCGTAGTCCTTGGCTACTTCTTCTACAACTGCTCTCCATAATCTGGAAGAATCAAGTACATTTGCCTTATCAACACTGATCACATGTTTTTTACGTTTTCTTGCAATGTCAAATGCTTTGATCGCAATTCTTCTGATTTCATTTTCATTGTAAGATAATGTATCAATGGCTGTTCTTACACCATCAATTTCTTCTGTATGTCTTTCTCCAAAGTAAAGACCACCTGTTAATTCTCTCATGATGACCATATCAAATCCATCACCGATCACTTCATCACGAAGTGGGCATGCTTTCTTTAATTCATCATATAAGTATGCTGGTCTGATGTTAGCAAATAATCCAAGGGATTTACGAAGTTTTAATAAGCCTGCCTCGGGTCTTAACTGTGCTGGAAGTTTATACCATGGAGATGTACTTGTATTTCCACCGATCGAACCCATTAATACTGCATCACTCTTCTTAGCAATCTCTAAAGCTTCCTCTGTTAATGGTTCTCCATGAACATCAATGGATGCTCCACCCATCAGTATCTGTGTATAAGAAAATGTATGTCCATACTTTTCTCCTACAGCATCTAAAACTCTCATTGCTTCTGTGACGATCTCTGGCCCGATCCCGTCACCTTTAATGACTGCTAAATTACAATTCATATCTTCTTCCTCATTTCTTCTTGATATTACTTATGTCTGTCAATGAATTGGCAGATTAATTTACCCTAAAACTACTAATGCAATAAATGCTCCGATACAGCTTGCACATGCAACTGTAACAATATTTTTTTTATTATATGCAAAAATCATCGCAATTGCAAATCCAATTGTCGATGCGATCAAATTTCCTGTCGCATAAAACACTGCTGGCATGATCATTGCTGCCAGTACTGCATATGGAACATAGTATAAAAATGATCGAAAAAATCTATTCTCTATCTTCTTCTGTATTGCAACCAATGGGATGACTCGTATTAGATATGTAGAAACTGCTGTGACTGCAATATAAACTAATAATCTGCTAAGATTCATGAGTCTCCTCCTCTTCTACTGGGAATAAAATTGCTCCAAATGTTGCTGCGATCAAGGTACAAATGATGATCACGAACCCACTGGATATAAAAGATAATGCTTTGATATATTTAAATAATAAACTAACGATCATGGAAAGAATGATCACGATAGTTATATGCTTATCTTGTCTGGCTGGTGGGATGATAATCCCGATCAACATTCCATAAATTGCAAGTCCAAGTGCATTCCTTAAGATCAATGGTAATAATGTATTGGCCGTCGCTCCTAAAAGAGTTCCAATGGTCCAGCTGATCCATGGAATTGACATCAAAGCATAAAAATATCTAGGCGTAATCTCATGTCTCCCCGCACAGGATACTGCAAAAATCTCATCCGTTACCATAAATGCCATTGAGATCCGATTCCACAATGTCGACTTCTCACTTAATTTCTGTCCGATCGCAATTGACATGATCGAATATCTTAAATTAATAATGATCTGTGATAAAACTAATTCCACCAAAGATCCTCCTGCCGTCATTGTTATGATCGCTGCAAACTGTCCTGCAGAAGTTACACAGGTTGCTGAGATCAAAGTAAGTGCCCATACAGGAATTCCCTTAGACGCTCCTGAAATTCCAAATGCAAACGAAACAGCCACATATGCTAGTCCGATTGGAATTCCATCAATTAATCCTCTTCGAAATTCATTGTCTGATTTCATTATCTGCTCCTATAGTTCAAAATAATTCGATTCCTGTAAAAATATAGAAAATTTTTCCCAAAAATCGAGCTTATATATTAGAATACCACATTCTTAGACAGATTGGAAACTATTTTTCATTTTATAAAAGAATTCTTTTCAACTTTTCAGAAATTTCACAACATTCTAACCTAATCTCACAGAAAATATGTTCTCGTTGAAAAACTACACAAAACATATTATAATGACACTAACAATCGACAATGAATATGAGGGGTATTATATATGAACAAAAAACAAATTTTATGTACTGGATTATCTCTTGCACTTCTTCTATCAAGTGTAATAACCACACCAGCTTCTATAGCTGCAGGGAAATATTTTAAGATTCAGTACATACATTCTAAGAAAAAAGTCAAAAAGAAAGCCATCAATGCCAGATATAATAATAAGGTTATAAGTACAAAAATTCCAGGATATATTGAAGGTTCTACTTCTATGTATTCTGCATACTGGATCTTCGGTCACTGTTCTTCTCTTGGAACAAAATATTCATATTCAAGTTCCAAAAAAAGAGTTACATTACAACGAAATTCTCAGAAACTTGTGATGACTTTAAACAGCAGAACAGCTACCTTGAATGGGAAGAATTTCACCCTTCCATCTGCACCTCGAAAAATCCGTTATATCGCAAAAAAGAAAAATTATATCATGGTTCCCGGAGATATCGTTGCAAAAAAACTAGGCTTAAATTATTCATGGAACAATCGTCTGTTATCAGGAGTGATCTCAAAGGGCAGTACTGCTAAACCTGCTCCTTCCACTCCATCAAATACAAAGCCTCAGACTTCCAATCCTTCTGGAAGTACAACAAAGATCACAGCATCTGAATCTGATTATTCTATCCGGATCAAAAAACCTGATGGTCTTTCATCGTCTTCTATAAGTTCCAACGATGATTACTGGAATAAGCAGTTACAGATCATCATTGACGGAGATTACCGCAACTTTTTTAACACAGCTTCTAACCGCACGATCAAAGATTCTTTAACTTATAAAGTTTCTTATCTAAATGGAAAAACTTATATCAATCTGATAACATCTACAATCAAAGGATTCTCTGTTACTCAGACAGATTCTTATATCTATGTCAAGTATGCGGCACCAAAGGATATGTTCTACAGAGTCATTGTTATTGATGCCGGACATGGTGGAAAAGACAGCGGCGCAACTGGAAACGGTTATATCGAAAAGAACATGACCTTAAAGATCGTTCAGAATATCAAGACAAACTTTGACTCTGATCCGCTGTATAAGGTTTATTACACCAGACTCTCTGATTGGTATCCTACTCTTACCGAACGTTATGATCTGGCTAACACCGTCAATGCTGACCGTTTTTTAAGTGTACATATCAATTCTGCAGACTCTGCCAGTGCAAAAGGAACTGAAACATTATATAAGGATTACAAAACATATGCCAGTGTCATTCATTCCTCTTCGCTAAGCGGAATGGGGTATACAAAAGGGTCTTCTTATGACCGAAGCCTTGTATACCGTCCTGGACTTGCAGTACTTCGAGGAACAAAAATGATGAGTGCCCTTGCCGAGATGGGATTCATCTCTAACAGCACGGAATCTGCAAGAAT
>OHNF01001360.1_pt1 | contig 12164 bp, 9 predicted proteins | sample 1569491 | NCBI WGS metagenome assembly OHNF01 (sample SAMEA3879557, study PRJEB24766) | human gut metagenome | biome: human-associated habitat; feature: feces | place: USA | collected 1985/1987 | reverse complement strand
GGATGCCTGTAAATATACGACTTTGCCGATTTCTTTATAATGTTTCATCGCATTTTCACAATATACTACGCTGCCTCCCGGCGAGATAACAGTACGTTCCGCTTTCACCTGTGCATTGACCCGGTCTTCTACTTTCAGGAAGCCATCCGGTCCAACGTCAGCAATAATATCTTTCAGAAGTTTTCCTTCTGATTCCTGGATCAGAATATCCGTGTCTACAAATCTGTATCCCAGTCTCTTTGCAATTACCACACCAACTGTACTTTTCCCGACTGCCGGCATTCCGATAAAAATAATGTTATTATCTGCCATGATGTGCCCTCCTGTATGTTATGTTCTGATTTTTTCTTTCATTTGAAAACTATAATTATCATCGCACAGTATAACATACAAGAGGGCGAAGTGGAAGTTTTTTTCCAGATGCCCTCTTGTAGATCAATATATTTTTTTACGTATCTCTCTATGTTCCACACGTCTCCTGCAAAGTTCCTGATATGTCATAACCTCGATCAGATCCATAAGCCAGGCACCCGGGTTCTCTTCTTCCTTCTCCGCCTTATCATAGATCCTGCGGCACATCAGACGAAGCTGCAGGCGGTCCGGATATTCATCATACATCATACTTCCGTCATATTCCATTCTGTCACATTCCTCTTCCATATAAGGAAGTACTCTCTTCGCCGTATCCGGGTAAATGCTTTTCATATAGTCATAGTCTCTTCTCGCATTCCGGTCATCATTATACAGCAGCGGAACCGGATAAGCCATATAGAACGGTAATTTGTTCTCCATAATCCTGATTGCTCCTTGGCGGTTCTATCTGTATTAAGATATGCACGGGGACATCAATCGGTGAATGAGAAACTATCTCTTCTAATTGAATGTTATCTCATATTTTTCAATATTAACGGTTGCCGCTTCATCACTAGTAAATATAATTTCATTTGCTTCCAATGGCGTAGGAATGACCACACTTGCCGTCTGTTCTCCATCATTAATAAATAATTCTACAGAATATCTGTCCATGATAAAATGTAGTTTCGGCGCATGATGTTTTTCCACAATTTCTATCTTTCTCACACAGACAACATCTGCATTTACACCACTGTAGGTCCGGTCAATTTCAATCTGTTGTTTTTCCGGATAATATGTAAATGTTGTTGTATATTCTTCATTATGTGCCACATCTACCTTGAACTCCCGGCCTTCTACATTCGTAAGTTCTACCGTCATGTCAATCACCCGGCCATTGATACCATCCAAAGACATCTGTCCGCTAATTTTCTGTTCTGTATAGATGATTGGATTTTTCTTATACTTTTCCAGTTCTCTCACCGGACTTTGCCAGATTTTCCCATCTTTGATTTTTAATTCTCTTGGGAGTGTCATCATTCCCTGCCATTTCTGTCCTTTTGTCATGACACGTGCATCCCACGACTTCATCCATGCGACCATGATCCGCCTGCCATCCGGAAGCTCTGTTGTCTGTGGTGCATAAAAGTCCAGTCCATAATCTAGGCTTCTCTTTTTCTCCCATGCAAAATCCGATATTTCTTTTTCTGCATCTCCAATAATATAAATGGAATTATGACCGTTATGAAATTCGTACTTTTGAGCATGCATATTCTGCGGAGAACAAATGATTACAGGATACCCGTCTACTTCCAAATAATCCGGACACTCTAACATATCTCCATTCTTTCCGTCATTTCTCAAAAGAACTTTTTCATACCGCCAGTTTTTATAGTCCGCACTGCTAAATAAGACTATTTGCCCACAATTTTCCTCATAGCGATTGCCTACAACGCAATAATATCTGCCATCCTTTTTCCATATCTTCGGATCACGGAAGTCTTTTCTGTCAAATTTCTCCGGCATGATATCTCCTTTTATAACTGGATTATCCTGCCATTTTTCATAAGTCTTCCCATCTCCAATGGCAATGCACTGATTCTGGATTTCTTTTCCGTCTTTCTGGCTTACTCCTGTATAAAGCAGCACATGCTTTCCATCAGCTTCTACTGCACTTCCCGAGAAACATCCAATGTGATCATAATCCTGATCAGGTGCCATAGCTACCGGATATGCTTCCCATTTTACCAGATCTTCGGTCACTTGATGCCCCCAGTGCATCGGTCCCCATTCTGTTTTATATGGATAGAACTGATAGAATAAATGTACTTTTCCCTGATATACAGAGAAACCATTCGGGTCATTCATCCATCCTGTTTCCGGTGTCACATGGAATAATGATTTTTCTTTTTCATCTATGTGATTCCGTCTGATATATTCATTGGCTTTTTCAAGCATACGTTCTTCCTCTTTTATTCTAAATTATTCTGCTCCGATCACCTGCTCTGTTTCCTTATCAAAGAAATGCATCTTATGTGGCATAAAGGTAAATTCCACCTCATCTCCCACCTGGCTTACTTCATATTTTGATACTCTTGCAATCGTTACGCTTCCTCCGAAGTCAAAATACAGATTATTCTCATTTCCCATAATCTCTGTATTGTCAATAACTGCTTTCTGATGACTTCCATAGACATCCAGATTAGTTGTATCGAACTTGATATCTTCTCCTCTGATTCCCATGATAACTTCTGAGTATCCCGCAATACGTTTTGCAATTGCTTCCGGAAGTTCCACTGTATTGCCATCTGCAAATATCAATTTCTTTCCGTCTACTTTCACATCATAAAAATTCATCTGCGGAGATCCTATAAATCCCGCAACAAATTTATTCACCGGATGTTCGTACAGATCCATCGGTTTTCCAACCTGCTGGATCACACCATCTTTCATGATTACAATGCGGTCTGCCATTGTCATGGCTTCTACCTGGTCATGTGTAACATAGATGGTTGTACTTCCAAGATTTCTATGTAACTTGCTGATCTCATTTCTCATGCTGACACGCAGTTTTGCATCCAGGTTAGAAAGTGGCTCATCCATCAGAAAGACTTTCTGGTCTTTTACAATCGCTCTTCCAAGTGCCACTCTCTGTCTTTGTCCACCTGATAAATTCTTAGGCTTACGGTAACGATATTCTTCGAGTCCCAGGATATCAATTGCCCAGTCTACTTTTTTCTTGATCTCATCTGCCGGAACCTTAATGTTCTTCAATCCATAAGAAATATTTTTTTCTACCGTCATATGTGGATACAGTGCATAGTTCTGGAACACCATAGAGATTCCTCGATCCGCCGGTGCAACCTCATTCACACGTTTTCCATCAATAAAAAGGTCTCCACTTGTAATCTCTTCAAATCCTGCGATCATTCGGAGTGTTGTGGATTTACCACATCCGGATGGTCCGACAAATGCGATAAATTCTTTTTCTTCTATATCTAAGTTAAAGTCTGTCACGGAATTCTTATCGTTTCCTGCATATTTTTTACATATATTTTTAAATTCGATAAAGCTCATCTTTTAGCCCTCCTTGGAACCTGTTGATATTACACCCTCTACGATCTGTTTTGAGAAGAGTGAATAGATAATAATGACCGGAATTGTTACCATTGTGATAACTGCAAGGGTCTGTCCTGTTGTTGTGTTATCATTTGATGTAATCGCATTCAGACCAATCTGTGCAGTCAGAAGATCACTGGATGTAAATACAAGTGACGGCCACAGATAATCATTCCATACATTCAGGAATGTAAATACACTAACCGTTGCCACTACACTCTTTGACATTGGAAGAACCATAGTAAAAAAGTATTTTACCGGTCCACAGTGATCTAACTGTGCCGCCTCATATACATCATCCGGAAGTCCCAGGAATACCTGACGGAACAGGAAAATGTTAAACGGATTCACGATCATTGGAAGTACATATCCAAGCACCGTATTCAGAAGTCCAAGTTTTGCAATGATCAGGAAATGTATCGTAATGATCGTCTCCATCGGTACGATCATCAGAAGCATAATGATCAGAAGCCAGCGTTCTCTGAATGGAAAATTAATCTTAGCCAATGCATATCCTGCCAGTCCATTTACAATTACACCAAGTACGATCAATATTGCTGCATAGAACAAGGTATTACACATATATCGTACAAATCCTGTATTTGTTAATACAGATACATAATTTTCAAAGAAATTGCCGTTCAATGCCGGTGGAATGAATGCCGCCATACTGTTCATATCAGCAGTGATTACCGCGTCTGGTTTGAATGAGTTTGCCAGCATCCAGATAACCGGGAACAGGAACAACAATGATACGATCAGAAGTACGACCGTCAGTATCCAATTATTTCTTTTTTGCTTTTTTGTTAACATTCTGATCCTCCGTATCTCTTGTTGCGTTTGTCTGGATCACGGTCAGTATCATTACAAAGAATGCGAATACAATAGCCATTGTAGATGCCAGTCCAATTTCCCAGTTAACAGTACCTGTTTCATATATATCATACACAACCGTATACGTTGAATTCGATGGTCCTCCTCCGGTCATAACCATTGGCTGTACCAACATACGGAATGCTCCGATCGTAATCGTAATTAAAACGAACACACACAATGGTTTCAATTCCGGCAGGGTAATGTCCTTGAATTTCTGCCACGGTGTTGCATGGTCCATCTCGGCCGCTTCATAAAGTGCCGGATTGATTGCCTGGATTCCTCCCAGGAAGATAATCATCTGATATCCCATTCCCTGCCATGCACTCATGATCGCGATGGATGGAAGTGCCTGACTGGCACTGTTGATGAATGGCTGTGCATCAATTCCAAAGAAAGAAAGGATTGCATTCATAATTCCTTCCGGGCTGTAGATCTGGATCCACAGTGTTGACACAACAGCAAGTGACATGACCACCGGAACAAAGAATGCTACTTTGAAATACTTCTTACAATGCGTCACTTTATTAATCAGAAGTGCCAGCACAAGCGCTCCAATTCCCTGCAGCGGAACAATAATGATCACAAACTTTACGGTATTAAAAAATGCCTGTGAAAACACATCATCTTTAAAAATCTGAATATAGTTGTCCAGTCCGACAAAATGCGTCAGTCCCGGATTTAAAGCAAAGAAATCAGTAAAACTGAAAATCAATGTCAGGATCATTGGCAGGAATAAAAATATCGTAAGTAACACAAGTGCCGGTCCAAAAAACGCCATTCCCATAATGGATTCTGTTCTTTTCTTCATTATTTCATCACATAACGCTTTAATTTTGCGTTAATCCTTTCTACAGATTTATCCAGTTCTGTCTTCGCATCTTTATCGGTAAGCACCGAATTTTCCAGTACTTCCTGTACCGATGCACTAACCTGTGGATATACAGGTGTTTTTGATCTTGGATGTCCATATTTACTGAGCTGATGATATAAGGCTTTATAATTCTCATCTTCTTCAAAAATCGGACTGCTCTCAAACGCTTCATATGTAGATGGGAAACTCTTACTTTCATCCCACAGGCGCTTTCCACTTTCTACACCACTCATCCACTGTACCAGCTTTGTCGCACCTTTTAGTTTCTTCGTCTTTGATGATGCCGCAAATGCCCAGGAACCGGTTGGTGTATATCTTCCGCCATCCCAGTTATCGGATACTACATATGGTGCAACTCCAAGGTTTACATCCGGATAGTTATTATAGATTGTATTTACTTCCCATGCCCCGTCGAACTTAAATGCTGCTCTTCCGCTTTCGAACAGGTCTGTGATCTGTACTTTAGACATATATCCATTATCCAAAAACGATTTAAAATAATTCACTGTTTCCAGATTCTCTTTTGAATTGAATACACCGTTCACCTTCAGTCCATCTTTACTTACAAAGTCACCGCCATTTGACCAGAAAAACGGTGCATAATAATAAATCGTAGCTTCTCCTGTCGGGAAAGTCATATCCAGCGCATAACCTTTTTTCTTCTCTACTACCGGCTGTACTTTCTTTAACACCTTTGTGAATTCACTCCATGTCCATGGGTGATCTGCATCTGGAACTTCTACACCCGCTTCTGCGAGAATATCTTTGTTATAATAAAGTCCCACGCTGGATTCCATTGCTCCAAGCGCATAGAGCTTGTTATTATACGTTCCCTGCTGAATAATGGAATCCAGATACACGCTCTTTTCTTCGTCTGTTAATTTTGCAAGCGGCTGGATAATTCCGTTCTCTGCATATGCCGCTATATTAGGGCCATCAACAGTAAGCACATCCGGCAGATCTCCTGACATCACGGATGCATTGATCTTATCCGAATAGCCTCCACCACTGTCATTTCGTGGAATAAATTCAATATCTGCAAAATATTTCCCATCATATTTCTTATTAAATGCATCTACAGATTTCCTGTAGCACTGTCCTTCTTCTGTGTCTTCGATTGAATGTACCCAGATAGAAAGATATTCTTCGCCTTTGTCATATCCCTTTACTTCTCCTGGTTGCGGCTGTTTATCTCCACACCCCGTCAATGCCATTGCAAAGAATGCTGCCAGCAGTACCCCTACTGTTCGTTTCTTCATAGCTTTCTCCTTTCAGATTCACGATTGCGTAACCAGTTAAGTAACCGGTTACTTTATATGTTCATAATACTATCCAGAGTCTTACTTGTCAATAGATTTCAAAGAAAAAAGTTACCGGTTACTTAACCAGTTATTTTTCATTTGATTTTTTTCAATGCACTTGCTATACTGATAATATACATTATAAGGAAGAGGATTTACATGAAACAGAAAAAAGTAACTTTTGCAGATATAGCCGCTTATACAGGCTTTTCAAAAACTACCATTTCCAGATATTTTAATAATCCGGATTCTCTGACTCTTGAAAATCAGGAAAAAATCACTCATGCACTGGATGTCCTTGGATACCAGGAAAATAAGCTCGCCAAAGTACTGGCTAATGGAAAAAGTGAATTTGTTGGAATTATCATCCCCAACCTGTATCTTCACTATTACTCTGAGATGTTAAACCAGTTACTTTCTACTTACGAAAAGTATAATTATAAATTTCTTGTATTCATTGGAAATAATAAAAAAGAGATTGAAGAAAAATATATTCATGAACTGATGGCTTATAAGATTGAGGGACTTATTGTCTTAAGCAATACCATTTCGTCTGAAGAACTTGCTTCTTATAAACTCCCGGTTGTCACGATTGAGCGGGAATGTGACCATGTCTGCAGCGTGTCTACAGACAACTATCTGGGTGGTGTTCAGGCAACCAGTTTGTTGATACGTAATAACTGTGATGTCATTTTACATATCAATTCCATATTTTCTGATACCCTCCCGACTTATGGGCGTATTCAGGGATTTGAAGATATCTGTAATGAGCATCATATTACTCACGAACTGATCCAAAGAAATATGGGAAACACTTATCAGCAAACTTTAGCTCAGCTAAAGAATATATTTAATGAAATTGAAGAGAAATATCCGGCACAAAAAAAGGGAGTCTTTCTTGCGAATGACACTTATGCCAGTATGTTCCTGAACCTGATATTCCAGAAATACGGAAAACTTCCGAAGGATTATCAGATTGTCGGATTCGATGATTCTCCTATTGCAAGCGAAGCTATCCTTCCAATCACAACCGTTGGACAGCAGATTGAGAAAATTGCACAGACTGCCATGGAGCTTCTGGTGCAGCAGATGGAAGAGCAAAAAAAGCGAGCGCCTAAGCCACTGGAAAAGCCAATTCACAAACAGATCACTCCGGTGCTGATTCGCCGGAATACTACCAGTTAACTTATTGCTGTCGTATATTAGTAAAGCGGACATTCCAGGTCCGCTTCGCTACTTGCTCATGAACGCAGTCGCTTCGTGATCTGTCAGTAGGAGCTGAAGGCTCCCACTGACAGAAGCATCCCCCCTCACCCGCCGCTTAGTGCTCCGCGCACTTGAAGCGGGAGAATACTTATCTGCGTTCAAAAAAAGGCACCTCCCCAGTTTGAAAAAGGCTCTAATCTAGAACTGGAAAAATAATATCTACACTAAAAATCTTTTCTTCCAAATTCGCCACAAGATTTCCGCCATATTTTTCCACCACATATTGAATACTTTTCATGCCAAAGCCATGATAATTATCATCTCCTTTGGTACTCACCGGAAGCCCATTACGAAATTCCAGTTCATCCTCGCAATAATTCTCAATATGAATCCCCATCACATCCTGTCTCGCATATCCGATGAGGCTGATAATTCTCTTTTCAACTGGCAGCTCCGCTGCACATTCAATAGCGTTATCTAAAGCATTTCCAAATATGGCAGCGATATCTCCCGATTTAATACCAGTAAGCTTCTCTCCATCAATCATATATGAAAACTTAATTTGATATTTTTCACAAAGAAGATTCTTTTCTGAAAGAATAATATCCAATGGCTGGCAGCCTGTTTTCGCAAGCCCGTCATAAATATCTACTGCTTTACGTATTTCTTCCAGCTAGCCATGATCTGCATTTCCGGCTTGTTCCAATTCCAGAATCCGGTGCTTAAGATCATGACATTTCATGTTAATGATTTCAACTGTTTTCTTTGACAACTCATACTGTTTTGCATTTTCCTTTATTAACTGCTCAAGAGCCAGATTTTCTTCATTGAGCCGGGACTGCTCCAGAAGCCCAAACTGCATAAAAAGAGATAAAATACAGCAGAATACAAATGGAACACGGCACGCCATAACCATATCCAACTTTTCACTGATCAGCCAGCTTTGAAGGAGCCAGCAGACACATAAGGAAATAATGGCTACCCAAAGTACACGGACTCTGTTCTGGCTGATATTCGGAAAATTTTTTATTTTTGCTGCACAAGTGAGATAGCAAATAATATATACAATGGTAAATCGTGGAAAGCATCTTGAAAGAAGTTTTGGTCACGATACAAAGCAGCACCTGAATATTGCTTCCAAGATTCTGTACAGTAAAAGCTCCAATTGTACAAAATAAAATATCCAAAAAAGAACGCCTGAAGCAAAACCACATGTAAAGCTGCATAAAAACAAGCACAATAAAGGTTCGAATTCCGCTTATATATTGACCAATTATAATTGGAAGGGTAACTCCCAAAAGCAGACAGGCAGTTCCCCCTACAAGCAGGCGTAACCAGAAGCGTTTCCTTTTTTTTAGATGGAAAAAGAACATAGCTTCCGCTATAAAAAGTTGGATGATAAAACAGGTAATTCCCTGTATTTCACTTGTAGATGAAGCTAATATTTCATAAATTGCCACGTCAGTTTCCTCCCCGGTTAATGTACATTGTCATTTGATCTATAAAAGTTTTTTTATAAGAACGGGAAATCGATAATTCCTTTCCATTTACAAACACGCTGTTTCCCTGATAGCGGGAAATCCATTCCAGATTTACACAAAAGGATTTGCTGCAACAGGAGAAGCGACCTGTCGGAAGCTGTGCTATAAAATCTCCCATTGTGCTTCGCAGGCGAAAGGTCTCTTTCGAAGTATGAAGATAAAGATAATGCTTTGCACTTTCAATATAAATCAGATCTGCAATATCAATTTTAACAGTTCCCTGTTCAGAAGGAACATATATCTGATAACCATGAAGCTTTTTACAGATTCGGATCGCTTTGTCCAGTTTCAGCGAAAAGTTGAAATATTCAATAGGCTTTACCATAAAATCAAGAGCCTGCACTTCATATCCGTTAATGGCATATTGCGCCATATTGGTAATAAAAATAAGAGGAATCTGGCTATCAAATTCCCGCAGTTTTCTGGCGGTGTCAAGACCATTCATATGAGGCATTTCAATATCCATAAGAGCAATGTCGCAGCTGGCTTTATAATCGCTGATAAAATTTAATCCGTTTTCAAAGCATTCTACAGCTAACGGTTCCTGTTTTTCTTCTGAATAGCGTAATATATAGTCTTGAAGAATTTTTGCACTTTTCTTATCATCTTCCACAATAGCAATGGTAATCATAGTTATCCTCCATGGTATACGGCAAAAGCCGGAGTCCTTTTGGGCATTCCGGCTTTTTCATTATACCATGTAAATATTAATTTGTGCCATATTTTACAGCAGATAAATCAAGCTTTTGTCTCATCCTTACAAGTACATTTCTGAAATCCAGAATAAGAGGAAACAATATATGCAATCATGGAAAGTGCCATAAGTACGGCTGAAATTATGAATTTTTTTATGGTTGCAAACTCATAAAGTCCTGATACCACATATCCAATAAAATCAACTTGTGTATAAAAACTGTTAACAAGTGCTGCTGCAGTCAGAATTGCATTTGCAGTAAGCAGAAGGCTTGTCCACTTAAAATCAGGTGCCACCTTCAAAACGATCATCGCAAGAATCTGCAGAACCACTGTTACAAGCAGCAGAACCTCAATATAAGCTTCTGTATGTCCTGCCTGGCGGTACATTACAAAGCCGATCAGCGCAAGGATTGCAGCCACAAAACTTAAGTAAAAACCAAATGTTTTATTTTTCAGATATCCCATATTACTTGTCCTCCTTCACGTAAACTGTCTTTTTGCGAAGTGAATTTCGAAGGTACATAACTGCAAACAAAAGTGTCAGAAGTCCAAATACCACCTCTGCTGCCATAAAGGCAATCTGCCACCATGTAAGAACGTGAATATATTTAGTGGAGGTTGTAATTGTATTCATATCATTACTTGCAACTGTATTATATACGAAATATTTAATTGTTTCTTTCATCTTTTTCTGGAAAGCAGAGTCCTTTGCAATCAGCTTTAGGTTCTCGGTTGAAGTCATGGAACCAATATTAGCGCTTTCATATGCGGAAGTTGTAAGACATCCGCCACCGCCGCCAAATACAATATCTCTCCAGTTCATGTAATCAGCACCGTTGATCATATCTGTTACGATCCAGCCTTCAAATCCCCACTCGTTACGTGCAACCTGCACCTGTGAAGCTTCGGAAGCTCCTGAATATACAGTTCCAAGACGGTTGAAGCCTGTCATGATTCCCTGCGCATAGTTATTTTCCATAGCTCCCTGGAATGCACGGAGTTCATTTTCCCTTGCAGCCTGCTCTGTGAAAAATTTGGAAACACCGGAACGGTTTAACTCCTGATGATTCATGATATAGTGTTTCGGCATCATCATAAGACCTTTGGATTTTCCGCCTTTGCAGACAGCCTGTCCCAACAGGTTGGTAAGCATGGCATCTTCTGAATAATATTCATGATTTCTGGAGCAGTAAGGTGCACGGTGAATGTTAAGACCAGGTGCTGCAATGGAGTTGGCATTGGACCACAATCCGTCTTCACCAAAGAGCTCGCCTTCTCTCTCTACAAGTTCTTTATTGAATGTTGCTGCAACTACAGGTTCTGTAGGCATGGAGCTCATAGAGTAGGAAGCATATTCGTTGTCTGAAGAAACATAAGTCGGCTCGGAAGAGTTGGATTCATTCCAGCGGGTTGCATATCCTGCAATCTGGTCGTAGCTGTAACCGATCGGTCCGTCATACCAGATTGCTTCTGGCAGGAAAATAGAATCCAGCTTCTCAAAGTTTTTATCTCCTGCTTTTTCAATAAAGTTGGCAGCCTCTTCCAAAGTCAGCTGATCCATAAGCTGATCCCATTTTTCATCAGACAGAGGAAGTGCACCTGCGAAAGTTCCATCCTCATTAAACTGGAGGAAATCAACGGTGCTTAATCCGTTGTCAGCTCCCCAGACAACTTCTTCGTCATTGTTCTCAGTAAGCTCATAAGCGGAGTTTGTAAGACCTTTCATCATTTCCTCTATTGGAGTAATGCTTTCCACTTCTTTCCAGCCCTTGCTCCAGTCAGAACGTGTAGTGTATTCAGCAGTATCCGGGATCAGATTGTTAATATCGCAATCCTGGAATGCATTCTCTACGTTTTCAGAATAAGTCTCTTTATCTTCACCAAGAGAAACTGTCACTACATTTTCCGGCTCAATTGTTTCATCGTCTGTAATTGTGATCAGATCGTCTGTGGAATCTGTTTTTACCGCCAAGACATTGTTTAATGCTTCATGCGCACCGTTTCCGATTGTGAAATAATAATCACCGGAATCCAGCACCCATGCGCCCTCTGTTCCATCTTCTTTTACAGCTTTTTCATCATAGCTTGCCATATATTCCGGAGCGAACTCAATTTCCAGAGTCTGTGATTCGCCAGGCTCAAGAACCTCTGTTTTTCCAAAATCAAGAAGCTGAATAGAAGCTTTCTCCAGTCCGCCCTCTA
>OHNF01001359.1_pt1 | contig 12168 bp, 8 predicted proteins | sample 1569491 | NCBI WGS metagenome assembly OHNF01 (sample SAMEA3879557, study PRJEB24766) | human gut metagenome | biome: human-associated habitat; feature: feces | place: USA | collected 1985/1987 | reverse complement strand
ATATTTTTTATAAAGATAATTACTGTCAGACAGGGAAGAATGTGTTAATATAATAATATGAGTAATTATAAATCTTAACAAGAAAATTCAGAAAAAGGAGAGGTTTCTTATGCCAACAACATACGCACATTATAAATTCGGAAAAGAGGTGCTCAGCGCACTTCCAAGACCCCTTCAGAATTCTATAGAAGCGCATAGAAAGTTGTTTGATATTGGGTTACATGGACCGGATATCTTATTTTATTATAATGCATTAAAGAAAGATCCGGTGAATGAACAGGGGCATACACTTCATGAACAATTTGCCGATGAGTTTTTCCATCATGCTGTTGAAGTGATTGAGAAAGCAAAAGATCCGGCAGCGGCTCGTGCATATATTTATGGATTTATCTGTCATTTTGCTTTAGACAGTGAATGTCATCCTTATGTTGAAAAAATTATGCAGGTAGGAAGAGTTTCACACAATGAGATTGAGATGGAACTGGATCGAATGATGCTGACGGAAGATTATCATGATCCTTTGCGCTATCTGACAGCAAAGCACATTCAGCCGAAGATGGAGTATGCGGAAGTGATCGCACCATTTTTCAAAGATGTAACAGCCGAGCAGATCTATAAGGCATTAAAAGGGATGGTTTTTTATCATAAGCTGTTTCTGGCACCGACATCTGGAAAGCGAAAAGCGTTGTTTCTTGGGATGAAGGCAGTGGGGAAATACGATTCATTGCATGACATAGTGATGAGTGTAAAGCCAGATCCGTTATGTCAGAAATATTGTAAGGTTTTAAAACGGCAATATTCAGGTGCAGTGCCGTTAGCTGCGAGTCTGATCGTACAGTATCAGAAGAAATTATTCCAGGATACACCGCTTCCGGAACGTTTTCATGAGACATTCGGTGCAGGAGAAGAGTGGGAGAAACTGCGCCTGTAGAGAATCGAAGAAAAGAGTAACAGACTGCTTGCCAGGAGAGATGCAGAAGAAGAGAAAAAGAGTCAGGAGAATGTAGATGAAGGAATTCGTTAAAGTGCAGGATATCACGAAAACTTATAAAATGGGTGAAGTTGAGATTCATGCAGTGGATCACATCAGCTTTTCGATTGAGCAGGGAGAACTTGTTGTAATCGTTGGACCAAGTGGTGCAGGTAAGACAACTGTGCTTAATATTCTCGGCGGAATGGATACGGCAACAAGCGGGAAGCTGTATGTAGATGGAAAAGATATTACAGCTTATAATTCCAAACAGCTGACAGGATACCGCAGAGATGACATCGGATTTGTTTTTCAGTTTTATAATCTTGTGCCGAATCTGACCGCATTGGAAAATGTTGAGCTTGCGTTGCAGATCAGTAAGGATCCGTTGGATGCACAGGCAGTTTTGGAGGAAGTTGGTCTGGGGGGACGGAAGAATAATTTTCCGGCACAGCTTTCCGGCGGTGAGCAGCAGCGAGTTTCAATCGCGAGAGCATTAGCGAAGAACCCAAAGCTTTTGCTTTGTGATGAGCCAACAGGTGCATTGGATTACAATACAGGAAAATCAATTTTGAAATTACTTCAGAATATGTGTAGAGAAAAGGGAATGACAGTTATTATCATTACACATAATCAGGCACTTGCGCCGATGGCAGATCGATTGATTCATATAAAAAATGGACAGGTAGCAAGAATGGAATCTAATGAGAATCCGACTTCGATTGATGAAATTGAATGGTAGGGGATGTGGATGAAGAAAGCATTACGAAAAAACTTTTATATGGAGATCCGTCATAGCCTTGGACGTTTTTTATCCATTTTCTTTATTGTTGCGATAGGATGTGCATTCTTTTCCGGAATTCGTGCATCAGAGCCGGATATGAGATATTCAGGAGATGCATATTTCGATGAGAAGAACCTGATGGATATTCAGGTAATGAGTACAATGGGACTGACAGAAGATGATTTGGATGCAATTCGTGCTGTGGATGGTGTATTGGATGCAGAAGGAAGCTATGCAACAGATGTACTTTGTACGATTCGGGGAAACCAGGTAGCGGTTCATGTTATGGCGCTCCAGGATAAGATGAATCAAGTTCAGTTAGAAGATGGCAGGCTTCCAGAAAAGGAAAATGAATGTGTAATAGATGCAGATTATCTGGATGGAAAGAATCTGAAGATTGGGGATAAGATCACATTATCGAGTGGGACTTCGGATTCTTTGGAAGATACACTCAAGACAGATACATTTACCATTGTTGGTACGGTCAGCAGTCCGGAGTATATTGCATTTCACAGAGGCAGTACAACAATCGGAAATGGAAGTGTCAGTGCCTTTCTTTGCGTTCCGGAGAAAGCATTTTCATTAGATGTGTATACAGAGATTACAGTGCAGGTTGAAGGTGCAAAGGAAGCAACTGCATTTACGAAAGAATATGAAGAACATGTGGATTCTGTGCTGAAAAAGGTTCAGGCAATTAAAGCGGAAAGAGAACAGGCCAGATATGATGAGATTACTTCGACAGCGCAGGAAAAAGTGGATGGAGCACAAGAAGAGTTAGCTCAGGCAGAGCAGGATTTGGCGGATGGAAAAGAAGAGGCAGAAGAAGAACTTGCAAGTGCAAGAGAGAAACTTGATGCAGCGCAGAAAGAGCTTGAACGAGGAAGAAATCAGCTGGCAGCTTCGAAGCTTGAACTGGAGCAGTCGAGAAATCTTCTGATATCAAAGCAAAAGGAGCTGGATCAGTCCAAAGCACAAGTTGAGCAGGGAGCACAGGAACTTAGTGAAAAACAGATTACACTTACAACATTAAGAAATCAGCTGGCACAACTGAAAGAGCAGGAAGAAAGTCTGGAAGATCAGAGACAAGAACTTTTAGCGCAACAGACACAGATGCAGCAAAAGAAAGACGAGCTTCTGAAAGCAAAGGAGGAATTGCAGCAACAGGCAGAAGATTATCAGTCCGCGTATCAGCAAATTTATCAGCCGCTGAAACAGTCTTATGAAGAATTAAATACACAGTATGAACTTCTTTTACAGAACTATGAGGCACTGAAAGAAGAATATGACCGGAAACAGGAAGCAGGAGAAGAAGATCCGGAATTAAAAGCTCAGTTAGAACAGTTGGAAGCTGAAAAAACAGCAATGGAAGAGAAGTTGACTGAATTGAAAGCAAATCTGGATAAAATGGAACTGGAGGCGAAGGCTGCCGAAGCAGAGATTCAGAAAAACCAGACAAAGATTGAAGCCGGATTAACGCAGATCAACGAAGGGCTTCCAGTAGTTGAAGCCGGGATAGCTCAGATTGAAGCGGGTATTCCGGTATTACAGGATAATATACAGAAACTGACGGATGTGCTGACACAGGGGGATGCTGCAATCCTTACCGCAAGTCGGCAGATAGATCAGGCGAAGGCGCAGATTACATCCGGTCAGCAGCAGATTGACAGCGGATGGCAGCAGATCAGTGAGGGACAGAAGAAGATTGAGGAGGCACAGCAGCAATTAAGCAGCGGAACAAAGGAGCTGGAAGACGGTTGGGCAGAGTATGAGGAAGGTCGTATAGAAGTTCAGAAGAAGATTGAAGATGGAGAACGGCAGATTACAGAAGCAAGAGAAGAGCTTGCGAAAGCACAGCAGAAGATTGATGATCTTGAAAAGCCAAAGTGGTATGTCTATGATAGGAACAATCTGACAGAATACAGTGGATATGGAGATAATGCAGATCGTATGCGGGCAATCGGTAAAGTGTTCCCACTCATTTTCTTCCTTGTTGCAGCATTGATCAGTCTGACAACAATGACACGAATGGTAGAGGAGGAGAGAACGCAGATCGGTATTTTGAAGGCTCTCGGATATGGAAATGCTTCAATTGTTGGAAAATATCTCTGGTATGCGATCCTTGCGACATTAACCGGTAGTGTTTTCGGAATTCTGATTGGAGAAAAGATAATTCCATATATCATTATCACTGCATATAAGATCCTGTATCGTCATATGCAAGATATTGTGATCCCGTATAATTTGTATTATGCTGTAACAGCATGTGCAGCGGCACTTGCATGTACAGTAATCGCAACACTGTTCTCATGTATGAAAGAATTACGAGAGCAGGCAGCAGAATTGATGCGTCCGCCGACACCAAAACAGGGAAAACGGGTATTTCTGGAACGAGTTCCGTTTATCTGGAAAAATCTGAATTTCACGTGGAAATCAACCGTGCGCAATCTGGTGCGATATAAAAAACGCTTCTTCATGACAGTATTTGGAATTGGCGGTTGTATGGGCATGATGTTGTTTGGTTTTGGATTAAAAGATTCTATTTCAGCAATCGTTCCGCTTCAATACGAACAGATTCAGCTTTATGATGGAGACGTTATTTTAAAGGAAGATGTGACAGAAGAAGAGAGAAATGATGTCCAGAAAGAACTGGATGCGGATAAGAAGGTATCAGTGACTGCAGAAAATCTTTTGAAAAATATTGAGGTCAGTTCAGGAGAGTCTTCTCAGGAAGTTTATTTAGATGTACCAAAAGATGTGGAAGCATTCAAAAAGTTTGTCGTGATCCGGGATCGGAAGACAAAGGAAATTTATTCCTTGGAGGATAAAGGAGCAATCCTGACTGAAAAAGCAGCGAAACTGCTGGAAGTCAATGTCGGTGATAAATTAACGATTGATACAGATGATGGAGAGAAAACAGTCTTGATCAGTGCAATCTGTGAGAACTATATGGGACATTATCTCTATATGACATCTGAAGTCTATGAAAAGACATTCGGTGAGGCTCCGGACTATAATTCGATTTATTATAGAACTCAGGACCGTACAACAGAAGAGGCAAAGGATGTCGGCGAAAATGTAATGAAGTGTGATGGAACACTTAGCATCAGCTATACGACAAGCCTGAAAAAGCAGGTGGATCATATGCTGGAGAGTCTGGATATCGTGATTATTGTATTGATTATTTCAGCAGGAATGCTGGCATTTGTAGTGCTGTATAATCTGAATAATATTAACATTACAGAGCGAAAGAGAGAACTGGCAACATTAAAGGTACTTGGATTTTATGACAAGGAAGTTTCTTCTTATGTTTACAGAGAGAATATCCTGCTGACCTTGATTGGGGCACTGGCAGGATTGTTGATCGGAAAAATTCTGCACCGCTTTATTGTTGAGACAGTGGAGATTGATTCGGTTATGTTTGGACGAAATATCGATCCACCAAGTTTCTTGTATGCCTTTCTTCTGACAGTGGCCTTTTCTTTGTTTGTCAATGGAGTGATGTATTTTAAGTTAAAGAAGATTAACATGGTTGAATCACTCAAGAGTGTAGAATAAGACAGATTTGTCAGGAAATATAATAACGAACATAATAATGGATTGCAGAGAAGCTGCATGGAACATAGATACAATTGTGAAATGTTCCATGACAGCTTCTTTGTTGTTGCCGGCCGCATATAGCGTAAGCAGCAACCGCACGTAGCATGAACAATAACTTTTTGTTAAAAAGTACTTGAAATATACCTGTAGGGGGTATATATTAATAATTAGAAAATATACCCCCTGGGGGTTATACAACAGGAGAAATACAATGGAAGAAAAGAAAGTCTGTCCGGGATGTTGTCACAAGACAAAGGACCGCCCGGAAAAAGAATATAAAGATCTGATGAATCGTCTGAGTAGAATTGAAGGACAAGTCAGGGGAGTTCGAAGGATGGTTGAAGAAGGCGCGTATTGTCCGGATATTCTGATTCAGGTATCTGCGGTGAATGCGGCTCTGAATAGTTTCAATAAAGTGCTTTTGGCAAACCATATCCGGACATGTGTGGCAGATGATATCCGGGATGGAAAAGATGAAACGATTGACGAGCTCGTGACGACACTTCAGAAATTGATGCGATAAAAGATCTGAAGAGAGATCTGGTACAAAAAGTCCGGATCACAACTTGAAGGAGGAGTAAGATGGAACAATATAATGTGACGGGAATGAGTTGTGCAGCCTGCAGTGCCCGTGTTGAGAAAGCGGTTGGAAAAGTCCCCGGAGTTGAGAGCTGTTCAGTCAGTCTTCTGACGAATTCCATGGGAGTGGAAGGTACAGCAACAGCAGATGCGGTCATTGAGGCTGTTGAGGAAGCCGGATATGGGGCAACGTTGAAATCTGCAAAGAATGAAGGGCATGGGATGAATCAAAGTGAGCAGAACTGTGCGGAAGATGCGTTGAAAGACAGGGAGACACCGAAGATGAAAAGGCGTCTGATTGCTTCTTTGTGTTTTTTGATTCCGCTCATGTATCTGTCAATGGGGCATATGATGTGGGGCTGGCCACTTCCGGTATTTCTGGAAGGGAATCATGTGGCGATGGGGCTGGCGCAGCTCCTGTTAACGACAATCGTTATGGTGATCAATCAGAAGTTTTTTATCAGTGGATGGAAAGGCATGATCCATAGAGCACCAAATATGGATACGCTGGTTGCACTTGGTGCAGGTGCATCTTATGGATATAGCGTGTATGCATTATTCGCTATGACAGCAGCGCAGACGGCAGGCGATATGGATCATGTGATGGAGCTGATGCATGAATTTTATTTTGAATCAGCAGCAATGATTTTAACGTTGATCACAGTCGGAAAGATGCTTGAAGCGCATTCAAAGGGAAAGACAACAGATGCATTAAAAAGCCTTATGAAGCTGGCACCAAAGACAGCAACGCTCCTGCGTGATGGAAAAGAACAGGAAGTTTCGATTGACCAGGTGAGAAGAGGAGATCAGTTTGTTGTAAGACCTGGGGAGAATATTCCGGTGGATGGAATTGTTCTGGAAGGAAACAGTGCAGTAGATGAAGCTGCCCTGACCGGAGAGAGTATACCGGTAGATAAAGCAGAAGGGGATAAAGTGTCTGCGGCTACAATGAATCAGTCAGGTTTTCTGCGTTGCGAGGCGACGAGAGTTGGCGAGGATACGACATTATCACAGATCATTCAGATGGTAAGTGATGCGGCAGCAACAAAAGCGCCAATTGCCAAAGTGGCAGATAAAGTTTCAGGAGTATTTGTTCCGGCAGTTATTTCCATTGCAGTCGTCACAATGATCGTATGGCTGCTTGTCGGAGAGCCTGTTGGATTTGCACTTGCAAGGGGAATTTCTGTTCTGGTGATCAGCTGTCCGTGTGCATTAGGTCTGGCCACTCCGGTTGCAATTATGGTTGGAAATGGAATGGGTGCGAAGAATGGAATCATGTTTAAGACAGCTGTTTCGCTGGAAGAGACAGGAAAGACGGAGATTGTTGCACTGGATAAGACGGGAACGATCACAAGTGGAGAACCGAAGGTGACGGATCTGCTCCCTGCGGACGGAATGACAGAACATGAATTATTATTTTTTGCAAATGCATTGGAGAAGAAAAGTGAGCATCCGCTTGCCCGGGCAATTCTTGCAAAGGCAGAAGAAAATGGGGAAGCAGAGCAGAAAAGTGAAATCACACAGTTTCAGGCAGTTCCGGGAAATGGGCTGTCAGGAAAACTTGGAGAGGACTGGCTGTACGGAGGCAATTTTAAATTCATTTCTGACAAAATGAAGATTTCTGCCAGCATAAAAGAACAGGCGGAACGGTTGGCACAGCAGGGAAAGACACCACTGTTCTTTGGAAGGAATGAGCAGTTCCTTGGCATGATTGCAGTTGCGGATGTGATCAAGGAAGATAGTCCACAGGCAGTGAAAGAACTTCAGAATATGGGAATCCATGTTGTTATGCTGACCGGAGATAATGAGCGCACAGCGAAGGCAATTGGTGAGCAGGCAGGTGTGGATGAAGTGATCGCAGGTGTTCTTCCGGAAGGAAAAGAACAGGTGATCCGCAAGCTGAAAGAAAAAGGAAAGGTTGCGATGGTAGGTGACGGTATCAATGACGCACCGGCACTGACCAGGGCAGATATGGGAATTGCCATTGGAGCGGGGACAGATATTGCAATCGATGCAGCGGATGTTGTGCTGATGAAGAGCCGGTTAAGTGACGTGCCGGCGGCAATCCGTATGAGCCGTGCAACATTGCGCAACATTCATGAGAATCTGTTCTGGGCATTTTTCTATAATGCGATAGGAATTCCACTGGCAGCAGGAATCTGGATCCCAGTCTTTGGTTGGAAATTAAATCCGATGTTCGGAGCGGCGGCAATGAGCCTGTCCAGTTTCTGTGTAGTAACAAATGCATTGAGACTGAATCTGTTTAAAATGTACGATGCCAGCAAAGACAGAAAAAGAAAGATGAAAAAGGTAGAAACAGCAGAAAATACTGTTTCAGATATTGTCTTAGCAGACAAAAATGAGTCAGAAAACAAGGAGGAGACAAAGATGACAAAGACAATGAAAATCGAAGGAATGATGTGTGGACACTGTGAGGCGGCTGTGAAGAAAGCTCTCGAGGCACTTGAGCAGGTTGATACAGCAGAAGTCAGCCATGAGGCCGGAACAGCGGTTGTGACACTGAATTCCGAAATCAGTAATGAAGTGCTGAAAAAGACAGTCGAAGACAAAGATTATACAGTAACAGCGATCGAGGATTAATGAGCAAAGAAGAGGTCCCCTGCGGAAATGAAAGATTCTGCAGGGGACCTTTTGGATTAATCCTTGTATACAATCTTTCCATCACAGATTGTATATTTTACTTTTCCATACAATTCCCATCCGGTAAATGGAGAATTAGAAGACTTAGAAGCATAAGTCTCAGGAGTCCATTTCTCATTCGGATCAAACAGTACAAGATCAGCTGATTTTCCTTCTGCGACAGAACCGCACGGAAGGTGATACAGGCTGGCAGGATTGATCGTCATCTTCTCAATCAGCTGGCTTAATGTCAGGTGTCCCGGACGTACAAGGGAAGTGATTCCGAGAGCAAGGGAAGTCTCAAGACCAATAATACCGCTTGGTGTTTGTGTGATAGGACGGGATTTCTCTTCCGTACTGTGTGGCGCGTGGTCTGTAGCAATCAGATCAATCGTACCGTCTTTGAGACCTTCGATGATAGCAAGGCGGTCATTTTCTGTACGAAGCGGTGGGTTCATCTTGGCAAGTGCGCCGTATTTTAATACAGCTTCATCTGTCAAAGTGAAATGATGCGGAGTTGCCTCTGCATGCAGATTTGCTCCCATAGCTTTAAAGGTACGTACCAGTTCAACGGACTGTCCGGAGCTGATATGCTGGATCACGACCTGTGCACCGGAACGAAGCGCCAGCAGACAATCTCTGGCAACAAGAGATTCTTCAGCAATCGAAGGAGATCCGTAGATGCCCAGCGCATCAGATACAGGTCCGTGGTTGATTCCGTTTGTTTCAATAAATGCAGGATCTTCTTCATGAAGACTGATCGGAAGGTCAAGTGCCTTCGCCTCTTCCATTGCCTTATAGAGAAAGGCAGCATTCTTAAGAGGAATTCCGTCATCTGTGAATCCACAGGCACCGGCAGCGGCAAGTTCCTTCATAGAAGTCATCTCTTCACCCTTGAGTCCGCAGGAGACAGCAGCAGCCTGGAAAATATGGATGTCTTCCAAAGCTTCCCGTTCCATCAGTTCTTTGAGAACTGGAACAGAATCGATGACTGGTGAAGTATTTGCCATACAGATCACGGAAGTAAATCCACCGGCAGCAGCTGCAAGAGATCCGGTATGGAGATCTTCTTTATAAGTAAATCCGGGATCACGGAAATGAATGTGTGTGTCAACAAGTCCTGGAGAAATCATAAGTCCTGCAGCATCAAGCTCATCCTCTCCATTTTCAGGTGTCAGAGTTCCGGCATCTGCGAGTTTCTGGATCAGACCGTCTGTGATGCGAAGGTCGACAAGACGTTCTGTATCAGATGCAGGATCAATTAGAAAACCATTTTTTATAAGCATAATTCATCCTCCTTTTGCTGTTAAGTATACCGTATTTTTGATAGAGATTCAAATTTATTAGAAAATGTGTTATCATAAACACACCGTAAGTTACTGCTCACACTATGTGCGACCAGTAACGCATCTCGCCATTTTAAATCGCCTTTGGCGATGGGGCGAGATGCATTCAAGCCAAAACATGCATCCTCCGTGTCAATCAGCGGAGTGATTGACACGGGAGTGAACAGTAACGTATATTTACACCCGACAATAAATCTCTTTTATTATAGCCTCTTTTACTCAGGGAAAAAAGTCCCTTTCATCAGAAAAACAGAAAAATACTGTGAGTATAACATCACAGTATCCCCATTGATCGTATATTTAATTGTTATGGTTTCCCCATCAACGCGTATATTATATCTGATTTATAGGGAAAAGTAAAGGGGGATTTTTGAGCAGTATTTACATAAAATGTAAATCAGGGATTGCCGTCTGACAATCCCTTTCACAAAATAAACACTTCATCTTCATTCAAATTCTGGGTTGATCGCATAGAAATTCTTACTGTCAAGATGTTCCTGTACAATTCTTAGACTTTCACCAAATCTCTGATAATGCACAATCTCTCTTTCTCTCAGAAAACGGATCGGATCACAGATTTCAGGATCTTTAATCAGCCGCAGGATATTATCATACGTAGTCCGTGCTTTTTGCTCTGCTGCAAGATCTTCATGAAGATCTGTAATCGGATCTCCCTTCGATTGGAAATACGTTGCAGTCCACGGAGCTCCGCTGGCTGCCTGTGGCCATAATGCCAGTGTATGATCAACATAATACGGTGCAAAACCGGAACGTTCAATTTCTTCCGGTGACAAATTCTTTGTCAGCTGATAGATAATCGCACAGATCATTTCCATATGGGCAAGTTCTTCTGTGCCAATATCAGTCAATATTCCTGTTACCTCTTTATATGGCATCGTATATCGCTGTGAAAGATAACGCATAGATGCAGCTAATTCGCCATCCGGCCCACCGAACTGACTTATAATGATCTTCGCCAGTTTCGGATTCGTCTGGGTTATCTTCACAGGATATTGAAGTCTTTTTTCATAATTCCACATAAATCAGCATCCCCCTTCCTGCCACGGCCATGGTTCATTGATCCAATTCCAGCAGTCACTGTTTTCGCTGACTGTATCTACAGTTAAAGGTCCATATACCTCTGCATATTCTTTGAGTGCTTCAATACGTTTCTCTTTATATTTTTGAAAATATTCAAGTGCTTTCTGATTTCCAGGATGTGTATCTAAAAATAATTTAACATCATCCACCGCGAAACTAATCTGATTTATATATTCAAAAAGTTCTCTTCGATTCATTTCATGACAATTGCAACTCATTTACAGCATCCTCCTTTTCCACGAAATGGTTTTTCAAGCTCTTGAAAAATAGTTCCACACTGAAATCCATAACCGAGATCGTGAAGTTTTCTCCACTGCTGCCATGGGACATAAGCCATCGCAACCGGAAACTCTTGCAAAACATCCGTTTTGCTGTAATCACCAACACACTCATCGCAACAGTAATTTTTCGACTTCTGCTCCGGAAGTGGAGGAACAGGAATATTGCAATGAAGCTGTCTTTCATTTTCTTGCCTTGTTTGTGGCCTGTAATTTCCATTCTGACAATAACAGTTCGTATTCCTATTAGAACAATATGGTGCCATAAAATAAATCCTTATATCTTTTTTGTTATTGTATGGAAGATAAGAAAAATTGTGAACAACAGCAAAAGGGATTGCCACGTGACAATCCCTAAACATAATACATTCACTTAAAAGTAGTTTTTATTTTGCACCTAAAGTAACTTCCACTGTCTTCTCTTCATATTCTCCATTACTCTGTGGAATCTGAATTGTCAGTGACACCTTATCTCCTTTGGCATAATATTGAAGCTGTTCCTGAAGATCATCCATGCTTGATACGGTTGTTCCGTCAATTGCTGTGATAACACTTCCTTTTGCCATTCCGGCCGCCTCTGCTCCACCGCCTTTTGTAATTTCTGATGCATAAACGCCTTCCGGCATATTCAACTGTTTGGAATATTCAGTCGGCACGCTCATTCCTTTGATGCCAATTGCGCCCTGATCTTTTTCTGCAACCTTTGTCTTTGTTGCCTGATTCATCAGATTCTGGATCAGATCGGATACATCACTGATTGGAATTGCATATCCGACACCTTCTACAGAATCACCAACCAGCTTGGATGAGTTGATTCCAATCACTTCGCCACTTGCATTTACAAGTGCTCCACCACTGTTTCCAGGATTAATG
>OHNF01001340.1_pt1 | contig 12318 bp, 10 predicted proteins | sample 1569491 | NCBI WGS metagenome assembly OHNF01 (sample SAMEA3879557, study PRJEB24766) | human gut metagenome | biome: human-associated habitat; feature: feces | place: USA | collected 1985/1987 | reverse complement strand
TAGGCATTCACATGGCGGTCCTCGCCCTCGGAGCCGTCGTTGATGAGGTTGCCGACGAAGTTGCCGACCGGCACGCCGTCGATATAGCAGGTGCCCTTGTTGTCATCGCCGTCATCGCGTCCGAGCCAATATCCCCTCCAGGGATTGGTCGCGCAGTAGGAGGTGCAGTAGTAGAACGGACGGAAAACGATGTGGTCATAGAGCTCGTCGGACCAATCGCACTCGAATACCATCGCGAAGGCGTAGCCGAGGCGGTGGCTGTAGTCATTGTAGATATTCCAGACGTCCCAGTTGTTCGCATAGCCGAACCAGCGATCGTTGACGCCACGGGTCCGATCCGGATGCGTCAGGTCACCGCTCTCCTTGCTGGGTCCAATATAGCCTGCTCCGGGCCCGAAGTCGACGGCGGCATATGCGAGCGCATCGCTCGCGCCCATCAGGCCGAGGCCGGCGGCGATGGCGAGGGCCGCGAGGAAACCGCGACGCGAGACCGGCGTGAATAAGCCTGTATCAGATTTGCCGTCATTCAGCAGTGCGGCATCCCCGGCCAGTCGGGCATCAGTTGCCTTTTCCCCGTTAGCCCCTTTTTTCCAGGAACCCATCTCAGTACTCCCTCGATTTGACTGCGGATAGACCGCAGCAGGCCAGAACGGCCAAATAGGCCCCCGCATGGCACAGGTCGAGCCTCAGCACGGCGAGTGCGCAGGCCGCAAGGCTAAACACGGCGGTGAGCGCGTAGAATCGCCAGTCATCGACCTTGCGCGCTATGAGGGCGAAGATGAATATAGCCACGGGGATCCAGATACTCTCGATGGAGCCCCGCGTCAGATAGAAAAGGACGGCGCGCCCGCCCATCGTGGGAGCGATGTTGACGATGATGGAATATGCGGAGAAGGCGCAGGAAGGTAGAAGGGTCGCTGAAGACACCAGCGCCGAGAGGGAGAGCTCCTCCTCATCCGGCCCCATAAGAGAAAGGTTATCCAGCACTCGATATCCTCCAAGGAACTACGGTTGCCATCAGTTGCTCGGGGCCTTGTGGCGACCAGCCCGCCACAAGCCCATGGTCGCTTGCGGGCATTCGGCCCCATCAAAAGCGTAAAACGACAACCCACATAGTGCCGGGCGGTTTGGTGCCACGGGGTGACAGGTCCGATCATGGGCGACTGCTATCCTGGGGTAAAATGTCGTAAGGAATCGGTGCGTCTATCGGAGTATGCAGAAAAATGTTGAACAAATTATTTAATTTGCTGACTGGGGCAAATAAAGATGGGAAACCCGCCGATAGCCCACATGCGAATAGGCCGCTGAGTCCGGAGCTGCAGCGGCATTTCGTTCACAGCTATATCGATCAGGTCGGGTTTGAGCGCGAGGGCTCCATCCCGAATGGCGTTTATGAGACGTCGATCGTCTCTTTCGTGTTCAACCATGAGAGGATCGAGGGCAGCTCGCTCACTGAATGGCAGACGAGGACGATTTTCGAAACCAGAGATACCGTTCTCGCGGACTCCACCATCCCTGGAAACGTCCGAGAAACCGCAAACCACACGAAAATGTTCGATTTCCTTTTCGATTCGCTGGACAGGGAGCTCACCCCCGAACTCATCAAGGAGATCCACCTGCAACTCATGGACGGAGTGATGGATGTACCCGGCCAATGGAAGGTCTTGGGGAACGGAGTGGGAAGCGTCATCACGGCGCGACCGGAGGAGGTCCCCGCGCTGGTCGACCGCCTTGTCTCCGAATATAACAAGTATCAGCCGTCCCTGGAGAATATCGTCAGGTTTCACGTGCGATTCGAGACAATCCACCCCTTCCCGGACGGTAACGGCAGGGTCGGAAGGGCAATTGCCTTTAGAGAGTGCCTACGCGCCGGCCTCGTTCCGTTTATCGTGACGGACGCGTCCAAGGATGCCTACTACGACTCTCTCGATGAGTTCAGGGCGGGAAAGGCCGACCCCCTTCTTACTTACGCTAAGGACATGCAGGTTGATTTCGCTTCCACGGTAGCGCCAATTCTCACGGACCGGTCACTTTCGGACGAGCTGCTCGGTGCACTAGGCGTAGAGAGGCCGAATTTCGATGAGGATGCCGGCTTCGTCGGTCCATCCACGAAATCGCTGAAATCCAATCTTAATTTCGTCGAAACTGCTAGAACGGGTTCCGATTCTCATAATAAGAATGTCCGCTCTCGTCGGATTTAGCTTCGAGCATTCATCGGCCGCCCTTATCGAGCGGCCCTTAACCGCACATCAAACACGGTTGCTACAACATTTGCATTGCAAAGAGCCTTTGGCCTCTGACCTATTTTTCAGCGCCCTTATTCCCAGGCTATATTTCGAACCAGTTGATCGTCTTAACAGTCGACGAATCGCACGGGGACGTCCATGGGCAACGGTTCACGGGTCGTGACCTTGATCGATCCGAAACTCGAATTCAACACCTTCCGATGGGCGATATCGGCGGGCATACGAAAATAGTCCTCACTGTCGATATGTACGGTGCAGGTGGGCCACCCGCCGCATGTGACGACGACCAGCTCCCCCACCGCGGTGGCGCTCTCGAGGAATTGACGGACAGTCATCTCGCGGCGTACCGAATTGGCACCCATGTTGGGATCAGTTTCAAACATATATTGCCTCCAGTAGCTCGTTGACGAGGGCGCGCATGCGCCATTGTATTCGCGTCGTCAAAAGGCCGACCGGAAATCTGCAATGTCCACTTTACTACAAACGGCCTCACCGGATCCGAATTCGCCTGAACACTTGTTCCGAGCGCGTAGCGCGGACACCTCCAACGGTAGCGTGAAAACGATAGTTCTAATAAGTAGCGCAGGCGCAAACTGTCACCCCGTGGCACCAAATCGGCAGGCATAGCGCCGATGCCGGCGGTACGTTAGACCATGGGGACGCATACCCATAAACGCAGCCCGAAACCCGCGTCCCCTCTCCGGTAACCGAGAGAATGGAGCAGTCATGCGACCTGGAGGAAAGATGAAGGAGTGCGCCGGCAGGCTCTTCCGCCGCATCGGCGCCCGTCTCAAGAAAGGCGCGGCCATCGGCACCGGTGCGGTGCTCATCGCGAGCCAGGTGCTCTCCGTCGTGCCGGCACCGACCGCAGCATATGCCGCCGCGAGCGAGACGATCACCCGCGGCGAGCGCGTGAACTACGGCGGCTTCTATATGTACAATTCCACGACCTCCGAGGGAACGCCTGCGATCTGCCTCGACCCGGCGAAGCGCCACCCGCTCGATGCTTCGACTGCGACCGCGCAGCTGCCTATCGAGAGCGACTGGACCAAGGGCTATTCCGGTGGCGGTGCCGCCGACGTCGTTAAGTCCCACCAGGAGCTCATGGCAAAGGTCCTCTACTACGGGCCCACGGGACCAGGTTATGAGGAGGCGAAGGCAAAGGGCCTGTGGAACTTCAACTGGTACGATGGCACGCCCCTGGACTACAGCAAGATGCTCGCAATCCAGCATGTCGCGCTGTCGGCCCTCTCGAAATGCTCGAGCCAGTACGGTATGCAGGGCACGACCGCCCAGTTCCGCAACTGGTGCTACAGGACCGTCCTCTACTACAACGGCGACGTCAACTGCGGCTCATTCCTCGCGAACCTCGACAGGCTTTTCCCGGGCTACTGCCCCCAGTCCTTCAAGGACACGATCTACCTTGTCAACTACGGCACAGGTACCCAGTGCCTCATCACCTTCCATAACAAGGGCAAGATGAAGCTCAAGAAGAAGAGCTCGAACCCCGGCATCTCCGACAACAACCCCTGCTACTCGCTCGAGGGCGCGACCTACGGCGTCTACTCCGATTCGGGCTGCACCCAGCAGGTGGGCACCCTCACCTGCAACGCCTCCGGCGACTCCAACGTGATCGATATCGCCCCTGGCACCTACTACGTCAAGGAGACCAAGGCGGGAAAGTCCTACGCGCTCGATGAGGGGATCCATAAGGTGAACGTGTCGGGCGGCCAGACGGCGACCGTGAACGTCACCGATGCGCCCCAGAACGACCCCGCCGACATGCTGGTGGCCAAGGTCGATGCCGAGACGGGCAAGGCCTCCCCGCTCGGTGCCGGCACGCTCGCGGGCGCGGAGTTCACCGTCAAGTACTACGACGGCTTCTACACCCAGGAGAACCTGCCCGAGAAGGCCACGAGGACTTGGGTTCTGAAAACGGATGAGAATGGCCGCACTTCTCTTGCGCGCGTTACCCTTGATAAAGACAAATACTTTGTTTCCGGCGATAGCTTCTATACGAGCACAAATGGGAACATTACCCTCCCAATTGGCACCGTAACTGTCCAGGAGACAAAGGCGCCCAGCGGATATCTTCTTTCGGATAATTCTATTCATATCCAGCAAATTACATCTAATACAACGACAGAGCGTGTAACCACCTTCGTTGAGCCCAGCGAGGACGCCCCCACCGTGCGCGAGCAGGTCAAGCGCGGGGACATCGCCTTCAATAAGGTGCATGGCGAGGATATGACCGGTCTCGCGGGCGTCCCGTTCAAGATCACGTCCACGACCACGGGCGAGAGCCACATCGCGATCACCGACGTGAACGGCATCCTCACGACCGAGGCCTCCGCCTGCCCGCATACCCAGAACACCAACGGCAATGATGCCGCCCTGCACGCCGAGGGCACCGTAGACGAGTCGAAGCTCTCCATCGACAACGGCCTGTGGTTCTCCGGCTCCAAGGACGCCCAGACCGCGGCAGACGACTCCAAGGGCGCGCTGCCATATGACACCTACACCTTCGAGGAACTCCGCTGCACAACGAATACCAGCCTCAACCTCGTCAAGTTCGAGGTGACCGTGAGCCGCGACGCCTACACGATCGACCGCGGCACGGTGGACGACAACCCCATCGAGATCGGCACTACCGCGACCGACGGGGCCGACGGGGACCATAAGCTCCTGGCCTCGAACCAGGCCGAGATCGTCGACTCCGTCTCCTACAAGGGACTCAAGAAGGGCACCGAGTACGAGCTGCAGGGCACACTCATGGATGCCGAGACCGGAGAGGCCCTGAAGGGTATGGATGGTAAGGAGATCACCGCCACAGCCAAGTTCACCCCCAAGGCGTCCAGCGGCAAGCAGAAGGTCAAGTTCAAGTTCGACGCCACGCTTCTCGGTGGCCACAAGGCCGTCGTCTTCGAGCGCCTCTATCTGGACGGCAAGATCCAGGCCTCGCATGAGGACCCCGAGGACGAGGACCAGACGATCGAGTTCCTGCCCGTCGAGATCGGCACCACAGCGACTGATGCGGCAGACGGCGACAAGTCCATCGGCGTCGGCAAGGCCGTAACTGTCGAGGACGAGGTTTCATACAAGAACCTCGCAACGGGCCGTGAGTACACTGTGACCGGCACGTTGATGGACTCGGCGACCGGAGAGCCCATCAAGGATGCAGAGGGTAATACCGTAACGGCGTCCACGACCTTCGAGCCCGAGGATACCGTGGGCAAGGTGAAAGTGACGTTCTCGGTCGACACCTCGACCCTTTCCAACAAGAAGCTCGTCGTGTTCGAGAAGCTCGAGGCGGACGGCAACGTCATCGCCAGCCACGAGGACCTGACCGACGAGGGGCAGACCGTCGAGGTCATCCCGCCCGAGATCAAGACGTCGGCAGCCGATGGCGCCGACGGCGATAAGGAAGTCACCGCCGACGGCAAGGCCACCATCGTCGACACCGTCAAGTACACCGGCCTCGTCCCCGGCACCGAATACGAACTCCAGGGCACCCTCATGGATGCCGAGACCGGAGAGGCGCTGAGGGGCGTGGATGGCAAGGAAATCACCGCTTCAGCCAAGTTCACGCCGCAGGCCCAGGACGGAACCAAGGATGTGACCTTTACCTTCGATGCGAGTGCGCTGGGCGGCGCGAAGACCGTAGTTTTCGAGAAGCTGTTCGTCGACGGTACCCTCATCGGCTCGCACGAGGACCCGACGGACAAGGACCAGACGGTCGAGATCACCGCGGCCACAATCCAGGGCAGCAAGGTTGTGAAGCCCGAGGACGAGGCCGCAATCGTCGATACCGTCCACCTCAAGGGCCTGCGTCCAGGCCAGAGCTACACCCTCACAGCCTCGATCAACAAGAAGGCCGACGGCACACAGCTCACGCTCACGGACGTGAAAGACGCCTCGACCCTTGCCGGCAACGGCATCCAGAAGGGATTCGATACCGACGCCTCCGGCACAGATCTCTCCAAGGCACTCGTCGACGTCACCGGAACGGGCTCCTTCGTAAACATCCCCGAGGGCGCGAAGCTCACCAAGAACGATGACGGGACCTACACGCTCACCGTGCCGGGCGCGACTCAGGACGCGGCCGACATCGTGACGAAGCTGAGTGGCGGCCAGGTGAAACTCGTGTCCTCCGATAAGAGCAACAAGACCGAGGGCGACAATACGGCAACCGAAACCGAATCGACCGGAAGGGGCTCCATGCTGGGCACCTACGAGGTCATCGCCAACGGACAGGTGCGGTTCACCCCCACCGTCTCGGACCTCGACGTGGACGTCCCCATGGTGTTCAAGGCCTCCGACGTCGCGGGCCAGCAGGCTGTCGTATTCGAGAGCCTGCAGCGCGATACGGACGGCAGGGAGATCTCTAAGGAGACCGACCTTGAGGATACCGACCAGACCATCGATATCGAGAACAACCCCGAGGGCAAGAACCTCGAGCAGACCGGCAACTGGGTCCTCTACGTGGCAATCGCCGCAGGAGTCGCGGCCTGCATCGCCGGAATCGTCCTGGTCTGCTGCAAGCGCAAGATCTAACGCATATCCGCGATATAGCAGAGGGGCCCGCTCGAATGAGCGGGCCCTTTTTTCTTACAGCGTTAATCGAATATTCCGTCTGAGCATGTCGCAAGGAACCGAAAGGAAGTTCCATCCTAACAGGGACGGGGTCTCATTTGATGCCGTGAGCGCTCACCCGAAAGCGACTCATTGCCCGACCTCTTCCGGGCTGATGCCCATTTCAGCAAGTATATCGTCCGGTATCCTTATCGGGTCATCCCCGGAATCGTCCTCGGCCAACCCGTATTCCTGTGCCTCAGCCTGACGCATAGCCAGTCGGACGCTCTCGGAATAGGGGCGGTTGAGATGTAACCAAGACTGTGAGGAAGCTGGCGATTCATCCAATTCCGCATCCTGGCTATCTCCGCTGCTCACCGCCTTCGGGACGGAAAGATCGCTTTCGACAGCTGCCCTGTCCACCCATACTGATTCATCAGCCGATATTTCCGGCGAGACCTGAGCCATATACATCACCTCGTGTTAGAGAGCTTTGGATAACAAAGAACCATTTCCCGATAAATCAGATGCGAAACGGGCAAACTGGAAGAGGAAGGCCTATGTCAGGCTGATAAGATATGGCAGGATATCGCGGGCCAGGCGCAGGAGCGCACCAAGCAGCACGAAAAGCCCGACTCCCCTATAAAGATATGTCCTCTTGCCGAAGTGATCTGGTCGCATTATCAGGAGCAGGGCGAGGCCGAATCGACCGAATAACGATATGACGTGGAGCAATTTCGAACCTGATTCCCAAGAGCCAATCTATCCGATTCGGACCTATTTCGTGGCACCGCACCCGGAGCAGCGGTAGCCGGTAAGCACTTGCTTGGTTCCAGTTTGCACCTGATATTGTTCCTCATGCGTAACGGCGTCATGGTGAATAGTAACTTGTGGTGTGTAAATAGAGTAAGAGCACCCGGTACTATCCTGATGGTTAATAGCATCTGCGAGAGAAGTCGTTACATAGCCATCAGAGAATCTAAATTCATCATAGTTTGCATTAACGGTCTCATCCCATGCGTCTTGGTCTACAACAGTTCGAGTGCGAGTCTCGTATACGGGGTCGTTGCGGTACTGCGCCTGCCACGTATGCTCATGGGACGGCTTGCTGGAGGAGCCGGAAGAGGGCTTGGAGTCGGATTTTGACGGCGCGGAGCCGGAGCCCGTGGACGGCTTCGCCGCATCGGTCTTCTTGTCCTCGGCCTTCACGGCGCTGTCGGCCGCTGCGTCCTTCTTCTCCTCGACCTTCTCCTTGTCGGCGGCAGGGGCCTTGGAGGCGTTGTCCGTGACCTTGTTCACCACGTCCTTGCCGGCATCCCCCGTGAGGGTACCGTCGCCCTTGGAGACCGCCTCGTTCACCTTGTCGAGCACCTTGTCGATGTCGTCCTGGGTCACGTCCCCGGCAGGCTTCGTCTCGCCTGTAAACTCGGTGGAGCCGGAGTCCTTCGATTCGCCGGAAACGGCCTGCTCGCCGCCGCCTGCGGGCGTGGTGATTGAGCCGTCGGGGTTGATGATGGGGATCGCGGTGATCTCCCAGGTGCCCTCGGTCAGCTGGATGCTGCCTTTGCCCTCGATAGCGTCGGATGCGGATGTGGCATGGTAGAACTCGATGCCCTTTTCGGCGCCGTCGATGCAGACGTAGCGGGTGATCAGGGGCGAGGAGTCGGCAGTCACGCCCTCGGCCTCAATCTTTACGGTCCAATCCACCGCTGGCTCGGTCTTCTCGGAGACCCGCTTCTTGCCGCTGTCGCCATTGGCCTCGATCTTGGTGATCTCGGACTTTGGGGCGAAGGCGCCGGTAACCCAGGCGCCGCCGAGCCCCGCGACAACGAGCGCGACCGTTGCGCCGATGGCGACCTTGCGTTTCAGGGGCATCTTGCCGCTGCCGCCTCCATCGGGAACGAGGTTCAGGTCCTGGCCCTGGTCGTCTTGAGCGTTGAGGTTATTCTCATCCATGATGTTGCCTTTCTCTAATCCCCTATCGGATTCTATTCTATCGTTCGGACATTATGATCTCGGCCACGCGGTCGACCCGAACGCCGCCGGCGATCATCTCCAGCACGGTCAGTATGCGGGCCTTCTGCACGGGACCCAGGGAGCGAATTGTCTTCGTCTCGGAAAGGCCCAATGCGCGAAGGAGCGTCCTTGCTCCCGCCGACCCCACCCCGGGGCAGTTTTTGAGGAACGCGAACAGCCTGATTTTGGCAGCGACGTTGCCCTCGTCATTGAGGACATCGGCGGGACTGATCTCCCCCGCCTTGAGGCGCCGCTTGAGGGTTGCGCGCTCCCGGCGCACTTCGACAGAGCGTTCTCGGCCCTGGTCAGATATTTGCTTTGTGTAGCGGAATGATTCGTTCGGCATGGCACCGTCTCCTAAAATCCCTATCTCGGACTGATGGGCGCCTTTCATAGCGGCGCATTGACGGTGTTTGTCACCTTAAACCACTTATACCCCATGACGGGCGCAAAAACAAGAAACTAAGCCCTTCTTCCGGTAAGGGACATCTCTTTTACGGCCGTTGTAGGGCATTTGGATGCGCTTGTCCTGGTGCGGAACCGCATACTCATTCTGAACACCTATTTGAGACCGATCCATGCCGAATGGGTATAATGAGCGTGCTACGGTGTAGTACGTTGATTGGAGTAGCTATGGCCATGAGTGCGACCGCCATCAGGTTCGACGAGTGTGAGAAGGACTGGATCCAGTCCTATGCGAGCGTTCTGGGCATTTCCTTTTCCGAATTCGTGAGGAGTGCCGCCCTCGAAAAAGTTGAGGAGGCTGCCGACATCAAGGCGTACAACGAGGCGCTGATGGAGGACGATGGCACCCGCTACTCGATGGATGACGTCATGCGTATGGCAATGGAGGCGGAGTGAGCTTCAGCGTCGAGTGGTCAAAGGCAGCGACCAAGCAACTCCTCAACATCCCTAAGAAGCAGCGGCTCATCATCCTGTCCTGGGTTCAAGAACACCTTGACGGATGCGAGGATCCGCGCCGCGCACCGAACGGAAAACAGCTTCAGGGCACCGATTCCGGTTGGCGCTGGCGTGTCGGTGTCTACCGCATCCTGGCAAGGATCGAGGACGGGAAAGCCGTCATCGAGGTCGTGAGGGTCGGTCACCGCCAGGGTGTCTACAAGAACATGCCGCGACTGTAAGCCAGAAGAAGTTCCTGTGAGCCAACTTATCGCGATTGCCGCGGGAGAATCTAGTCAACGTCTAACTCGTCCTTAAAGGTGGCGGCCAAGTCACAACCGCCTTTGATAGCGAAGCGCCGAGGGTGTATCTTTTACGGCCGTTGTAGGCATTGGGGCGCTTGTCCTGCTGCGGAAACACAAAGCTAATATCGTTTATTCAATTATCCTAGATATAGAAACGACTGTGATTGATACGCCATTTACGAAGGATGCACAATGATTATCTCCCCAAGCAAGATGCAGACACTGAAGGCTGCACCGAATTCCGCCTATGAGGTCATCCTTCTAGAATTCCTCTACCACTCTAACAAGATCGAGGGATCCACCTTCACGCTCGATCAGATCGAGACGCTCTATGCACGGAATAAGGTTACGGGAGACCACGACTTTGACGATATCATTGAGACCAAGAAGTCTTTCAAGATGTTCGATCGAATGGTCGACACGCTCGGAGTCGAGCTGACGCCGGAACTCCTCATTGAATTCGAGACGATCCTTCACAAGGGAACGACCATGGCGGCCAACGGGGAAAGCGGTCATTTCAAGTACATTCCCAACCGTATTGGGAACAGCTCGGCGCAGGTTGCCCTTCCGAGCGACATTCCGACCGCCATACCGGCACTGCTCGCCGAATGGGAGGGCAGCCCGAAGGACTTCGAGTCGATTTCCCGTTTTCACGCAAGGTTCGAGCATCTGCATCCGTTCCAGGACGGCAACGGGCGAATCGGTCGACTCATCATGATGAAGCAGTGCATCGAGAACGGGGTGGACCTTATCGTCATTGACGAAGCGCATGCGGACGAATACAAGAGTTGGATGGAGATTGCGCAGACTCAAGGTAACTTCCGATTCTTCGATGAAGTCCTGCGGAAGTGCCAATGTTCCTTTGACGCGAGAATGCACGAGATAGGGGCCGATATTCTCATTCAATATACCCCGGAGACGCTCGAGGAGGGAAAACGCTCGATTGATCATTCCACCCCTTCGACCTCGAAAATCCAGGCAGACCTGAAAGCTCTCGAGAATAAGAAACGAGCAGCCGGCGCGCCTTCGAAATCAGGTAGCCCTGCTAGACCAAAACTTGCATAAGGCCACCTTTTCATAAATAAATTGAATTGTGCCCGCTGAATCGGTTATCAGATTCAGCGGGCACAACCAGATGAGGCAGATTATTCAATTCAACTAATGCGCTATTTCAGAAACTCATATTCAAACAACTTAGGGACAATCTCCTCGAGGTAGTACTTCTTGTTGAGTTCCTTAAGAGCACGAATCGACCCGTTTAGCGACGGGTAATCATATATACGCCCCTTCTTCCCATTCGATGGTTCACGCCACGTGTTGAGCTCTTCGCCTATCTGATAGAGGCCATACGTGAGCGACCTGTCATATAGGGTCGTTTCCTTAGCTTCCTCCAAGACCCTAGTCCATGCCGTCAGAAGCTCGTTTTCACGCTCGCCGCACTGAAGCCCTTCTAGTGCCGCAGAAGCCACCGTGCTGCGATTTGTAGTGTCAAGGCACAGCTCATTTCTGTAGGCTCTACCATCACTGCCCTTGAACGACCGCATGTGATTCTGATACTCCATACATGTGAACAGGAGCGTTCTCAACAGCCATTGGTCTAACTTGCCAGCGGTAACGTCCTTCAGGAACCTGTCCGCTCCATCTGCCGACTTCATGATACGGCCGCGCTCAGTCCAGGATCCGTCATAGGAGATGTAGCGGGACGCGGCGAACATAGGCAGCTTCTGCAGATAGTTGTCGCGACGAAGATAGAAGCCATTGCCATTGAATATGCCGGCCGAGACGAGTATCGAATGAAGGTCGGGGTTGTCGAACCCAAATCCGTCTACGACCATGTAGCCAAGTATGTTCTTATTCCAGCGGGGTTTTAGCCTTTTCTTCTGCGTCGTGGCCTCATCTCCGGTTTTCTGCAGAAGGATTCCGCCGTCGATGTCATCTTCCATTTTGCGCTTGTCGTAGTAACGGGAACTATAGAGCGAATCAATCCTTCTGAAATCCAGCGGAACTGCCGGCCCGAGTTTCCCTTTGATGATATCAAAACCATCTACCGTGAACGAATCGACCGTTGCATCCTCATTTGACCATAGGGCTACGAGTACGCATGAGTGTTTTCTTGCGTGGAAATGGAATCTGTCCCCGGCAAAGCCGTCAATGAAGCGTTTTTTGACGAGCCCCTGGGCCTTCCAGTATTTAACAGGCGAAAAGACAACATAACTGTCGGTCGGCTGCCGGAGATAGTATTCAAACGCAGACCAGATGAAGACGTTACCCATATCGTT